>ENA-UPXM01000394-UPXM01000394.1-activated-sludge-metagenome-genome-assembly--contig:-NODE-394-length-64266-cov-9.893538_pt1 | contig 64266 bp, 54 predicted proteins | sample MGYA00238178_ERZ772708 | MGnify/ENA primary metagenome ERZ772708 (study PRJEB29002, sample SAMN05720212) | activated sludge metagenome | isolation source: anaerobic digester from wastewater...
TCAAGTAATATTTTAACTATACTTATTGTCTGCTTTCTAATTCAAAGCTCTCGATGCTGGTGAAATAGTCCTCGCTTCGCTGCGGGTTAGGTACTTCGACTTCGTAAAGGTTAGGTAAAAAATCAATTGATTTTTGTTTGTTATTAGGATGAAAATACATTTGCAATTAAACAAATCTTGATAGGTTTTTTCTTCAATTTTTGCGGGGTGAGAGTTACTCAGCTTTGTTTCCAAAAAAATGGTACACCTAGTAGGACTCGAACCTACGACCCACTGATTAAGAGTCAGTTGCTCTACCAACTGAGCTATAGATGCACATATAAATACAAAAAATAAATATCAGTTTATTTGTCAATTAAAATAATTAATTATTTTCATGGGCAGAATAATTCATTATTAAAGCTCATAAAAAATGATAAGAGAATATGCCTTTTTTCATTCAAAATATTCAAATAAAATCTCCCTTACACTCCCATTTGATTCCTATAAGATTACCTTTCATTCTCCAAGATAGCAAGGGGAATGCAAAGGGAATCACATAGGCATATCATTGATAAATAGTCATATACATAATTTACAAAAAAATATGTGAGAAGAGATAAAAACGGACCAAATGAGAGGATTATTTGTTTTCAGGTGCACATAATTAATTAGTAAAATTAGGTAGTATTTTTGGCTTTATTTTTTTAAAAAAAGTAAATATTGCTGGTCGATTTGGCATATGGCACGCACCCTGCTTAATAGTATAGTGTGAATTATTTAAATGAGAAAAGATTTCCGATTTAGGGGATTTTATTAATCATATGAGAAAAAAAATCGATAAAGAAGAAGAGACAAATGGAATTTAATGGAAAGGAGCTTTAATGTCAGGTGATATAAAGATAACTGGTTTGGCAACAGGTATTGATTTTGAAGAAATGACAGCTAAATTAGTTGAGGCTGAAAAGTATCAGGCAAAAAAATTAGACAGTTGGAAAAATACATGGCTGGATAAGATCGATGCATTAAATCTATTAAACACAAAGATTTCATCTATTATCACTGCAAATAATGCTTTGAAAGATATGAGAAGCTTTGTTAATCGAGTTGCTTCGGCAAGCGATAGCTCAGTTGCAAGTATCGCCGTTGACAGCTCAGCCCCTTTAGGCTCATATAAATTAGAAGTTGCTGAATCTGTAAAACATAAGATTGGATCGCGTGGTGTCGCTAATAATAGTGAGATAATTGCTGATGCAGATGGTGTATTGCGCTTTAATGACGGAGAAGGGCATACTATTCAAGTTGATGTGAATGATGGAATGACACTTGATCAACTAAATGATGCTATCAATGCAGAATTACAGCTGCAAGGCTCTAATGCAAAAGCTTCTATAAGTAATGATAAATCAGCGTCTGAACCATATCGACTGGTGATTACATCTGGCAAATCAGGCACAAGTGGTAGAATAACCTTTTTACAAGATGATACAAATCTCAAATTTACAGAAACCTCATATGATAATGAGTTTGAAACAATTCAAGGGACATCTTTTTCAATAATTGATCCAACGGGCACCTATACAGGAAATATAAATAAAAGACTCGAGTTTAAAATACTTGATGATGGAGAAGTTGGCAGCAAAAATATTAGAATACAATGGACAGATCTCACAACTAATAAATCATCTATTGTTACCGTTTCAGATGTTGGAGAAGTCAATATAACACAAGGTTTTAAATTAAATATTGGAGAAGGAACTTTAAAGAAAAATGATGTTTTTGCAATAGACTTGCATCATCCAGATATACAACAGGCACAAAATACAGGTTTGGCTCAAACAGCAAGAATATCTCACGAGGGACTTAATTCTGCCAAAACTATCGTAACATCTACAGCAGGAACATTTACTTATAGTTTTGCAGGAAATGAGATATCACCTCTTCAAATTCCTGCAAATACGACACTTGAAGGCTTGGTAAAGATTATCAATGACGACGCAAAGAATCCTGGCGTCATTGCTTCAGTTGTAAATGATGGACTTGGCACAGCTCAGTCTTATCACTTGGTGTTGACTGGTAAAAATTCAGGGGCAGATAATCAAATACGTGTCACAAACTCAACACTAACTAATATTTCAAGTGCAGAATTTGAAACAACAAGAGTCGCCAGTAATGCTATGTTTAAAATAGATGATTATCCAGCAGAGAGTGATACTTGGATACAAAAATCTTCTAATTTAATCTCCGATATAATACCTAATTCATCTGTTACAATTAATAAAAGTGGCACAACTACTTTTTCTATTAATAATGATACTAATGCTATGGCAGATAAAGTTGAAGCATTTGTCCAGGCATACAATGAAGCGCTTGATTATATCAATGAGATGACCAAAATTGTCCTCAATGAAAAGAATGAAGCCGTCTCTGATAAGGGCGGTGTTTTGGTCGGCAACTATGCAGTCAACATTGTCAAGAATCAATTGAAGACATTTATTGGTGAGCGTGCTGTTGGTTTTGATGGAAATGAAGATTTGAGCCTTTTAACTCAAGTTGGCATCAAAACAGGCGAGAATAATAAGGTCGAATTTGATAGAAGTGAATTTCTTAAGATATTAAATGAAAACCCAGATGCAGTAGTAAATCTATTTTCTGCTGATAATATAGGTACGATCGACAATTCAACATTTCACTATACATCGCATTTAAGCACAACAAAGCCAGGTGTTTATGAGATGGAAGCTGAGTTTGAAAATGGAGAAATAAAGTTTGTTAAATACCGTAAAGTTGGCGAGAATAAATGGTTTACCTCAGAAGGAAATAAAGATATCAAAATATCTGAAGATAAATCTTACTTTACAATTTTTGGAGGTGATGCACGAGGTGTGATGATAACAGCCGTTGATGGTGGGACAAGCACACAGAAGACGACGATGAGCATAAGAGAAGGTAAAGCCAAGACTTTTGATAAAGAAATGGATATTCTTTTAGATGAAGATACAGGAACTACTAAAGTTTTGACAAAAAACTACGAAAATATAATAAAGAGCATCGATAAAAGGATTGCTCGAGAGAATATGAGGCTTGAACAAGTCAGAAGTAGGCTCTCAAATAGGTTTGCTCGACTTGAAGCAAATATGCAGCAGCTTCAAGGTCAAATGAACAGATTACAGTCGCAGATTGAATCTCTTTCAAACTCATAAAGGAGGATATAATGGATAACAGATTTCAGGCATATCGACAAGTAGATATCAATACAACAAATAGAGGCAAGATTGTTGTTATGCTTTTTTCTGGCGCAATAACTTTTTTAAATAAGGCAAAGATCCATATGAATAATAATGATTTTGTGAATAAAGGTAAATATATTATCAAAGCACAAAATATTATTGATGAGCTAAATTACTCACTTGATATGGAAAAAGGACAAGAAATATCAAAAAACTTAAGATCAATTTATACGTTTTTGAATCGCTATCTTTCCCAAGCAAATGTGCAGTGCAAACCAGAAATGCTCGATAAAGCAATAATCATTTTAGAGAAGTTTAAAAATGCATTTGATGAGATAGCAAATAATCCAGAGTATTCTGAAGCAAAAGAAATTAAAAATAAGGAGCAAATCGAAAACTCTATTAGAAAATTAGTATAAAATATCTTGACATTTCTTATATATTTTATAAAGTAGCCAAAGGAGGATAAAATGACAATTAATAAGATTTACTCAAGTAATGACCCTCAGAAAATAATAAACGAGCGGATGCAAGAGGCTACTTCAGGGAAGAAGAACAGTATACATCAATTGGATAAAACACAAGCAAGGGATGCAAGCCAAGCAGCAAAAGGCGAGATTGTCGTCTCTGAAGACGCAAAAAAGCTGCAAGAAACTGAGGTTATCTTAAGAAATGCATTACAAAAGCTTCACGAAATGGACGAAATCAATGAAGAGTCACTCGGAGTATTTACAAATAAAGTAAAAAATGAATTCTATGATGATAACGACGATGTGACAATAGGGGTCGCTGATTTAATTTTGCCTGAAGAACAAATGAGACGAAATATCTCAATACGTTTTAAAGCAGAAGAGTACGTCGATGATGTCAAAGAATTCGATCGTGAAGAAAGCGATATTGATTATGAAAAGATCGAGCAAGTTAAAGCAAGAATTGCAAATGGTTATTATAACCAAGAAAACGTTGTGGCTGAAATCGCAGATAATCTACTGGAAATAATGATTTAATATGGCACTGATAAATACTCATTTAACAATGTTAAAAGAATATATCGACGAGCTAATCGTCAATTCTGGTATGATTAAAGTGCAAAACCCTGAGAGGGTTGTAGAAAAAGTTAAGGTTGATTTTCTGGTTAAATTAGCCTTTCGTTTTTATAGCAAACTATATAACTCCGAAAAATTTGCAGGCTATCTTCATGATATTTTTGATAAACTTGATAAGGATAATAATAGCAAATATGATGTTTTTCAAGCAATACTCGATGAAATGAAAGATAATGATGATTTTGCTAATTTACAATGCCTGAACTGCAATGCTCCTATATCAAAAGAAGAATTGATTAAATCAGGTGAGAATATGCCGCTTTGCGAGAAATGCAAGGATCATATTGGTCAAGAAATTGATATTTGGGAGAAAATATTTGGAGGCTAAACCTCAATACCTTGCCGTTTAGAGTTTAGCACATAGTGTTTTAAGTATTCTATGTGCTAAGCTTTAATTTTGAATAATAATTTGACAAAATTGCCCTTGAAAATAAATATGCATTGTAGATAAATTCGTGAATAAATGAGGGATAAATGTCAGAAATAAATTATACAAAACTTAGATATGAAAGCGAAACTGTTTTAGTAAAAATATTAGAAGAAGATTTCGCTATCAAGAATTACTATGATATATTTGAAAATGAAGATGAATTAAAGCAAATTGTTAATCAATTACTTTCTGATTCTGTTAAATTGAATGATATCATCGCACCGCGCCTTTACCAGATATGCGAAAAGGCAAAGAAAATGCTCCACTTTACTGAAGATATTGATTTTTTTATTATCTCTTCAATCGATGTAAATGCCTTTTCAATAAATGGCTTTACCTATGTGCCACACATGATTTGTCTCACATCTTCTTTGGTAAAACTCTTGACCGATGATGAGCTGCTCTTTGTTATTGGACACGAAATCGGACACTTGATCTATAAACATAGCCAGCTCTATGTGGTAAATAGCCTGATGTCAAATCGCGAAGAACATGAAATACCAGCACATATTAGCAATATCTTTACCAGATGGAATCAATATGCCGAGCTCAGCTCAGACCGTATTGGCTACGTCGTGCAACCAGATCTTGAGATAATTGGCAATGTCTTTTTTAAATTCGCCTCAGGACTCTCTGAACAACACTTAAACTTTAATATTAAAGAATACTTGAAGCAATTAGATACGATAAAAGAACTCAAAATAGGAGACTTTTATTCGAGCCATCCAGGGCATTTGATCAGACTAAAGAGCTTGGAACTCTTTTCAAAGTCCACTATCTATCCGCTAAATAAAGGGAAAAAGGGCTTGATAAAACTGAAAGATCTCAATAAAGATTTAAATGACCTGATCTCATTGATAGAATTTCACCCAAAAGATGATGATGAAAAGAATGCTGTTGAATTTATCTCTGCTGTAGGCACTTATATCGCTTATGCAGATGGCGAAATGAACTCGCAAGAATGGGAAATGCTCTATGAATATCTCATTCGTTTTACTTCAAAACCAGAACAATATCTTGTCTTTAAAAACATGAAAGAAATCGAAAAAAGAAGTAAGGCAATCTGTAAATTCTATGGTAATCAGATTGATAATGAAGATAAATATATACTATTTCAATTGATGATGAAGCTTGTAATCGCCGACGGAAGACTGGAAGAAGAAGAAAAAACAAAACTCTTTGAGATTGGTAAAGAACTAAAAATATCCGAAAAAAGAATCAAAGAAATTATCAGAGAAGAGAGCGAAAACTACCTGTCACCACGCAAGAAATTAACTCAACAAAACCTATTTGTTAAAAAGTAGCGCAAACTATGAAGAAAACAAATCTCGCTATCGTTTATGTCTATGCCGTGTTCGCAATACTTTGCTGGAGTTTCTCTTTTATTTGGATCAAACAGCTGTATGATATGGGGTTTAAGCCCATAACGGTTGTTATGTTTAGACTCGTTATCGCAAGCCTTATCTTGCATTTGATATCAAAGCTATTTTTCAAAAAGGAGAAGATTGCTAAAGAAGACTATGGACGCTTTCTCTTGCTCGCTTTTTTTGAACCATTTTGTTACTTTATGGGTGAAAGCTTTGGCATGCAGTATGTCTCAGCAAGTCTGGCATCGATTATTGTGGCACTAAGCCCATTGACCACACCAGTCTTTGCCTGGTTTTTTATAAAAGAGAGAGTAAACATGTATGAAATGTTCGGTTTAGTTGTATCTTTTGCAGGCGTATTGATGCTGGTCTTAAATGACTTTAAGCTCGAAGGGCAAATTATCGGTTATTTGCTGATGTTCGTAGCGGTAATCGGTGGATCGTGTTTTGGCATAGTACTGAAAGGCATAACTGAAAAGTATTCCGCTCTTACTATTGTAAAGGCACAGACACTAATTGGCTCCTTTTTGTTTTTACCTTTTTTCCTTATTTGGGAAATGCCCCATTTCTTAACACAAGGCTTTCAAATGAAGGCATATGTTAATCTTTCTTTGTTAGCAATCTTCCCCTCGTCAATTGCTTTTATTATTTTTACTATCATGGTGAGGAATCTGGGGGCAGTCAAGGCAAATGTCTTCACTTATTTAATACCAATTATCACAACAATACTGTCATATTTTATTCTAAAAGAGTCATTTTCTTTAATCAAAGTGGGCGCAATGCTCATTGTGATATTGGGACTCTTTGTCTCTCAATTAGAGAGGTTAAATGGCAAAAATAGGAGCTTAGCATATGAAAAAAATTAGCTTTATCCTTATATTCTTTTTCACTTTAGTATTATTGCAATCATTTCCTATCAGTGATTTTAACTATCACTTGCCAAACAATACGATCTCGCCATATAGCGCAGGGCTGGGTGGGATAAATCTTGTCTCTGCAAAAGATAATCTGGCTTTTTATGATAATCCTGCCCTTTTGAGTGTAGTCAAAAATATGACATTTGCAGCGTCTTTTAATGTGCCAGATAAGAATCAGTCGACGAATGATTTGCTCAATGCTAATGTTCTGGCAAGAGATAGCAAATTTCGTGCTTTTGGAATACAGGCACAAAATGTAGGTTTTTTGTATAATGAACTGGCAAATGACTCCTTTGATCAAGCAGATAGCCTTTTTAATACCTATCAAGACTTTAAGCTGCGTAGTTTTGGTCTCTCTTTTGCCGATACTACAAGTGCAAATTTGAATGTAGGTTTGAGCTTGAGGTATTTGGATGGCAGATTGGTTTATTTAAGAGAAATCATGCAAGATACATTGTATTATAAAGATGAATTTATCGATTCAAAAGCAATGGGCTTTGGCACTGATCTTGGTATATATGGCAAAAAGTTTGGCTTGTATTATGGCTTTGTCGTGCACGACCTTTTTTCAAAGATCTATTGGGAAGGGCATCCTAATACCAAAATTCATACACGTGGCTCTTTTGCGGCAGAATTAAGGGGGAATAATACTTCTCTCATCTCGTCTGTTACCAGCCTTTGGAATATTCATGAGACGCCGATTTATAGCCAAGCATTGAATTATACAAGGGTTATTGGCAATCCTAATCAACCACAAATATTAGATCTTCGTTTTGGAGCGACAAGTGTCGATTATAAGAAGTCGGATAATATTATGTTTACTTATGGTACATCGTATATGATTAAGACCTTTAAACTCGATATAGCAGCGCAAACAAGAGGTCTTAAGATCAACACTGCGCAGTATATGTTCTCTTTGTCAATAGGCGCTTGATGTTTAATCTATCTTTTTTAAATGCAGGGGTTTTGCTCGCCAGTATAGCAGCAATAATACCGCTTTTAATTCATCTTTTCGCTAAACAAAAACCGAAGGTTGTCTTCTTTAGCTCTTTAAAGTTTGTTAAAATGAGCCTTCAAGAGCGAAATAAGAGCATTAAACTTAGAAATATTCTGTTGATATTGATTAGAACATTAATCATTCTGCTCACTATACTTGCTCTATCAAGACCCACTCTAAAGCTCTCATTTATGAAAAATAAAGGAGCACACCATGATACTGCTGTGGCGGTCATACTCGATAATTCGCTCAGTATGGATTATCTTGTGGATAATGAAACCGAGCTGCAAAAGGCTAAAGATATTGTCAAAAAGATAAATAATATGCTCACAGATAAGGATATGAGCATTATTATTAGCCGTGATAATGCATGGAATCTGATGAATAGCCACTTAATTCAAGGGAAGATAAATGAAAAACTCTTGAACTCTATGGGAATGACATGGAAAAGCGATAAGATGAATGATTTGATCGCTCTGGCAACAGAAAAGCTTAATGAAAGCCATTATCTTAATAAAGAAATATATGTGATTGGCGACTTCCAAGACGAAGGTGAAAAACTAAATAAGTCGTCGATCCCCGTATTTTTTATACCAAGCTCAAATCAACAATCACGTAAAAATGTGGCATGTATAAACACAAAAGTGCTCAGCTCGCTGACCGAACAAGTGATGCAAAGGTCTATAGAATTTGAAATAAAGAACTATTCAGATGAAAACTATAATAATGCTATTGTTAAGCTGTCATTAAACTCAGCTGATATCTCTGAAAAGATGATAAATATTCAGGCTGGTCAAGTGAAGAACGATAGTTTTATTATTACCTCGCCACAATATGGTTGGAATTATGGGTGGATTGAAGTAAAAGATGAGAGATTGACCTTCGATAATCGACATTATTTCTCTTTTTATATCGATCCTAAAGTTACAGTTGGAGTGTTTAGTAATTCATCTTTACCAAAGCCTTTGCAAAAGATGCTGCTTCTTTATGGTGCAGAGTTCAAATATTTAGATATTAACAGCTTTTCTGTTGATCGTCTGCAAGAGTATTCCTTTTATCTATTTGATCTAAACCGTTATAGCTCACAGGCGAAGCTAATCTTGGGCAATATTCAAGAGCATAATAAAAATGCTTTAATTGTACTTAATAGAGGAATTAATGCTGATGATTTAAACTGGCTGGAAAACATTACAGGAACCGATATTAGCCCTATTAATGAGTCTGAAATAGTGATAAATTATATAAATACACATCACCCTATGATGAGCGTTTTTCAACAAGAACATGTAAAAAACCAGCGGGTGATCCCTGCATTTAGTGTAAAACCAAGAACGAATGTGAATACACTTTTGCACTCAAATCAGAATATTATTGCCTTTGAAAAGTATTTTGCCGTGTGGAACTTTGACTTTAAAAATGAGAATAATAATTTCATGTATGACTCATTTTTCCCTGTATTTGCCTATCAGACGTTTCAATATATAAATACGAATACCCCGACAAAACAACAGTATTTTTGCAATGACTTGATAGAGTTGTTTGATGCCGAAGTAAAAGAAAACTTTAATCGCGCAATTAGCATTAAGAATAGTAATTATAGATTTGCTGAGCCTGGAATCTATGAGGTTAATGAGAAGAAAAAGGGCATAGATCTCTACTCTGTAAATCTCGATAGTTTCAATGAGAGTGATTATAAACGAATAGGCAAAAAGCAAGAGAAGAATGTCTTTGTTTTAGATGAAAAATGGCAAAATAATATCCTGCAAAGCCGCTTAGGATACGAGCTGTGGAAATATTTGCTCTTTATTGTCTTGTTGCTTATTGTGCTGGAAATGATCATTGTAAAAAAACATGAAAGAAGAAACAGTTGATTGAGTTAAATACTATGAAAAAGATTATAAATTTTGATTCAGTACATTTTACGATAAAGGCAGACTCCTTGTTTGGTAAACAAAACCTTGACTATATTGTGATTACTACACCAAGTTATATCAGCACAGATTGCGGGATGTCTATTGAAATAAATGAAGAACAGGCTGAAGATTTTTGTACAATTCTTCAGCAAAATAATATAAAATATAAGTTGTATGACAAGATTTGAGGTTAATATGTTTGATCTTTTAACTACAGTTGAATATGGCGGTTGCTCAGCAAAACTATCACCAAAAGAGCTTGACCAAATATTATCCAAGCTGAAAGCACCAAAATCAGAAAAGCTAATTGTCTCTTCGGATACGCACGATGACGCTGCAGTGTATAAGCTAAATGATGAGACAGCATTGATTTATACGACAGACTTTTTCCCTCCCATTTGTTCAGATCCTTATGATTTTGGACAAATTGCTGCAACAAACTCTTTGAGCGATGTTTATGCTATGGGAGGAACACCACTTTTATGCTTAAATATAATACTTTTCCCTTCGAAAAATATACCTTCAGAAGCTCTTTATCAAATCCTCAAGGGTGGACAAGATAAAGCACTTGAAGCAGGGGCAATGATAGTCGGTGGGCACACTATTGATGACTTCCCCCCAAAATATGGCTTAGCAGTTGTGGGCATAGTCCATCCAGATAAGGTCATCACCAATAGCAATGCAAAGCCAGGCGATACGCTTATTCTGACAAAGCCTTTGGGCATGGGAGTGATCGTAGCAGGCAAGCGGCTTGGAGAAGTTAAAGAAGAAGACTATCAAAAAGCATTGTATAATATGAAGCTTTTGAATAAAAGTGGGGCAGAGCTGATGCAAAAGTATCACGCTAATGCAGCCACAGATATCACGGGCTTTAGTCTACTCGGGCATGCTTTAAAGATGTGTCGTGCTTCCAATGTTAGTATGGAGATTGATAGCGCATCTTTGCCTATTTTGAGTGGAGCATATGAGCTCGCTGAGTTTGGTTGTTTGCCAGGAGCAGCATTTAGGAATCAAGACTTTGCCGAAGCAGAGATCTTATTTAAAGATGTTGATTATAATCTAAAAATGCTCGCTTTTGATGCACAAACTTCTGGTGGATTGCTGATCTCATGTCCAAGTGAATCAGCAGCAAGCCTTGTCCAAGAACTGAAAAACAGTGTCAATAAAGACGCGTGTATTATCGGAACAGTTGTAGAAAAGAAAGATAAATACATAACATTTAAGTAAAGCGAGGAGACTTCTTATGGATGCAATTTTAAGCTTGGAAAAACTACACAAAGAGTATGAAAAAGTCGTGGCTGTGCACTCTATTGACCTCAAGGTACCATGTGGCAGCGTTTTTGGTTTACTTGGACCAAATGGTGCAGGCAAAACCAGTATGATTCGTATTATTACAAATATCACATTGCCAGATTCAGGCAAGCTGTCTTTTCATTTTCAAAACAGTAAGATTAGCGATCCTATGAATAATATAGGGTATTTGCCAGAAGAACGCGGTTTGTATCCAGAAATGAAGATTGGCGAACAATTGAAATTCTTTGCACAGATGAAGGGCTTGTCTGCAGCAAAGGCTCATGAAAATATTCAATATTGGCTGAAAAGATTTGAGATAGAAGATTGGGCTAATAAAAAGGCGCAAGAGCTATCAAAAGGGATGCAACAGTTGATACAGTTTATCGTCTCTGTCATACATGACCCAGAATTACTAATCTTTGATGAGCCTTTCTCAGGCTTAGACCCCATTAATACAGAGAGATTAAAAAAAGAGATTGTTGACCTTTCCAAAAGCGGCAAGACTATTATTTTTTCAACGCATCAGATGAGTCAAGTTGAAGAGATCTGTAATGAAATAGCTTTGATTAATAAGGGCAGGTTTATTCTTGAAGGCGAACTTAAAGAGATCAAGAATAGATTTAAAAAGAACCTCTTTGAGATAAAATACCATGGAAGCTTTCCCAATAATGAAATTAATGGCTTTGAAATAACAATAAAAGAAGAAGGGCATGCTATCGTCAAAAGCTTGAAAGAATGCTCCTATTCTAACCTTTTAAAGACACTCTCAGACTATGTAGAGATTTACTCTTTCACTGAAATACTCCCCAGTTTAAATGAGATCTTTATCGAACAAGTGACACTGGCAAAAGCAAATAAGGAGGAAGAACATGAATAAAACACTTCTTGTCTTTAAAAAAGAATATCTGACACGCGTGAAAAAGAAAAGCTTCATTATTATGACACTATTAGTTCCTCTTTTGTTTATGCTCTTGATGGGCTTGCCATTGGCTATGACTTTCTTTAAAAGCGGCACAAATAGAATCGCTATCTTGGACGAGAGTGGTGAATTTGCTGGTGTTTTTAATAATGGAAAATCGCTCGAGTTCCATCCCATAGAAGGTAATCTAAATAACCTTAAAGAAGAATTGGGTAAAAAAGATGCACGCTTTGATGCCTTGCTCTATATCCCAAAATTTGATATCCAATACCCTAATGGCTTCACTGTGTATTCTGATAAACAAGTCGGGATGACTATCCAGCAGACGATTGAGAAGACATTACAAAATAAAATTGAGACACTGAGATTTATCAATGCAGGCATCGATAAAGATAAAGTAAATGAATTAAAAGTTTCTATTGACCTACAAAACATCATCTTACAAGAAGGCAGTGAAAAGAAAGGCAATGTGGTAGCATCCATTGCTGTGAGCCAAATAATGGGCTTTTTTCAGTACTTTATGATCTTCTTTTATGGTGGTTTAATCATGATGGCAGTAACTGAAGAAAAGAAAAACAGGATAGTGGAGATTATCGTCTCTTCAATACCTCCCTTTCAATTAATGCTGGGTAAAATCTTTGGCATAGCAGCAGTCGCAATTACACAGCTCCTTATTTGGGCTGTTTTTATTGTATTATTGATGGTCTTATTTAGCGTGTTTTTCTCGCCAATGCTCTTAGAAACGGCTCAAGATTTGGAGCAAGTTGTGGGCTCAAACTCACAGCAGATATTTGACATGATAGGAAGCATTGAGGCATTTAATATCCCATTGATGCTCTTTTCTTTTGCTTTTTTCTTTATTTTTGGGTATCTCTTTTACTCTGCTCTCTTTGCTGGTGCTGGTGCAGTAACAGACGATTCTTCACAAAATCAGACAATCACTATACCTCTTTCTATTCCTGTCATTTTGTCGGTTATGATTATGGTAAATGTCGCTGAACAACCACATAGCCCGCTTGCTTTTTGGTCTTCTCTTATTCCGTTTTGCTCACCGATAATCATGATGGCACGTTTGCCATTTGGTGTTCCTGCCTGGCAACTGGCTTTATCTATGATATTTCTTGTTATTGGCTTCGTAATCAATACTTGGATCGCTGGCAAGATTTATAGAATCGGCATTTTACTCTATGGTAAAAAGATTAATTGGAATGATATTAGAAAATGGGTGTTTAAATAAAGAAATCTGCTAAAACTTTAATGCAAAGTTTAATATAGGAGAATTAGTCTTATAAGCAAAGGGATTGATTGATGCATTGAAGCTTGTTTTGGTATCTTCTTTTTTTTGATTATGCTTGCTTATTTGTGTCGAGCTATAGAGATAGTAACCCGCAATAGAACCTACAGAGCTCAGAGGTAAATGCTTGTCCATTTTCAGCAAGTAGCTCACACCACTGCCCATCAAGGCGCCTGCAACTGTGGATACAGCCAGATAATTGCCTTGAGATGTGGTCAATTGCTGCTTTTTGGCTATGCTCTCGCCGTGCAACATGCCTACTGCCGAACTCAATGCGAAGAGTATAGATCCTTGTGCTTGGTTCAAATCTGCCATTTGCGATATTGCCATGCTACCAAAACCGTACATGATCCAGGTTGTACGAGCTGCAATTGCATCGCCTTTGGTAAAATCTATTTGTTTGCTCTTGTAATAACCATACGGTAAGCCTGAGTAAAAGCTGAGTAATGCACCAGCACTCATCAATGTGGCATTGCCCTCTTCAAGTGCATTAGCAGCATTTGCTAAAAGCAAGAATTGTGCACCAATATAGTCGTGATATAATGGTATTGCATTGGCTTGCCCCTCGGTAATATTGTGCATTCTTGAAAATTTGTAACCCAAATACCCTTCACTCATACTCGTTAATGTCATAATTCCAAGAGCTGATTGATCCATTTCTTCATCTAAAATCTTAGCTAATAAAGCTCCATGAATGATGCCTCTGGTTGCCATACTGACAGACATGTCTGCATCTGCATTAGAAATATTTGCACGATTTGATGCAAAGATCAAGCCCCCTAATATAAGCCCGCTATCCAAGAAGTACAGTCCTGCAGCAGTCTCTCCATCTAAATTAAAAGAGAGAGGGATAGCATAACCATAAAAGCCAAGCGTCAGATAACCATAACCGAGTATCATGCGTATTTTACCTTCTGATTCAAGGGCATTTGTCTTATTTGCATAATGCTTATGAATAGCGTCTTTTATCGATTGTAGCTCATCATCATTGACATATTCCGTGGCAATTTCCAAGCCTGACTCACCACTGTAGATGATTTCAAAAAAGAGATTATTTTCTTCATCAAGATATAGCTTTGCCTGTGTAAAGCCAGGGTAATTGGAAAAGAGCTTTAACTCTTGCGCATCATCTTTATTGATAACGCTTATTTGATAAAGAGAATCTATAATCATGACCTGTTTGTTTGCAAATAATGCACAAGAAGCGATAAGAATAATTAGAATTATTAGATATTTCATCATCTCTACCTCTCTATTTTTTAGTGAACAGCCTTCAAATAGAATATAATAAGAATAAAGAAAAAAACTATTATTCTTTTGTTAAGATAGATTTTATTATTATTTAGTCAGAAAAACCAATAATGCTTTTATTTTACTAAGGCGCTAATATAGATATGTCGAGCAAGATTTAGGTATATCACTAATGATAAAGCATCTACAATTGTTGTAATTATTGGTGCAGCCATAATAGCTGGGTCGATTTTGAGTTTTCTTGCAATAATTGGCAGCATTGAGCCTACTGTCTTAGCCAAGATAACAGTAAAGAATAAAGCACCAGATACCGTGAGGGCAAGCATATAGTCATGATGGAATATCCAGACTCTAAAGAAATTTACCGCTGCCAGCGCTACACCGACAATAATACTAATTAGAAGCTCTTTATAAAAGACAATAAAAAAGTCTCTTGCAGCAATTTCACCTAATGCCATACCACGAATAATCAAGGTTGAGCTCTGAGAACCCGCATTACCGCCTGTGTCCATCAACATAGGGATAAAGGCAGCAAGAATAACGAAGCTGGCAAGTTCTTGCTCATAACCTTGAATAATCACACCAGTAAATGTCGCTGATATCATCAAAAACAATAGCCAGAATATTCGCTGCTTGGCAAGTTTAAAAATACCTGTACTGAGGTACTCCCCCTCATTATGTGCCAAAGCAGCCATCTTCTCAATATCATCTGTACTCTCTTCAAGTACAACGTCAAGAATATCGTCTGCTGTCACAATACCAAGCATCCTGTTATCCTTGTCGACGACAGGCACACTGGCAAAACCGTATTTCGCAAAGATATGGCTGACGCCCTCTTGATCCAAGTCAGGCTCTACACTGATAACATTTGTATTGATTAAAGTTGCGATATGAGTGTCAAAAGATGAAGTTACCACATCTCTCAGCGCTACGACTCCCTGCAATATTTCATCTTGGTTTAAAACATATAAATAACTGATCGATTCAGCTTCTTCACCATGAACTTGCAAGTATTTTAATGTCTCTTCAACAGTCATGCTGTCGATAATGGCAACGAATTCAGTTGCCATGATACCACCCGCAGTCTCAGGGTGATATCTCATCAAGTCTTTAATATCTTGGGCATCTTCTTCATCCAAGCTTTCGAGTATATCTGATGCTTCCTCTGGATCCATTGTCTCCAGCAAGTCCACGAGCTCATCAGAAGCCATTTCATTGATAATTTCTTTTTTCTTTTCTTTTGAAAACAGGTCAAATAGTTCGCCCTTATCATCATCTTCCGCTTCCTCAATAATAGCGGCAAGCATATCAATTGGAAACCTCGATAAAAGGAGGGTCCTGTCGCCTTCATAATCATCAAGGGCATCGATGATATCGGCAGGGTGGATATCGTCTAAGGCTATTTTTATTTCTTCTGTAGAGTTTTCTTCTAATAAATGCAGTAGATTTTTTACATCAAATTCTTGCCCCATTCTTTCCTCCTTCTATTTTTAGTTTAATTCAAACTTATGAAATTAGCTTATTTGTCAAGCAAAAGTGTCAAAAATAATCTATTTTAAACTTATTGTTTAATTATATTGACAAAAATGCTAGTTTTCTATACTTAACATTTGAGTATGTTTTGCATAAGGAGAGATGATGAATAGAAAGCAAAGGTTTGTAGGTCCTAATTTGACAGTTGATAATATAGGAACAAGAAAGATTTTTGTTCTTGATACAAATGTCTTGATTCATAATCCTGAGTCAATGTTTAATTTTGACAATAATGTCGTGGTGATACCCATTGTGGTGATAGAAGAAATTGATAATTTTAAAAAAGGACTCGACGAAAAAGGGCGTAATGCAAGGCAGATCGGCAGAAATCTTGACAAGATTAGGCTCGACGGCTCACTAAAAGATGGAATTGCAATTAACATAAAAACAAATAAAGAATTGCCTGAAGAAGAAAGACAAGGCTATTTGATTGTCGAAATGAGTCATAAAATTCAAGACTTAATGAAGCAGTTTTACTTTAAAAATGAAAACGACAATCTTATTATCGGTACAGCAATTTATTTAAGAGATAAGTATCCAAACAGCCAGGTTGTGCTTATTTCAAAGGATGCAAATGTTAGAATAAAAGCTAATGCTGTTGGTATTGCTGCTGAAAACTATGAAAACGAGACAGTTAAGTTTGATGAACTCTATACTGGTGTATGTGAAATGCATGTCTCGGCAGAAGATTATAATCAGTTTAAAGATAGTAAATATTTGGCATATAGTGGGGATGAGCTCTTTGCAAATCAATTCGTTCGCTTATTTAATAAAGAAAACCCAGAGCTTGAATACTTGCTTGGAAGATATCATAGTAATAATAAAGGCAATGTCATTTATCCACTGGCGTGTTACCCTGATAAAGATCAGCTAATCTTTAGCATCAAATCGCTTAATGAAGAACAACAGTTCGCCTTTGATTTACTTTTAGACGAGAATATTAAACTCGTGTCTTTGATTGGTAAAGCTGGAACAGGAAAAACTCTTTTAGCCATCGCTGCAGGGCTCAGCCAAGTTGTTGAAAAAGAAAACTCAAAATATACACGATTGGTCGTCTCAAGACCAATTTCTCCATTGGGTAAAGACATCGGCTTTTTACCAGGTTCAAAGGCTGATAAATTTAACCCTTGGATGCAGCCAATATACGATAATATGGAAATCCTCTTGAACCAACATGCCGAGTCGAAAGACTCTAATAATGGTAGAATCTTTGGTAAAAAAACACCTCAGCTGCAAGACTATCTGGACTTTGGATTTATTGAGCTCGAACCATTGACTTATATACGTGGAAGAAGTCTGCCAAACCAATATATCATCATCGATGAGGCACAGAATTTGACCCCTCATGAAATGAAAACCATTATTACGCGTGCAGGAAAAGAAACGAAGATTGTCTTGACTGGCGACCCGTATCAGATTGATATCCCTTATCTCGACTCAGAAAGCAATGGGCTGTCTGTTGCTGCTGAAAAAATGAAATCTGAGCCACTCGTTGGACATATTACCCTTGAAAAAGGAGAAAGATCACAGCTTGCAGACCTCGCTGCGAAGTATTTTTAATATATGCAAATTACAGAAGTCCTCATAAAAGATGTTAAACTGGGCATGTGCTCAGCCAAAGATATTATAAACAAAAAAAATGAAGTCTTATACAAAAAAGGCTTCTACTTTACTTCAAGAGAACAAATTGTAAAATTACTCGATGAAGGAGTAAAAAGCATACTAGTCAATATAACTGCAAGCTTGATTGATATGAGGAGCAGTAAACAAATTGAGCAGTCTCAAGAGTTTGCAAAAAAAGAAAATGACGCATTATACAAGCAAGTTGAAGAATTAGATGCAGAACAAGAAAAGGTTATCGATCTTTACAAAAGTAGTCAAGATGTAATAAATGACTTAATGAATAGTGCACGATTTGGAAAAGCACTTAATCTTGACCGAGTTCAGAAACAAACTATAAATGTCTTAAACAGCATTAGGAAAAACGAGCTTGCCTTATTATCTTTGATCAACTTAAAGAATTTTGATCAGTATACTTATACCCATAGCTTAAATGTGTCTATTCTCTCTACAATATTTGCATGGAACCTCAAATTCCCAGAAGATCAACTAATCTCTATAGGAAGGGGTGCTTTTTTTCATGACATTGGGAAAGCAAAAGTGCCTCTGAACATTGTGAATAAGCCAAGTGAATTGAGCGAAAGCGAAAAGCGTATCATGCAAATGCATCCAAGCTATGGAGAACAAATATACAATCAAGAAATCATTACAAATGAAATTGAACGCGGCATCGTAACGCAACACCATGAGAGCTTTGATGGTAGCGGCTACCCTCACAGTCTTGAAGGAAATCGAATAAGTAAATATGCAAGCATCGTCTCAATCTCTGACTTCTATGATGCATTAACAACAGTGAGATCTTATAGACCAGAGGTTCATCCATCCGAAGTGATTCAGATTATCTATTCTCTTAGTGCTAAAAAGTTCGACCCAAGGGTTGTCAATCACTTTATCAAAACAATTGGTATCTACCCTATTGGCAGCCTTGTGGAATTAAGTAATGATCAAATTGCCATCGTAAAAGCATTTTCCAAAGAGAATTTACTAAAGCCAATAGTTGAATTATTAAAAGTAGAAAATGGGTTTTTAGCTAGTCAAAACAAAATCGTATCTCTCATGGAATCAGAACTATATGTAAAATCGGTATACAAGGGTGAAGGCAAGTTGGTTGAAAAGAATATTATGAAAAAACTATAAATGAGATGAGATAAATACTTTGACAAAAAAGAGAAAAAATAAAATCGAACTCAGCCAGATAAAAGAACGTTCCTGGGTAGAGATTGATCTCAGTAACTTCTCTCATAATATCAATGAATTAAAAAAGCACTTCTCGCCAAATCAAGACTATATGCAAATTGTAAAAGCTGACGCTTATGGACACGGAGCTTTACAAATTGCTATTCAAGCCCAAAAAGAAGGTGCCTGCATTTTAGGCGTGGCAAATGTTGAAGAGGCAAGCCTTTTGCGCTTTAACCATATAGACTTACCAATTCTAATTCTTTCTCCTTCTTTTGATTTTGAAGTTGAGTCCATTGTTCATTACAAGCTCATTCCCTCTGTCACAAATATTGAATTTGCAGAAAAGCTTGATCTCTATGCCAAGAAAATGGGTATCAAACAACCAGTTCATATTAAGTGTGACACGGGTATGAATCGAAATGGTGTAAAGATTGAACAGGCATACGGCGTGTATCAACAAATAAAAAAGCTCGATAATATCCTCATTGAAGGCGTTTTCTCTCATTTCTCTTCAAGTGAAAATGATAAACAATTCACTCAGCACCAATACAAATTGTTTTTAGATTTTGCTGCTAAGGTGCAGAGTGAGGTAAAGTACATCCATATTGCCAATAGTAGTGCTGTTGCAAATAGTGATTTTGCAATGTGCAATTTGCATCGACTTGGGCTGTTAACATACGGTGTATATAGCGATCAAAGCATTAAAGGAAAAGTAAACTTAAAGCCCGTGATGACCTTCAAATCTCGGTTGTCTCATATTTCCATAGCTAAGAAAAATGAGTCTATCGGATATAACAGGACTTTTTACGCAGATCATGATATAAAATATGCAATCATTCCTGTCGGTTATGCTGATGGTTATGATTTTCTTCTCTCAAATAATGCATATGTCGAGATAAATGGCGCCATATGTCCGATTTTGGGTAAGGTTAGTATGGACATGATTGCTGTTGATATTAGCCAAATAGATTGTGCACAAATTGGCGATATTGTCACTCTTTTGGGTGGAAGCAGCGAACAGACACGCGTGGAATTCTTGAGTAGCTCTTTTAAGGGCTCCTCATATGAATTATTAACACAAATAGGTAAGAGAGCAAAACGTTACTATCTGCAAAATGGCAAGGTCAATGACTTTGCTCCTGTTCTGAGAAGAGACTTTATCCCAAAAGATTTCTCCGATGACAAACTAAACAAGATTATACATCAGGCTTTGGAAGAGAGAATAACAAAAAAAGAGCTCGCAAGTGTTATTTATCACGATATCCTCAAGTTCTTCTTTATTGAAAGTGATAGAGATATTTCTTATAGATCCAATTTTTATTATTCTATTAATTTTACTGAAAATGATGAACCTTACTATAATGTCGAACTTCAGCTCAAGTTCAACAAGATATTGCAGAATAGTTATTTTATTGTTGCTTGCGCCAATAATCAAAAGGCTTTAGAATCTTATTTTAATCGTAAAGATACCGAGTACCGATGGCTTTTGGATGATAGTATTGAATTTCAAGCAAGCAGGTTCGAAGTCTCTTCTGCAAAAGTGAATGATATCGAGCTTGTCTGCAATACTAATTTGATCAATAATGCTATCGAAATAAAATGCGCTTCTGAGCTTCTCGAACCTATGCTAAATAAACTTGCACACTTTGAAATAAGTATTAAAACCTTTTATCCAAAAGACAGACATCAATTAAGCGTATATCTCTCTGAAATATACAAAGGCGTCACCATATCTTTTGCTTATCCCAAAAGCATTAAGAATATTGACTGTGTACCTATTTTCTCTGGTAAACATAGATATCCAAAAGTTGAACAGCATGATGGAAAAATTATCGTGGCAAGCAGCGCTGAAGATTGGATTTTCCCAAATAGCGGTGTCGTTTTTAGTTATTAAAAGAATTGTTTTGTGAGTTGTTAGCAAACAAATCAAAAGACTGCTAAATATTATTTGCTTTTTTCCATAATCTCTTTATATTATCTTTAGATTAAGATTATTAAAGGAGATTTAAGTTATGAAAACAATTATTAGAAACCAGATGTTTCCTCTTATCAGCTTGTTTGATGACTTTTTTGAAAACAGAACAAGCGATGAAGTAAAGCAGTCGATGCAACAAGTTAAATCATGCCAGATGCCTGTTGATATTGTTGAAAATGAAAGAGAATACAAAGTTTTGGCAAACTTACCAGGCATTGCAAAGAATGATGTGAAGATTAGCTATCTTGAAGGGCAAATGACAATCGAAACAGTTGAAAGAGAAGCAGCAAAAACTGAAGTTGAAACAGAACAGAAGCTTCTCAATTGCGAAAGATATTGTGGCACATATCACAGGAGTTTGTATTTACCAGAGAATATCGAAGCAGAGAAGATTAATGCAAAGATGGAAAATGGCGTTTTGACAGTAATAATTCCAAAGATCGAACCAAAGAAGCACAGCTTCATAGAAATCAAATAAGGAGGACAAAATGAAACTGATTCCAATACGTAGAGAAAACATGCCAATGTGGTCACTTTTTGGTGATATGATGGACAGGTTCTTAAATGAAGATATCAGTGAGAATGCTAAGATAATGGCTATAGACGTTTTAGAAAACCCTAAGTCATTTGATATCAAAGCAAACTTACCAGGGATCCCAAAAGAAAAGATTAACATTTCTATTAAAGATAATAGAATTGTTATTTCTGCAAGCCATGAAGAAGTGAAAGAAGAAAAAGAAAAAGACACTATTATTCGTACAGAACGTTATAGTGGCTCCTATCAAAGAACACTGAGCTTACCAGAAAACTGCGATACAAATAATATCTCAGCAAAGCTTGAAAATGGCGTTTTAAGCTTGAGCATCCCAAAAAGAGAACCTACTCCAAAGAAAGAAATCACTATTCAATAAGTGATTGATTAAGGAAGTGGCATAATCAGCTAAATTGGTTATGCCACTTTTTTTATATCCTCATAAGGTGAACTAAAACCCCTGCGTGTGTCTCTGCACGTTCATTGATTGTCACTAATAATGTGTATGTTTGGCGCTTTCTTCAGACTTTTTCTCAGTTCTTCTGCCAATGCTACATCCAATAATTCGATTTTTTCAATGCTTCTATAAATATCTTCACATATCGCGTTACGAAAGCTTGTTCTGCTTTTGGAGAAGTTTTTTGTCTTGCCACATTCACACTCATATTTTCTCAGAAATACTTCTAAGTATTTGATCGTTTTATCAGTTTCTTTAGCCAAGTCGTCTCTTTTCAGATTAACAAATTCAGCTTTTCTTTGAATTAGTCTATTTAACTCTATTTGGGCTGAATATACTATTTTACTGTTAATTAGTGGGATTTTGCTTTCTAAAACGAGCTCAAATATTGCAATTTCTTCGTTTTTTTTGATGTATTTTAATTGATTCTCAAACAACTCTCCTGCTGAATATCCTCTTCCCATATTTTCCAGTAATGTGATCAAATAAAAATCATTTTCTCGCTTCAAAAGCTCTAGGATCTCATTTTTTCTTGTCTTGATTTGATTCATAATCATCTCCTTTTTTTAATAATATTTGCTAATGTTGATCCATAAAAAACATAAGTGTTCATTTCTTACGGCTTAAAAGACTCTAAAATTGTATAAATTAATACTATGTCTTTTTCAATTTTTATTGTACGATCTTCAATTGATTTTACCTGACTGGTTACGTCTTTCCAAACAGCGTATGCTGAATTGTATACTTTGGTTTTGTGTAGTTCTTTGCAATACAAACGTTCCCTAAATTGTGTGAGGAGTAAACGACGTCCTCTTCCTTGTCTTTTCCTGAATATGCCGTGATATTCTTCTTCATGTACACTCTCATTGTGTACCTCCTTTTGTTTTTGTATTTATTCTTCTGCGCATGAAGTTTTTTATATTTATTTTTGCTTTGGTGAAATTGGAATTATTATTAGTGAATAAAAAACATCACCCTCTATATATATTGGCAGGACAAAACGGTGTTTTTTAAAAACTATTTTCTCCTAAATCAGCAGATGCCTACTACGAGCGAGTTTACAGGCTATTTTTTTTCGCATCAACTACTATAATTAAAAAATAGACAGATTTATATGATAGGTAATCATAACTGAGATGCCAATACCTACAAAAAAACTCAGCCTCCGTTTTGGAGGCTGAGTTATAAAATTAATGCCGATTGAATCAGCAAATATATTAGCAAAAAGATATCAACCCCCATTATGAGGGTTGAGTTAAATCTTTACTTATTAGCTTTTGAAAACTCAAGACCTTTATTAAAAGCATTGAGGTTCATTTCGACGATCTTTTCGCCTTTTCTTTCGAATATTTCTTTGATTGCATCTTGCAGGTCTTCGACCTTGATATCCATAAATGCAGCTGCTGCGCCGAGCATCACCATATTCATTGAGCGTGCTGCGCCCATTTCTTTGGCAATATCATCTGCATTGATGCAAATATTGTTTTTTAGCTTTTTGATTTCTGCTAAGACAGAATTAAGTTCGGGGTAGTTTGGAATATTAATAAATGGCTTACTATTAGTAACTACCCAGCCTTTATTTGATAGGTATGGTAAATATCTAAGAGATTCCATAGGTTCTACTGAAAGGATCATATCGCATTCGCCCATAGGGATTAGATCTGAGTGAATAGGCTTATCTGAAATGCGTAAGTGTGATTGCACATCTCCGCCTCTTTGGCTCATACCATGAACTTCAGCTTGTTTTAAATAATAACCATTTTTCAATGCTGCTGTGCCTATAATTGCTGCAATAGACAAGATCCCTTGTCCGCCAACTCCTGCTAAAATGATATCTAATTTCATTATTCTCTCCCGCTTCTGTTTCTCTTCGCCATTGTTTGTACACATTCACGACGAGGGACGATTACTGATACGCCATTATAAGCCAGTTCTTCTCTATACACTTTGACAAGCTCTTCATGGTTTTTTTTCAAAGGAACAACTGTTCTAATATGCTCACGTTCTACACCCAGTCCAAGGCAGATCTGTTCGATTCTACCAAAAGCTGAAGACTCTTGACCGCCTGTCATTGCTGCCACATGATTGTCTAAGATGATAATAACAACATTTGATTTTTCATTCACGCAGTCTAATAAACCTGTAATTCCTGAGTGGGTAAAGGTTGAATCACCAATTACACCAACAGCTGGGTAAAGTCCTGCATCTGCAGCGCCTTTTGCCATAGTGATTGATGCGCCCATATCAACACAACTATTAATTGCTTGATAAGGTGGTAAAAATCCTAAAGTATAGCAGCCAATATCAGCGAAAACATGACCCTTTTCATATGTTGAAAGTGCTTCATTTAATGCATTATAAGAGTCTATATGAGGGCAAGCAACACATAATGCGGGTGGGCGAGGTGCGACGATTTCTGGTATTGTAAGCAATTCTGTTTCTTTAAAGCCCAAAGCTTTTGCTACGCTATTTGGATTGAGTTCGCCATCTCTTGGAACTGTACCGTCCAGGCGTCCTTTTACTTTTAGTGCATTGCCTAAGTATCCTTTAAGCATTTCTTCAACTAATGGTGCGCCATCTTCAAGTACTAATAGAGTATCGCATTCCATGCTTATTTTTTCAACCATTTTGCGAGGGATTGGATATTGAGATATTTTTAAAATAGGGTGCGAGCATTCTTTGTCGGTAAAGTTTTCCATCAGATAATTGTGAGCAAGTCCACATGCTATAATGCCTAAAGACTTGTCTTTACCATCGATGTATTTGTTAAATGGACTATTTTCTGATTCTTTTTCTAAATCTGCTTGTTTAGCTAAAAGTGCTTTAAACTTTCTTCTTGCAATTGCTGGCAATAAGACAAATTGATTCTTATCTTCTGGCAATTTGAGTGTGTTTTCTGCTTTGACTTCTTGACGAGCAACGCCAGATCTTGAGTGTGAAAGTCTTGTCACAAAGCGAATCATTACAGGCAGTGCATATTTTTCAGAAAGTTCTAAGCCATAATGTGCCATGTCATATGCTTCTTGCTGATTTGATGGCTCTAATGCTGGTAATAAAGCAAATTTTGCAAAAAATCTGGAATCTTGCTCATTCTGAGATGAGTGCATTGATGGGTCATCAGCAACTGTTACCAAGAGACCGCCATTTGCACCTGTGAAAGCTGAGTTGACATATGGGTCTGCAGCGACATTAAGCCCTACGTGTTTCATTGTAACAATTGCTCTTTTGCCTGCATATGACATACCAAGAGCGGTTTCCATTGCTGTCTTTTCATTTGCAGACCATTCACGATGTACATTTCTTTCTTTTGCTAAGGGATTTTTCTGAATGTACTCGATTATTTCAGTTGAAGGTGTACCTGGGTAACCATAAGCGCCAGAAATCCCAGCATCTAAGGCACCTTGAGCAAACGCTTCATCACCAAGTAAGAGTAGTTTTTTCATTGCAACCTCTTTATAATATTATTTTTAGGACTATTTTTACTTTTATGTATATTATGGCAAGCTTTATTTTGTCTTTTTACAAAAATAACTATTATTTACTCTGTCATTTCACCGTTTTCCCTCTTGAATAATAGTTTTCTATAGAGTTCAAGATTTTTATTTACAGTGTTTTCTCTTGAAAAACTGTCTAATACTGGTAGCGATTTTTCTGCAAAAACCTTCATTTGCTCTGGATGATCTAAGGCATAAATGATTTTTTGAGCCAAGTCTTCTGGATTTCGCTTTTCTGCCAGTAAACCATTTATCTCATGCTTGATCATCTCAGGAATACCTCCAGAGGCACAAGCAATAATGGGGATATTTGCGGACATGGCATCTAATACAGAGGTCCCAAGCCCCTCTTTTTTGGAGGCAAGTACAAAATAATCAAAGTGCGCTAAATAGTCTTTCACATTACTACGATAGCCTGTAAAAATAATCTTGTCTGCCAAACCCAATTCATCACGCAATGCCAATATCTTATCTTTATCTTTACCATCGCCCAATGCCACAAAAACAAAGTCATCTCTCTCTTCTGCAATCAAATGTATAGCCCGTAGCAATGTCGGGTAATCTTTATGCCCCGTAAGCGCAGCAATTGTACCGATGATCTTTTTTGTGGGAATATATTCTGCCAATTTAGGGGGAGTATGAGCATCGCTCAAGTCCTTATATCTATTTGTATCCACGCCGCTATGTATCAGTATTAGTTTGTTTTTATCGATACCAGATGCGTGCATGATGTTTTGAATATTCTGAGAAATACAGACAATTTTATCAACGAGTTTGGTATTATATTTAAATTTGCTCAGTATATTTTGTTTGATAGCAAAATCTACTCTTCTTGAAGCAATCAGAATAATCTTTCTTAAAAAGGTTTTGCAGATGATGCCCAGCGATAGAGAGTGGGCACAATGGCAATGAACAATATTTATCTGTTCTTTTCGTACGAGTTTTATTATTTTTAGTACTGCCAACAAATCAAGCTCATTTCTCATTTTGACTGCAATATAAGGTAAACTATCAGTTTTGCATTTTTTTGCCATTTCTGAATCTGGTTGACAGATCATTATTGATTTTATTTGTTTTTCAGACATCATGCTATGTAGATAAAAAGCCTGTTGTTGTCCTCCTCGCCAACCTTGCCCTGTATCGATGTGTAGTGCTCTAATTGCTAAGTTTTTTTGATTCAATAGTCTATACCTTCTTTACAATGATCTTTTTTACCATTAAAAGATTTATAATATTTTGTCAAATCAATTTTTTCATTGACTCATTCTAACAATTATAAATAATGGTATTAATTAATAAAATAATATGCTAAATGGAGACATTATGAAAAAAATCATTGTATTAACCACCTTTATTCTTTTTGTTATGGGAGCTTTATTTGCTCAAAATGTTAAAGTTGCATACATTGATAGTGAAAGAATTATGATGGAATCAAAAGACACTAAAGAGGCTCAAAGCTTATTTCAAAAAGACAGAGAAGGCTGGATGAGACAAATTGATGATTTAGACGCTGAGATTCAGAGATTAGAAAGTGACTTTAATACAAAGAAGCTTACTCTATCTGCAAGCGGAAAAAAGCAGGCAGAAGACAAAATTGAAGAGAAAAAGAATGCAAGAAAAGAGATAGTTGAAAGCATCTTTGGTGATAATGGTAGAGCGCAATCAAGAAATGCGGAGCTACTTCAACCAATTATGACCAAGCTGAGAGTGATTATCGAAAGAATCGCTGTTGAAGAAAATTATGCGATGATATTCGATGCATCAAGCGCTGGTATTATCTGGGCTCAACCAAGACTTGATCTCACAGAGCAAATTATTAATGAAATGAATAAAACGGAATAGCATATGAAGTTTTTTAAAAAAGAAGTCAGTTTTGCTGATATTTGTCATTTTTTAAAACTCGATATTCCCACAGACATCAAAAACATCACCTTTAATAATGTCGCTGAATTAAATGAAGCAAATGATAAATCTATCTGCTTTTATGAAAATGAAAAGTATAAAAAACAAGCAGAAGGCTCAAAAGCAGGCTTAATAATAGTCTCAAAAGATTGTGATTTGCGGACAGAATCATTGCTGTTGCCTGTTGAAAAACCATATCTTACTTTTATGACTTTGGTAACAATATGGCTTCAGATTGAGGCAAAAAACAAAAAAAATACTATCGAGCAAACTGCACGCATTTCCTCTACTGCTTCTATTGGACAAAACGTTTCTATTGGGCATAATGTCGTTATTGAAGATAATTGCAAAGTGGGAGATAATACTGTCATCGAAGCAAATACCGTCATTAAAGAGAATGCCATAATTGGTACAAATTGTCAAATCTATCCAAATGTAACTATTTATCATGATTGTGAAATAGGCAATAAAGTGATTATTCACTCTGGAGCAGTGATCGGGGCAGATGGTTTTGGCTTTGCATTGATGAATGGTCAACAAGTCAAAATCCCTCAAGTTGGACATGTTATTATCGAGGACTCTGTTGAAATTGGCGCTTGCTCATGTATTGACCGTGCAACTATCGGTACTACAACAATTAAAAAGGGCACAAAAATTGACAACTTAGTTCAAGTTGGTCATAATTGTACAGTCGATGAAAATAGCATTTTGTGCGCTCAGGTTGGCTTAGCAGGTAATTCTTCTATTGGAAAAACCGTATATCTTGCTGGTCAAGTTGGGGTTGCTGGGCATTTACATATTGAGGATGAAACTATGGTTGGTGGACAATCTGGGGTCGCATCATCACTCAGTAAAGGAAAATACTTTGGCACACCTGTATTGCCTGTGCAACAACAATTAAAAGTATCTGCTTGCCTAAAAGATTTACCTGAAGTAACAAAATATATAAAACGATTAATGAGAGAGAAAAAATGAAAGAATTTAAAAAAACAATAGCAAATGAAATTTCGTATACTGGGGTCGGATTGCATCATGGTGAAATTACAACTATCACATTCAAGCCTGCAGATTCACGCTCAGGCGTTGTATTCATCCGTACCGATTTACCAGACAATCCAGAGATTCCAGCTGACATTGATAATGTAATGGATATTTCAAGAGGCACTACTCTCGGGGTGAGTAAAAAGGTTTTTGTCTCTACTGTCGAGCATGTGCTTGCTGCAGTAAAAGGACTAAAAATTGATAATATTAGATGCGAAGTAAATGGACCTGAAGTGCCTGTCGCAGACGGCTCTGCTTCTGTATTCTTAAAGCTCCTAAAAGAAGCTGGAATTGTCGAACAGGAAGAAGAAAGAGAATATTTTGAATTAACAGAACCTATCTCCTTTTCTGCGCCTGATGACAATGTAGATATAGTAATCGTGCCTTCCAATGAACTTAAAATCACCTTTATGGTTGACTATCAACATAAGAATCTCGGCACACAGTATACCTGGCTGCCATCGCTTGACGTCTTTGAAGATGACTTCGCTCCTGCAAGGACTTTCTGTTTCTTACATGAAATTCTTGCACTTAGAGAAGCTGGGCTGATCAAGGGCGGTTCACTTGACAATGCACTGGTCGTTGCAGATCCTGAAAAAGATATTGAAGAATTGGAAAAACTTAAAAAGATATTCAACTATCAAGGCGATATTAAAGTGAGCGAAAATGGCTTATTAAATACCACTGAACTCAGATTTTATAATGAATTTGTCCGTCACAAAGTTGTCGACCTAATTGGCGATATCTCTTTATTAGGCATGCCAATTAAAGGACATATCCTTGCTGCAAGATCTGGTCACAAAACAAATGTGGAATTAGTTAAAAAGCTCAAACAAATACTCAAAAAACAAGAACTACAAAAGATTTATCAAAAAAAGAAGACTACAGATATAGTCTTTGATATTAATGCCATTATGAAAATATTGCCTCACCGTTATCCTTTCTTGCTCGTCGACAAAATTACAGACTTCGTACCAGGAGAAAGCATTACCGGTATGAAGAATGTCACAATGAATGAACCATTCTTCCAAGGGCATTTCCCTGATCATCCAGTTATGCCAGGCGTTTTAATTGTCGAAGCAATGGCACAAACAGGAGGCATTATGCTTCTCAATACCATGTCAAATCCAGAAGAATATGTCGCTTACTTTGCATCTATAGACAATGTAAAGTTCAGAAAGCCTGTTCTCCCTGGTGATACTCTACGTTTTGAATTAAAAGCTATTTCCATGAAAACTTTTATCACAAAAATGCATGGTGATGCCTATGTAGGCAATGAAAAAGTTTGCGAAGGCGATTTCTTAGCAAAAGTTGTAAAAAAATAATATAGGGGTTTGTATGCAAAACATTCATCCAACAGCAATTATTCATCCCAATGCAAAACTGGGTAAAAACAATAAAATCGGACCATATTGTACCATAGGCGAGCATGCAGTACTTGGTGACAATAATGAGTTGATCTCTCATGTTGTAATTGAGGGGCATATCACAATTGGTGATAATAATAAGTTTTTCCCTTTTTGCTGTGTTGGTATTGTGTGCCAAGACTTGAAGTATAATGGTGAACCAACTCGTACGAAAATTGGCAATAATAATCAAATTAGAGAGTGTGTGACAATTCATGCTTCAGCAACTATGGACGAAGATACAGTAATTGGCAATAATTGCCTGATTATGGCTTATGCTCATGTCGCTCATAACTGCCAAATTGGTAACAATGTAATCATGGCAAATGCAGTGAACTTGGCTGGTCATGTACATGTTCACGATTTCGTCACTATAGGTGGCTTATCAGCTGCTCATCAGTTTGTAAAGATTGGGACACATGCTTTTATTGGCGGCACATCTGGTATCAAGAAAGATATTCCACCCTATACTCGTGGACAAGGCATGGATTATAAAGTGGTTGGTTTGAATAGTGTTGGCTTAATGCGCAGGGGCTTTACTGAAGAGACTATTGAAGGTCTTAAAAAAGTTTACCGCTTATTCTATCGTGCAAATATGAACGTAAGCCAAGCTCTTGAGGAAGCTGCAAACATTGAAAACCCAAGCCCAGAACAAAAGATTTTTATCGACTTTATTAAAAACTCTGAACGAGGGATTAGCCTCAACAAGAAAGAAGCCGAATAAAAATTTAAATATTATATAAGAGGCAAGCCGTAATAGCTTGCCTCTTTTTTTATAGTTATTTTAATATATAAAAAAGCTGAGTTGGTTTACAACTCAGCTAAGTAAATTTGTTTAATTTTAGTAGTTATTAACTTCTTTGTCTAATTCTTCGAATGATTGAGAAGCTCTAAATCTATTATAGAGTGCTTCTTCCTTTTTAATGCGATCAACAGTAGCTTTGTTTACATCTGCTTTTGGAATAGCTATTTGAATGAAAGTCTTATAGCGTCCATTTTCTACTGTGAAAGTCTGGCGTTTTTGAATTGAAGTGCCATTAAACTTTTGATTTGCAATAACTTTTGTAGCTTGTTCTGTTAAAGCGACTATTTCTGGATTATCAACTCCAGCTTCAGACATAAAGTTTTTTGTCATAGATTTTACATGAGCTTCAACATAGTTTGCAGCTTCAGCCATTGCATTTGCATAAGCAGCTTGTTCAGACATATTTTGGCTAACCTTTTCTCCATTACCATAGCAGAAAATATAAGTGTCATTTTGTGTTACTGTGCCATACCAGTCTGGTTGAAAGACTTGCTTTGGCATTGAAGAGCCACCAGGACCACCACACGCAATGAGAAATAAGCTGCCAACAACTAATAATGCTGTTACTATTTTTGTTAATTTCATAAAATACCTCCTTTAGTAATTAACACATTATAATTATCCCATATTATAAATTCAAAGATTAATGTCAAGTTTATTTTTATAATTCAATTATTTTCTTCTTGTTTATTGCTGCAAAGATCGCTTCAGGTGTGAGAATTGTTTTGTCTTTTAATATCTTAGAGTCACCATGTGGGATAAACTCATCTGGCAAAGCAAATGGATATACGCTGACATTATGATTGTTTAGCAGCATGGAAATATGCTCGCCAATGCCACCCCTTAAAACATTTTCTTCGATTGTAATAACAGGTACTTTATCCTTAATTAAATCCAAAATCAAGCCCATATCAAGAGGCTTAACAAAGCTGAGGTTTATTACAGTTGGTACAAATTTATAAGCTTCTTCTATCATTTCAGCAAGCTTTTTCGCTGTATTTACTCCTTCACCAATACCGATAATATTGAGTTTGCTACCTTTTATTATGGTCTGTGATTTGCCATACTCTATCTTTTGATAATCAGGGTCGCTTGGCGCAATGCCTCTTGGGTAGCGAATAATAACAGGTCCGTCATTATAGTTTTCAGCAAATTCCAGTGCTTGCTCAAGCTCTTCAATACAGTATGGAGCTATAATTGTTATATTTGGGATAAATTGCATCATCGACAAATCAAATACCCCATGGTGGGTTGCACCATCTTCTCCCACTATTCCTGCTCGATCTAAACAGAAGACAACGGGTAGTTTTTGTAGCGCAATATCATGAATAACTTGGTCAAGTGCCCTTTGCATAAAGGTCGAATAAATAGCCACAAAGGGCTTCATACCCTGTATTGCCAAGCCTCCAGCAAAAGTCACTGCATGTTGCTCAGCTATACCAACATCAAAAAAGCGTTCTGGATATTTATCAGAAAAAGCAGTTAATCCTGTTCCATCGGTCATTGCCGCTGTGATAGCGATGATCTTTTTATTCTTACTTGCCAGTGCAACAAGCTTATTGCCAAAGATTTCAGACCAGCTTTGCTTATTGTTTGCACTGACATTGCCTGTTTTTAAGTCAAATGGTCCAATACCGTGAAACTTTGATACTTGTTTTTCAGCAAATGAAAACCCTTTACCTTTTTTGGTTAAAAGATGGATCAAAATAGGACCTTCCATATTATACTTTACTCGATTAAAGATGCGTATCAGGCGGGGAATATTATGTCCGTCGATAGGTCCGACATACTTAAAATTCAAATCTTCAAAAAAGATATTTGGCACGAGTATATTAATCATACTCTCTTCAATTTTTTGTGCTCCAGAGAGAAATTTACGTCTAAGATTGGTAGGCAAGACAGCTGATTTATTCCACACTTGCTTTTTAAGATAGTTATAAGTCTTACTGGTGACCATTTCTGTGAGGTGGTTTTGTAAAGCACCTACATTTTTAGATATGGACATTTCATTATCATTTAATATCACAATAAAATTCTTTTGTAAATGACCCGCATGGTTTAATGCTTCAAATGCCATACCTCCAGTAAGAGCACCATCACCAATAACTGCAATGCTATGTCCTTTTTGCTTTTGCATATTTTTGGCAACACAAATGCCCAGCGCGGCAGATATCGAAGTACTACTATGTCCAACACCAAAGGCATCATAAGGACTTTCAAAGATATTATTAAATCCAGAAATGCCTTCATAAGTTCGTAATGTATCAAAGCGATCATTACGTTCAGTCAGTATTTTATATGCATAGGATTGATGCCCAACATCAAAGACTATACGATCTTCAAGAGGATCAAAGACTTTCAATAAGGCAATGATAAAATCAGTTGCCCCCAAACTTGGCGCTATATGCCCACCATTTTTTGAAGTCACCTCTATTATTCTTTTACGGACATCTTTTGCTAATTCCATCAGCTCATGATACTGTAATTCTTTTATTTGTTGTGGTTTTTTTATTCTTTCTATCATAATATTACCCTCATAAATCGTGAATAATGATTTTCCCGCTTACTTCTTGGATAATCAATATTGATTCAATCCATTTGTACAACTCATTAGTCCCCTTTTTTAATAATGATGAAAAGGGAAGGATTTCATTGGTATTAATGTGTAAATCTGAACGTAAGTTTTTTAGATAAGTCGCAACTTTTGTGGAAGGAACCTTGTCTGACTTTGTTGCTACAATGACAAATGGTATATTCAAAGATTTTGCATACTCTATCATCGAAATATCTTTTGGGTCTGCTTTGTGCCTAATATCAACCAGTAATACCAAACCCGCAAGCTGTTCTCTTTTACTAAGATAGTTTTCAATCATTTTCTGCCATGATTCACGCTCACTCTTCGAGACTTTTGCATAACCATACCCTGGCAAGTCAACTAAGGTAAAGTGTATATCCATTTCAGCTGTTTCAGGGCTTTCTGCATATTTGCATTGGATATCAAAGAAGTTCACAAGTCTTGTCTTGCCTGGCGTTGAGCTGACTTTGGCTAAAAGTTTTCTATTTGTAATTGTGTTAATCATTGACGATTTGCCTACATTTGATTTGCCCGCAAAGGCAATTTCTTTAAATGGTGTTTCAGGGAAATCAGGCTGATTAACAGCACTTGTAATAAATTGAGAGCCTACTATTCTTATCATTAGTCTTCAGTGTAGATGATAGATGAATGATCAGATTCCCAAACTTCGACTTCGCTGATTTTGGCTTCATCAGAATAAAAAGACTTTTTTAACTCATTAAAAATGACGCGTGCAATGTTTTCTGACGTTGGATTAATATCTTTAAAACAGTCGAGATCGTTTAAATATTGATGATCAAACATTGCCATGAGTTCGCTCAAATGCTTTTTTGCGATACCAAAATCAATAGCCATGCCAAGATTATCGACTTTAGTACAATTAATCTGTATTCTTACTTTCCAATTATGTCCATGTAAGTTTTTGCAGAGCCCTGGATAGTTATTCAATTTATGGGCTGCTGAAAAAGATGAGCTAACATTTATTTTATACATTATTTATCCTCCATTATTTAATACAATATAAAAAGATTTACAATTATGTCAACATAAAAGTCAATATCAATGGATAAATAATCGTATTCCTTTTAGCGTTTTACTTCAAACGAATTTCTCACCTTTGTTTGAATCTTTAATAATTGGCTTTTATTGAGCATTGTCTCGATATAGGCGATTATCTCTTGTCCCTCATCATAGCCGTTTGCTGAGCTAAGCAGCAACCAATAATATGCTTTTTCAAAGTCCTTTTCTACACCCATCTCATAATAATACATGAGACCAAGATTGTACTGTGCTTTGGAATAACCCTGATATGCTGATTTTTTAAATAAATCTAAGGCTTCTTGATAATTCTTAACTACTCCTGTTGCTTGAACATACATTAGGGCAAGATTGTTTTGTGCAATAGCATGACCTTGTGCTGCAGCCAATTTATAATATTGCTCTGCTTTAGGATAATTAACTTTTACGCCATCTCCATGCTCATAAATATAAGCAAGTTTAAACTGCGATTGCAAATATCCTTCATCAGCAGATAATGTCAATAGTTTGATCGCATAATCAATGTTTTTTTCTACATCTCTACCGAGCTTATACATCAAGGCAAGTCTGTATTGAGCCTTCATATCTCCCTTTAATGCATTTTCCAAAATCCTTTCTCGTTTAAAATAGTTAAACTTTGCTATCCTTTCATATTCATCAATACTCTTTTTTATATTTTCTAAAGTCTTAGCGCGTTCATGATCTGATTTGGGTTGTTGAGACTTACTATCCCTTGTGTTGGCTGTTTCTTCGCTAAACTCACCATATCTCTCAAGATAATGTTGAGCCTTACCATGATTTTGCTCTGCAGCTAAATGTAAAAGCTTATTTGCATATTTACTGTTTCTCTTGACACCATCTCCAAAATGATACATCCAAGTAAGATTATATAATGCCTCTGCATGATTTTGTTTAGCAGCCTTTTTATACCACTTTGCAGCAATCTTATAGTCTATATCAACACCTTTCCCCTCATCAAACATTCTTGCAATCCCAAATTGCGCATCTGAAGATCCTTGATTGGCTGCCATCATATACCATTTGAGAGCCTCTTGATAATCCTGGACAACACCATCACCAAGATCGTACATTTCTGCAAGATGTAGCTGTGCTTCTAAATCACCTTTCTCAGCTGCTACACATATCCACTTGTTTAAGCTCTTATCATTTTCCATCTTTTTTGTCCTCTTCAAATAAAACTACTACTATTAAAATATAGAATTCATTATTAATGTTAAGTTTTTTATCATTATTTTTCAACACCTTACTAAAAAAAACACACTCCATATTTAATGTAGGGGCGAGCTTTGCTCGTCAACAAGAAATAATGTAGGGGCGAGCTGTGCTCGTCAGCCAGCGACGAAGTCGCATGCATCGCTTCTGGCTACCTTTAAAAAAAACCTTTCACGAATGTGAAAGCACCTAACCCGCTGCGAAGCGAGGACCAAAGGTGTTTTGTTAAAAAAAAAGCAGGTTTACACCTGCTTTAAAGTTGGTAACCCATAGGGGAATTGAACCCCTGTTGCCAGAATGAGAATCTGGAGTCCTAGGCCACTAGACGAATGGGTCATGTGATTAAAAGAAGCTGTTGGCGACCCCTAGGGGATTCGAACCCCTGTTGCCAGAATGAAAATCTGGAGTCCTAACCCCTAGACGAAGGGGTCGCATTAAAAAAAAAGGTATAACTAAAAAATGACTGTTACTTTTTAGTTATATCTTAGTTATCTAAATTTGGCGACCCCTAGGGGATTCGAACCCCTGTTGCCAGAATGAAAATCTGGAGTCCTAACCCCTAGACGAAGGGGTCGCATTAAAATGGTGAGCCTGGATGAATTCGAATCATCGACTCCCTGCTTAAAAGGCAGGTACTCTACCGCTGAGTTACAGGCCCATGACAATTGACTTTTTAAAAACAAAAGTCTTTTGCTTCTTTCACTCTATATAACTGCCAAATTATGAAAGCATATGTTTGCTGTCAAGCACTTTTCTTTATTTTGTGATTATTATTTTGATCATAATTAGTTAAATGTATTTATAACATAAAAATAGATTAATCATAAAAAATGAATTATCACTGAAAATAACAAACAATATTTGGGCTTTTTTATAGAAAAAAGATGAAAAACTTAAGAAACGCTCTAATAATATGGTTTTTTTACTATGTTTTTTCTCTATTATTCAAGCTTATCAACTTTCACTGTATTTATTAAAATATCATATTTCAATGGAGAAGCATTTTCCATTTCGCCTTTTGTATTTTTGTTGCTTAGAACATCCTGTATTTGCTTATAAACTGCTATAAAACGCACATTTTGCTTGGCAAGACGCGATGTTAATTGGTAAAGAAGCGAGGCTTTCATGAGCTTTCTCAAACTATTATACTCCCTCAAAATATTCATAATATACTCAATGCTCATATTCTTGATTAATATACCAAAACGCCTTTGTAATCGATAAATAAAGTAAATAAACATACTAAAAGAGGATATCCCTTGCGTCCTTTTTTGCCTGGAATCTGCCTTATAACCCACTACATAATCAGCAAATAATGACTTTACATGCAAATCCATCCCTTGCGACAGCGCACAAAGATACTGCTGATTATTTTTGATATTAATATTTTGTGGCAGCAATGCCCTCTTAACTGTCTTTCTTAAGATTACCACATTATTATGGGCATAGTATGCAACGATACTCTCACCAATGCGCTTGGGAAACTTATGATCCCCCGTTAAATAAACTCTCAATTTACCTCCGTATTATAAATAAACTGTCAAAAAAAAAGCAATTTTTCTCTTTGGATTCCCTTTTGATTCCCCTTGCTATCTTGGAGAATGAAAGGTAATATAAAGGACATGTAAAGGGAATCTATTGAAATTTTTAAATGTCTTTTTGTTTTGTAAACACAACTATCAATATAATATAATCGGAATATTTGTTTTGGCAACAGATTTTTGGGATAATCTTGTTTTTGTTAAATAATTGTCTTGATAGCATTTCAATTAAATATTGTTTATCATGTATAATATATTAATAATTAGTAAAATAGGGGTGTAAAAATAATTGAATTAAGTTTATTATTTGTAATAATATGCTTTTTTACTTGACATTAAAAGATATATATATTTTATTGATGATACTGCCGAGTGTAAATATCTAAACCGCAGGGCATGATTTTACACCGATAGGGTTGATCGGGAAACTGGTTAACCTCCCGCGTTTGGAAAGGTAGGCAAAGGAAAATCCTGCGCCTCTTCATAAAAGAAAACAGGAGGAAGTAAATGAAAAAAACGCACTTACTTGTATTATTCGCTATTTTAATGCTCTTATTCACAGCATGTAGCGAGAAAGATGACAAAAACCCAACAGACCCAACAACCCCAATAGTGGGCAACCCACCAGCGATGGCTTTAACTGCAGATTATGTATTTGATTTACCAGCAGAAGGTACTGAATATCCAGATTCAGTTATTGTTGATATCGAATATAGCGGTGCGCCAACCCCAGGTATTCCATTGACTTATTTTATTACCAAAGCAATGACTGACGAATTAGTCGGAAATAACAAAGCTGATGACACAAGAAGTTTATTTGCTTATGAGCCAGTGGGATCCGATGGCATTTCATCAAGAAAAAATGGTGATGATGACATTTTCTGGAGCCTTTTTAAAGAAGGGTACTTATTGCCAGAAAAAGCTCACAGAGTATTTTTTGAAAACCCACCAGTTAATGCTTATAATGTGAAGTATTTAGACAAAATCAAATTGTACAGAGCTGTTCAAGTAATTAAGCCTAATGGCGACAAAGTATTATTTGAATTAAATGCTCTTGAAACACAACAAGTTGCAAACCATAATGATGCACAAGAAGCGGGTATCGAGCTTAAATCATTTATCTCTACATTTGTTACAGAAACACCTGCAAACTATACTTATGAATTTATGGCAAGTGATGAATTTGCTGTTAGTTATACTTGGGAACAAATTCAAGATGGTTATTGGTTAAAAGATTCAAAGACCACTATTTTCCCAACATTTAACGACGATATGAGCAACTCACAAAAGAAATTTAAGAAGTTAATGCAGATTAAATTAATTCCAGCAGAATAATGGATAAGTTTAATTTAAATGAATTATTAATAATCGCAATAATGGGCGCAATCGGCTTGGCTATCAAGCCGATTGTTACCCCTTTAGTCCATATTATCTCATCTCCTTTGATGATACCTGGAGGGTCAATCGCTGGAGGTATTTATATGTCGTGGATAGTCTTAGCAAAGCTATTAGTTCCTAAAAAGGGCTCTGCATTATTGGCTGCTGCAACTCAAGCTTTGGTCGTCTTATTTTTGGGCTACTTTGGAAATCACGGTGTTTTTTCTATTATATCGTATGGCTTGCCTGGGCTCGCTGTAGAGCTTATTGCTTTGCTGTATAATAAAAGAAACATCTTTGCAGCAATTATCTATTGCATCGCTGCTAATATGGTGGGAGCATTGCTAATAGCATTAGTTATATTTCGTATGCCCACGATTCCTCTCCTAATTTCTCTTTCTGCAGCTCTCGTTTCTGCTGTATTAGGCGGGTTATTGGCATGGGGCATTTTTATAGAAATAAAGAAACTAAAAATAATAAAGGTTGTGTAGATGAAAAAGATTTTATTTATTATTATTATTATGATATTTGCTGTTGCTTTAAATGGCATATCTCTGATTGCTGAAGGAAAAGAAGATCAAACAATCAAACTGGAAGATATTTCTCACTTAGATGTGGTAAAGTTCAATACCCATCGTGACAAGAGAGGCGTTGTAACTGATGATGAATGGGAAGGATTTTCCTTAGAAGAAATATTAAACTTTTATAATGTCACAGAATATGAATGCTTGGAGATTAATTCAGACGATAATTATCAAGTTAAGTATACTCTCGATGAAGTGAAAGAGTTTAAACCCATTTTGGCAACGAAAAGAAATGGTAAAGTTCAAAAAGATAATAACTTGAGAATAGTTAGTGAAACACGAAGAGATATGTTTTGGGTATCAGATTTAGAAACAATTAAAACAGTGCACTTAGTTCAATATCCAATGATAAAGACGATTTATCCATTTAGTTATATCCAAGGCAAAATAGCTCTTTATGATGAACCAAAGCCTTTTACAAAATGTAAAGGTTACTACTTTAAAGATATGAAAGAGATCATGGTAAATACAGTGAGAAGACCTGTCCAATTAGTGACTAAAGATGGCTTTACTCAAGAACTTGAATACCATAAGTTTGTCGAAAGGGCTGTTTTAATCAAGAATGATGACAATACTATCGATATAAAAAGCCCCACAATGCCAGGGGGTATGTGGCCCAAAAGCTTACGTAAAATTACTTTTGATGACACTGTTTTATTATTTGATGATGACCTTGAAAAGCTTGATGAAAAACAAATTAAAGAAATATTCTCTTTAGATGCAGATAAGAAAATCACATTTGAATATGTAGATAATACAAAAAAGATTAAAAAGGTTGTGATCCAATAATGAAGAGGCTATTGTATTTAGTAATATTTCTGATTGTAGTCTTCCCGCTTTGTGCTATACCTGTTTATGGCGATGTGAAGCCTGGAACAGATGTCAAATCAATGAAAGAGCTTGTTAATTTGGCTCAAGATCTTTCTTGTGAACAAGTCTTAATTAGCGGTGATAATAATGTCGCAGCATTGGTCGATGTAAATAGTCTTGCTCATCTAAGCTGGAAAAAAAATAAAGGCAAAGTAGACTTCACATCAAAAGTATTACCAGCAGTTTGTAGTATCAAAAGTATTGCTTTTTTTGCTTTGAATTGCCAGACTTCAGATTATGCACTTTCTGTCATGAATGGCGTTTATCAAGTAGATTATATTAAGCCATTTGACTTTATTATTGCTCAGTCCGAGCTGCTTGGCGTACAAGAGAAAAATGGGTTTTATGCCGATAAATACCAAATTGCAAGCGCATGGGACATGGGGCAAATTCAAGACACTGAAAAAGAGCAGCTATATATATCAAAAACAGGTGCTGAAAGAATTTTGGACAAGGCACTTGAATTTAAAATGACACATTTTCAAAGTGGGGAAGATGTGGTTTTGGCTGTTTGGTCAGACTATCCAGAAATAGGTTTGAAAGATATTTATCATAAGACATTAGATAGCCTCAAAAATGATAGAACTATGGCAATTTTTATTGATGGTTTGGGTTGGCATCTTTTAGAAAACTACTGCGCTGTAAATAATCTTGAGTTGGCAGAAATGAAGTTTTTACCCACACGAAGCGTCTATCCTTCCAAAACAAAATATGCATATTATACCTTGGGTACAGGCGAATACTTGCCAGAAGATTCTCCTGGACAAATATATTCAGATCAAGCCTTTCTTAATGGCATTATTATTGAAGAGGAAAAATGCTATTATACATCTCCAACAACAGTCTTACTCAATGTTGACGACAATGATAATGATACAATAGATGATGAGATATTTGACGCTGCTATGAAATATATTCAAGATGAAAAAAAGCTCTTTATTCTCGTACATTTTCATAGTGTTGATGATATGAATCATGAGTATGGACCTTATAGTCAAGAATCAATGAATCAATTAAAAACCATCTTTGAGTATACACAAACGTTGATAGATACTTTTGTTGGACAGGTAATAATATTCTCAGATCATGGTGCACATTCTTATTTAAACCAGGGGGGTACACATGGATCTGCGAAAGCTGAAGATATCGTGGGAGTTGTAAAATATGTTGAAAAAGACTAGCTTAATAGCGATTATTATACTGTTTGCCTTTGCAACACTAAATGCTGCTAATACTATTCTCAAAGTTATTGGCAATGGAACAGAAAAGACTGTGACTGAAACTGCTTTTGTCAAGATGAGCAAAGAGACATTTAAAGCAAAAAAGACAGCTGACCCTTTTATCTCTTTTAAACAGCTGCTCGAAATCACGAAGGCAGATAAAGCCAAAACCGTCACTATTAAATCCCTTGAGGGGATGAGCCTTGTATTAAAAGCTAAAGAGTTTGAAAAAGCAGGACTGATTATCGTTAGTGATAAGAAAAAGCCCTATTTTCGCGTCGTGGTAAAAGACAGTGCTTTTCGTAATCGTTGGATTAAGAATGTTGTTTCTATTGAATTTAAATAGAAAATGCTCCAGATTCAAAATTACTCGTATAAGTATCATGCCGACTCTGATTATGTGTTTCGGGACCTAAATCTTGAGATTAATCCAGGCTCAATAGTCAAGCTAAAAGGCGCAAATGGTGCAGGTAAAAGCACATTTATTTATAGTTTAAGTGGGTTTATTTGTCAATATTTGGGAGGTGAGCTCGAAGGCAAAGTATTCTATAAGGGTTATGATTTGCACCAAATGAGTGTCTTGGAGCGTATTGAAACAATGAATATCGTCTTTCAAGATCCTGAATGCCAGATTTCTTTTACAGGCGCCTTTGAAGAGCTAAATTGTCAATTGCTTTATACTCAGCGAAAAACAGAGCAAAAAGATAAACAAATATTGGACTATTTACAGTTGTTTGGTTTGCCCATCAATGAGTCTTCAAAAACAAGCGAGCTATCGTGGGGACAAAAGAAAATGATTTGCTTTATTTCTCTTTTTGTTAATGATCCAGATATTTGGCTACTCGATGAGCCTTTCTCTGGTTTGTCTCTACATCACTCAGAGATCTTTGCTGAGGTTTTAAAAAAGAAAAGGCAAGAAGGGCGTATTATTATGCTGTCAGACCACACTAATTTTCCTTTAGATTATCAGTATACTATAGATTTTGGTAAATATGTTAAACATTGAAAAGCTGACCTTTGCATATAATCAAGAGAAAATTATTCTTGATAAATTTTCATGTTCAATAGCCAAAGGGGAATTACTGGTAATCACGGGTAAAAGTGGAAGCGGTAAGACTACTCTCTGTGAGATACTGTCAAGGCATTACCAACCTTTGTCTGGCGAAATATATATTAATGAGAAGAACTCGAGTAAATTAGATGATACAGCATATTTTGCGCTATTGCATATTTTGAAGCAAAACCCTCATCATAATTTTATTGGATTGAACCCAGAACGTGATTTTTTGTTGTGGAATAGTGGTGAACAGATCGAGCTATTTTATAAGTTATTAGATAAATACTCGCTTTATCAAAAGAGGGAAGAACTCTTGTGGAAAATGAGCTTTGGTGAGCAGAAATGCCTGTTTTTTATTTATCTTGAATTGATTAAGAGACAACTGTGGATACTTGATGAACCTTTAGAGGGTGTTGATGAAAAGAGAAAAGAGTTTTTTATCGAAGCATTGAGCACACATTTGCAAGGCGGCGGATCGGCTTTGATAAGTAGTCATAGAGTTGAGCAATTTAGAGAATTAACAGCTAATATTATAGACTTTGAAAAAATAAATGTAAAAAAGGATGGTATATGATGAGAAGGGCATTTACTATTATTATCATGATCATAGCTGTGTGTGGCTTGTTTGCCGCTGAAAAAGATAGCACAGCAACACGTAAGTATTATCGTCTTGATGGAATAAGAGTGATCGCTAAAGAGCCACAAGAATCTATTGGTACAATCACTGTAAAGAGTTTGAATAAAGAGAATATTGCAGGTGAAATAAACTTTTATGACACTATGAAGGGGGTGACAGGGGTTGCTGTCACAATTGGTGCGAAAGGTGAGTCAAACCTAAGAATAAGGGCATTTCAGAAAAAAGATGTGAAAATAATGGTCGATGGTAGAACCCTTAATGGGGGCTATTTTGGTAATGTTAATTTGCAAGAAATCCCGCTGTTTGATGTGGAAGAAGTGCAAATGGTCAAGGGACCTGTCTCCTCTTTATATGGATTTAATAGTATGGGCGGCGCTGTAAATTATATTACTAAAAAGCCTTCAAGCGATGATTGGCTAAAGCTTAGTACTGTTGTGAAAAGAAATAATACTCACAATACTAAGGCTGTATTAGCACATGACTTTCAGAATTGGGATTTTTGGGTGAACTATTCTTATAATCATACTGATGGTTTTATGCTTTCCAAAGATTTTGTTCCTACGCCTTTTGAAAATGGTAAAGTGAGAAATTATGATAATAATAGCTCATGGGACTTGCAATCAAAAGTAAATATGACCGTCTTTGATTATCAAACAATAGGTTTGACTATGGGATATACACGTGCGGATGTGAAGAATGTGCCAAACTCAATTCACGAAAGCAAGGTTAGGCAGTTTACTGATTGGGCAAGATACAATGCCTCACTTTTGGCAGCCTGGACTCATACAGCCGATATAGAGTCTTCGCACCGTGCATATTATGATGGTTTTGACAATAGATATCATGAATACAGAGATCAGAGCATGAGCTATGATTCACAAAATTCATGGGTAGAAAGCTATGCAATAGGCTATGAAGGCAAAGTTAAAATGAATTATTTGGAACACCATTTTGCCAATATAATGGTGAAAACTGAGAGACAATACTACTATCGAACCGATATCGCTGGGTATCAAGATGGATTGGAGAATGCAACTTATACCAATTCAATTGGCTTTTTTAATATGAGTCAATTGACAAATATTCTTGAGGTTTCTGGTGGCTTTGGCATTTCTCACTCTATTAGAGATGTTATTGGTGAGAAAACAATAAATACGCCTGCTTATTTTGACTTTAGTGCAGGAGCAACAGTGAGAGATGTGTTCTTTGATAAGATCGTAATGGGCGTTTCTAAGAATGTGCAATACCCAACAATGCGCCATTTATTCAGTAATTCAAGAGGTAATTTAGACTTGGATCCAGAAAATGCATACAAGTATGAGATGTCTTTTTTGAATACTTTTGATTTTATTCGCCCAATAAGTTTGACAAATACTATCTTTTACAACCATGTCTATGATATGATTGAACGAAAAGGGGCAAGATATGAAAACTACTTGGAAGTTAAGAATTGGGGCTGGGAGACCGCTCTGATGCTAAATATTTATAAGAATGCAGATCTCGAGTTCAATTATGGATATATCGATCTGTCTATGAATAAAGACTATCCATACTATGAAGTCCCTGAAAACCAAGTAACATGCATATTGCACTATCGCTTGCCTTTTGATGTGAGAATGAAATACCAGTTTGATTATTATGATACACGCATTAGCCCTGATGATAATGATAGAGAATTCACTCTTGACGCTTATAGCTTGCATCAAATATCTTTTTCTAAATCATTTGGTAAGAATCGCGTTGTCCTCGGTCTGGAAAATATATTCGATGTTGATTATGCCGATGAGTACGGCTTCCCTGCTGCAGGTAGAAACTTTAATTTGGGTATTGAGATGGTGCTATTTTAATGTTGAGTAAAAAGCTTGATCCACGAACGCTTATCTTTGCTTGCATTATCAGTACGAGCTTGATCTTGTTTAACTCTTCTCTTATCAAGCAATTCTGTGTGTTTTCTCTCTTGCTCATCTTTGCTGTTCTGATGCGCTTTATCAAAAAGAGTGTGGGGAAAGTTTTGTACAAAATGAGGCATTTAATTTTTACCCTGTTTGTCATGCAATTGCTCTTTAGGCATGGCGGAGAAACTTATTATCAATTTTCTTTTATTAAAATAACAGAAGCGGGAGTGCAATACTCCCTCTCTTCTTTTTTGAGATATGCGACGATTATCTTGAGTAGTATTGTACTGATTAACGTCTCTTTAAATGAGTTTTTGGAGGTGTTTCAGTATTATAAATTGCCTCGGAATTTGTCGTTGACAGTCACTTTTTGCATACAGTATTTGACCAGCTTTAGTCGCCAAATTAAGCATATCAACCAGATAATAAAACAAAGAAATATGCTGAAGAATAGTAGGTTTAAGCAGAAAATGCTGATCCTAAAAGAAGTGTCATTGCCCTTGGTGGTCAAATCTTTATCAGAAGTGCAATATAAGGCGATAGCGCTGGAACTAAAGGGGGTATCCTTGAAACCCCAGTTTAAGACTAATTTAAAGTTCTACCTGGTTGATTATTTGATTATTTTGCTCTTTATATCTGCTAATGTGCTTGTCATACTCTATTAATTCAGTGCTGCTGCAAGTATTTTTAACCCCATTCTGAGTTTTCTTTCATTTAAGGCATAATTGATACGAATATAACCCTTACTTTGCTCGCCAAAAGCAGATCCTGGTATGACAATAACACCTCTGTGTGCTAAGTCTTTACAGAACTTGATATCGTCTTCTTTGACTTTTATCATAATATACGGTGCTGAATCGGGCTGATAATTAAGATGCAGTTTTAGGTAATCAGTAGCGATTTTATAGTTTTTTCTTAGTCTCTTTCGTAATTGGATCAGGGAACTAATGCCTTTTGGAGTAAATGCTTCGATGGCAGATTTCTGTGAGATCGTTGAGGCACACGTAGAAATATACTGATGTGCAATGATAAACTTTTGCAGGAGATCTTCTTTGGCAACTATCCAACCAAGTCGCCAACCTGTCATGCAAAAGCTTTTGGAAAGACCTGAAATAATTATCGTGTTCTCATATTTACCCCAGAATGATTGTATCTGCTCATGTAAATAGAGGTCTTTGTATACTTCGTCGACAATGAGCAGGGTATTGTGCTCTTTGCAAATAGTAATAATGTCTTCTATATCTTCTTTGCTGAAAGCTTTACCAGATGGATTTGAAGGATGATTGAGGAAGACGGCTTTTGTGTTTTTGCTAATGCTCGCTCGAAAAGAATTAATATCAAAAGCAAAACCATTGGCAGCACTGAGAGGAAATGTCTTTACCTTTGCACCAAGCATCTCTGCAATTGTCTGATATGATACAAAAGTGGGGTCTGCTATCAAGAGTTCATCACCAGGATCTATTAGAGAGAATAAAATTGCAAATATTGCCTCTTGGGCACCATTACAAATGCATACATGATAAAAGTGAGTGGGTAACTGTGACCCTCTATCATAATACTCTGCTACTTTTTCCCTTAACTCGAGAAGACCTGCATTGGGCGTGTAAAAGATTTCACCTTGATTGATGACTTGTTTGGCTTTTAATCTAATGGCATTTGGGGTCTCGAACTGTATTTCACCAAGTCCAAGATTTATGGCATTAGGTGATGCACTATCGAAGATCTGCCTGATGATAGACTTTTGGATATTTGCTAAGCGTTTGGAAATCATTTTATCTTAATGCAGATTCCAATACAACTGAGGTATTGGTCTTGCTGTCTCTATATTTTATGATGATAGGGCAAGAAACATGAAGGTCAGGATTTGCCTTGAGAGGGCGTGAACCTTGCACAACTACTGCATTTTCAGGAATAATTAGCCCTTTACCACTCTCTTTTGTAATCCATTTGTCTCTGGTGGCGTCGTAGATCGGAGTCCCTGATGTGATAATTACACCTGCAGCAATCACAGCCCCTGTCTTGATGATAGCACCCTCATAAATGCCAGAATTACCACCAATAAAAACATTGTCTTCAATGATTACTGGATTTGCACCAATAGGCTCTAAAACGCCGCCAATTATTGCAGCTGCGCTGATGTGTACGTTTTTGCCGACTTGAGCGCAAGAACCGACCAAGACATGCGAATCTAACATGCTGCCTTCATCTACATAGGCACCAACATTGATATAGCTGGGTGGCATAATAGTGACCAATTTGCCGACATATGCACCGTCTCGTACTGATGTGCCACCAGGTACGACTCGTATCCCCTCATGGATGTCTATCGACTTTAAAGGATAAGTGTGCTTGTCGTAAAAAGAGAAATTACCATTTGAATAATTTGCTATCTTGCCTATTCTAAAGCCGAGCAAAATACCTTTCTTGACCCAGGTATTTGTATGCCATGCACCGTCTATTAACTGCGCAGCACGTATTTCACCTCTATTTAAGAGATTCTTAAACTCGTTCCAGATCTCATAATCTTTGAAGTTTGGTGTCCAACTTTTATCGTCAAACTTGCTCTCAATATATACTTTTATGTTTTCTATGCTCATTTCATCCTCCATTCTTTATAGAAATAATAGATTAAATAAAGTCTTTTGTCAATAGTTTTTTATAATATTTTAAGAAAATTGTGGATGACGTCAAGTTAGATGCAGCTAACATAGTAAAACAACACACCTTTTAGGTCTTCGCTTCGCTGTGGGTGAGGTGCTTTACTTCGTAAAAGTGAGGTTAAAAATCCGACTATTTTTGTGGGGCAGGTTATTTCACTGTGAATGTGATTCTGTATGTCTGGCCGTAGTAAATCATCTTCGATAAACAATTAAGGTAATTTGTGTTTTGATCTGAGAGCAAAGAACTGAGATGGGATAGTTTTTAGGATAACAAAAAATCGTCACTCAACCCGCTCGCAGTAGTCATCTGCTGATTTAGGTGAAAATAGTTTTCGAAAAACCTCATTTTGTGAGCCCTATATATATAGAGGGTGATGAAAAATTCGAGATCTTTGAATTAGAAAGGAAAAGATTTATAGACGCGGATTACGCTGATTTTAAGGATTTTATGTTTTGAGCCAGCTCCAAAAAAGGCATAATAACGAAGGCTTTTTAAAAAACAGACTTTAACTTCATCTGTTTTATGTTTTGAATAAGGCATTAATGACTAATTCAAAGCTCTCAATTCACATATTGTCCCTTCTTTAATTATAGAATAAGGCAATATTTAAGCTATATTCTTTTACAAGTTGAATTGATATACTTTTGCAATAGCCTCAAATATTATCTTCCTAAAAGCCTTATTTTTGAATATAAGAAGGCTCAACACCTTTATTAATAGATGTTTAATGTTGTATTGTAATTGATTAATTTGAATATACTAAAAATAAAAGAAGATTTCTATTGACAAAATATCCATACTTTATTAGATTTTATTTATAAGTATACTAATGGAGGTAATTGATATGTTTTATACAGGAAATGAAATGAAAGCTGTTTTTGAAAAGGCGAAAAAAAACCGCTTCGGTATTATTGCTTCTAATGTTGTTTTTGATACACAAGTGCGCTCATTAGTTTGGGGATACGATCATCAAAAATCAGATGGTCTTTTGCAAATGAGTGCTGGCGCATGCAAATACGCTGCAGGTGAATCAAAAGATATAAAAATAGGTGCACAAGTTATTTCAAGCTTAACAAAAATACTTGGTTCTCAAACCAAAAACTCAGGTGTCGGCTTGCACATAGATCATGCTACACCAGATTATTTTGACTTCGTTGTCTTTTGTATAGAAAATGGCTTAGTTAGCTCGGTTATGATTGATGCAAGTAAAGAAAAGCTTGCAGAAAATATTAGAATAACACAAGAAGTTGTTGCTGTTGCTCATAAATACAATGTATTAGTTGAAGGCGAAATTGGGCATATTAAAGGGTCTGAAGATGAAATAGTGTCAGATTCAGAGCTCTATACCAAGCCAGAAGAGGCGCTTGAATATGTCGTTAAAACAAATGTTGATCTTTTTGCTGCATCTGTCGGCACAAATCATGGTGTGTCAAAGGGCGCTGATTTACACCTTAGAATCGACCTGATAGATGAAATTGATAAGCTTTTAATAAAGAATAATGTTGAACGAGGCATTGTGCTACATGGTGCATCTGGCTTAACTTTGCAACAACACTTAGATGCAGTTAAAGCTGGTGTGGTCAAAATTAATAAAGATACGCAATACCAAATGGATATGGCAACTGCAGTACAAGCATTTTGGGAAAAAGAGAAGGATGCAATTGTTTGTCCAGCAAACATTAGCCTTGACGCATATGTCCCAGATAAGGGACGCTTTGACCCACGCAAGTGGCTTGTAAAAGGTGAAAATGCAATGACAAAATCAGTTGAAGAAATGATTCAAATGGTAGGAAGTCAAAATCAGTCAATTATGATAAAATAAAAGGAGGCACTTTATGTTAAGATTAGCCATTAATGGTTTTGGAAGAATTGGTCGTTTAGCTTTTAGAGCAGCTTTTGACAGAGAAGATATTGAAATAGTGGCAATAAATGATTTAACAGATACAAAAACGCTTGCACACCTTTTAAAATATGACTCTGTTCATCGAACATACAATAAGGATATCAGCTATACTAATAATTCAATAAAAGTTGATAATAAAGAGATTAGCATTTACTCAGAAAAAGATCCAGAGTTATTGCCTTGGGGCGATCATAACATTGATATTGTCCTCGAGTGCACTGGTATCTTCAGATCTCGTGAAAAAGCTATGAAACATATCAAAGCTGGCGCAAAAAAGGTAATCCTCTCTGCGCCAGGTAAAGATCAAATTGATGCAACTATCGTTATGGGAGTAAATCACAATGTCTTACAAAAAGAAGATATCATTGTCTCTAATGCATCTTGTACTACTAATTGTTTGGCTCCTGTGGCAAAAGTCATTCACGATAACTTCAATATTTTAAGAGGGTTGATGACAACTGTTCATGCATATACTAACGATCAAAACATCTTGGACTTGCCACATAATGATCTCAGGCGTGCAAGAGCTGCTGCATGTAGCATGATCCCAACCTCAACAGGTGCAGCAAAAGCAATTGGTCTTGTGATACCCGATTTAGTTGGTAAGCTCGACGGCTTTGCTATTAGAGTGCCAACACCAGATGTCTCTATTGTAGATTTAACTGTTGAAGTAGAGAGGAATTGTACTAAAGAAGAGGTGAATGCAAGAATAAAAGAAGCTTCAGAAGGCGCATTAAAAGGGTTCTTAGAGTACACCACAGAACCAATAGTCTCATCTGACATTATTGGTAATCCTTCTTCCGCAATTTTCGATTCATCACTTACAATAGTTAAAGATAATTTAGTAAAAGTTCAAACTTGGTACGATAATGAATGGGGTTACTCTGTGCGTCTTGTTGATTTAGCTGTTTATATGCATGATTTATAATTGGTGCAATTTGTTAAATCTTAATTACAAAAAAACTATTAATCACCCTGCTTATTTTAGCAGGGTGTATCCTGTAATATATTTTTGGAATAGAAAACAATGAAATTTAGAGTCAAAGTAAGTATTGTTTTAATAATTCTGATATTCACGAGTATCTACATATTTCATTTTTCCCATTGTGATAATAATACCTTGCGCATAGCTTTTACGAGCTTTCCTGAGACATTCGATGCAATGTCAAGATCAGAACTATTTACAGGCTTAGTAAATGACCAAATATATGCGAGCTTATTTACCACAAAAGGTGATGATTATACAGGCAACATTGCCAAAAATTGGACAAATGAAAATGATTCTACTCTTGTTATAAATATAAATGATAATATTTACTTTCATAATGGTGATCCTATCACAATTGAAGATGTTAAAGCGAGCTTTGAAAGATTTAATAGTAGCAAAAAAAGTATCTTTTATAATCCAGATAGAACCCTTGATTTTATAGTAAGAGATAAATACACCATTGAAATACGCTATTTAAAAGAGTCTTATTCGCCAATGTTTTTATTATTCACTCCTATTTATTCAGCTAAACAAATTGATTTGTTTGATGAAGGTTTTGATCCGAGTCATATTATCAGCTCTGGAAGATATTATATTTACTCTTATAATGATAGCTTAATTGTCTTAAGAGAAAATAAATACTTTAAAGAAAAAGATAGTGATCTTTTTAAAGAAATTCAAATCTTTAAAATTGAAGATAAAAATAGACAGGCAGATATGCTAATTAATGGTGAGCTTGATTTTGTGATGAACCCCTCTATTGAAAGAATGGAGCAAATTACAAATGAATTGAACTTGTTTGTTAGTAGCGAACAAAGCAATCAGACCATGTATATGATGCTTAATATAAATAGCGAGCACCTACATGAAAACCCAAATATGCCAAACCCCCTCAGTGATAAACGAGTCCGACAAGCAATTTGGCATGCTATTGATTTGAAATCATTTGTTGAAACAAAGCTCTTAGGATATGGAGAACAATTAACTTTTCCCTGGCCTTCTTTCTTAAATGGCGCCAATATGACATTAAAACCACCTCAATATGATATAAAAAAGAGCAAAGATCTCCTCAAACAAGCAGGATATGAAAACGGCTTTGATCTTGATGTATATTGTATCGAAAAGAAGTATAATGGCGATGAAGAAGTAGGTAAACTTATAAAATCTTCTTTAGACTTAATTGGAATCAATGTTGAATTAAAACTCATGAAATCAGAAAATCTTTTTAGGTTTATTGAAAAGAATCCAATTAGCACCTTTATCGCTGGTTATAACTCTAATGCGACAGATATTGAAGATGTTGCACGGGCCTTAACCTATAAATCACCTTCAGGTCGATATGGTATCCTCAATAGACTTTCAATAGACATCCCTGAACTATCAACGCTTATGACTGATGCTATGCATTTACCTATTGATGCACAAGAGAGAACAGAAAAAATGCAATTGATTAGTGAATACATACATAATGAAGCTGTAATCATACCTTTATATTCACCTTCAATGAATTATGCTTATTCAAGAAAAGTTAAACTTACAACCCTCATTCAAGGCTTTGACCTTAGTAGTATTAAAAGAAAATGAAAATAAATAGATTTATTAATATTATTAAAGCAACAGTTATTGTAAGCATGCTAATTGTGTTTTTGTTGATTTTTCTTTATCAGAAATATTCCGTAATCAAGTATTTCCAAAATAAGCAAATCAGCTCTTTGCAGTATGCTGAAATAAAAACAAGAGAGCTTGATTATTTGGTATTTAAAAATGCTAAAGATTTATCAGATAATAAAACCATAAACTTTGATTATTTGAGCAGAGTTTTATCTCAAGACATGATAGATAAAGATAATCCTTTAATTGATTTTTTGATTATTGATACAGATAATCAAGTTTATTATCAGTTTAGTAAAACTCGTTATTTTGACACATCTTTTTTCTCTCCAGAGCAACTACAATACGCAATTAACAGTATCCCCAAAGGCATTGACCCGAGTAGCACTCTTTTAGAGATAAACAATCATCATATATATGCATTAAGATTACCATACCTTTGCTTTTCATACCTTCATAAATATGACTTTGTTTACTTTTTTGACTATTCCTTTGAAAAGGTTGGAATCACACCTTTATTAATTATTATCATTTTTATTGTCTATGGATTATATTTCTTGATAAGAAAATTTATTAAAATTTATATCAAACAAATTGAGCAATTTATTGACTCACATACAGAAGGCGACCACCAAACAAACATAAAGCTTGTATTTTTTAACCCATTTAAATCATTAGAAGAAAAGATTTCTAATCTCATTGCGAAAAATATTGAGCAAGAAGAAAAGATGTATTCTGTTTCAGAGCGCTTTCATCTGTTATTATCCCAAACAAATGATGGTATTTACATGGAAGATAGTGAAGGTTATATCTATTTCTGTAATACAAAACTTGCACAAATTCTTGGCTACTCTACAGAATCGGTTATTATTGGCACAAAGCTAAGTGACCATTTAATCGATATTCAATCAAAGCGCGTTTATGAGCAAGAAAGCTATTTTTTGAATATTAGTAATTCAGTGAAATACAAACTCAATATTACCAATCAAGCAGGAATCAGTAAACCATGCATTATCTCTGGTAAAAGTATATTCAACTCTAAAATAGGCGTAAAATCATATTACTATGCTGTCACAGATTTGACAGACTTTGAAGTTTATTCAAAAGATCAAAACTCAAGCGCATTCTCCGACTCAAGCCTTGTTGAAAATTCAAGTTTCCCAATTATTATTTTTGACCAGCAGGCAAATGTTCACTCGCTCAATAATGCCGCTAAAAACATCTTTTCTATTAATTATGAAACTGCCAAAGGCAAGGGTGTACAAGATATTTTTAAAAATATGGACATTGCAAGGCTGCTTTATCAATTTGACTTTAAGACCAGTTTTGTTTGCGACACTTTTGAGTCACAGCTAAATCAATGGTTTTATATATCAAATGAGATATTTTACCATAATGACAGTATGTTCAGCTACTTATTGTTTATTGATATTAGCTCATTTAGAAAAGATGAGAGCTTCCACAATATGGTTTTTGATGATTTGAAAGGGTTTATTTTTATAACAAATTACAAAAATGAGGTTATCTATGTGTCACCGTCTTTCTTATACATGACACAATATCCTGCATCTTGGTTTATAAATTATTACAAATCAATTAATGATATGATTAATAAGCACGAGTTTGAGCAAATTGATGAGCTAGTGATTACTACGCCAAATAATGATTATAATTTTAAACTGGTACATCTTGAGAGCCTTTCAAAAACAAGTAAAATCTATGTTTGTATTAATGAAGATAAAAAGGTGTAAAAAAGATTATGAAACTGTCAATAACAGTAAAGTATTTAGCCTATACCCTATTAGCCCTGCTGCTTGCTTACGTATTATCTATTTTTATAAACGGCGTCCATAATAAATATAAAAACAGGATAATATTGCCTATTTATTATGAATATGTAAACATAATTGAAAATGAGCTCACAGCGAAGAGCCCTGATTTCAAAGGAGACTTTAATATAGAAAATCACCTCCAAGAGTCTCATGTGTTTATAGTTATAAATAGCATCACAAAAGAAATTGTGTATATGCTCAATAATACTGGTAATTCTTTTAATGCTAATCAGTTTATTATTGAAAATCAAAAGAATTTTAAGAGTATCTCAAAGTTTAAAACATTCATTTATAAACAAAATAAACATAAATATCAAACTTTTATGAAAAAAATCCACTTTGATAATGTTGATTACGAGATTATAATTGCAAGAAATATTAATGAACTTACAAATGCTCAAAATGGTTTTTTTGTTATACAGATGCTAATAATGTTTATTTTTATGTTGATACTACTAAGACATATTGAAACAAATTCTTCCATAAAAAAGACTAATATTAAATTTAATAAACAAATTGAAAAAGAAAAAGCTTTCTTCCAGTCTTTAGTAAAAAACAATTCACAATCATTGATGGTGATCGTTGATACGAGCTACAATATATTGGATGTTTCTGAATCATTTGAAACGTTTTCATTATACCCACGAAATGAATTATTACAACAACCTATTTCTGGGATCATTCCTTCTTTTGTTACACTTGTGACTTCATATCATGAGAATAAAAACACGAAGGCTGAAATAGAGCTGATCTCAAAGAATATGCAAGTTAATACTGTCGTTTTAACTATTGTCCCATACTTTAATATAGATGGAAAAGTAGAGAAGTATTTGATTGTACTTAATGACTTGTCAGACATTAAAAACAAAACTGAAATGCTTGTTAAAGAACTCAATACAACACGAACATTTTCAAGAATAACTCAGCTTCTCTCACAGGCAGATGATCCCGTGCTTATTGCAAAGATTATTATTGAAGAATCAAAAAAGATGATAGAATATGACCATGGTACCCTGTTCTTAGTCAATGATGATGAACTATTTGCCTATTATTCAAGCGATCCAGAAATAATTAGTTCTGGCAATGAATTTAAAATGAAAGTAGGACAAGGGCTAACGGGACTAGTAGCTAAAACACAAAAAGGCATGATTATCAATAATGCAAACTCAAATCCAATACCAAGTCAAATACCAAACACAGTTAATGTTGATGAATGCTTATTATCAGTTCCTCTTATTAGTAAAACAAAGTTTACAGGTGTTGTCACTTTCACAAGATACGGTAATGTAGGTTTTGAAAATACCGACTTAAAAACTCTTGAGCTTATAACCTCACATGCAGCCTCTGTTCTCGATAGTTTTATTTTGATTAAAGAATTGGCATTGTCCGAGAGCAAGTATTATACTTTGATTAATCAATCTGCTTTGGCGATTATGATTTTTAGAGAAAGATCTATTAGTTATTGTAATAAAAAGTTTTCCGAAATACTCGAGCTGCCTGCAGACCAAATCATTGAACAAAACATTACCTCTTTTATTTCTCCCAAAGATAAATCACTATTTGTTTCGCATTTAACTTCTTTTTTACTTGATAATCAGCTCGACAGTTTCACCGTCAATTTGATTAGTCATAATAATAAAAAGATAATTATGAATTTTACTTTTAGTAATATATCTTGGGAAGCTCACAATTCAATAATGATAACTGCTCTTGACATCACTGAAAAGAAAGAGCTTGATCAACAGCTTTTACAAACTCAGAAATTAGAGTCTGTTGGTGTGCTTGCTACAGGTATTGCGCATGATTTTAAGAACATTTTAGCTGGTATAACAGGCGCAGCTGACATGATTTTGTTGAGAGAAAAGGAAAATGAAGGCATACAAAAGTTTGCTCAAATCATAAAGACATCTGCTGATAGGGGTACGCAACTCTCACAAAGGCTTTTAGGTTATTCAAGAAAAGTCGATTCTGAAAAGCAAGTGTTCAATGTTAATGATATGCTAAATGAAATAATAGAAATTGTGAGCTATACTTTTGAAAAGAATATTGAAATAATCAAAAACCTCAGCAATGATATTTTGCTTTTTGAGGGAGACTCAACTAAGGTGCAACAGTGTATTTTAAACCTTTGTGTTAATGCTCGTGATGTTATGCAAAAAGGTGGACAATTGAGTATTGTCAGCAAACTTGCCTTCAAAAGTGATTTAGATCCAGATAGATGGAAAGAGCTCCAATATGAAAGATATATTAAGATTAGCATCAGAGATACTGGACCAGGTATTCCAAAAGATGTAATTGAAAATATATTTGACCTATTCTTTACTACCAAAGGAAAAGGAAAAGGGACAGGGCTTGGTTTATCAATTACAAAACGTATTATTGATGAGTATAATGGTAAAATAAGCGTTGAGTCTGAACTCAATAAAGGTACGACCTTCCAAATATTACTTCCAGCTGCTAAAAGCGAGCCAGCCGTTGAAGACAAGACAATAATAATCAATGAAACAAAGATTGCCAATGTAGAACCTCTACATATCGTGATCGTTGATGATGAAGAATTTGTTCTGGAAATAGCAAAAGAGCTATTGCAAGAGCTAGGAAATACTGTTTATACAGCACAATCTGGTGCCGAAGCACTTGAAATAGTAAAATCACACGCTGACATTAAGCTTGCACTCATTGACAGAATGATGCCAAAAATGGACGGCGTTGAACTCTTTTATAAATTGAAAGAATTAAAGCCGAGCATTAAGGTAGTGATTGCCAGCGGCTTTAAAAATGAAGAAGAAACTAAATTACTCAAAAAAGACGGACTATCAGATTACATTACAAAGCCATATCGCATCGACGAGATAAGCAGAATCATATCTGAAGTATAAAAAGTTTAACTCGCTTATAAAAAAACCAGGTTACCGATGTCACATTACATTCATAGCTTAAGGCTGCTTGCTTCCGCACCTGACCTGGTTCACAAGAAGTAATTGCATCGGACCTGGCATTTACCAATTTAATAACTTGTAGTTTTATGTCAAAGAATATTTATTCTTTTTTATAATATCCAATAATATCACAGTAAATCGACTTAATAGAGGGTGTTGGTTAATGCATAAATCAAATTTACAGACTTGAAGAATAATGGTTTGTTAGAACTGAGATCGGAGTTGATGGGTAATTTCGCTTCGTGAAATTGATTGATGGATCTGGAACAACTAATGGTAGTTGTTGGTACGTGGAATAAAAAGTTGCCTCCAAACCCGCTCGTAGTAGACATCTGCTGATTTAGGTGAAAATAGTTTTTGAAAAACTCCATTTTGTCCTGCCAATATATATAGAGGGGGTTGATTTAATTTATGATTCTGTTTTATTCTTTTAAAAGCTATTTTGGTTACTATGCAACAGCCACCTTGAATGCCCACTACAAAGCGGCTATAAAAGATAACCTTTGCCTTTATACAATTATCATATATATTATATCTAAGGAGAATATTTGAAAAAGTATATCTTATTCTTAATCATTATTATAATCTTGCCTTTAAATCTTGCTGCAAACTACCCCCTTAAGATTACAAAAGTCATTGTAGAGGGTAATAAGTCAATCTCTGCAAATGAAATTAAGTCAGATTTGCCTATCCAAGGTGTGAGTATAATAAAAAGGATCAAGAAGATTATCCCTTTTATCGAAAAGGAACAAGACCCGCTTTACTATGAAGTTGATTTTATAAACTCGCTGAAATATATTGTTAATCTATATCAGAAAAATGGCTTTTTGCAAGCTCAAGTAAGCTACAAAATATCTTATAATAAAGATAAAGCGTTTGTGAATTTCTATATCGAGGAAAACAACAGAATCATCATTGATTCAATTAGTATTAATAATGAAAAATCCACAGAAATACATGATATTCTCGAAAAGAAAACAAGCAAATGGATAAATAGCAATTTCACTGATAATGAGTTTTATCATATCAAAAACCAAATTGAAAAAGAATGCTTAGAAAACTCCTATCTTATGCAAAAAGTCTCTTATACGCTTGATGTTAATGCCGATACAACAAAGGTACATATAAGCTTTAATATTAAGGAAGGCGAGCAATATCAAATACAAAAAATAGATGTCAAAGGACTTGATCATATTGCTGAAAAAACTGTGAAAGGACAGTTGCCAGTTCATCAGAATACCATGTATAAGCCAAGTTTGACTGATTATTACTTTAATCAAATAAACCAGCTAAATCATTTTAAAAGTATTTCTGTTGATACCGATCCAATTGATGGCTCTTCTAATGAAGCGGCTATTACAATTAAAGTCCATGAGAAAAGCAAACATCAATTCAGATCTGGTATCGGTTATGGGCTGGAAGACAAGGTTCGTGCTTTCATAGAATACAATCAATACAACTTTCTTGGCAATGCACGCCAATTGCAAATAAGCATTAAATCTTCTGCTTTAGAACCATGGAATATTAATTTAAAAACAAGAGAACCACTGCCGCTTAGGCATTCACTATATGGTACAATAAACCCCTTTTGGATGAAGCAAAAAGAGAATATCTACGAAATAGAAAGGCTTGGCTATATATTAGGGCTAACCCAGCACATCAATGTGGCAAACACTTATCAAATACTATATCTCTTTGAACATGACCATCTGTACACTGCTGAAGTCTTTGAAACCGATGAGCTTTTACCCTATTATAATAAATCATCTGTCTATCTGTCTTGGTTTAGTAACTATCTTAAAACAAATAAAGGCATCAGTAATAACATTAGTTTATTGCGTTCAGGCATTGGTTTTAATAGCCAGTATCACTTTTTTCGCCTGCTTAATAATACACAAATATATTACTCTCTGACAAGTAGGAACACTCTTGCTTTTCAAGCTAAATACGGTAGTATAACTTCTTTTGATAATGATAAAATCATTCCTATTGAGGAGAGGTTCTTTGCTGGTGGCGCCAACTCTATCAGAGGTTGGAGCAGAAACGAGATTAGCCCAATAAATGAAAATGATGAAAAAACGGGCGGTAATAAGCTTTTTGAACTCTCTTTAGAGAATAGATATCTGTTATTAAAAGATTTGGAATTCGCTCTATTTCTTGATGTGGGCAATGTATGGTCCAAAAAAGAAGACTTTTCTGACTTGCTTAAATCAGCTGGCTTTGGCATGAGATACTATACCATTTTGGGACCAATACGTCTCGATTTTGCAAGACCAGTAAATATAGATAAATGGCAGTTTTACTTGCAGATAGGGCAAAGCTTCTAATGAAAAAGACTATACGCGTTCTCCTCATAATTTTCATTTCATTGTTCGCCTTGATTCTAATTCTTTTAAATCTGATTTATCTCTCAAATACAGTGCAAAACGCTATACTTCATCAAGCATTAAAAATAGTCAATAAGAAGATCCCGGCTGAAATTAGCTTTTCAAAGCTCAATGGTAATTTGTTCAAAACCTTTACAATAAAGGATATTTCGATAGATTATGAGAATAATACAATTGTAAATCTCAAAACTATCACAGTGCAATTTGACAAAAAGCTTTTCACTAATCTTAAAAAAAAGCTACTGATAGTTCCCAATATTCACACTGATTCGCTCTCCTGCAATATCGTTATTTATCCAGATTCTACAATAAACATTGTCAAAGCCTTTGCCATTTCAACAGAAAAAGATACTACCAAATCAGATTTTTCTCTTATTCTTGAGAGCTTTAACCTAAATCATATCAACATTACTCTTAATAGCATGTTGGATCAAAATAGCTTTAAACAGTCAATTAATAATCTTCATATTACAGGTTCTTTTAACATGAATAAGGATAATTTAAGCACAGAAATAACAGACATGGCACTTGTATATGACAGCTCTCCAATCGCCTTAAATTCACTCAAATTCAGCATGAATAACAACAAGTCTGCCTTAGAGTTCGATAGCTTAACTATCAGGCATACTCATTTGTCAGGTTCGCTTGATATGGGAAAAGATAATTATGCATTTGGCGTAAATGCTGCAAATATCGACACTCAAGACATTAATTATTTCTTTAAAAAAGATATCTTAATGCCTACTACAATCTCTTTAGAATCACATGGCGTATATACCCCCGAAAGGCTTACAGCTCAACTATCCTTAAACACCAAGCAGGGCTCGCTAAAAGCCATCATTAAGTCTTTGGATATTAAAGATAAAAAAGCCGACCTTGCTCTTTCTTTTAACAATTTCAATCCTCTTCAATTTACTCAAAGTGACCAAGCGAAGCTTACAGGAGTAGCTGATATCACGATCGATGGCCTTACCATGCAAAGTAGCTCGGCTGTGGCAAACATCCAACTAAAAGATATCTCCTATCAAGAAGAATCAATCAATAATCTTGATATTCAAGCAAAGCTTAATAATAATAAAGCAAGCATTTTGTTACAAGCCAATGGTTATAAAGAAGACAATTCAATCACTGCTCAATTATCTGCCAATAATATATTTAACACAGATAATCAGATTAATTCTCATATCATCTACCATTCAGATATCGAACTTATTCATATCAATCCATATCTTTTCATTCCACAAAAAGAATTGAATCACTATTTCGATATAAAAACTACTCTACGAGGGCAAGGAATTGATCTGCACAACTCTAATATCAGTATGGATCTTGCAATTAAACATGCGCCTGAAACAGCGCCCCAGCTCTTTACTATGCTATCAATGATCTTGCAAAAAGAAAGAGAAGATATATTTGCCAAACTCGAGATTGAAAATGCTCAATATGATTCAATTGCCATTACTAACTTAAAACTAATTGGCACTCTGAAGACAGATTTTAAAAAGATACTACACCCAACAGATATGAGTCTATTAGCACATGATATTAGTATTAAAGACAATGATCTCAAAGAATTATCTCTCAAGTCACATACAAATTTAACAGGGCTTAGTACTGAAATAATCAATCAATTAACGGTCAATATCTCTGATAGCCTTGACTTTGCCACTGATTTCTCGTTTGATTTAAATAATCTTAAGCAGGCTGAACTGCATTCTCTTTTTACAAACTATAAGGATATACAAATAAATAAGTTAGAGCCAACAACAAAGATCGCTTTTCAGGACAATACTTATAAATTAGAAAACCTAAAGCTTCAAGTTGACCAAGGCACAGTTGAGCTTGATGCCAGCTTTGCAGATAATTCGCTCATCAATGCAAAGTTTGCTGTTAATAATTTGCCACTCTCTTTAGCAAATAATTTTTTAAGCAAAAAGATGATAGAAAGTGGCTTTTTGAATTGGCAATTGAATGTATCCAATACACTTGAAAATCCCAATATCGACTCAAGAATAACTATTGAAAACATCTCCCTCTCTGCTGATAGCTTACAAAAAGCCAGCATTACTCTCAATAAAATCAATTTTAATATGCAGCAAGACAATGACAGCTTATACACAGACGCTTCAATCATGTTGAAAAACAATAAATTAAACATCAAAGGTACATTGCCAATCTATCTCAATCAGCAGAATGCTCTGGACAATCAAATTATAAATAGAGATAAAGATTTCAACCTAACAATTGAGATGCTTCAGAGTAATTTGCAGGTGCTCAGTCCGCTAATCGAACCCAATGCCACAATTGATGGCAATATGAATATTTCGATGAACTTTTCAAATACTCTCAATAAGCTCAAGACAAATGGACGCATTACTCTCAATAAAGCGAGACTAAAATACCCTGAATTTGGTACTGATTTACAGGGCTTAAATGCAAGTATTAATATCAATCCTCAAGAAATAATATTAGATTCACTGTTCTTCAATGCAGGAAAAGGTTCAATTACAACAAAGGGTAGAGCAGGTATAAATCTTGATAAGGGATTTAGTCTAGATTCTTTAAGTCTCACCTTAAATGCGCAGCAAGCTCATCTTCTCAATTCCCCTGCACTCAATTCTAAACTCAATGGTCATTTCGTATTAACAGGCAATAAAGAGAAGTTAAATCTCATTGCTGACGCCAGTTTTATTGACACAAAGGTCAATGTCGATCACTTAAAACGCTTTAATAAGTACCAGGAGCTTAGCACCCCACTTTTATTGCAAAGTCAACAAAAAGAGATTGATGCAAGTAGCAGTACAGAGGCAATAAATTTGCCAAACTTTAAAAACCTAAATGTCGATGCAAAACTCACTATCCCACGAAATACATGGATTACAGGTAAGGATATGAACTTTGAGCTGACTGGCAATCTGCAAGTAAAGACTAATAAAGGCACTATGATTTTAGATGGTGATCTGGAGCTTTTGAGGGGATATTACGCACTCTACGGCAAACGTTTCAATATCAAAAAAGCTGTCATTACCTTTATTGATGATAGAGATCTCAATCCCATCTTTGATATCACTGCCAGCTATAGGTTCAGAGAGGGTGATGAGCGTCGCGATCTAAACCTAATAGTTACAGGCAATTTACACAAGCCGCAACTCTCCTTTACGCTTGATAATATTGTTATCAGCGAAGCCGATGCTATTTCTTATATCATTTTTGGTAAAAACTTAGCTCAATTAAGCAATAGAGAGCAATCTTCAGTTAATAATGAATTAAATGCTGAAAACATTGCAGCGTCTCTACTTTTAAATAGTTTGACAAGCAAAATCAATGATTCGATCAAGGAGACCTTGCATCTTGATATGGCTGAAATCACCGGTTATAATCAATACGGTAATGCTGAAATCCAGATCGGTAAATACTTTGGTGATAAGTTTTTTGTCTCATATACAAAAGAATTTAATATCTTTAACACGAGCTCCAGCCAGCAAGAGTCCATGAATATTGAATACCAAATATCAAGGAACCTCTTTCTGCAGAGCGAGCAATCATCAAATAAAAACTCTGGTATCGACCTAATTTTCAAATGGGAGAGTAAGTAGATTACCTCAAATCTAAAAAAATATTTGCATAATTCCCAATTTAGTATATATTATCAACAGACTAAAATTTAAGGAGAAAATTATGGCAAAGATTACTTTAAAAGGAAATCCCATTAACACAATAGATAATTTACCAGCAGTAGGCTTATTAGCACCAGATTTTGTATTAACAGCAAATGACTTAGCAGAAAAGTCACTCTCAGACTACCTTGGCAAACGCATCATTCTCAATATCTTCCCCAGTTTAGATACGAGCGTTTGCGCTGCTTCAGTAAGAAGATTCAATGTAGAAGCCAGCAAATTAGAAAATGCTGTTGTTTTATGCATCTCAGCAGATTTGCCATTTGCTCAAGCAAGATTTTGCGGCGCTGAAGGTATAGAAAATGTTGAAACGCTATCAAGCTTCCGCTCTGACTTCGCAGAAAAATACGGCGTTAAAATTATCGATGGACCTATGAAAGGCTTATCAGCACGTGCTGTTATCGTCATCAATGAAAATGGACATGTTATATACCAAGAACTTGTACCAGAGATTGTTCAAGAACCTGACTATGAAAAAGCATTAAATGTCTTGAATTAAATAATCAAGAAATTTGAGAAGAGTGGCTGGGTAATCTCATATGTGAAATTGCCAAAGCCACTCTTTTTTATTTCAAGCTACTTGAGGGTGTTGAATAATGCATAATTCAGGTTTACAGACTTGAAGAATAATGGGTTGTTAGAACTGAGAGCTGAGTTGATGGGTAATTTCGCTTCGTAAAACTGATTGATGGATCTGGAACAACTAATGGTAGTTGTTGATACATGGAATAAAAAGTTGCCTCCAATCCCGCTCGTAGTAGGCATCTGCTGATTTAGGTGAAAATAGTTTTCAAAAAACACCATTTTGTAAGCCCTATATATATAGAGGGTGATGTTTTTATTTATGATTCTGCTTTATTCTTTTATAAGCTGTTTTGGTTACTATGCAACACCTTCTCCCATATTATGGTTTACAATAAGTACATGGTGCATAGCCAGCTTTTTTCGCATCATTTTTATCTTTAAAGTAAATTGCATTTGCAGACTTTATCTCCTTAGCTTGTTTGCAAGACTTTTTATGGTATTTTTTAGAGTTTTTTGAAGCAATATACTTTCCCTCTTTTTTCGAGACAGTATAATCGGGCTTTTTCCCTTTTCTAAACTCCCAAGGTGCAATGGGGTTTTTATCAGCCCAAAGTCCAATCCGTTTTTTACGTGCGTTTTCTTCGAGCTTTGCAAGGTTTTTGTCTTTGCTGTAGGCTTTATAATGCCATGCTAAACCATTTTTAACAAGCAATACATTTAGATTATCCCTGTTTGGGAGAATCACGTCTGCCACATATCTGCCGTACATATCTTTATTATTAACACGCACGGTAACCTTCTTGCCAAAGCACTTATCTGAGGTAAATTGCTTTGCTTTGTTACCAAAAGCTTGATTCTTTTCGGGGCAATCAATACCAAAAAGGCGAATCCGATAAGTCTCCTTTCCCTGCAAAACCTCGATTGTGTCGCCATCTTTAACTGCAATCACTTTCCCTACAATATCATAGCTAAAGAGGTTTGCAAATGCAAACAATATAAAGAGCATTGTTATTAATCGTAAATCGAGAGCTTTGAATTAGAAAGCAGACAATAAGTATAGTTAAAATATTACTTGA
>ENA-UPXM01000397-UPXM01000397.1-activated-sludge-metagenome-genome-assembly--contig:-NODE-397-length-64201-cov-15.605478_pt1 | contig 64201 bp, 74 predicted proteins | sample MGYA00238178_ERZ772708 | MGnify/ENA primary metagenome ERZ772708 (study PRJEB29002, sample SAMN05720212) | activated sludge metagenome | isolation source: anaerobic digester from wastewater...
CGGGTCGGTGCCACACGGCTCCAATGGGCCGCCGAGGACGTTGCGATCCACCATCAGGCCAGTATCTACGGCTTGCGGGCTCGGAGTTGGACCACGGCACCCTGACCGTGATGCAACGTCCCCTCCTGAATATCGCGCACTGTCTCTTCGGCGTACTCGAAGTCCAGGCCCGCCAGCTCGGCCCGCAATCCACTGAGGTCCATCATCATCTCGACAACGGGCGGCCCGCCGGTCTTGTACTGCAACTGCTCGGGCCGGTATGACTCCAGCAGGAAGACACCGCCCGTCTTCAGACCGCCCGCGACCTGGCGGTGAACGTGCAGCCGAACCGGGGGCGGCGTGTGGGCGAAGATCGAGACTATGCCGTCCCAGGATTTCGGGTCGATGTGGAAGGCGGCGAGGTCGGCCACGACGGTCTCGATCCGGACGCCGCGTTGGGTCGCGAGCCGCTCGGCTTTGGCCAGTCCCACCGGTGACAGGTCGACGGCGGTGACGGTGAAGCCCTGCTCGGCGAGGAAGACGGCGTTGCGCCCCTCCCCCTCGGCCAGGCAGAGGACTCGTCCGGCCGGCAGGTGCTCCACCTGGCTACGCAGAAAGTCATTCGGCGCAGTCCCGTACGCGAAGTCCTCGCCCTGATAGCGCTCATCCCACATGGACAGCAGCCTAGTTTCGCGCCGTCAAACGGATTACCGGCAGCTGACGATCGGTCTTGTCCTGGTATTGGGCGAATCGCTTGTTCGCGGCGACGATCTGATTCCAAGCCCGCTCGCGTTGCGGCCCATGGAGTTCTTCGACGGTGACGTGGTGTGTGCGGCCGTCGAGTTCGACGCTGACGCGGTCGGGGTGCGCGGCGAGGTTGTGGTACCAGGCCGGATTGTTCACCGCCCCTGCGTAGGCCGCGATGATCAGCCAGCTGCCGTCCCCGTCAGGGATGTAGGCCAGCGGCGCCCGGCGCAACTCGCCACTCTTTCGACCCACTGTGGTCAGCACCAGGGCCGGCATGCTTCCGAAGGCCTTGCCGCTCTTACCGATCCGGCCGGCCATCAACTTGTTGACCCATCTGATGAGCACCTTGGCACCGCCGGACATCCGGACTCCGCGGGTGCCCCTGGGCATCATGAAAGACATGGTGCCTACTCCCCCGGCCCGGCCATGTCGCGCAGGACGGCAATCAGCGAGCCGAACTTCGGCGTCCACGCCATTACGGTGTTGTGCCGCCAGCCCATCGTGTGGAACGGCTCCTCACGGGCGATCTCCTCGGCTTCCTCGCGCGAACTCACCGTGAGAATTCCGAAGCCGGGTGGCACCGGGGCGCCGCCGGCGATGGCCGGCTCACCGATGCATGGTCCGATCGCCAGCACCTTGCCCTGCTCGATCAGCCGGTGAACATAGGAGTAGTGGACTTCCAACGCCGACGACATCGCAGGCTGGGGATCGGCCACCGGCAGCGGGGTCATGATCAACAGGTAGAGCGCCGGAACACCGGCAGCGTCGCCCTGCGCCTTCATGGCATCGAAATCGAACGCGGCGGCACCGCTCACGACGCGACGTCCCGTCGTTCGATCGTCGGGATGCCCGGAGCTGGATCGTTGACGCCCCAACTCCAGATCACCTCCGGGGTGATCCGGAACCGCTGACCGGAGGCGTCACCCTCGATCCGGACCCGGCCGCGCACCTTGATACCCCGCGGCGTCCACGGCTCGAGTGCCGCGAGGTCGTCGATCACCACTGCCGCGCGCGGGTTGGCCTCGACGTTGCGGTAGCGGACGGTCTTGGCGATGTCGAAACCGGCCGTGACGATGTCGTCGCCGTCGACCGAGAAGGCCACCGCGGCCACGTCGGGCCGGCCCGTCGGCGAGGCGGAGGCGAACCGCATCAGCGGCTGACTCGTCAGATAGTCGACTTCCCGCTGGGTGAATGCGGCCACGAAAACCCTCTCGGTCGGAGTACAAAGAACGTTGGTACGCACTTGAAGTAACCGTGGCCGAGCGCGGCCCCCATCGCAAGAACGCACTAATAGGTGCGTGACGGAGGTAACCGATGACCACCCGCACCGTGACCGTCGCCGACAACTGCGCCACCACCCATACTGCACAGGGACCGCGGGTCGCCACCGGCGATACCGCCGAGTGCCGCATCGTGCGGGAGATGCTGAGCCAACTCGGCGACAAGTGGACCCTGTTGGTGATCCTGTGCCTCAGCGGCGGGCCACTGCGCTTCAACGCCATCCAGCGCGCGGTGGTGGGCATTTCACACCGGATGCTCACCGTGACGGTGCGCAAGCTCGAACGCGACGGCCTCGTCCGGCGGACCGTCTATCCCGAGGTGCCGCCTCGGACCGAATACGCGCTGACGCCACTGGGCGTCAGCTTCACCGAACCCGTGATGGCGATCGCGAACTGGGCCGTCGCCGCCCAACCGGAGATCGAGATGAACCGGAAACGATTCGGCGGCTAGGGCGATCAGCCGATCTCACGTACAGTGGATTGAGAATTCGCTCAATCCATCAATTCGTGAGGTTCCGATGCCCGTCTTCCCCGGCAGCGACAACCGGCCGCTCTACGAGATCAAAGCGAATCTCTTCAAAGCGTTGTCGCACCCGGCGCGGATCCGCGTTCTGGAGATCCTGTCCGCCAACGCCCGCCCGACCGGGGTGGGCGAGATCCTCACCGAGACCGGCATCGAGCCCACCCTGCTGTCCCAGCACCTCGCGGTGCTCAAACGGCATGGAGTGGTCCGGGCCGAACGGGTGGGCAACGCGGTCTTCTACGAACTCGCGCATCCATCGGTGGCTGAACTACTGGTGATCGCCCGCGCGTTCCTGGCCGACACCCTGCGGTCACAACGGCAGCAGTTCGACGCCTTCGATGCGCTGCCCCCGGTCGGCGATCACCGATGACCGCCGAATGGCGGCGACTGCTCCCCCACCGCGGTGACTACGCCGGGCTGCGGCAGTCCTGGCGCATCGATCTGCTGGCCGGCATCACTGTCGGCGTCGTCGCGTTGCCGTTGGCTCTGGCGTTCGGGATCAGTTCCGGCGTCGGCGCCGCCGCGGGTCTGATCACCGCGGTGGTGGCCGGCCTGGTGGCGGCGGTGTTCGGCGGTTCGCCGGTCCAGGTGTCCGGCCCGACCGGGGCGATGGCGGTGGTGCTCGCCCCGATCGTCGCCGCGCACGGCGCGGGCAGCATCGCGGTGGTGACGCTGCTGGCCGGCGTTCTGGTTCTCACCGCCGGGTTCACCGGACTCGGTCGCGCCGTGACGTTCATCCCGTGGCCGGTGATCGAGGGCTTCACCCTCGGGATCGCCGCGATCATCTTCCTTCAGCAGGTGCCCAGCGCGTTCGGGACGACGGCCCCGGCCGGGCACCGGACGTTGACCGCGGCGTGGACGGTGGTCCGCGAGGCCGACTGGGCGGCAGCAGGTTCCACCCTGGCGATCGTCGGCCTGGTCGCTGTTCTCATGGTCGGCCTGCCGCGGCTGCACCGGGCCATCCCCGAGTCGCTGACCGCCGTCGTGGTGGCGACCGTCGCGGTCGTGGCGTGGCACCTGCCGGTGGCCACCATCGGCAGATTGCCGTCGCACCTTCCCGCCCCGGCGATGCCTCAGGTCGACTTCGAGGCGATGCGCACGCTGTTCGGGGCGGCGGTGGCGATCGCCGCCCTGGCCGCGATCGAGTCGCTGCTCTCGGCGCGGGTGGCCGCGACGATGACCCCGACCGGCTCGTATGACCCGGACCGCGAACTGGTGGGCCAGGGCCTGGCGTCGGTGGCGGCCGGGGTCTTCGGCGGCATGCCCGCCACCGGGGCGATCGCCCGAACCGCTGTCAACGTCCGCTCCGGAGCCCGCACGCGCATGGCTGCGATCGTGCACTCCTTACTTCTCCTGGCGGTGGTGTACCTGGCCACCGGACCGGTGGCGGCGATCCCGTTGTCCGCCCTGGCCGGGGTGTTGATGGTGACCGCGTTCCGGATGGTCTCGTTCGGCACGGTGCGCAAGATCCTGCACTCGACCCGATCCGACGCGCTGGCGTTCGTGCTGACCGCGGTGGTGACCGTCTGCTTCGACCTGATCGAGGCGGTCGAGATCGGGATCGTCGTCGCCGCGTTCTTCGCGCTGCGCACGGTGGCGCGGCGCAGCAGCGTCGTCCGCGAGGAACTTCCCGGCCCCCGCCAACCCGGTGATGAGCGCATCGCGCTGCTGCGATTGGACGGGGCGATGTTCTTCGGAGCGGCCGAGCGCATTTCGACTGCGATCACCGACGCCGACCAGCACCAGGTGTCGGTGGTCATCATCCGGATGTCGCAACTGGGCATGCTCGACGCGACCGGGGCGCACACGCTGGCCGAGATCACCGAGGAACTCGAGTCCCGCGGGATCACCGTCATCATCAAGGGGGTGCAGGCCGAACACCTCGGCCTGCTCACCAACATGGGAATCTTCGACGCGCTGCGCCATGAGAACCACATGGTCGACTCCCTGGAGGAGGCCGTCGCCCATGCCCGGTCCCATGCCGTGCCTCCCCCTGCCGTGCCTCTAGGGTGACGGACGTGAGTCTCAACCGGCGACAGCTCCTGACGTTCGCGGCGGGCGTCGGGCTGACGTCGGTCGCCGGCTGTGCGGACGGACCGGGGCCGGCTGTGCGACTGCTGACGTCGACGGAACGGTCCGGGGTGATGCTGTGCCGTCAGGCCTGGGGTGCCCGCCCGGCCCGGGCCGGCGGCCGCCCGCACACCATCACCCGGATGACCATTCACCACTCCGCGGTGGCGCTGCCGGACAACCGCGGCATCGTCGCGCGACTGCAACAGCACCAGCGCTATCACCAGGACGACAAGGGCTGGGTCGACATCGCCTACCACGCGGCCGTCGACCGCAACGGCAACATCTTCGCGCTGCGCGACACCGCGATCGCCGGTGACACCGCCACCGACTACGACACCACCGGCCACTTCCTGGTGCTGTGCGAGGGCGACTTCGACACCGAGGCGGTCACCGAGGCCCAACTCGACGGCGCCGCGCTGGTGTGCGCCTGGGCCGCCCAGCAGTTCGGGATCGGTGTGAACACTCTCGCCAGCCATCAGCAGGTGGCTCCCGGGGAAACCGACTGCCCGGGCCGCAGCCTGCAGGCCCACGTCACCTCCGGGGACCTCAAGAAGCGCATCGCCGACAACCTGACAGCCGGCTTCGAGCTGCGGCCGGTCTGCGGATCCGACGCCGACGCCCGGGTGGCCGGCATCACCGCGGGCCGCTGATCGACCGCGGCTGGAACAAACCGGCCCGTCTGCGCGACTATTGACACATGAACTGCGACATCGCTCGTGAGGCGCTGTCGGCACGCATCGACGGGGAACGCGAACCCATCCCGTCGTCCCATGTCGACGAGCATCTCGCCGGCTGCGAGCCGTGCCGGAACTGGCAGGCGGCCGCGGTGGAGCAGACCCAGTTGCTGCGCCGGCTGGCGGGGCGCTCCCAGGTCGCGGTCGTCCGCGCCCCGGTGAACAGCGAGCCCGACCGGTTGGACGCCCTGGTGGCGTCGTGGCCGCGGTGGTCGCTGGGCGCCGTCGGAGTCACGCAGGTCGCGTTGGCGATCACCCAGAGCCTCGGCGCGGGCCTGGGGGTCCCGCAGTCCGCCGCGGGGCACGTCCTCAACGAGTCGACGGCGTGGTCGGCGGCCCTGGGCGTGGTGATGATCGTGGCCGCGTTGCGGCCCGCACTGGCGGGCGGGCTGGCCTGGGTGCTCGCGGCGTTCGCCGGGCTGCTGGTGATCTATGAGTTCGACGACGCCTTCGCCGGGCAGGTCGGCATCGAGCGGGGACTGACCCATCTTCCGATCGTCGCCGGAGCACTGCTGGCCTTCCTGGTGTGGCGCCGGGACCGTGCGACGAGCGCCCCGGAGCCGGACCGCACCGCGCTGGCCGATCCGGACGATTTCCTGTTGCCGGACAACGCTTCTCGTCGCCGCGGCAACCTTCGGTCCACCGACGGCTCTGCCGCCTGATTGGGGCGCGCCTGATTCGGGCGCGCCTGAGCTCCGCTAGAGCATCACGGCGAACATGATCGCCATACCCGCGGCCATCGCGAGTTGGCACAGGATTCCGACGGTGTGGTCCTTGCCGTCGTTCGACAGCCGCGCGGTGATGAGCCGGTAGAACCAGAACGCCGATGCGGCGGCGAAACCGACGGCGCACACCCAGTTCAGCGTCGTGACCCAGGAGGCCGATTCGCCGCCGGAACTCATCGCGACCGCGTGCCCGCCGTGACCGGCATGACCGGCGTGACCGCCTGCGCCGTCGGCCATCGGCATCGACATCGCCTCCGACGACCGCGGCAGCGGCAGGCCGCCCATCGCCGCGTACATCCATGCCATCGCCAGCATCATCAGCGTGTGATAGACGTTGGGCACCCGGTGTCCGGCGTCGCGCAGGGTGGCGACGGCGAACCAGACCGCGGCCGCCGCGAAGAAGATCATCGGCGCCCGGGCCGGGAGTTCGGCGCCGCGCGGCCAGGCCATCACCGCCATCGCGACCGCCATGACGGCGTGCAGCGAGTGGCTGATCAGCCCTGCGACCGCGTGCCGGTGGTTGAGGATCGCCGAGACGCACACGCCGGCGCTGAACAGGAACATCAGCGTGACGACCCACCTCAGGACGAGGTCGGAGATCATCAGCGGACCAGCATGTAGTTGCCCTGTTCGGCAAGTGCGGCCTGGATCTGATCGTCGCTGAGAGGTTGGGCCGTCTCGACGCGGACCGTCGAAGTGCCCTGGGGTTCGAGGTCGACCGCGACGCTCTCGACACCGGCCAGTGCGCCGATCGCCTCGGCGACGTGCTTGACGCAACTCTGGCAGCTCAGCCCGGTCACGGAAAACGTCTGACTCGCAGACTTCTGATTCATGGGGTTCTCAACCTTTCAGCGGATGCTCGGTCAGTCAGTCGGACGGCGCCCGCGGAAAGTTCCCGCCGACCATCGGTCGGGATCGCTTAAGGTAACGACCGTGACTGACGAGGATCCGCTCACCACGCTGGCGCTGGCCGCCGGCCGTGGCGATCGCGCCGCCCTCGACCAGTTCATCCGGGCCACCGAGCGCGACGTGTGGCGCGCCGTGGCCTTCTTCGGCGATCCGGGCAACGCCGACGACCTCACCCAGGAGACCTACCTTCGGGTGATCGGCGCACTTCCGCGCTTCGCCGGGCGGTCCTCGGCACGGACCTGGCTGCTCTCGATCGCCCGCCGCGTCGTCGTCGACCAGATCCGGCGCAACCAGGCCCGGCCGCGCACCACGTCGCAGATCGACGTGGAGGGTCTGCTCGGGGTGCCGCAGAGCGCCGCTCGGTTCGAGGACGTGGTGGAGATCCGCCTTCTGATCGACGGCCTGGCCCCGGACCGGCGCGACGCCCTGGTGCTGACCCAGGTGTTGGGGCTGTCCTACGAGGAGGCCGCCGAGGTCTGCGGCTGTCCGCTGGGCACCATCCGCTCCCGGGTGGCCCGGGCGAGAGACGATCTGATCGCCGCCGCGCGACGCGACGAAGCCACCGGCTGAATTTCAGGCGGCCTGAAACTCGCGGGAACCAGCAGCCCCTCCGCCGCGACTAGTGATCCGGAGAGTCTTGGAGGGCTGCGGTGGTCACTGTTGAGCGGGAACCCGTCGATCGCGAGGAGCGGCGTGGGCGGGCGGCGATTCTGCGCCGTATCTGGCGGCTGCACTTCTGGATCGGGCTGTTCGCCGCACCCGCGCTGATCACGCTGGCCTGCACCGGTCTGATCATCCTTTACACCCAGCCGCTGGACCTGTGGCTGAACCGCGACCTCAAGGTGGTCAGCCAGACGGGTTCGCCGGTGTCGCTGGACGCCCAGGTGGCCACCGCGCGCCAGCACGTCGACGCGACGATGGCGCTCGACGCGGTCACTCCCCCGCAGTCGGCGGACCGGTCCACCCAGGTCGACTTCATGCCGGCCGAGGAATCCGAGGCCGGCGAGCACAACGTCACCCAGGTCTTCGTCGACCCCTACACCGGCTCGTACCTGGGGCAGCGCCGTGAACTCGACGGCCTGGTCGGTTGGGCCAACCAGTTGCACCGCCTGTTCGGCAACGACGGACCCACTCTGTCGTTGCCATCGCTGGGACATCTGATCGCACCGGCCTCTCACCCCGAGGGGTCGATCAAGGTCGGCATCGGAAACCTCCTCATCGAGATGACCGCGGTGTGGGTGCTGGTGCTGGCCGCCACCGGTGTCTACCTGTGGTGGCCGCGGGCCACGGAGCGGGGCAAGCCGCGGCTGGCCATCCGATGGAAGAAGGGCGGCCGGATCCGCTGGCGCGATCTGCACGCGACCACCGGAATCCTGCTGTCGGTGGTGCTCATCTGCTACATCGTCTCGGGGTTGACCTGGTCGCGGTACTGGGGCGAGAACTGGCGCGCGGTGGCCTCCACCGTCACCCCGTCCACCGACGTCGAGGCGCCGTCCACTCCGGCCAAGGTCGGCGATTTCGACCGGCTGGGCCGGCGCATCGCCTGGGCCGACGTCCAAGATCCGGTGTACGCGTCGGCAGCTTCGGGTGCGGCGTCAAAACCGTTGGGCTTCAACGACATCGACCAGATCGCCAAGTCAGAGAAGATGGTTCCGGGCTATTCGATCGTGCCGCCATCGGACTCCACCGAGGACGGCCGGACCAGCTACGGCAGCTACACCGTGGTCAACCACTGGCCGCAGAAACTCTCCGAACAGCGCACGCTGTACCTGGATCAGTTCAGCGGGAAGACCATCGCCAATGCCACCGCGGACCAGGACGGCGCACTGTCGCGGATCACCAGTTGGGGCGTCGACATGCACATGGGCACCCAGTACGGACTGCTGACCCGCATCCTGGCCACCGCAGCCTGCCTGGGTCTGCTGACGAGCATCCTGACCGCGACCCTGATGTGGTGGAAGCGCCGGCCCACCGGGACGGCCGGCCTGCCCGGGCGGAGTAGCGAGGGCAGCCGGGCGGCCACCCCGCGCGGGGCCGTCGTCGCCATCGGGGTGATCGCCACCGCATTGGCGGTGCTGTACCCGTCCTTCGGCGTGAGCCTGCTCGTCGTGCTGATCGCCGAGTCGATCATCGAATCCCGCCGCGGGAGCGCGTCATGACCGCCCCGGCCTCGGGACGCCTCGGGTCCCTGGAGCGCGCGATCATGGACCAGTTGTGGGACAACAGCGGACCGCAGACGGTCCGTCAGGTTCACCGGGCCCTGTCTAAGCGGCGAAAGCTGGCCTACAGCACCGTGATGACCGTGTTGCAGCGACTGGCAGGCAAGAGTCTGGTGACCCAGATCCGCGATGACCGCGCATATCAGTACTCCGCCAATCACGGTCGCGACGAACTCGTCGCCGACCTCATGGTCGACGCTCTGCATCAGGTCGCCGACAACGGTGGCCGTCAGGCCGCACTGCTGCAGTTCGTCAAACGCGTCGCGGCCGAGGACGCCGAAGCGTTACGGGCGGCGCTCGCCTAGACAGGCCACCGTCCGCATTCTCGGGTCCGAAATTTGTCGGACCGCGCTGCGATGATGTGGTCATGTCCACGGTCGCTCCGCCCGTCCCGCGCCTTGAGGTGTTGTTCGGTGAGCTCTCGGAGTTGGCCGGGCAGCGCAACGCGATCGATGGACGCATCGTGGAGATCGTCGCCGAGATCGAGCGTGACGGGATCTGGGGGGCCACCGGGGCACGCTCGGTGCCGGCATTGGTGGCCTGGAAGCTCGGCACCTCCTCGACCAATGCCCACGCGATCCATGCGGTCGCGCGCCGCTTCGACGAATTCCCCCGCTGCGTAGGGGCGCTCCGAGAGGGGCGACTGTCGCTGGATCAGGTCGGGGTCATCGCCGAGCGCGCCGGCGAGGGCTCCGATGCCCATTACGCCCAGCTGGCCGCGGTGGCCACGGTCAACCAGTTGCGTACCGCGATCCGGCTGGAGCCGCGCCCTGATCCTGATCCGCGCCCGCCGCTGGAGCGCTCGGTCATCAAGACCGGCGGGGAACACGGCACCAGTTGGCGGATCACCCTGCCCCATGATGAGGCGGCGATCTTCGATGCGGCCCTGCGCTCGCATCTCGACGCGTTGATCACCGACTGGAAAACCGATCACGGTGGTGGGGAGCGGGAATCGGAGATGCGTCCGCCGATGCCTGACACCGCTGATGCGTTCCTGCGTCTGGTGCAGGCCGGCTGGGATGCCGAGGCCACCGCCCGCCCGCACGGCCAGCACACCACGGTGGTGGTCCATGTTGATCTGGCCCAGCGGATGGGGGCCTTGCATCTCGGTCCGTTGCTCAGCGACGCCGACCGCCAGTACCTGACCTGCGATGCCACCTGTGAGGTCTGGTTCGAACGCGACGGCCGGGTCATCGGCGCCGGCCGAACCACCCGGACCGTCAACCGCCGGCTGCGCCGCGCCCTGGAACACCGCCACCGGACCTGCGCGGTTCCCGGCTGCGGGGCCACCTGCGGGCTGCACGCCCACCACATCCGGCACTGGGAAGACGGCGGCCCCACCGACCTGGACAACCTGGTCCTGCTCTGCCCGTACCACCACCGGCTACACCACCGCGGCGACATCACCATCACCGGACCCGCCGATGATCTGACCGTCACCGACATCGACGGCCAACGACTCAGTTCAGGATCACTGGCACGACCACCCACCGGGCCCCCACCGGATGTCCCGCCCTGCCGAGGACCACTCGGCGAACGCGCCGACTGGTGGTGGTACGACCCCTACCAGCCACAGCCGCCAGCGACGAACTAGCCGCTGAATACGCACCAAGGGGAGCTGAACAACGCCTCATCGCCGGAGCGAACACGGTTAGCGTGGAGGAATGCCGAGCTTCACCTTCACTAACCTCGAGGCGCTGGTCCCTTTGTCAGTCTTCGCGGTTTGCCACGTCGCGTCCCGCGCACGGTGAGAGCCAGCCCTTGATCGTCTCGTAGACCTCGTCGCTGCCGAGCAGATCGAGATGTCCGGTATCGGTGACGACGTGGGTGTTCTCCACCGGGAAGTCCAGCGCCAGGAGCGGATCACGATGATGGCCGAGCGCACTGGGGATCGGGACCAGCCCGTCACCCAGCGGATGCGGCCTGCCCTTGAGCGACATCGTCGCCGCCACCGCGTAGCACTTCACGCCGGCGGGCAGTTCGATCATGTCCCTGGTGTCCCCGACGGGTTCGAAGCGATCCTGACCGACGCAGTGACCGTCCAGGACGGCGCCGTAGCGCAGATCGGTGATGCCCGCGCTGCGCAGTTTGCCCAAACGTCCGAGCGGCGCGGCGTAGCGGCTGACACCCATCAGCTGCTGAAAGATGTTGCCGCCGCGCTCAAGTGGTGCGCCGTGGTGCGGCGTGCCCAGGAAGATGATCGTCGTGAGCTTCGATCGCCACTGAGGCCAAGGAGACTCGGCGCGCGGAGACTGTTCGCCGTAGTGACATGCGCTGCGCGCCACCAGTCCCCCCATGCTGTGGGCGAGCAGCACGAGGTCCTCGACGGGCACCGGCCACGCCTGAACCAACTGGTCCATCAGCGCGGAGAATTCGCGGCCGTTCTCCGACACGTGCTTTCCGGTGTTGTAGTACAGGTAGACCGGCGTGAAGCCGAGATCGCGGGCGAGTTCGGCGCCGTAGTCGTGGCCGTTGCGGATCCAGAACTGATCGTCGCTGCACAGGCCGTGCAGCAGGACCACGATTTTGCCGGTGATGTTCGGGATGGCGGACCGCAGCGACGCCGCGTCGAGGTCGAGAGGCTTCCCCTCCCGGCAGAACCGCATCGGAATTGCCAGCGGATTGTCGGTCTCGGCCAGATGATCACCGACGACGCCGTTGAGTGCGGCGATCACCGCGGCCCGCTTGACGCCCGGGGCGTTGTCGGCGACGCGCGACTCCAGCGGGGCGAGCGTCCAGTCGATGCCAGTGCCGGCGATCTTGGCGATCTCCCGGATGCTCCGGTAGACCAGATCAGTCACCAGTCGTGGACGGTTCGACCGGCGCCCGGCGATCGTGGAGTGCATCGCCTCGACGACCTCTGAGGCATGTGTTGTCCCCACCACCGCGAGGCGGGCAACGCCCCTGAGGTCCTTGATGGCGTTGCGCGGATGTCGGCTCATGGTCCGTTCAGGCTAGCGCGGCCGGTGGAGTCCGGCCCCCGGGCGGACGTCCCCGGTCAGAACCTGATGACGCCGCGGATGTTGCGGCCCTCGAGCATGTCCTGGTAGCCCTTGTTGATCTCATCAAGGGTGTACTCCCGGGTGATCAGCTCATCAAGCTTGAGCTCCCCGAGCTTGTACATCTCCAAATACCGCGGGATGTCGTGGCGCGGGTTCGACGACCCGAACAACGCCCCGTGAATGGACTTCTCGTACAACGTCATCTCGAACAACGACCCACCGATGGTGGTGTCGGTCGGATGACCGATCGCGGTGACGATCACCTTGCCGCGCCGGCCCACCAAGCTCAACGCCTCAGCCACATAACCGGGCTCGGCATGATCGGTGGTGATGATGCACGCATCAGCCATCACCCCACGGGTCAACTCGGTGACCATCTCCAACGCGGTCGGCACATCCGGAGCGGTATGGGTGGCACCGAAGATCTTGGCCTGATCACGCTTGAACTCCACCGGATCGATCGCCACGATGTGCCGCGCACCGGCAGCCTTGGCGCCCTGCACCGAGTTGGCCCCGATCCCGCCGACACCCATGATCACCACCGCATCACCGGGACGCACCCCGGCGGTGTTGGTCACGCTGCCGAAACCGGTGGGCACACTGCAGCCGATCACCGCGGCCTTCTCCAGATTGGTGTCGGAGTCGACCTTGACCACCGACGCCATCGGCACCACCGTGTACTCGGAGAACGTGCCCAGCAGACACATCTGGCCCAGATCCTTGCCCTGGGCGTGGAACCGGTAGGTGCCATCCAGCTGCGGGCCCTGAATGATCTGGGCACCCAGATCACACAAATTCGTCATACCGCGCGCACAGTGCGAACACTTCCCGCACGCGGGCAGGAAACTCAGCACCACCGAATCCCCGACGGCCACATCGGTGACGCCCGGACCGACCTCGGCGATCACACCAGCACCCTCATGACCACCGACGTAGGGCAGCCCGACCGGGATGTCGCCGGTGACCAGGTGGTAATCCGAATGGCACATCCCACTGGCGGTCAGCTTGAGCAGCACCTCACCGGCCTTGGGCGGATCAAGCTCAACCTCTACCACATCCCACTTGCCCCCCAGCTCCCACAGCACCGCAGCCTTGGTCTTCACAACGCACCTTTCCTCGGGGACAAACCTTGCCTCCGACGTTACGACAGCACGTCGCCGCGAGGGCTGAAATCAGAAGTAGCGCGGGGACGGACTCCAGTTCGTCCCACGGTGTCAGCGGCCCGTAGCCGGGCAATCCAAAACCGCCGCGGATCGGCTGGTACCTCGGGTAGCGTCGGGCCGTCGCAAGCGTGGGGAGGTTCGATGGACGAGTTGTCGAGGCGCCAGGTCCTGGGCGGGATGGCCGTCGGTGTGGCGGCGGTCGGCGCGGCCGTTGCCGGGCTTGATCCGGTGGGCAGCACCGTCGCGGGCGTCGCCTCCCCCGCCGGTGACACCGACATGGCGCTGCATCCGGCTACCCGGCCGCTGTGTTCGGCGGACTGGGCGGCGGTCTGCTTCACGACGCCGTCGACGTCTCTCTGATCTGGCGAACGCCCCCGCCTACGCAGGAACCGCTAGCAGCACTTGCGGGCGGCGGCGTGTCGGCTGAGGTCATGGTGTTCGGTCGGGTCGATGTCCATGACGCCGGCGATGTAGCCGTCGATGTCGACTTTCCGGCCGCCCACCCAGGTGCCGAGAACTTTGACCTGGTCGACGATCTGATCGGAGGGCACCGTGTAGATATCGGCGGACAACTCCACCAGATCGGCGTACTTGCCCACCGCCAGCGATCCGATCTCGTGGTCGCGCTTGAGTTGGTAGGCGCCGTTGATGGTGATCGCCTTGAGCGCGTCGTCAAGGGTCACAGCCTGATTCGCACCGTGCACCTTGCCGCTGATCGTCGTCCTGGTGACGGTGTGCTGGACGTTCAGCAGTTGGTCCGGCGGGGACACCGAGCCGTCGTTGTGGTAGCTCGGTCGCACGCCCGCCTCGAAGGCGTCGCGTATCCGCTGCCACTGCGCGCCGTGCTGGCTGTCGAACATCACCCCGTCGAGAAGGTCACCCCAGTAGATGTACTGAAACGGGCTGAGCGAACAGGTGACGCCGAGTGCGGCCGCCCGCTCGAACTGGTCGCGGCGTGCCGCGCCGAGGTGCTCGACGCGCCAACGATGATCGGAGCCAAGGAGATTGAACTTGACCAACGCCCGCGCATAGGCGTCGAGCACAACGTCGAAGCCGACGTCGCCGTTGCAGTGGAACGCGATCTGGTAGCCCGCCGGCACCAACTCGTCGAGGATCGCGTCGAGTTGGGCGCGGGTGTAGTTCATCTCGGGCTCGCCGCGCGGTCCGAGTTCGAGCTCAGCAGTCCGGGTGGTCGGATTGTCGAGGTACTCGAACGAGATCGCGACATTCCCGATCCACGGTGACCCGTCGGCCCACAGTTTGATACCGGTCTTGCGGACCAGATCGGGGTTCGGGAAGGTGATGTCATCGGCGGCGTCGGCCTCGATCGACATGTGGTAAACGTGCAGTCGCAGTGGGCAACCGGGGACCGCGGCCAGCGCCGCGTACGCCTGGTACTGCCCCGCGTTGTAGGTGTGCTCCGAGGTGGAGGTGACGCCGCACTGGGCCATCAGCTTGTAGAACAGCGCTCCCGAATGCAGCGGATGCGGGATCGCCTTCGGCAGCACCGCACCGGCCACCATCATCACCGCGCCGGATTCGTAGGCGGTGCCGTCACTGGTCACGCCGTCGGCCTCGCGACCGAAGCTACCGCCGACCGGGTCGGCCGGAGCCTTCAAATCGGCCCAGCCGATCAGCTTGATGGTCGCGCTGTTGAAGTAGACGGCGTGCCCGGAGTTGTCGATCACGACGACCGGCCTGGTCGGGAACAGCTCGTCGAGGACGGTCCGCGTCGGCAGCGGCGCCTGCTGGAGCAGACGGTCCACACCGTTGAAGACCAGCGGCTGATCCGGCGGGATGTCCTTGTCGGCCTTGGCGAAGATCGCCTTCACCTCATCCCAGGTGGCCACCCCGACGTTGGGTGAGACCCAGTAGGCGGGCTCCTGGGTGGCCATCCCCGACAGCAGCGGATGGCTGTGCGGTTCGACGAAACCCGGCATCAGCACAGTGCTGCCCAGATCGGTGACCGCGACACCCGGTGCGACGGCCTGCACCTCGGCCAGCGATCCGATCGCCGTGATCCGGCCGGTGCCGGAATCGAAGGCCACAGCGCGCGCCCGCGGTGTCGCCTCGTCCATCGTGATGATCGCCGCGGCCTTGAGGATCGTGTCAGTTGCCATGCCCTGCACCTCTTTTCGCTGAATGTGGTCTCCGGAACGACCAGCGTCGCAAGTTGATCTCGCCGCAGCCGCTATTCCGAAGCGCGGAAAAAGGGCTCGACGGTGCCGCTGAGCTTGATGACCATCGGATTTCCGCGACGGTCCTTGGCGGTGGGAACCTCGACACGGACCCAGCCCTCGGCCACGTTGTATTCGTGAACGTTGGTCTTCTCGACGCCGTTGAAGAGAATACCCACGCCGCGGATGAGGACTTCTTCGCTGTAGAACGGGCTGCGCGGATCGACGGAGAGCTGATTCGGTGGAACGTCGGCGATCTGGTCTTCGGACATGGTGGCTTTCGTCAAATGCTGCGTGTCGGTTTGATTCTCTGAGAACCTACGCGACCCTGATCGGCCCGATCCAGGGTGTTCCCGTTCGCGCAGGTCGCAAAGTCAGGACAGGACGGACGGGCGTTCGGCCAGTGCCGTCAGGGCGGGTATCCCGACCGGTTCGGCGGCGAGCAGCGGGATGACGGCGTAACGGTCGGCATATTCGGTTCGGACGGCTTCGATCTGGGGGATCTCGGCAGCAGCGCGCCGCCGTAGCAGCGGGTTGGTGGAGTCCGCAGCGGCGACCGAGTTGTTGATGACCCAGGCCCACGGGTGGATGCCGGCACGTTCGAGATCGCTTTGAAGTTCGGCGGCTTCGAGGACGGGGGTCGTTTCGGCGAGCGTGATCAGCAGAACCTTGGTGAGTTCGGCGTCCTGAAGTCGCATCAGCGGAGTGGTGTAGTGCCCGCCGTCCCCCATCTGCCGGGCGATGTCGCGGTGATAGGAGCCGGTCGCGTCGAGCAGCAACAGGGTGTGACCGGTGGGCGCGGTGTCGAGCACGACGAAAGTGCTGCGGGACTCGTGGATGACTTTCGAGAAGGCTTGGAACACCGCGACTTCCTCGGTGCACGGCGACCGCAGATCCTCGGCGAGGGTGGCTCGGCCCGCATCATCGAGGTGGGCACCCTTGCTGGCCATGACCCGGTCGCGGTACTGCCGGCCGGCTTCGGCGGGGTCGATGCGGGAGACCCGCAGATGTTCGACACCGCCTTGGAGTGTCTCGATCAGGTGGGCGGCGGGGTCGGTGGTGCTCAGGTGCACGTCATGTCCGCGTTCGGCCAGCGCGACGGCAACAGCGGCGGCAACGGTGGTCTTGCCGACGCCCCCCTTGCCCATGCACATCACCAAACCCTTTCCCCCACGCTCGATCTCATCAACGAGATCACTTAGCGGTGCGACCGCCACGGCATGCGGCGCGACCGCACCGGGATCGCCGGCGTCGGTGACGGGGGTGGTGTCGAACAGGGTATGCAGCGCCTCGAGGCCAACCATGTTGTCGGCCTTCAGGTCGATGCCGTCTTGCGGAAGGGCGCGCAGCGCAGCCGGCATGTCGGCAAGGGCCGCCTGCTCCCGGCGACGGACCGCGGTCGCCAGCTCATCGCTGTCGTCCGGCGGTTGTGGCATGACGGCGTTGACGACGACGTACTGGCGGTTCATCCCGAGCGCAGCCAACTCACCGTGGGTGCGGTCGATCTCCTTCAGTGCAGAGCGGGTGGGCCGGGTGACGAGTACCAGGCGGGTCCGATCGGGGTCGGCCAATGCCGCGACCGCTGCGGCGTAGGTGCTTTTCTGCTTCTCCAGTCCGGCCAGTGGACCTAGGCAGGAGGCGTCGCCCTTGCCCGCTTCCAGAAAGTCCGTCCAGTCGCCCGGCAGCTGCAGCAGCCGGATGGTGTGTCCGGTCGGGGCGGTGTCGAACAAGATGTGGTCAAAGCCCCCGATGGCGCCGTCGGTGTCGGTCAGCAGCGAGGTGAACTCGTCGAAAGACGCCACCTCGGTGGTGCATGAGCCGGAGAGTTGTTCGGTGATGGAGGCGATCTCGGCCTCGGGCAGCAGACCCCGCACCGGCCCGACGATGCGTTCGCGGTAGTCCGACGCTGCTGCTTCGGGGTCTATCTCCAACGCGGACAGCCCCTCCACGGCCGGGACGGCGGTGATGGAGTTACCGATGGTCAGACCGAAAACCTGGCCGACATTGGAGGCGGGATCGGTCGAGACCAGCAGAACGCGCTTGCCTGCCCGGACCAACGCCAGCGCGGCGGCACAGGCGATGGAGGTCTTGCCGACTCCGCCCTTACCGGTGAAGAACAGAAACCGCGGCGGGTCGGTGAGGAACTTCAACGCAGCAGATGTCATGGCGGCACGACCTTCGGTCAGGAGATGTTGTCAGGCAGGGGGTTCGGTCAGCAGCAGCCGGAGTCGCCGCAGCATGATGACTCGTCAGTCTCGGTCAAGCCGAGGCTGACTGCACCCGCCGGCATCGACGCCGGGGCCTCCAGACCTGCCCAGCGGGCCAACTCGGTCCGGGTCGGGTAGCGGCCCGTTGCAACGGTGACACCGTCGACGGAGACCAGCGGCAATCCGGCGGAGCCGGCGATCTCCAGGAAGGACTTGACGGCCTCGGTGTGGGCGAAGGTCAGCGGATCGTTGGCCAGGTTGTGCCGGGTGATCGACGCGCCCTGGTCGAGCAGCCAGGCCATATCGGCGGTGAAGGTGACCAGGTTCTGGTCGACGTCCTCCCCGCAGACGCCGGTGTTGCAGCACAGCGCGGGCTCGAAAACGGCGATGGTGGGCATATCGGAATACCTTTCAGGTGGTGGACGGAAAGCGTGTGCGCAGAGCACTCCGAGCCGATGGGTCACATCTTCCGCTGGGTGATCCGCCACAGCCGCCGGGGTAGGGCGCCCTCCTCGAAGGAGGTTTGATCGATCGTCTGGAACCCTGCCGCCAGCCGATCGACGAGTTCCTGATCGAAGAAGTGAACGATGAATCCGCCGTTGCCGAACATGTTGTCTCCGTGTTCAGAACCGGCTCTGTAGTGGGCGTCGCCGATATGACGGACGGTGTACACGTGCAATCCGCCGGGACGCAGCACGCGGTGGATCTCGGCTGCCAGCCGCTCCAACTCGGGTGTGCTCAATGCCATGTTGAACAGCATGTGGCTGTAGACGGCGTCCACGCTGGAGTCCGGCAGGGGAAGCGGTTTGCGTGCGTCGCTGACGATCGTGCTCAGCCTGTCCCCGACGCCGGCTGCAGCGGCGGTGGCCCGGAGTTCGGCGAGTCCTTCGTCGGCGTAATCGAGTGCTGTGACGGTCATTCCCGCGTGGAGGAATGCGAGGGTGTCCCGGCCCTGCCCCACCCCGAGCTCAGCCACGTCGCGGACGGCCTCGCCGGTGAACAACTCGACTGCGTAGCGGCCCGGCTCGCTGGGCTGGGTCCCGTACATGGTCGGGTTGTCCTCGAATGTCGATCGCCAATGCCGACGCTGGCCGTCGATGCCTTCGCGATCGATCACCATGGATGGTCCTTCCCAACGTTGCGTCATCATCGCTCGACACCGGTCGCTGACGCGAGGTGCTCCGCAACAGTCTCGTCCAACTCGCCGCGTGCGAAGCAGCCGGCGGGGAGTTACCCGGGTGAATCGATCGCGGAGGAAGCAACTGTCGTCACGGTTGTCGTCCGAATCGCCGTCGGATCAGTCGAGCTTTCCGGCGATCCAGACCTTGATCAGCGACTGGCGAGTGACGTCGAGACGGGTTGCCTCACGGTCGAGTTCAGCGGCCTCCGCGGAGGTCAAAAGCTGTCGTCAAAACGCCCCGCCGGCCCCGCCCAGCAAAAAACCCGAGGCCATTTGGCCTCGGGTTTTGCTTGTGGAGCTAAGGGGACTCGAACCCCTGACCCCCACACTGCCAGTGTGGTGCGCTACCAGCTGCGCCATAGCCCCAGATGCGCTGTCGAAACTACACCACCTCTGCAGCCGCCTCAAAACCGCCGGTTACGGCAACTCGCCGGCGGCCTCCGGGCCCAGCGGCCGCACCGGGGAGTGCTCGAGGGGTTCGACATCGCGGGTCTCCGGGGCGAACATCCAGCCCAGCGCCGCAATCAGCAGGATGGCCCCGCTGATGGCGAAGGCCCACTGGAACGACAGGTACTCGGCCAGCACCCCCACCCCGAACGAGCCGACGATGGAGCCGAAGTCCGACATCATCTGGAACGTCGCGATCGCGGTTCCGCCGCGCGCCTTGCCGATGATGTCGGCGACCGCCGCCTGCTGCGGGGAGTTGTAGACGCCCGATGCCGCGCCGGCGATGACCGCCAGGCCGAGGAACACCGGCAACGAGTCCGTCAGTCCCAGCACCGCAGTCGAAACCGCCGACAACACCAGGCCGCAGATCAGCAGCGGCTTGCGCCCGATCCGGTCGGAGAGCCGGCCGCTGTACATCACCAACGAGACGTTGCCGATCGCGAACGCGGTCAGCGCCAGCCCGGCGACGCCCGGGTGATGGTCGAGCACCTCGGCGACGAACAGCGGCACCAGGGCGAACCGCAGTCCGAACATCGACCAGCCGGTCGCGAAGTTCGACAGCAGGGCCGCACGGTAGGCGCGGTGGCGCAACGCGACCCACACCGTGACCGTCAGTTCGTCGTCGGCCGCCGGGGCGGCCAATGGCGAGTGGCGCAGGCTGACCAGCACCACCGTCGCCGCGATCAGCAGCAGCACCCCGTAGATGACGAACGGCGCACTCAGACCCAACCCGGCGGTCAGGCTGCCCACGATCGGTCCGGCCACCGAGCCGACCAGGAACGCCCCGGAGAACATGCCGGCAACCCGGCCGCGGGCGTTGTGCGGGCTCATCCGGATCATCAGGCCGAGTGCGGAGACGAAGAACATCGTCGAGCCGATCCCGCCGAGCGCCCGGAAGGTCAGCAGCTGCCAATAGGTCTGCGCGACGGCGCACGCCGCGGTGGACAGCGCGACGATCAGCACACCGCTGACGTAGATCTTGCGCTCCCCCAGCCGGGAGATCAGCATGCCGGCGGGCGGGGCGGCCAGCAGTCGCATGACCGCGAAGGCGGTGATCACGAAGGTGGCTGCGCTGATGCTCACCCCGAAATGGCGGGCCAGTTGGGGCAGCACCGGGGCCACCACGCCGTACCCCAGGGCGATGACGGCGTTGGCGCCGATCAGCGACCACACCTCACGGGGCAGACGTTCGCCCGCCTCTGCGGTGGTGTCCTGGGCGACCGAGCTCACCCGATGACTGTATTCGGGCCGGAGCCTGCGCCGTTCTCACCCACTGCCGAAGCCGATACGATTTCGCGTATGGGCGCCCTGACCTCACCGAAGACCTACCTCGGACTCGCAGCGTTCCAGGCGGTGGACGCCGTCGCCTGCGCGGCCCAGGTTGCGCCCATCAAGAAGAGCCTCGACGAGGTCGGCTGCCCCGACAACGTGCGACGGATCTTGCCGGCGGTGAAGGGGGCGTCAGCCATCGGGCTGCTGTCGGCGACGCGGTTTCCCGGGCTGGCTCGGCTGACCACCGCGATGTTGACCCTCTACTTCGCATTGGCAGTCGGAGCGCATGTGCGCGTCCGCGACAGGGCCGTCAACGCACTTCCGGCGGCGGCATTCCTGGCCGTGTTCGCGGCGATGACGGCCAAGGGTCCGGATTCCTCGAAAAACGCTTAGCCCGGGTCCCGGCCTGCTCGGCGATCAGCCGATGCCCTCGTCGTTGGAGTCGTCTTTGTCGAGATCGTCGTTGCCGTAGTCCCCGGCGTCGAAGTCATCACCGGCGTCATACGGATAGATCGGTTCGGTATCCACTTAACTCGCTTCCTCGCGTGGTCTTCGTCAACCGATGACCGTGCTCACCAGTTCCCGGGCGGCCTGCTGGACCTCGGCCAGATGCTCCGGACCCTTGAAGCTCTCGGCGTAGATCTTGTAGACGTCCTCGGTGCCCGACGGGCGCGCGGCAAACCAGCCGTTGGCGGTGGTGACCTTCAGCCCGCCCAGCGGCGCGCCGTTGCCCGGCGCGGCGGTGAGCTTGGCGGTGATCGGCTCGCCGGCCAGTTCGGTGGCGCTGACCTGCTCGGCCGACAGTTTGGCCAGCCGGGCCTTCTGTTCGCGGTCGGCGGGGGCGTCGACGCGCGCGTAGATCGGGGCGCCGTACTTCTCGGTCAGTTCGGCGTAGCGCTGCGACGGGGTCTGGCCGGTGGTGGCCAGGATCTCCGAGGCCAGCAGCGCCAGGATGATGCCGTCCTTGTCGGTGGTCCACACCGAGCCGTCGCGACGCAGGAACGATGCCCCGGCGGACTCCTCGCCGCCGAATCCGATTGTGCCGCTGATCAATCCGTCGACGAACCATTTGAAGCCGACCGGCACCTCGAGCAGCGTACGGCCCAGTCCGGCGACCACCCGGTCGATGATCGAGGAGCTCACCGCGGTCTTGCCGATCGCCACCCCGGCCGGCCAGTCCGGCCGGTGGGTGGCCAGATAGTCGATCGCCACCGCCAGATAGTGGTTGGGGTTGAGCAGCCCGCCGTCAGGGGTGACGATGCCGTGCCGGTCGGCGTCGGCGTCGTTGCCGGTGGCGATCTGGTAGGCCTCCCGGTTGGCGATCAGGGACGCCATCGCGTTCGGAGACGAGCAGTCCATCCGGATCTTGCCGTCGGTGTCCAGCGTCATGAATCGCCAGGTCGCGTCGACCAGGGGGTTGACAACGGTCAGGTCGAGGTTGTGCCGTTCGGCGATCGCACCCCAGTAGTCGACGCTGGCCCCGCCCAGTGGGTCGGCGCCGATCCGGATGCCCTGCGCGCGGATGGCGTGCAGGTCGACCACGTTGGGCAGATCGGCGACATAGGCGTCCATGTAGTCATGCCGTTGCGCGGCCGCGAGCGCCTTGGCCAGCGGCACCCGCTTCACCTCTTTGAGCTCGCCGCGCAGGATCTCGTTGGCGCGCTTGGCGATCACCGAGGTGGCGTCGGTGTCGGCCGGTCCCCCGTTGGGCGGGTTGTACTTGAAACCGCCGTCGCGCGGCGGGTTGTGCGACGGGGTGACGACGATCCCGTCGGACAGATCCGACGTCCGGCCCCGGTTGTAGGTGAGGATCGCGTGGCTGACCGCCGGCGTCGGGGTGTAGCGGCCGGCCGAATCCACCAGCACCGCAACATCGTTGGCGGCCAGCACCTCCAGCGCCGAAGCCCAGGCCGGTTCGGACAGGCCGTGGGTGTCGCGACCGATGAACAGCGGGCCGGTGTTGCCCTGCGCGGCACGGTATTCGGCGATCGCCTGGGTGGTGGCCAGGATGTGGGCCTCGTTGAACGCCCCGTCCAGGCTGGAGCCGCGGTGCCCGGAGGTGCCGAACACCACCTGCTGGGCCACGTCGTCGGGGTCGGGATCCACCGTGTAGTACGCGGTGACCAGGTGGGACAGGTCGATGAGGTCTTCGGGCTGCGCCGGCTTACCGGCGCGGGGGTTGGCCGCCATGGGGCAATTCTGCCCCGCCGCACGGGATACTTACCCGGTGTTCGGTCATGACAACCGCGAACTGGCGGCGGTGTTCGCCGGCGGCGCGATCGGGACGGCCGCACGGGCGGGCCTGGCGACGGTCACCGCGCCGGTTCCCGGGCACTGGCCGTGGGCGACGTTCGTCGTCAACATCGTCGGCGCATTCATCCTCGGCTTCGTCACCACCCGACTGCTGGAACGACTCCCGTTGTCCGCCTACCGCCGTCCGCTGCTCGGCACCGGACTGTGCGGCGGGTTGACGACGTTCTCCACCATGCAGGTCGAGACATTGCAGATGATCGAGCACCATCACTACGGTCTGGCGGCGGCCTACACCGTCATCAGCGTGGCGGCCGGACTGCTCGCGGTGTATCTGGCGACCGCACTCGTCCGGAAAGTCAGTGTGCGATGACGGTGACGCTCTGGCTCGGGGTGATGCTGATCGGCGGCGTCGGATCGGTGTGCCGGTTCATGGTCGACCGGGCGGTGGCCCGCCGGGCGGCGCGGTCCTTCCCGTTCGGCACGCTGACGGTCAACATCGCCGGCGCCGTTCTGCTCGGCTTCATCACCGGTCTGGCGCTGCCCCATCACACCGCCCTGCTGGCCGGTACTGCGTTCGTCGGCGCCTATACGACGTTCTCGACCTGGATGTTCGAGACTCAGCGGCTGACCGAGGAACGCCAGATCGGCCCGGCGGTGGCCAATGTGGTCATCAGCGTGGTGCTCGGCATCGCCGCCGCGGCGGCCGGCCAGTCGTTGGCGGGTGCGCTGTGAATGCGCTGAAGCTCACCGCCTACTTCGCCGAACGGCAGCGCAGCGGCGGTCGGTTCCTGGCCGAGTCGATGCTCGAGGAGTTCGCGCAGCGCCGGGTTGCGGTCAGCGTGATGCTGCGCGGCATCTCCGGCTTCGGCCATCAGCGGATCATCCGCACCGATCAGTCGCTGAGCCTGTCGGAGGATCCGGCGGTGGCGATCGCCGCGGTCGATCGCCCCGAGGTCATCAGCGCATTGGCCGGCGACGTGGCCGCGATGACCGGCAGCGGTCTGCTCACCCTGGAACGGGCCCGCCTGATCGACGGCACCACAACGCCGGCGGACATGCCGGGGGACGCCGTCAAACTCACCGTCTACGTCGGGCGCAACCGTCGCCATGACGGGGTTCCCGCCTACAAGGCGGTCTGCGATCTGTTGCACCGCAATGGTTTCGCCGGGGCGTCGGTCTTCCTCGGCGTCGACGGCACCGCGCACGGTGAGCGCCGGCGGGCGCGCTTCATCGCCCGCAATGTGGATGTGCCGCTGATGATCATCGCGATCGGCTCGGCCGAACAGGTGAGGGCGTCCAGCGCCGAACTCGGCACCCTGATCGACCGGCCACTGGTGACCGTGGAACGGGTGCGCCTGGTCAGTCAGGAACGGGGCCGCCCGCCCGTCCTGCCGGACGTCGACGCCACCGGCCGGCCGTTGTGGCAGAAGCTGATGGTGTTCACCTCCGAAGCCAGCCGCCACGAAGGACTGCCGATTCACCGCGCCCTGGTGCGCCGAATCTGGGAGTCCGGAGCGGCCAGCGGTGCGACGGTGCTGCGCGGCATCTGGGGCTTCCACGGCGATCGGGAGCCGCACGGGGACAAGCTGATTCAGTTCGGCCGGCAGGTACCGGTGATGACGGTGATCGTCGACACCCCGTCCAACATCGCGCGCACCTTCGAGATCGTCGACGCCATCACCGGGCGGGACGGGCTGATCACCTGCGAGACGGTGCCGGCTCTGCTGGCGATCGACGGCGCCGACCGCCGCGGCGGCCTGGATCTGGCCGACACCTAGCCCTCGCGCAGCACCCCGGCCAGCACCGGAAGGTGGCTGACGTCCACGTCCTTGGTGGCGGTCACCAGCAGCACCGGACCACTGCGGACAAGGGACCGCAATTCGGCGAGCGCCTCCGCCACGTGGGGTTCGGCCAACTCCGCGCGGTAGCGGTCCGCGAATTGCACGTACCGCTCCGGCTGATGTCCGTACCAGTGCCGCAGTTCCGTAGAGGGTGCGACGTCCTTGTCCCAGCGCCCGATCCGCGGGTCGTCCTTGCGAATGCCGCGCGGCCACAACCGGTCGGCCAGGACGCGAAGACCCTCGTCGGGTTCCGGCTCGTCGTAGACCCGGCCGAGCCGGATGGTCAACTGTCGGCCAGCACCGTCAGCAGCACGACGGCGTCCTCGACGGCGTCCAGGCCGTGGCGTTGCCGCGGAATCACCAGGTAATCGCCCGGGCCGCCGAACCATTCGTCGTCGGCGGTGTGCAGGCGCACCCGTCCGCGTAACACCTGCAGGGTGGACTGGCCGGGGCTGTCATGCTCGCCCAGTTGCCGGCCACCCACCAGGGCGATCATGGTCTGGCGCAGCATGTGGTCGTGGCCACCGTGCACGGTGTGAGCGGCCCGTCCGGCGCTCGCGGCGTGCGCGGCCGCCAGTTGCTCGTCGGCCAGTGCGGTCAGCGATACCGATTCCATGGTTTCTCCCCTATCGGTCGAATTCACTAGTTCAGCAACAGAACTCCGGTGGCCACCAGAGCCACCACCTTGACGACTTCGAACCCCACGTAGACGAAATGCGCATGGGAGCGCCCGGATTCGGCCACCGACGCGTCGGCCAGCACCGCATCCGAACGCCGGGTCAGCGCCGGGCGCACGCCGAGCACCTGGGCGCCCAGCGCGACGACGGCCACCAGCAGCGCCACCATCGCCGCCGTCGACGGATGGCCGGCAACAGCCGCACCGAGGGCCACCGCCGCCAGCACCACCTCGCACACGTTGAGGGCACGGAACACCAGTCGGCCGATCCCCAGACCGAGCGGGATGGTGATGCCCGGCGCGCGGAACTTCAGCGGCGCTTCGAGGAAAGAGATCGCCAGCACCATTCCCAGCCAGATGAAGACCGCCGCCACCGCAACGGCGAGGTACCCGCTCATGACTCGATCATGCCACCGCAGGTATGCATGTAGCTGTGAGCGACGATCCCGTCGAGACGCTGCGGCGCTGGACCGATGCCGGGGCGCACTGGAAGGTGGTCGGCCGGCACGGCGATGCGGTGACGATCGGACTGTTCCGCTGCGACGGCGGCGAGGAGGTCGACCGCTTCACCTCCTCCGACCCCGGACTGCTGGCCTACCTCGACTCGCAGCCGTGCTAGACACTGCGGCATGGTGAACCGTGCTCTGATCGGGGTGACCGTGGTGGTGGCGACTACCGGCCTGGTCGGCTGCTCCCATCAGTCCGCCACGCCGGCCGCGTCGTCATCCACCGGCAACGTCGGGACGTCCACTGCTTACCCACCCGGGGCGGCCCCGCCCCAGACGTCGCGTGCCGCCAAGTGGATCGACCTCAAACCCGGCGACTGCCTGGCCGAACCCCCGCCGTCGGATCCGGCGGTGGTGATGGTGACCGTCGTGGACTGCTCTGCCCCGCATCTGGCCGAGGCGTATCTGCGGGTGGCAATCCCGGTCGACGCCGCCCTCAGCGGCACCGCCAACGCCCAGTGCAATGCCGGGTTGGCGCAGTACGCAGGCCTGCCGGGGGCCGATTCCGGCTACGCGATCACCTATCTGATCGACTCGGATCAGGACCGCACCTCCAACAACCCGTATCCGAGCACGGTCATTTGCCTGCTGCAGAGCGCCCAGGGGAAATCACTCATCGGGTCCGCCAAGCATTGAGGTGAGCCAGGCGGCACAGGAGAAACGTTGCTGGGAGTCGGTATTTGCTACTGTGATACCGCGCCGACAAGCCATAAGTGGTTTGACCTGGAGTTTGCCATCAGCTGAAAAAATTTCCGCTCAAAGTTTGCCGAGCAAAGAAATCATGGGTAGTATCTCAGGTAGATCTTAGCTTGTTCGTAGGCAACGTTAAGGTCTGCTGGAAGCCTCAACGACTCCGGCCTCTCGCTTAAGGGGAGCCAGGGGCCGGAGTCGTTGACCACCAGCCTTCATCGCGACGCTGACGACACGAGGGGTGTCAGCGTCGCGTTTGATTTTCAGGGCCGTTCTTCATCGCGCCGGCGCCCGCGGGCCGGGAATCAGCGGTTGCGGCGGCGGCGCAGGAAGATCAAGCCGACGAACAGCATCGAGGCCGCCGCCGGATTCTGATTGACGGTGTAGCCGATGTCCTTGAGGATGCCCAACTCGACCGTGCTCAGCGTCCTGATGCCGAGGCCGGTGCCGGCCATCGCGTTCATCAGCTGGGTCTGGGCGCCGGTGAAGACGTCGTCGTCGAGGTGCGAGACCGAACTGCCGGCCTCCCACGGGGCGGGCGTGTACAGCGGCACCGGGCCGCCGTATGCGGCGACGGCGTTGGCGCCCAGGAAGTACAGTCCCCCGTTGCCGCCGGTGAGGTTCGCGTTGTAGGCGGTTTTGAACTTGTAGCCGTTGAGGTTGATGACCTTGGCGCCGGCACTGGTGCCGATGAAGCTGTCGAACTTGGTCCACTGCGTGTAGCGGTTGTAGCCGGCTTCGTCGACATAGGACAGGAAGCCGTAGGCGTGCAACATCTCGTGCATCATCGTCGACTCGAAGTCGTACTGGCTCGCTCCGACCGTATCGTCGAATGCGTAACCGGTGCCGAAGTTGACGTCGATGTAGCCGTCGGCGGTCGCCCCGTTGGAGTCCATCCCGGTGAGGATCTTGTTCTGCACCACGGTGTTGTAGAAGCCGGAGCGCGAACTGGTGAGGTCACTGCCGGTGGACGCCATCGTGTCCGAGCTCGGATCATCCGTCGCGGTGACGTCGAAAGTCAGCGTAATCGGCTGGGAGACAACGATATAGGCGGCAACCTTGTCGGCCGACTCCTGCAGCGCCGCCTTGGCCTCCGGCGTCCAGAGCTGAGGATTCGAGGTGTAGTTGAAGACGTAGGTGACCTTGGCGGTGCTGCCGGGGATGTTCGCGGCGACCGGCACCGAGACGGTGACGGGGGTGGTACCGCCGTATCCGTCGGTCACGGTGACGGTGAAGGAGTCGGTGGTCGCCGCACCCCGCGCGGGGGCGGTCGGGGTGTAGGTGAACGCGCCAGTGGCGGCGTTGACCGTGACGGTCCCCTTGGTGGTGGTCGCGTTACCGCTGTAGGTCAGGGCGTCGCGGTCGGCGTCGGTCGCGCTGACGGTGCCGGTGACCACTCCGGTGTTCGCATTCGGGGTACCCACCGTCGTGGTGCCCAGGACCGGTGCGGTGTTCTTCGGGCTGATGGTCACCGTGACCGGGACGGCCACCGTCCCGCCGTACCCGTCGGCGACGGTCACGGTGAAGGTGTCGGTCTTGTCGGCGGCCGTGGCGGTCGACTTGGCCGCGGCGTGCCGCGCGGCGGCGTTGGGCGTGTAGGTGAACGCACCCGTGCCGGCGTTGACCGTCACCGTGCCTTTGGCAGTGGTGGCGTTGGCGCTGTAGGTCAGCGTGTCCTTGTCGGCGTCGGTCGCGGTGACCGAACCGGTGACCACGCCGGTCGATGCGTTGGGCGTGCCGACGGTCTTCCTCGTCACCGGGACGGCGTTCTTCGGGGAGATCGTGACCGTGACGGCCTTGGTGGTGGCCGCGCCTTTGGAGTCGGTCACCGTGACGGTCACGGTGTCGGTGGTGGCCGCGGTGGTGGCGCCGGCCTTCGCGGCGCTGTGCCGGGCGGTGGCCGTCGGGGTGTAGGTGAAGACGCCGGCCGCGGTGATCGACACCGCGCCCTTGGCGCCCGAGGTCACCGCCTTGTAGGTCATCTTGTCGCCGTTGGGATCGGTCGCGGTGACCGTGCCGGTGACCGCCCCGGTGGAAGCCTTCGGCGCACTGAGGGCGACGGTCGAGATCACCGGCGCGGAGTTGCCGGCGACAGCCGCTGGCGGGACGGCCGGTTCCTCGGTCGACGTCACCGCCGCGGGTGCGACGACGGCCTGGCTCTGACCCGACTCCCGTCGGGCGACGGCGAGCACCACCCAGGACAGCGGCTCACCGACCGGCGCCCCCGGATTGGTTCCCAGCAGTGAAGTCGGCACGGACCCGACGGTGCCGCTGACCGGGGCGGAAACGGCCGCCGGCGGCGTGGCCGCGACCGGGCCGATCTTCGCGGCCGCGACGGTGGCAGCGGCGTCTGCGACCGGCGACACCGGTTGAACCTCAACAAAATTCGATTCCGACGCCACTGTCGCGGCGACACGGGGCACGGCGCGGTTCGCGGACTGCGAGCCGATCGGCGGGTGCGGTGCTGAGACACTCTCGGCGACAGCGGGGCCGGAGTTCTTCTGCGCCAGGCTCGCCGCACGGGTGTCATGCCGTTGCCCCGGTGAACGGCCGGCCCGGGAGCGGGATGCGGCGGCGACGCTGTCGGTCTGCGCGGCGGTGTCGGAATCGGAGGAACCGGCGGCGTCCGGGGCCGCCCAGGCCGGTGCGGCGGCGCCGAAGGCGGCTGCGCCGATACCGAGCGCAACAGCCAGGCCGCCAACGCGACCCACAAAGGCTGATGCCCGCATCCGCACACCTTCCGAACCGGTGGCCCCTTGAAACCGCTGACCAAGGGCATGCCGAGGTAGGAAGCCCCGACAGAAACTTAACTATCTCACAGTTTCACCTCAGGGAAAACCTATGTGAGACCCGGTTTCGCTCTCGGAGGAACCGTTGCGGATCGGGGCCACCGAGAGCGCCCGGTGGCCCCGATCGACGTGTACCCGCATATACCCCATAGGGTATTATCGGAGCCGTCGAACAACACAGGAGGTAACCGCCGTGAAGAAGAACATGGGCACCATCGACCGCGGACTGCGCGTCGCTCTCGCCGCCCTCGTGCTGGTCCTTTTCCTCACCCACGCCATCTCCGGCACCGCCGCGATCATCCTCGGCGCCGTCGCGGTGGTCTTCCTGCTGACGAGCTTCGTCGGCGTCTGCCCGGCCTACATGCCGCTGGGCATCTCGACGATCAAGAAGTAGACCTTCACTTCTTGCGCTTGCGGCCGGTGGACGGCCGGCCCATGGCGCTGTCGCGTTCGTCGGCGGTGAAGTCCATCGGCACGCCGGCCCGGACGGATGCCATCACCCGCGACGTCGACCTCATCGCCGATCCCACAGCCATCGGCTCGTAGGTCAGCGCGCCGGCTGCCGGGACACCCATGCGCTTGCCGACCTGGACCGCGTCGATGTTCGCGCCGAGGAAGATGAACTTCCAGTTGTAGCGCTCGCGCTGCTGGGTGATGAGCGCCTCGACCGCCGCCCAGGTCCATTCCACGCTGGCGTTCTCGTACCCGTCGGTCATGATCAGGCAGATCACCGTGCCGGGCCGCGCGGACTCCGGCAGGGCGGCCAACTGCTCACCGATCTCGGTGATGAACCGCCCCGTCGCGTCGAGCATCGCCGTCGTGTTGCGCGGCACCAGCTCCAGCGGACCCACCTCGGCGATGGGGATGTCGGTGTAGACGTTCTCGTAGACGTCGTCGAACATCGACAGCGTCACCACGGCCTTGCCCGGTTCGCTGCGCTGCTTGGCGATCAGCTCGTCGAACCCGGTCTCGGTGGCGCGCTTGCAGTCCTGCATCGAGCCGGACCGGTCGAGCAGGGCGGCGATCAGCGTCAGATTCTGATTGGTCATGCGCACTTCCTTTCGTCTCGAGGAAGCAACGCTTCCCCCCTTGACCACGAGTGTCCGGAGGGGGTCTGACAGAAAACGTCAGTGCGAGGCGAAGAACTGCGCCGTGGCCTGGGATCCGTCCACCGCGAAGGTGGTCGGCCCGACGATCGCCTCGGGCAGCGCGAAGCGGCCGGCCGGCCAGGTGTGGCCGGCGCCGTCGAGGCGAACCAGCACCACCGCGGTGTTGCCTGCGCATCCGCCGGCGGTGAGGAACTGGGCCGCACCGCTGGAGGCATTGCCGATCAGTGGGCCCGGGCAGCCGTCGACGGCCCGCCACAGATCGGCCAGTGCCGGCGCGGAGAGGATGTCGCTGGCGCCGCCGCGGCCCACCATCGGGCCGCCGCCGAAGGGCACCACCGGATCACCGGTGCCGTGAATCTGCATCACCGACACCGGCCGTGACGGGGCGCACCGCACCCCGGACCCCAGCGTCCCGGCCACCGGCGCGATCGCCGAGACCAGGTCGGCCCGGTCGCAGGCCAGCCTGGTGGCCATGAACCCGCCGGCCGACATTCCGGTGGCGAAGACGCGGCCGGGCGGGATGCCGTAGTCCGCCGACAGCTTGCCGATCAGAGCCGACAGGAAACCGACGTCGTCGACCCCCTGCCGGTCGGGCACCGAGGCGCCGCGGCCGTCGGCCCAACTGGCGTCGATACCGTCCGGATAGGCCACCACGAACCCGTAGCCGTCGGCGACGCCGTTGTAACCGGTGATCCCGGCCTGCTGTGCGCCGTTCTGACCCGCCCCGTGCAGGTTGATCACCAGCCCGGCCGGCGGACCGGGCGGGACGTGCACCAGGTAGGTGCGGTCGATGCCGCCGAAGTTCAGCACGCCGGGCACATCGGCCCGGCTGGGCGGGGCGCCGAGACCGGCCAGTCCGCCAAGGAGCAGCAGTGCGGCGACGAAGGCCGTCAGGCGTGCGGTCACGCTGGCCATTGTGCCTAATGGCCGGCCGGATAGGCGTGGATGAGTGCCGAGGACAGCTTCGGCACCGCATGGGTGAGCGTGTGCTCGGCATCATGCGCCAGCTGGTGGGCCTCGCTCAGGCTGATGGCCGGGTCGATGTCGAGTTCGGCGTCGGCGTGCAGGCGGTGGCCGATCCAACGCATCCGCAGCCCGCGCACCCCGATCACACCCGGCTCGGCGGCCAGTGCCGCTTCGGCGGTCTCCACCAGGTGCGGGTCGACCCCGTCGAGCAGGCGGGCGAACACGTCGCGGGCCGCGGTGCGCAGCACCATCAGGATGGCCACCGTGATGAGCAGGCCGACGATCGGATCGGCCAGCGGGAAGCCCAGCCACACCCCGAACGCGCCGAGCACCACCGCCAGCGAGGTGAATCCGTCGGTGCGGGCGTGCAGTCCGTCGGCCACCAGCGCGGCCGAGCCGATCCGCCTTCCCACCCGGATGCGGTAGAGGGCGACGAGTTCGTTGCCGATGAAGCCGATGACGCCGGCGGCCGCCACCCAGCCGAGGTTGTCGATGACGACGGGATGGATGAGACGCCGGATCGCCTGATAGCCGGCCACGGCCGCCGACAGCGAAATCATCAGCAGCACAAAGAGTCCGGCGAGATCCTCGACCCGGCCCAGTCCGTAGGTATAGCGCTTGGTCGCCGCCCGGCGGCCGAGCACGAAGGCGATCCACAGCGGGATGGCGGTCATCGCGTCGGAGAAGTTGTGAACGGTGTCGGCGGCCAGCGCCACCGAGTTGGACAGCACGACGATGACGAGCTGGAAGATCGCCGTGACGCCCAGGGCCAGCAGGCTGATCTTGACGGCGCGGATTCCCTGCGCGCTGGACGCCAAGGCGTCGTCGACGCTGTCGGCGTGATCGTGGCTGTGCGGGGCGAAGATCTCGCGGACCGCGCCGCGCAGCCCGCTCCCGTGATCGTGATCGTGATCGTGATCGTCGTGATCGTCGTGATGGTCATGCTGTTCGTGGGTCATCGGAGTTGCGCCACTTTCTCGTCGCCGCGGTGATGGCCGGGAATCCCGGGGCCGGCGTGCTCGGCGTTGAACACCGCGTCGGTGACCAGCTGGCGGATGTGGTCGTTCTCCAGGCTGTAGTGGATGGTCGTGCCCTCCCGACGGGTGCGCACCAGCCGCGCCATTCGCAGCTTGGCCAGGTGCTGCGACACCGACGGGGCCGGCTTGCCCACCGCGTCGGCCAGTTCGGTGACCGAGGACTCCCCCTCGACCAGTGCCCACAGCAGTTGCACGCGGGTCGCGTCGGACAGCATCCGGAACACCTCGACGATCAGGCCGACCTGATCGTCGTCCAGCCGCCCGCTCGGAACCTTGTTATCTGCGCGCATACGCAGATACTACGGATCACGGGCCGATGCGCGATGATGTGGGGGTGGCGGGCAGGGGCGGGGAACGGCTGGCCAGAGCACTCCTGGTCGTCGCGGTGCTCGGCGGGCTGTTGATGGCGTCGACGTCGATCGCGCAACGACTGGCTCAACACTCCCATTCCGGACGCGGTGGCGGCGTCGTTCAACTGGCGGCCGATGTCACGTCGCCCGACCGGGCGACGGCCACCCGTCCCGATCAACACCAGGCCGCCGTCACGCCCGCAGACCTCGCCGACGAGGATGCCGTCTCGACCGACGCCGACCTGCGCGATACGCAGGCATTCCCTACCGCGACACGACACGCAAAAGCCGCCATGGGTGTCGCCTTTCCGCATGTGCCCTGGCTCAAAGGATTCAGACCACCTCCATAGCGACAGATGCGATTCGACGATCCGTTTGTTTCTTGATCGAAATCCATTCGCGCACTGAGGTTTTGACTCGCCCCCTTTCGGGGAATACGGTGACCCAGGTTTCAGAAACGAGGCCGGTTCTCCGACGGTCTTCGGTGCTGTCCACCCACAAGGAACTGGTAATGAGACAAGTCCACTTCATCTCGGGTCTGCCGCGCTCCGGTTCCACCCTGCTGGCTGCCCTGCTACGCCAGAACCCGCGCTTCGAGGCCGGGATGTCGGGCCCGCTGGCCGGTCTTTTCGGAGCGCTGCTCACCGAGATGAGCGCGCGCAACGAGTTCTCGGTCTTCATCGACGACACCAAGCGCGAACGTATCCTGCACGGCCTCTTCGACAACTTCTACGCCGACTCCCCCGCCGAGGTCATCTTCGACACCAACCGGGCCTGGTGCGCCTGGATGCCGGCCATCGTCCGTCTCTTCCCTGACGCCAAGGTGATCGCCTGCGTGCGCGACGTGTCCTGGGTGGTCGACAGCATCGAGAAACTCGTGCAGCGCAATGTCTTCAGTCCGTCGTCGATCTTCAACTACACCACCGGCGGCACCGTTTACACCCGGGCCAACGCCGTGGTCGCCCCCGACGGCTTGGTCGGCGTGGCCTACGACGCGCTCAAGCAGGCCTGCTACGGCCCGCAACGCGACCGGCTGCTGCTGGTGCAGTACGAGTCGCTGACCACCGATCCGGCCAAGACCATGCACGCCATCCACGAGTTCCTCGGTGAGCCGGAGTTCGAGTACGACTTCGATCACACCGGCTACGACGTCACCGACTTCGACGAGCGCGCCGGCACCCCCGGACTGCACACCGTGCGCGAGACGGTGTCCTACGAGCCGCGCGAGACCGTGCTGCCGCCGGAGTTGTTCGCCCGCTTCGCCAACGACGCGTTCTGGCGCGATCCGGAACGGGCGCCGGTCGGACTGCAGGTGATCTGAGCTAGTCGAGAAGTGTGAGCGCCAGCCGCGGACAGCGTTTCACCGCGGCCTTGGCGTACTTCGACAACTCTGCGGGAACCTCGGGTTCACGCGCGCCGTCGCGGGCCAGCGGGTAGCCCCAGTCGTCACGGACGAAGAGCTGCGGAAGCAGTTCGGTGCACAGACCCCGGCCGTCGCACCGGGTCCAGTCGATGTGCAATCTGGTCATGACGGCCATCCCCCGATCGTGCGTTCGTGCCCGTCGCGATCCACCAGTCGGGCCGGATAGCCAAGGGAGGCAATCCATTCCGGCGCCCGGAATCCACGGATGACGGCCGCGGTGCTGACCGCGTTGGCGATCAGGCAGCGCGGCGCGGCGACGCTGACGCTGCGCCACACCGGGTCGGCCGACGCCCCGGTCCGCGGGTCGATGATGTGGTGGTGGGCCTGGCCGTCGCGCTGCCATTTCCGGCGGCGGGTGCTGGAGGTGGCCAGCCCGGTGTCGGTTCCGATCACGACCTGGCTGGCCGGATCGTCCTCGGTGTCCTGGACCAGGATCTGCCAGCCGCCGTCCGGGGCGTCTCCCGCGGTCGCGAGGTCTCCGCCGAGGTTGACCAGCACGCCGCTTCCGGTCTGCGCGTGCACCTGTCGGGCGCACCGGTCGGCCGCGGCGGCCTTCGCGGTCGCCCCGAGATCGAGCAGCGTGCCGGCCGGCATCCGGATGCTGTCCCCGTCGAACTCGATGGCGGTCCAGTCGATCGGTACCGTCACCGAGGCGATCCGCGGCAGCCGGGAATCCGGGGCGAACTCGTCATCCCCGAACGCTTCGTCATAGCCCAATTCCACCACCGCACGACCGACCGTCGGGTCGACGTCGCCGTCGGTGAGACGCGCCGCCTCCAGTGCCGCGGTGAGCAGTTCCGCCAGTGCCGGGCTGACCGGGTGCCGGCGCCCGTCGGCGACGGCCAGCGCGCAGACCTCCGAATCGGGTCGAAACCTCGAGGCCGCCAGGTCGATCGCGGTCAACTCGGCGTCGACCACCGCACGGGCCCGGTCCAGGTCCGCCGGGTCGGTGACCAGCAGGTGCATATCGCAACTCCACTGCCGCCACTGCACCCCGACCGGGGCCGACTGGCCCACATCCGGCCCGGCGACACTCATGGCATGCAGTCTGCCCGGGTTTTCTGTGAGCGCTGAAAGATTTGGCCCCGGAAAGATTTAGCACTGCAAGAACCAACGTGGCACCCTTCACTTCGTGTCCGCCCCGCTGCTGCTCGTTGTCGAGGACGACCGCGCCCTCAACGCGATGCTCGCCGAGCTGTTCACCGGTGAGGGGTACCGCGTCGACACCGCATTCGACGCCCAGCAGGGCATGCACCGCGCATTGAGTGCCGACTATGACGCCATGGTCGTCGATCGTGGCCTGCCGGTCATGGACGGCACCGAACTCGTCGCATTGCTGCGCTCGCGCGGAATCACCACCCCGGCGTTGATGCTGACCGCCCGCGGCTCGGTGCAGGACCGGGTCGAGGGCCTGGACGCCGGCGCCCAGGATTACCTGGTGAAGCCGTTCGAGATCGCCGAACTGCTGGCCCGCGTCCGGGCCCTGCTGCGGCGCAACGAGGATGCGGCGACGGTGCTGCAGGCCGGCGGACTGCGGCTGGATCTGCTGACCCGGCGGGTCTCCGGGGAGACACTGGACGACGAGGTCGAACTCACCGACCGGGAAAGCGCCCTGCTGTCGACGTTGATGAGCGCACCGAAACGGGTGTTCAGCCGTCCGCAGCTGCTGCTGCAGGCCTTCGACGGCGTCGAGTCCGACAACGCCGTCGACCTCTACGTGCACTACCTACGGCGCAAACTCGGCAAGCAGGTGGTCGCCACCGTGCACGGCTCCGGGTACCGGTTCGGACTGGAGTGAGCGCCGGTAAGGCTGTGCCGTCAGCCGATCTCGCGCTGGTGCGGCGCGCGGGCCGCATCGTGGCGATCCAGGCCGCTGTCGGGCTGGCCGCGCTGCTGCTGCTGGTCGGCGCAGTGGTCGCCGGCGCATTCCTGCGCACGCAGAGCACCCAGATCACCGATCAGCTGAACACCGTTGCGCAGCGCGCCGACGACACCGACGATCCGCCGCCCGGGATGGAACTCGCGATGCGCGACGGACGCGGCCGGATCTCGGCCAGCGACGGCGGCAAGGTCGGTATCCCGCTGCTGTCCGGACCGGCCGGATCCACCGATGTGCATGACCGCGACCGTCACTACCGGGCACTGGTCGCCGACCGTCCCGAGGGCCGCGTCGTCGCGCTCGTAGACCTGGCGCCGTACCAGACGAGCCGCAACCGGCTCTTCGTCGCAATAGCATTGGCTGAGTTCACCGGAATCCTCGCCTCGGTCGTGGCGGTGAGGTTGTTCACCCGCCGAGCGGTGCGCCCGTTGACCGAAGCCCTTGCGCTGCAACGCCGGTTCGTCACCGACGCCTCCCATGAGCTGCGCGCACCACTCACCGTTCTGCACACCCGCGCACAGTTGCTGGCGGCCCGGCTGCATTCCGGCAACGTTGACACCGCCGCCAGGGACGCCGATGCACTTGTGGCCGACACCCGGGTTCTCAGTGACCTCGTCGACGACCTTCTGGCCTCGGCCACCACCACCGCCGGCCGAACCGACGGGACGCGGACCGACGTGGGTGCGATCGCCAGGTCGGTGTGCGAGAGCATGCACCCCTACGCCGAGTCCGTCGGCGTGGCGTTGGACTGCGCCGCTTCCGGCGGTCTGGAGGTCATCGGTTCCGAACCCGCACTGCGCCGGGCGGTGACCGCACTCGTCGACAACGCACTCGGGCATCAGAGCGAGGGTGGACGTGTCCGGGTGAGCGCGAATCGGGACGGCCAGCAGATCATCGTGTCGGTCATCGACGACGGCGTGGGCATCGACGAGGCCACCATGGCCACCCTGTTCAACCGGTTCTCGCGTGGGTCGGCGCACACCACTCGGGGTGACCGCCCGTCGTACGGAATCGGCCTGTCACTGGTGCGCGAAATCGTCAATGCCCACGGCGGCGAGATCACGGTGACCTCGAAGGTCGGGCAGGGTGCGGCCTTCACGATCTCGCTGCCCGCGGCGGCCGCAAACCCGAATTCGACGGCCGATAACGGCTGAATTCCCAGCTAGAGCCGTTTCTTTGAGAGCTCCAAGAAATGGCTGGCAACATCTGAGCCATGAATTCACCGCGTTCTGGATTCCGCCGCGTCGCCGTCGCCTCCTGGGCGCTGGCCGGCCTCGGTGTGGCTGGCGTCGCCGGCTCGTCGGTCCTGGCCTACGGCGACACGGTCAAGCCGGTCGCCGCGGAACTCCCGGCCGCCGTCGACATCCCCGCTGCCGTCGACCTCGCGGCCCCCGCCTCGGTGGCTCCGGTGGTTCCCCCGGCCGTGGTCACCCCCGAATCCGTGCCATCCCCGGCCGCTCCGGCGCCCGCCGCTCCGGCCCCCGCGGTCCAGCAGGCGCCCGTGTACACCCAGGCACCGATCTACACCCAGGCGCCCGCTCCGGTGCAGACGTACGCCCCGGTGCAGACCTACACCCCGACCCCGGCCTACACCGCGCCGGCGCCGGTCTCTGCATCCGGAGCGGTAGGCGGCACGTCCATCACCAGGTCGAGCACCGGCGGCTCGTCGAGTTCGGGTTCCGCGTCGTCGGCGAAGCACGTCCCGATGGGCAGCGGCGGCGGACCCAATAAGGCTGTCCCGCATACCGTTTCCAAGGGCTCCTGACCCGGCTAGTCTTCATAAAACGATGAGCAGTGAAGCGCTGTGGGCTTTGGGGCGGGGCAACGGGATCGTCGCGTTGGCATTCCTGACGTTGTCGGTCGCCTTGGGGGTTGCGAACCGTTCGGGGCGGCCCTTGCTGGCATTGCCGCGCTTCGGCATCGCCGACGTGCACCGTTTCGTCGCACTCGCCGCCACCCTGCTGGTGGCGCTGCATCTGGGCCTGCTCTTCCTGGATCCCTACGCCAAGCTGCGCCTGGTGGACTTCGTCGTCCCGTTCCTCGGCAACTTCAAGCCGGTGTGGCAGGGCCTGGGCACCGTCGCCGTCGACCTGCTCGTCGTGGTGATCATCACCAGTCTGCTGCGACAACGGCTGGGGCTGAGGATCTTTCGCGTCGTGCACTGGTCCACTTACCTGCTGTGGCCGATCGCCATGGCGCACGCATTGGGTAACGGCACCGATGTGGGGCATGTCTGGTTCATGGCCTTCGCCGGAGTGTGCGCCCTGATCGTCGTCCTGGCGGTGATTGCGAGGATGCGTTCCGACTTCAGCGAATACGCGCGCTCATGAGCAATCCACCGCAGTTGCCGCGACTGTTCGGCGCCCAGGGTCCGTCACTGCTCGCACATCAGCAGAAGTACGGCGTCCTGCCCGCACTCGGGCCGGCGCTGATCCCGCTCATCGACGAATCGCGACTGTCCGGGCGCGGCGGCGCCGGCTTCCCGACGGCCCGCAAGATGGTGGCGGTCACCGGCCCCAAAGCCGTGGTGGTGGGCAACGGCGCCGAGGGCGAACCGTTGAGCCGCAAGGACATCGAACTCTTGACCCGGGCTCCGCATCTGGTGCTCGACGGTCTCGCCGCTGCCGCCGCCGCGATCGCCGCCGACGAGGTCTATCTCTATCTGCACGCCGATGCCCTGCCTACGGTCACCGCGGCCCTCGAGGAGCGCCGCAGTGCCGGTGTGGATTCGCATCAGGTGAAAGTGGTCGAGGCACCGGACCGCTTCGTCGCGGGTGAGGAGTCCGCCGCGATCCGGCACATCGAGGGCGGTCCGGCGCTTCCCCGTGACCGCACGGTCCCCACCGCGATCTCCGGCCTGCGGGGCCGGCCGACCCTGGTGAACAACGTCGAGACGCTGGCCAACATCGCCTTGATAGCCCGGTTCGGTGCCCAGTGGTTCCAGTCGGTGGGCGACGCCGACGACCCCGGCACCATGCTCGTCACCCTGTCCGGCCACCTCGACCACCAGGGTGTGCTCGAGGTCCCGACCGGGTCCGCACTGGCTGGCCTGATCGAGAACGCCGGCGGCACCGATCTGCGTCGGGTGTCGGCGGTCCTCGTCGGCGGCTATCACGGAAGTTGGCTCACCGCAGCCGAAGTCGGCGATGTGCGGCTGTCGCGGACGGGACTCAAGGATTTGGGAGCCTCGCCCGGCGCGGGCATCGTTCATGCGCTCGGGACCACCGAATGCGGCCTGGCCCGCACCGCGGAGATCACCCGCTATCTCGCCGATGAGAGCGCCCGCCAGTGCGGTCCCTGCCTCAACGGACTCCCCCGCATCGCCGAACTGATGGACCAACTCGCGTTCGGCCGCTCCAGCGATTCGCTGGTCTCCGAGGTGCGGCGGATGGCCCGACTGGTCGACGGTCGCGGGTCATGCCGGCATCCGGACGGATCAGTCCGGATGCTGCGCAGTGCGTTGCGGGTGTTCGGTGCCGACGTGGAACGTCACCGGCACAAGGGGTGCCTGGCAGCGGAGGCTGCGGCGCTGGGTTGATTCAGCTGTCGCCCGGCCGACGAAGTCGGGCAGGCGGGTGCAACTCCGCGGGATTGTCAGAGCGCCAGCCCCGTTGGGCCAGCCAGAGACTCAGCGCCGAGTAGATGGCGACCTCGGTCCACATGAACCACACCTTCCACTTGCGCCCGAGGAAGACCGGCTCGTTGATGATGCCGTTGGAGGCAGCGACGGCATAGGCGGCGTGGGTGTAGGCCAATCCCGCTGCCGACCCCGCCAGGAACTTGTAGGCGTCGCGCTTCATGGTGTGGACCTCTTCCCCTCGTCGCTGGGCTTGGGCGTTCGCCAACCCAGATAGCCGAACCAGATACTGAGGGCCAGGTACATGGCGGCCCCGAACCATGCGGACTGCGGACCCCATTCCCGGCCGAAGAAATGCGGCTGGTTCACGACCCCCTGCAAGATGAAGACGGCAATCAGCGCATGCTCGATGGCGAATCCGACGAACATTCCGGACAGGAACTTACAGACATCACGTTTCACGGCATTCCCTCCTGACCTGATCCTGATAACCAGCGTGGCCGGGCGCGGGGCGGATGACTAGGGCCGAAATGCCACCAACGTCGTCGTAGGCCGACGACGAGAGCAGCGCGTCAGGTGTCTGCCACCTGCCGCCGACGAGTCGCTTCTTCGCTACAGGAACTTGCTGAGGGAGTGATCCCCGTGCAGAAACCACCATGAACGAACAGCCGCCACACATCGCGGACTCGCTCCTCGGCGACGATCCTCGCTTCCGTCTGTCAGTCGCCGGCGCGCGCAAGTTCAAAGGGATCGCTCACGAAGTGCGACTGCTGCGCGCCCGCCGGGCTGAGCCTGACCCTCAGCCGGCGTCCGGGGTGAAGCTGGCGTAGAACAGCCGTCGCTGCGGATCGACATAGGCATTGATCCGTTGTCCGGTCACGATGTCCTCGACGGCCACACCCAGCAAGGTGCCGATGGGCCGACCGGTGACGGGGTTTCGTTGCACGGCACCGTCCACTTCCACGAACGTGGCCACCTGGTCGGCGTCGAGGTCGTTGGTCACCGCCACGCTGCCGTCGGTGCTCGGCACCGTGAACGGGCCCGGGGCCGCACCGGGCGCCGTCGGATCGTTGCCCGGCCCACCGGGGTTGTACACCGGCGAATAGCTGCCGGTGGAGGGCATCCGCACGCTGCTCAGGCGGGCGACCGCCGCCGGGTCACCGGACAGGATGACGTCGTAGTAGTTGTCGTGGTCCTCGACGTAGGCGGCGTTCTCGGTGGCGCCGGCCTGGGCCAGGTCGGCCAGGCCGACGACGGTGATGCTGCCGAAGCTCCCGATCGTCACGGGTGTGTTGGCCTGGGTGATCTCGATGGTCGATCCGTCATCGGCGGTGGCTTCGAGGATGAAGTAGCGGGAGAACTCACCGGGCAGCAGACTGGCGATGCCGTCCGGGGAGAAGCCGGCGCTGGTGTAGAGCCGCAGCCGATACTGGGCCTGGCTTCCGTAAAGGTCTGCGCCGCTGTTGTTTTGGGACGCCAGGCTCATACCGATCGGCCCGCCCTCGCCCAGATTGCTGAAGTAGTTGAGCTTGGCGGCCACCAGACGCGGGCCGTTGCCGGTGACGTAGGGGTTGGCGCTCTGCGCGCTGAGTCCGACGGCGGATACCGGACCGGTGTTAGTCAACAGTTGCAGCGGGCTGCCGTCGTCGATCACCGTCACCGACACCGGGTACATCGCGCCGGGGTCGCCGGGCTGCAGCCGGTTGCCGAGATATCCGGCGATCACGACGGTCTGCCGCTCGTTGAACTCGAGGTTGGGCAGGAAGGCCGCCGTCAGCGGGTTCACCTGCGATCCGTCGCTGAGGGTGATCAGGAAGTCGGTCGGGTTGACCGTCGTCGGCAGCACCGGATTGCTGAAGACGACGGGGATCGTGTCGGCCAGCAGCAGATCGACGCCGTAGACACTGCTGATGCTGTCGGTGGAAACCGCTGAGGTGTAAGCCCGTTGGGCCGCACCCAAAGCGGGGTCAAGGCTTTCCCACGCGACGTTGTAGAAGGCCGCGATCGCCCGATCGTTCGGGCCGGTCCCGGTCAGCCCAGGCACGCCCATGTATCCGTCGAACCCGTAATTGGCGGTGACGATCGCCGGCGTGGCCGCGAAGATGTCGGCGTTGTAGTTGATCGGCGTCTGCAGGCTCGCCGCCGTTCCGGATGTGTCAGCCCGGCTGGCGTTGACGAACTGCACCAGCCGGTCGGCCAACGGGGTGAAGACGACGGTGCCGCCCGCCGATCCGCCGAGTCCGCCAGTTCCGCCATCGCCGCCGGTGCCGCTGGACGCGCCCGCCTGGCCGGTACTGCCTGCGCTGCCGGCCCCCGCGTTGACGCCTCCGCCGGCTCCACCTGATCCGCCGGTTCCACCGTCCCCGCCGGGCGCCTGGTTGCCGAACAGCAGCAGCAGCCGCCCGGATCCCCCGGAACCGCCGGCGCCACCCACGCCCCCGGCCCCACCTTCAGCAGCGATGCCGCCCTGGCCGCCGGTGCCGCCGCGACCGCCGCTTCCTCCGACACCGCCGACCCCGACGATCCAGCTGCCGTTGCCGCCGGCGCCACCGCCTCCCCCTGCGCCGCCGACCCCGCCCGCGCTTGCGTACGTGACTCCCTCGGTGCCGACGCCACCCGTGCCACCGGCTCCGCCGGCGCCGCCGTCGCCGACCAGAAGTCCGCCTCGGCCGCCCTGTCCTCCCGCGCCGCCCGTGCCGCCGGCGCCGCCGGATCCGCCCGCCGCGCCGGTGCCCCACACCGACAGCAGCCCGACGTTGCCGCCGTCGCCGCCGCGGCCACCGGTGACCCCGCCGGCACCGCCGCTGCCGCCTAAGCCGGGCGTGAAGAAGATGTGCCAGAGCGCGAATAGTCCTGTGTCCCCGCCGTTTCCGCCGGCACCGCCGACGGTGGCGCCCGCAGCTCCGTTACCGCCGGCGCCGCCGGAACCGAACACCACTCCGCCACGGCCGCCGTTCCCGCCGGAACCGCCCGGATCCAGCGCGTCTCCCCCGGCGCCGCCGAACCCGACCCAGCCCGCGGCGCCGCCATTCCCTCCGTTGAATCCGTTGCCGCCGCTACCGATCACGCCGCCGTTGCCGCCGTTGCACGGCCCTTGGGGGCAGGTCTCAGGGGTCCAGGAATAGCCGTCGCCGATCAGCAGGCCGCCGTTGGGACTCTGCGCTGTTCCGTTTCCGATGAAGATCCCGACGAAATCCGCGATCGGGTTGGCCGCCGGCACTGAGGCGGCCTTCGACGTCGCGAGCGTCTCGCGGCGGGTCGCTGCGAACGTCACCCACTCCACCGGTGCCGTCGCGGGGGCGCCTCCCCTGGCATTACGGGAAGCGCTGGCTCGGGCCGCGTGACGAACGGGCGCGGCGGCGTGCGACGCCACCCGGCCGCCGGGCCTGGCACTGGGCGCCGGTGCTGAATTCGAGTGTGAGTCTGTCGAACCGGCATCGCCACGATCGGCCGAGGCCACCGGCATCCAGGCCAACAACGAGCCGACGCCGAGGGCGACGGCCAGCCCGCCCACTCTTCCGATGGAGCCAGCACAGCCTGGCATTGCCGCTCCTCCGTTGTGATTACCGAACCAGGCGGAGCCTAAGCGAAAGACGACACCGTGGCGATACCGGCGGCCCGGCGGGTCTGAGCGACTCGGCGAATAGATGACGGACTTGTCGATATACCGACCGTGCCGGGGAGGTGTCGACCCGTTGGCGCGCACGGGGCGGAGCCTAATTCCATTGCAGGGCAAGGACGACCACCTGCGTCAGTGCCGCGGCCAGGGCAAGGATGAGAAGGACCCACACGCGTGGGGTGAGGTAAAGGCGCAGGAAGGGCTGGGATGGAAAGGAGAAGGTCTCCGCCACGCCGAGCAGCTTGTATTTGTGTGCGTCCTCGAACGTCGGGTCGACCACCATCTTCATCATGTCGCGACGGGAGCGGTAGCGCATGAAGCCGACGATGCTCCAGCCCGGATCGGGTTCCACCATCCACGCGTCCACGTAGCCGCCGACCTTGCGGGTGGCCAGCGCCGGATGTCCGCCGTGCTTGAGCAGTCGGGGGATGAACGCCTTCGTGTAGGCACGCAACATCTGCTCGGCCGGCACCGTCGCACCAGTATCGGGATCACAGACCTCCGTGTCAGGAACCCGTACCAGGTTGACCATGACGAACTCGCGCCCGTCGTCCTCCTCCAGGAATTTGCGCACGGTCCCCAGGTCGTTGAGTTCCCCTGCGCCGCGTGCCTGCGCGGTGGCCATGAAGGCGTCGATCTCATCGCCGGTGAGGCGACCGCGCCAGTTCTGGTAGTACGCCAGGAAGCATCCGTAGAGCACGGCGACGACGGGCCACACCCACCAACCCGGTATCACCGGCGGACGCCGTTCAGAGCGCCTCGCCGGTGAGGAAGTCGGCCTGGGAATCGACTAACAGAGCCATAGCGCCTCACTCACACGGTCCGACAGGACTGATCAACAGGGAATCACGTCACCCGTCGTCGTCGAGAAGCACAGGCAGGGATCGGAGCCGGGCGTGTAGTACGGCTGTCCGCCAGGGGTGTAGCAGGGCACTTCGCCCGGGTAGGTAGGCGCAATCGGATAGCCATAGGGGATGACGTAGTTAGGGGTGAGGGCGGCGGCCGCGACGGGATCGACCCCGACCGGGCCCACAACGCCGCCGACTCCCGCCGGCCCGGCGGGACCGGCCACCGGTCCGGCTCCCCCGACTCCGACGGGACCGGCCGGACCCACCACCGGACCGCCGACCCCGCAATCACGGCAGTCGGCCCCAGCAGTTGACGCCGCCGCCAGCGACCCCATCGATAAGGCAACGGCTAGCAGTGCTGACGCAACAATCTTCATACTGGCAACCCGTTTCTGTTTGGCATGGCCCGCGGCCCACCTTACGGCGTACCCAACGAAAAATTGCGTCGCACGTTGCAGACCTACAGGCTTCCGTCGGGGACCCCGCCAACCATCGAGCATGGTCAACCTGGAACCGTAGGACCACATGAGCCAACAGCCGGCCGACGTCGTGGAATCGCTACTCGGCACCTTGGAGGGCCGAGCCCGCGACGAACGAGCCGAGTTGATCCGGTGGCTGCTCGATCGCGGGATCTCCCCCGAGGAGATACGGACCGCCAACTCCCCGATGCTGCTCGCCACCCGCTCGCTGGTCGGCGGCGACGACCGCTACGTCTCCGCGCGCGAGACTGCCGAGGAGTACGGCATCGAATTGCCGCTGCTGCAACGCATTCAGAACGCGATGGGCATGCCTGGAACAGAGGATCCCGACGAGCGCGTGCACCCGAGTGCCGACGCCGAAGCTGCCGCCCGCGTTCAGCGCTTCATCGAGTTGGGCTTGGACCCCGAGCAGATCGTCGGTGCTATTCGGGTGCTCTCCGAAGGGCTCTCACGCGCGGCCGAGGTGATGCGTTCCACCGCCTTCTCAGCCGTCCTGGAGCCGGGTGCCACCGAACTGCAGATCGCCCGCCGGTTCGAGGCCTCGGTGCGTCACATCGCGCCGGCGCTGGGTCCGCTTCTCGAAGACATGCTGTTCTTCCAGCTTCGCCACATGATGATGGACACCGAGGCGATCACGGCCAATGAACGTGCCGACGGTGTGCCGCTTCCCGGGGCGCGCACCATTGCGGTCGCCTTCGCCGACCTGGTGGACTTCACCCGTCTCGGTGAATCCGTGCCACCCGAGGAACTCGAAGGCCTGGCCCGCATCCTGTCCGACATCACCTGGCAGGTCGCCGCCCCGCCGGTGCGGATGGTCAAGACCATCGGCGACGCGGTCATGCTCGTCAGCCCCGACCCCGGGGCACTGCTGGACACCGTGTTCACTTTGATGGAGGCCGCCGAGGCCCAGAGTGGCTTCCCGCGATTGAAGGTCGGCATGGCCGTCGGGCAGGCGGTCAGCCGGGCGGGCGACTGGTTCGGCAGTCCGGTCAATCTCGCCAGCCGGGTCACGTCGGTCACCCGGCCTGGGGCGGTGCTGCTGACGCAGTCCGCCTTCGAGGCCGTCGGCGACGATCCACGCTTCAGTTGGTCAGACGCCGGGGATCGGAAATTCAAAGGGATCGCCAGCGAAGTGCAACTGTTCCGCGCCCGACGGGCTGAACCCGGGGATACCCCTATGAAGGGTGACCGCCGTAGCAAGACGCCTAAGGCCAAATAGACCGCCAGCTGACCGAATCAAGATGCGACCACCTGAGCAGAACTGACTCGCCGCGGCAGCACATCGAGCAGCTCGGCCAACTTGCGACAATTTCCACGTCGGTCGGTCCGGCGGGTGTCCAGGCGAAGCAGATCCGGTATTGATCATTGCGACTGAGACTGGCGAAGGCTGGGCCGGTAGTCGGCGGCCTCGGCCTCTGCGGCGAGCAGCGCGCCCAGTTCACCTTCCTGCTGTGCGACGAAAACGCCGACGACCTGTCGGCACACTTCCGGCACACTCACCCCGCGCGCATCGGCGATGCGTTTGAGCCCGACCAACATTGTCGTGGTGACATGAAACTGCACAGCGAACTGACCGCAGGAACCATCCTCGGGCGGTGACCCCGGCCCCACGACGGCGGGACCGTCGATGTCGAACTCGCCGGCCTCGATATCGCGGCTCGTCCGAGCGACGACCTCGTTGCGACGTAGCAGACTGTCGGGCTCCTGGCACTCGTCATCGCCGAGGTAATCCATTCCGCCCACGCTAGACCCCGCAGAATTCCGATGGTTTCCTGGAGCCGCAGAGACGAGACAGACAGAAGGCCAGGGCTTGTGGCCCTGACCTTCTGTCTGTGGTGGAGCTGCCGGGAATCGAAACCGCTCGTGAAAACGCATTGAACTGCGGAAACGCTGGATCCGGGGACGCGGGACTACGTCAGACGACGCGAAAACACCTGGGAGAACGCGGCCAGTTTGGTGAGCGCGCTTGACGAGTCGGTGCGGCGCACCGTCGCCGCGCTCGCGCTCGGCAGCTAGGCGGCCGTAGCCGTTCAGGCAAGGAAGCGGTCGGCGTACGGCGTGAATCGCGCCCGTAGTTCGTCTTCGTCGAGACCGAACATCTGCGCCGACGTGGCGACCTGCCCGAGCCGACCGCGTTGGTGGCCGGCGAGGTATCCGCTGATCGCCTCCTCCACGTCCGCCGTCAGCGGCTCACCGGCCACGTCGTAAACCTGCGCGACGGTGCCGTGTTCGTCGGCCATGAAGTCGTCGAAGCGCACATCGATCGAGCGCTCCCGGTCGATGACATCCCGGTCCCGGACCAGGGCGGTGAGCATCGCATCAAGGCGGTCGACCCAGGACGCCGCGATCTCGTGTACCGGAACCGGGGTCCGGTGCATCCGCGCCGAATAGGTCAGCATCGCGAGCATCGACAGCACCACCGGAACGGGGTCACGATGGGTGAACACCACCACCGAGCCGGGGAACACCCGGTCAAGGACCGTCAACTGCTCGAGGTGCTGGGGTGATTTGAGTAACCAGCGCCGGCCCCCGCGGAGGAACTGCATCGCCTTGAGCTGGGTGGCGAGGTACTCGTAATGCGTTGTCTGGTCATGGGATACGTAGTAGTCACGCCAGCTCGGCACATGGGAGACGGTTTCCATCAGCATCGACGAGAAGTCGTTGGCCAGGAGCTGGATCTCCTCATGCGCGTGGTCGGTGGTCATCTCGTGCATCAGCGCGAAGTGCGGCATGACCAGGTTCATGAATTCGACGGCTACATCCATCCGGGTCCGGCGGGGATCCGGTTCGATACCCGTCTCGGCCGGCAACGGGAACGGTTCGACACTTTCCCAGTAGGGCATGGTCCGGAAGGTCGGAGCGGCGGCGAGCAGGTTGTGCAGATGGGTGGTGCCGGTGCGGGGCAGACCGGCGATGACGACCGGCGGCTGAAGTTCGATGTCGTGGATCTCGGGGTGCCGGCTGAGCAGATCGGTGAGCAGCAGCCGGTTCTTCAGGTACTGCAGGATCTGGGCATGGAAGTTGACGATTCCCGGCCCGGTCAGCCCGGAAATGTCCTGCAGCGCAGCCAGATACACGTCGAGGCGGTCGCGGTAGTCATCCGGTCCGAAGTCGTCGAGGCCGGTGTCGGCCATCGCCTTGGCATGCAACACCGCGGCGTCCAACGGTACGTCGGCCGCCATCGTCCCCAGGAAGCCCAACATCTGTTCGGCGGCGGGGCTGAAGCGCGGCTCGGCGAGGTCGTCAAGATGGACAGTGGCCGTCACGCAGACTTAAGTTACTTTGAGTTTCGCAGTGGCGACAGACTTTGGCCGCACGTCACCCTCATCACGAGAGGCATCATCACATGACGGAAGCGAATCACGAGTCGACCGCAGCGTGGAACGAACTCCTCGACACCCTGCGCGGCTTGGACCGCTCGTTCCTGGAGGGCGACCGCGCGGTCACCGACGATCGGCAGATCGCTGACGGCTACCGCATGCTCGCGACGACACTCGGGGTGGCCTTCGACACCTACCTGTTCGCCGACCGGAGCCGGCCGAGGTGGGCAGAGGTCAACTCGCCGTTCCGGCCGGATCGGCGGTGGGGCGGCGACAACACCGACGCCTACTACTTCATGTGCCCGGTCGATCCCGAACGCCGCTACCGGATCAGCGGCAACCGCGGCGACAGCGTCTACTTCTCGGTGACCGCCTACAACGAACCCACGCCGGGCGCCTGGTCGGACAAGATCGTCGCGATCGTCCGCGACGACGATCTCGACATCGACGCCGAGGGCGACTTCTCCTTCGAATTCGGGCCGGAACCCGATGCGGCCGTGCTGATGACGCGCGACTACCAGGCTGACCCGCAGACCGGCCGTCCCGTCACGTGGCGGATCGAGGCACTCGAGGAACCGGATCCGTTCCGGCACGGAGACGCCGAAACCGCGGCGGCCCTGCGCGCCAGCGCGGCCTGGCTGCGCACGATGTTCGCGATCCTGCCACTGGCTGTCGGCGTGCGCAGCGCCGATGTGCACACCCTCGGCCACTCAGTCGCCCACGCGGCCAACGAGTTCGCCGAGCCGTATCGGACCCCGGACTTCAACTTCGGCTGGTCGGCCCGAGACGCCTGCTACGCCTACGGCAGTTTCGTCCTCGAGGACGACGAGGCCCTGGTCATCACCCACCGGCCGCCCGCCTGCCGGTTCTGGAATCTGGTGGTGTGGAACCAGTTCATGGCGACCCCCGGCGTCACCGACGCGCGCAGCTCCGTCAACGGCCACACCGCGGTTCCGAACGCCGACGGCTCGGTGACGGTCGTCGTCTCCCTTGGGATGACGGCGCACCCCAACTCGCTGACGACGCTCGGCTACCCGAGGGGCAACCTCGCCTTCCGCTGGTTCCTCGCCGAGGATGTTCCAGCGAAACCCGAAGTCCGATTGGTCAAAATCGCGGAAGCGCCTGTCGCAGTGAGCTGATGCAGGAATTGAAAGCAGGCCAGGCCTTTCGGCCTGGCCTGCTTCTGTGGTGGAGCTGCCGGGAATCGAACCCGGGTCCTACGGCATTCCCTCAAGACTTCTCCGTGCGCAGTCCGCTATGTCTCTACTTGGATCTCCTGCTCACGCGAACAAGTCAGGATGACGATCCCAGTCACTGTTTGATGTCCCGCTAGATCCCGTGACCGGACTTAACGGTTTGTCCCTCTTGCTGATGCCAGGGTCCGGGCCGAGGGCGCTCCCGGTCTGACAGACACACCGTCGCTTAGGCAGCGAGGGCGTAGTCGCGCTGATTGGAATCGGCGCTTAATTGGTTGCAATGACGCTTACGGTGGTCTCTTGCCTGCACCGGCACGCTTCCCTTGATTCGATGCGCGAAGTCGAAACCGTTCAGCCCCTCGCACCCTGACCGATGGCTTCGATCAGATTTTCAATGGTACGGGCTATAACCGACAAACCCCACCCATTAATTCCCCAGCCATCCCGCGCCGACTGTGCGGATTTCTCCGCCGTAGCGGCGTGTCCTGCCGAAAACCGCACAGTCACGGCGCCCAGCCAGCGGAGATCAACCCTTGAGCTTGGCCCGGAACGTCCCGCCAACCCCGTTGAACAGCAGATCCCCGTTGGGCGCGTACTGGATCAGCGCGTACGCGCCGTTGCCCAGGTTGTCCTGGCCGAAGATCACCCGCTGCACGGTCTCGCCGGTGTCCCAGTCCATGCCGGTGACCTCCCAGCCGTCGGCCTTGGTGTAGCCGTTGACCATCACCTGGTTCGACCCGCTGCTGGCGGCCGGGACCATCGACGTGGCCACCACGTCACCGCGGGTCCACACCGACTGCCAGCGGTTGGTGGCCGGATCCCACTCGAAGCGCTGCATCCCGTGCGGCGGTTCCAGCACGGGTCCGCCGGCCAGCACGTCGACCAGCCGGTCCGGGTCGCCCTCGGGACGGATGTTGTTGACCACGAAGGCGCCGTAGTAGTTGACCACCACCGACTGCTCGCTCTGGATGAACTTCGGCAACGGGGACAGTCCGGCGGTCACCGGGATCTGGTCGGCGATCCGGGGTGACTTGGCGCCCGGCTTCGGCACCGAATCGCCGGGGATCTGATCGCGCCAGAACGCCACCAGTTTCATCTGATCGGACCCGTCGGTGATCACCACGAGTTTGTCGGCGTCGTCGCCGAAACCCATCAGCGTCGGCGTCGACCCGGTGCCTCCGCCGAACTTCACCGACGGCGGCTGCTGGCCGGTGTCGTAGGGCGCCGCCCACGCGCCGTCGGCGGAATCGTCGGACAGCTTGGATCCGGTCCACACCAGCTTGCGCATCAGCTGATCCGAGGCGACGTAGATGCCGCCGTGCTCATCGACGGCCACCGAGTTCGACACCGTCTCGTCGGGGGCGAAGTGCACCTGCCACGGCGTACCGCTCAGATCGCGGTTGATCACGCTGACGCCCTTGGTGGTCGCCACCACCAGGTGCCCGTCGTAGGTCATCGCCAGCCCGACGGTGGTCTCCGGCACCGGGAAGTCGGCGGCGTCGGGGATGAAGAACTGCTTGAAGTCCAGCGAACCGGCCACCCGGATGCCGGCGGCGGGGTCCTTCGGGTTGACCAGTTCGAGCATCAGAATCCGGCTGTCGGCGGTGCTGTAGTACAGCCGATTGTCGGAACTGACGAGGCTGTAGGTGCCGTTGCCCAGCACCCGGGCGTTGAGCTTCCAGTCCCCCTCGACGGCCTGGCGCACCTGGTTCAGATCGGTGAAGCGCTCACCGAGCACCCGGTCGAGGTCGGCCACCGGCACGGTCGTCACGCCGGGCGCGGCCATCTCGGCGACAGTCCGGAACGCGCCATCGCGCACATCGACGTAGCGCACACCGGATGTCGACGACACCCACATGTAGTCCGGCGAGGTCGACGCCAGCGTCATGATGTTGATCGGGCCGCCGGCCGAGCGTGGCTGGGTGCGCGGATCCACGGTGAAGGTGCCGCGCGGGACGTCATACGGGAAGGTGTCGGACTGTGACGAGTCCATGTGCGTGATGCCGTAGGTCGGGGCCGAGAGGAATGGATTCGTCGGCGCCGCATGGGTTTTCGCTGCGGACGGTGCGGTGGAGGTATTCCCACAGCCCGCCAGCGGGACGGCCAGCGCGACGACGGCGACCGCAGCCACACGTAAGCCTCTAGATGACATAGGCGAGCTTCTCCACGATCCGGGCGCCGAGTTCCTCGTCGCCGCCGTAGTCGATGCCCTTGGGCCGGTTGGCCAGCATCGGACGGCCACCGGCCAGCCGGGTGAACTGCAACCCGTCCATCCCGATGATCGCGGTGGGCTGGGCGTCGCCGAAATCCGCCACCAGTGCCGCCCGGCCGTCGACGGCCACCCGGAACACCCGCGACAGCGGACCGGTCAGCGCGATCATCACCCGCGAACCCTCCGGCGCCTGCCCCTTCTTGCCCACCACGAACGCCATGCTGGACTCCATCTCGTCCAGCGCAAGCCGGCTGTCCGGGCCGGTCATGCTCTGATCGTCGGCAGCCAGGCCGAGCGCCTCGCGGATGTCGTGCTCGTGGAACCAGCAGTCGAACACCCGCACCCGCATGAACCGGCCGTAGCTGTCCGGGCCGGCCGGGGTGAAGGTCACCGTGTTCCACTCGGCCTCGGGCATCGCCGAGAGGGTGGCCTTGCGCCGGGCGATGGTGTCCCGGAACATCGCGAGCATCTCCGCAGGCGACTTCGCGCGCAGGTGCTCCACCCAGCGCTCGTTGAGCGCGCCGATGTCATTGCGCACGTGGTCGCGGCCGGTGATGTCGACCTCGGGATTGGCCTCCCCGGCCAGCATCAGTTCGGTTCCGGCGATGTGCGCGACGACGTCGTGCACAGTCCAGCCGGGCAGCGACGTCGCGGCCCGCCACTGCTCGTCGGTCAGACCGGACAGCAGCGAGTCGAGGGAGTCCCAGGAGGCGAACAGCGCCTCCAGGACCTCGCCCTTGTCCAAGACGGTGCGGGGACGTTCGGAATCGGCCATAAGTCGGAATGCTAGTGCAGGGAAATCATCGCCACGGCCGCTAAAGCCGCGACCATTCCAACCATCTGCCAGCGGGTGACCCGCTCGCGCAGCACCACGATCGCCAGCAGCACCGTGAAGGCCGGGTACAGCGACATCAGCACGCTGGCCAGCGACAGCATCGAGGACTGCAACGCCCACAGCATGGTGACGTTGGCGCCGATGTCCAGCGCCGCGGCCAGTATCGCCAGCCGCAGCGAAACACCCTGCGGCGCGCGGAGATTTCCGGTCAGAACGGCCGCGATCACGACCAGCACCGTGGCGACCACCCGGCCGAAGAACAGCGGCCATAACCGCGCCTCAGCCGGGGCCTGCGCGATGGCCACGAAGTTCAGGCCGAACGCCAGTCCGGCGCCGAAGGTCAGCCAGGCCACCTTGGCGGTGAAAAGGTGCGGGCGGACGTCCTCGTCGGTGGCCTCCCGGCTCACCAGGACCACCGCGACCAGTGCCAGCACCGCGCCCACGCCGGCCACCGCCCCCGGCCGCTCCCCCAGCGCCAGTCCGCAGAGCAGCGGCACACCGGCAGCCAGGATCGCGGTCAGCGGCGAGACCACCGAGATCGGTCCCGTACCCAGCGCTGCGTAGAACCACCACACCCCCAGGCCCTGGGCGATTCCGGTCATCGCGCCCCACAGCAGGGCCGGCCCGCTGATGGTGCCGCCGGTGAACAACGCCAGCAACCCGAGTCCGAGCATGCCCAGCGGATAGGACACCAGGATGACGCGCAGTGCCGCGACGTGCCGGGAGGCCAGACCGCCGACGAAGTCGCTGACCCCGTAGAACCCCGCCGCCGCCAGGGCGAACAGGATGCCGGTCAGAACTTGCCCTTGGTGCGCCGGCCCATCTCGCGGATCACCTCGCGCTGGGCGTCGCGCTTGGCGATGTCCTGACGCTTGTCGTGGGCCTGCTTGCCGCGGGCCAGCGCCAGTTCCACCTTGACCTTGCCCTCGCTGAAGTACAGCGACAGCGGCACCAGGGTCAGGTTGCCGTCGCGGATCTTGCCCACCAGCATGTCGATCTGGCGGCGGTGCAGCAGCAGCTTGCGGTTGCGCCGCGGGGCGTGGTTGGTCCAGGTGCCGTGGCTGTACTCGGCGATGTGCAGGTTGCGCAGCCAGATCTCACCGTCGTCGACGGTGGCGAACGCGTCGGCCAGCGACGCCAGGCCCTCGCGCAGGCTCTTGACCTCGGTGCCGGTCAGCACCACCCCGGCCTCGAACACCTCGAGGATCGAATAGTTGTGCCGCGCTTTGCGATTGGTGGCGATCACCCGCGTGCCGCCGGCCTTGTCGCCGGCCTTCTTCGCCGCCGCCGCCTTGCGCTCGACCGATGCCTTGACCATTTACTTCCGCACGTACAGCCGCAGGGTGACGTACGCGGTGACGGCGGCCATCGCGACGCCGGTGACCACGAGCCACGGCGCCACGTAGTAGAGGATGTCGGCGTAGTCCACCTTGGCGATCAGGTTCGCCTGGTAGAACTGGTCGAGCGCCTTCTCCAGGAACAGCGCCCGCGCCAGTATCAGGCCGACGATGGCCAGCCCCACGCCGATCAGCGCCGCGAACACCGCCTCCAGCAGGAACGGCAACTGGGTGTACCAGCGGGTCGCGCCCACCATTCGCATGATGCCGATCTCGGTTCGCCGGGTGTAGGCCGCGACCTGAACCATGTTGGCGATCAACAGAACTGCGCCGACCGCCTGCACCACCGCGATCGCGAACGCGACGTTGGACAGCCCGTCGAGCACCGCGAACAGCCGGTCGATCAGATCCTTCTGATTGAGCACGTTGAGCACGCCGGGCTGACCCTGCAACGCCTTGTCGAAGTCGGAATGCTGCTCCGGGTGGTTGAGCTTGACGATGAACGACGCCGGGAACGAGTCCTTACTGGCTACGTCCTTGTACTCCGGGAACTTGGTGGTTGCGTCGGTGTAGGCGTCGTCGCGGTTGAGATAGCGCACGCTCTTGACGTCGTCGCGCGCTTCGATCTTGCTGCGCAACGCTTTACACGCCTCGCCGTCGCAGGACGGGTCGTTGGCCGAGACGTCGGGGGTCAGGAACACCTGGCTCTCGACGCGGTCGAGGTAGATGTTGCGGGACTGGTCGGCCAGCCGAACCACCAGCAGTCCACCGCCGAGCAGACCCAGCGAGATCGCGGTCGTCAGGATCATCGCGATCGTCATGGTGACGTTGCGGCGGAGGCCGGTGGTGACCTCGTTGGCCAGAAATGCGGCGCGCATCAGCGGTCCATTCCGTAGACGCCGCGCTGCTCGTCGCGGACCAGTCGGCCCATCGAGAGCTCCACCACCCGCTGGCGCATGGAGTCGACGATGTGGTGGTCGTGGGTGGCCATCAGAACCGTGGTGCCGGTCCGGTTGATCCGGTCCAGCAGGTCCATGATGTCGCGGCTGGTCTCCGGGTCGAGGTTGCCGGTGGGCTCGTCGGCCAGCAGCACCAGCGGCCGGTTGACGAACGCCCGGGCGATCGCGACGCGCTGCTGCTCACCGCCGGACAGTTCGGCGGGCAGCCGGTTGGCCTTGCCGGACAGCCCGACCATCTCCAGCACCTCGGGAACCACCTTCTTGATGGTGGCCGAGTCCTTGCCGATCACGTCCAGGGCGAAGGCCACGTTCTCGAACACGGTCTTCTGCTGCAGCAGCCGGAAATCCTGGAAAACGCAGCCGATCACCTGGCGCAGTTTCGGGATGTTGCGGCCGGAAAGCTTGTTCACGTGGAACTTGGAGACGTTGACCTCACCGGAGGTCGGGGTGTCCTCGGCCAGCAGCAGCCGCATGAAGGTGGACTTGCCCGAACCGGACGGGCCGATCAGGAAGACGAACTCGCCCTTGTCGATATTGACGCTGACGTTGTCCAGCGCAGGCCTCGCTGACGCCTTGTACTGCTTGGTGACATGGTCGAGGCTGATCATCACAGGTCGCCAGTCTAGACCGTGAGGCTGCGAGCCTAGGGCGTCGGCGTGGCCGTCGGCACTGCGGTCGGGTGCGTAAGCGGTGGTAGCGACGCTGACGGCGAGGCCGAAGGGCTGGCCGGCGTGGTCGTGGCGACCGGCTGCGGGGATGCCGACGACGGCGGCCCACTCGTCGTCGGGGTCGGGGACCCACTCGTGGGCGTCGTGGGGGTGGTCGGCGCGGTTTCGGTACCCGACGGAGGCGTCGTCGTCGGCGTGACCTCCGTCGTCTCCGTCGGCGTCGGCGTCGGGGTGCGCCGCTGCACGTCGGTGCGCGGCGCCCAGGTGTAGGCCGGGTCCGGGATGAAGCCCGGCGGCACCACCTCGCTGGCCGGGATCTGCGCGGGCGCGTCCGGTCCGGGCTCATAGGTCTCGTAGAGCCAGCCGATCGCCAGGAACGCGATGATCAGCACCAGGGTGGAGGTGCGCAGACGGCCGCCCAGGATGTAGCCGGGCCAGCTTCGCCCCTCGCGGGGATTGTTCTGCGTCATGAGGTTTCCTGCCCCATCATCGGAGAATTCTCGACCGGGGCGTCGATGCCGGCCCGCGCCAGCGCGGCGACCACCAGCAGCCGCAGCCGCCGGCCCACCTCGAACTGCTTGCCCGGCAGGGTGCGGGCCACCATCCGCAGGTTCACCGTGTCCAGTTCGATGCTCTCCACACCCATCAGTTGCGGCTTGTCCAACAGCAGGTGTTCCAGGCTCGGGTCCTTCGCGGCGTCCTCGCACACCCCGTGCAGCACCTTGTTGACCTTGCTCAGGTCGGCGCTGCTGGGCACCGGGATGTCGATGACCGCGCGCGCCCAGTCCTTGGACAGGTTGAGCGTCTTGACGATCTGGCCGTTGGGGATGGTGTACATCTCCCCCTCCGAGGTGCGCAGCTTGGTCACCCGCAGCGTGACGTCCTCGACGGTGCCCATCGCGTCGTTGGTCGAACCGAGGTTGAGTTGCACCAGATCGCCGAAGCCGTACTGCTTCTCGGTGATGATGAAGAACCCGGCGAGCAGGTCCTGCACGATGCGCTGCGCGCCGAAGCCCAGCGCGGCGCCGAGCACGGCCGCCGGGGCCACCAGCGAGCTGACCGGGATGGCCAGGATGTCGGTGACCTCGACGACGACCATGACGGTCAGCAGGGCGATCGCGACGTAGGAGATCACCGAGGCGACGGCCTGACGGTGCTTGGCCTTCTCGGTGCGGACCAGATCGTCGCTGTTCTGGAAGCGCCAGTCGATCCGGCGGCTGATCCGGCCGGCCGCCCAGGTGATGAAGCGCGCGACCAGCACCGAGCCGATGATCAGCAGGGCGATGCTCATCGCCTTGGTCAGGATCGACTCGCCGAGGTCGCCGTGCCAGAAGTCGTGCCAGGGGGTTGCCTTGAGGTTAATCGTCATCGTCACGCCGATTGCGCCATCGGATCCCGGCTTCCAGGAACCCGTCGATGTCGCCGTCGAGCACCGCCGACGGGTTGCCCACCTCGTACTCGGTCCGCAGGTCCTTGACCATCTGGTACGGGTGCAGCACGTAGGAGCGCATCTGGTTGCCCCACGATGCGCCGGAGTCGCTCTTGAGCGCGTCCATCTCGGCGCGCTCCTCCTGGCGCTTGCGCTCCAGCAGTTTGGCCTGCAGCACCCGCATCGCGGACACCTTGTTCTGCAGCTGCGACTTCTCGTTCTGACAGGTCACCACGATGTTGGTCGGGATGTGGGTCAGCCGCACCGCGGAGTCGGTGGTGTTGACCGACTGTCCGCCCGGGCCGCTGGAGCGGTAGACGTCGACGCGGACGTCGGTCTCCGGGATGTCGATGTGGTCGGTGGTCTCGGTGACCGGCAGCACCTCGACCTCGGCGAAGGAGGTCTGGCGACGGGCCTGGTTGTCGAACGGGCTGATCCGCACCAGCCGGTGGGTGCCCTGCTCCACCGACAGCGTGCCGTAGGCGTACGGCGCGTGCACGGCGAAGGTGGCGCTCTTGATACCGGCCTCTTCGGCGTAGGAGGTGTCGAACACCTCCACCGGGTACTTGTGCTGCTCGGCCCAGCGGATGTACATCCGCATCAGCATCTCGGCCCAGTCGGCGGCGTCCACGCCACCGGCGCCGGAGCGGATGGTGACCAGGGCCTCGCGCTCGTCGTACTCGCCGGACAGCAGGGTGCGGACCTCCATCGCCTCGACGTCGGCCTGCAGCGCCTCGAGTTCGGCGTCGGCCTCGGCGAGCGCTTCGGCGCCCCCTTCCTCGGCGGCCATCTCGTAGAGCACCGGCAGGTCGGCCAGCCGGCTGCGCAGACTCTCCAGCCGGCGCAGGTCGGCCTGGGCGTGCGAGAGCTCGCTGGTGACCTTCTGGGCGTTGGCCTGGTCGTCCCAGAGCTTCGGGTCGGCCGCCTCGTTCTCCAGGGTCGCGATCCGACCACGCAGTCCGTCGACGTCGATCACCCGTTCCACCGTGGTCAGGGTGGTGTCGAGGGCGTCGATATCAGACTGTCGTTCCAGATCCACGTGGTGTCACGTTACCGGCGGCGCCCGAACCTGCCACCGCTACCATCCTCGAATGCGCCCCTTTCACGTCGCGATCGTCGGTGCCGGGCCGTCCGGATTCTTCGCCGCGGCATCGCTGTTGAAGTTCGCCACCGAGTCGGCTGCCGCGGGCGGGCGCGACGTCTGTGTGGACATGATTGAAATGCTCCCCACCCCCTGGGGTTTGGTGCGTTCCGGCGTGGCCCCCGACCATCCGAAGATCAAGTCGATCAGCCGGACCTTCGAGAAGACCGCCACCGACCCCCGGTTCCGGTTCTTCGGCAACGTCGCGGTGGGCCGCGACATCTCCGCCGACGAGCTCGCCGATCGGTACGACGCGGTGGTGTACGCCGTCGGCGCCCAGTCCGACCGGCCGATGGGAATCCCCGGCGAGGACCTGCCCGGCAGCGTCGCCGCGGTGGACTTCGTCGGCTGGTACAACGCCCACCCGCACTTCGCCTCGATGGCGCCCGACATCTCGACGGGGCGGGCGGTGGTGATCGGCAACGGCAATGTGGCCGTCGACGTCGCGCGCATCCTGGTGACCGATCCCGACGTGCTGGCCGCGACGGACATCGCCGACCACGCGCTCGACGCGTTGCGCGCTCGTGGGATTTCCGAGGTCGTCATCGCCGGCCGGCGGGGGCCGTTGCAGGCGGCGTTCACCACGCTGGAGTTGCGCGAACTCGGCGAACTCGACGGCGTCGACGTCATCATCGACCCGGCCGACATCGAGGGCATCACCGACGAGGACGTCGAGGCGGCCGGCAAGATCGCCATCGGCAATATGAAGGTGATGCGCGACTACGCCCTTCGTTCGCCGCGCCCCGGGAATCGCCGGATCGTGTTGCGGTTCAACACCTCTCCCATCGAGATTCACGGCTCCGATCACGTCGAGGAGATCGTGCTCGGTCACAACGAGCTGGTCTCCGAGGGCGGACGCGTCGTCGCACGCGACACCGGGTCGCGGGAGACGCTGCCCGTGCATCTGGTGGTGCGCGCGGTGGGCTACCGAGGTGTTGAGGTGCCGGGCCTGCCGTTCGACGAGCGCGCGTGCACCATCCCGAACGCCGCAGGCCGCATCTCCGGTCGCGCGCGGGATTACGTCACGGGGTGGATCAAGCGCGGGCCGTCCGGGGTGATCGGCACCAACAAGAGCGACTCGCAGGAGACCGTCGACACCCTGGTGGCCGACCTGGCGGCGTCCCCGGTGCGCGAGGACGCGCCATCCCTGGATGCACTGGCGGCCTGGCTTTCCGAGCGTTCGCCGCAGCTGGTCACCAACGAGCACTGGCAGGTGCTCGACGCCCACGAGCGGTCAGCCGGCGAGCCGCACGGCCGGCCGCGGGTCAAGCTGATCAGCGTCGAGGACATGCTGCGCATCGCGCACGGCTAGGGCCTGCCCCCTACCCGCCCTCCACCTGCCTTCCCTCCCCCCTGCCTTCCCTCCCCGACTGTGCGGTTTTCTACGAGACACGCCGTCGCGGCGTAGAAATCCGCACAGTCGCGCGACTCTCCAGCGCGGCTCGGACCCGCGCGGCGACGGCAGCAGGCGTTCGGAGCATGTCGCTGCTGACTCTGAGGACGATCCATCCCAGCGCCTCAAGATCAGCAAGCCGCTCGATGTCCCGACGACGCTGCCGTGGATCGGTCCAGTGCTGAACGCCGTCGTACTCGACGCCGACGCGCTGTTCCCGGTAGCCCATGTCGAGGCGGGCCACCACCTGGCCATACTCATCCGCCACGCGAATCTGGGTTTCAGGCGGGGGCAGGCCGGCGTTCACCAGCATCAGCCGGGTCAGCGTCTCGTACGGCGATTCGGCCCCGGCGTCGACCAGCCGCAGGGTCCGGCGCAGCGCCTTGAGTCCGCGGACACCGGGGTGCCCGTCCGCCACGCGTTCGATCTCGGCGGCCCGTAGACCCACGGCATTCATCAGCGCGTCGATCCGCTGAACGGCTTCAGTGAGCGGCAACCTACGGCCGAGGTCGAAAGCCGTCCGCGGCGCGGTCGTCACCGACATGCCGTCGATGAGCAACGCCTCCCCAGCCAGACAAGCATCTGTGTGAACGATGAGCATGCCGGGTGCGCGGCGGTTCGTATGGATGAGCTCCGCCGGCATGCTCGGCTCAATCCACTTGGCGCCCAACAAGGCTGACGCGGACAGACCGGCGATGACGCCATTGCGCCGCGACCACAGCCACGCGGCCCGGGCGCGCTGCGTTGCCGATAACTCCACCCAGCGTGGTGCGTACACGCCCGGGTAGACGGCGGTGTAGATCTGCGTGAGCTGACGTGCCGACAGCTCACCGCGGTCGACGGCCTCAGCGCCGCGAAACGGCCAATCGAGCGACATGCGGGCTGACGGTGTCACCGCCAGCCGTTGTCGTCACTTCGACTGTGCGCATTTCTCCACAGCGACGGCGTGTCCCGTGGAAAACCGCACAGTCGCGGAGGCTAGGGCTGATGCGCTGCCGGCGGCACCGGCGGCCCAGCCGGCGCGAAGAACCACTTGTCCGGGTTCTTCGGCGAGTAGACCACCGGGATCAGCTGGCCCATGACAGGCCAGTTGGCGGCGTCGACGGCCATCCGCTGGTAGACCACATGCTCGGCCACCGTCGGGCCGGTGATCACCCCGGTGATCGTGACGAACTGTTCGCCGGGCACCTCGGGGCGGGGGCTCACACCGGTGACCAGCAGGGTTCCCTGCGCCATCTCCCCCTGCGGGCCGCGCCGGGCCATCAGCCGCGGCCCCAGAATCAGCGCCAGTGAACCGAGGATCAGCAACAGCACCGCGAACTCCCACATGCTGCTCATGGTAGGACTGCAGCCATGAGCGACCTGCAGGCCGACCTGGACTTGGCGTTGGACCTCGCGGCCCGGGCCGACGTCATCACCCTGGCCCGGTACGGCGCGCTGGATCTGCACGTAGAGCACAAGCCCGACCTGACCCCGGTCAGCGACGCCGACGTCGCCGTCGAGTCCGCCCTGCGCGAGGTGCTCGCCCGCGAACGCCCCGGGGATGCGATCTTCGGCGAGGAGCACGGCGGCGAACCGTCGCACGAAGGCCGTCAGTGGGTGATCGACCCGATCGACGGCACCAAGAACTTCGTCCGCGGAGTTCCGGTGTGGGCCAGCCTGATTGCGCTTCTCGACGACGGCGTGCCGGTGGTGGGTGTCGTCAGCGCCCCGGCCCTTAGCCGACGGTGGTGGGCCGCATCCGGACTCGGTGCGCACACCCGGTTCGGCGACGGCCCCGCCCGGCGACTGTCGGTCTCCGGGGTGGCCGATCTCGGCGAGGCCAGCCTGTCGTTCTCGAGCCTGTCCGGCTGGGCCGACCTCGGCTTGCGCGAGCGCTTTGTCGCGCTCACCGACGCGGTGTGGCGGGTGCGCGGCTACGGCGACTTCTTCTCCTACTGCCTGGTGGCCGAGGGTGCGGTCGACGTGGCCGCCGAACCGGAGGTCAAGCTCTGGGACCTGGCTCCGCTGGACATTCTGGTCCGCGAAGCCGGTGGGTCGTTCACCAATCTGGCCGGGGAACCCGGACCGCACGGCGGCAGCGCCGTGGCCTCCAACGGGCAGTTGCAGTCGGCCGCGTTGGCCTATCTTACTCTGGAGTAAGGTAAGTGCATGGACCGTGACAGCGGCGTCGGCAACCGTAAACACAAGCGCGACATCCTCGACGTCGGAATGGGGCTGCTCACCCCGCTGATCAGCAACGAGTTCCTGGATCGGCGCGGTCTGCGCGATCCCCTCAACCGGTTGCTGAAGTTCGGCGTGCAGAAAGGCTTCACGGCCGCCGGCGCCACCACCCGCCAGTTCAAGAAGGTCCAGGGCCTCGGCAAGCCGGCCACCCGCCTCGAGCCGAGCAAGGCCGACTACTTCGACCTCACCCCCGACGACGACCAGAAGATGATCGTTGAGACGGTCAACGAGTTCGCCGCCGAGATCCTGCGCCCGGCCGCCCGCGAGGCCGACGACGCCGCCGGCTATCCGAAGGACCTGACCACCCAGGCAGCCGAACTCGGCGTCACCGCGATCAAGGTGCCCGAGGCCTTCGACGGCATCGCCGAGCAGCGCAGCACCGTCACCAACGCTCTGGTCGCCGAGGCGCTGGCCTACGGCGACATGGGCCTGGCGTTGCCGATCCTGGCGCCGGGCGGGGTGGCCTCCGCGCTCACCCACTGGGGCACCGCCGATCAGCAGGCCACCTACCTCAAGGAGTTCGCCGGCGAGCACGTCCCGCAGGCCTGCCTCGTCATCGCCGAACCGCATGCGCTCTTCGACCCGACCGCGTTGAAGACCACCGCGGTGCGCACCCCGAGCGGCTACCGCCTCGACGGTGTCAAGTCGCTGGTGCCGGCCGCCGCCGACGCCGAATTGTTCATCGTCGCAGCACAACTCAACGGCCGCCCCGCCATGTTCATCGTCGAGGCCTCCAGCCCGGGCCTGACCGTCACACCCGACCGCAGCATGGGAATCCGGGCCGCCGCACTGGGCCGGATCGAACTCAACAAGGTCTCGGTGCCCGACGATGCGCGCCTCGGCGAAGACGGTGCCTCCGCCCAGGACTACTCCGAAGCCATCGCGCTGTCCCGGCTGGGCTGGGCCGCACTGGCGGTCGGCACCTGCCATGCGGTGATGGACTACGTCATCCCCTACGTCAAGGAACGCGAAGCCTTCGGCGAACCGATTGCGCGACGCCAGGCCGTGGCATTCATGTGCGCCGACATGGCCATCGAGTTCGACGGCCTGCGGCTGGTCACCTGGCGCGGCGCGGCGCGGGCCGATCAGGGCCTGCCGTTCGCGCGGGAGGCCGCCCTGGCCCGAAAGCTGGCTGCCGACAAAGGAATGCGGATCGGCCTGGACGGTGTGCAACTGCTCGGCGGTCACGGCTTCACCAAGGAACATCCGGTCGAACGCTGGTACCGCGACCTGCGGGCCATCGGCGTCGCTGAGGGAGTGGTGGTTCTCTAAATGTCGATCAACCTGGAACTGCCCCGCAAGCTCGAGGCCGTCATCGACATGGCGCACAAGGGCGCCGCGGAGATCCTGCGCCCGATATCCCGCAAGTACGACCTCGCCGAGCACGCCTATCCGGTCGAGCTGGACACCATCGCCACGCTGTTCGAGGGTATGACGTCGTCGAAGACCATCTCCTTTGCCGGCACCGATGCGTTCCGGGATACCGAGGGCGCGAAGGGAAATGTCAACGGCGCCAACATGTCCGCCTTGGTGAACGCCCTCGAGATCGCCTGGGGCGACATCGCGCTGCTGCTGTCGATCCCACGCCAGGGGCTGGGCAACGCCGCCATCTCCGGGGTGGCCACCGACGAGCAACTGGCCGCACTCGGCGGCAATATCTGGGCGTCGATGGCGATCACCGAACCGTCGTTCGGGTCGGACTCGGCGGCGGTGTCGACCACCGCGGTGCTCGACGGCGACGAGTACGTCATCAACGGCGAGAAGATCTACGTGACCGCCGGCGCCCGCGCGTCGCACATCGTGGTGTGGGCCACCCTGGACAAGTCCAAGGGTCGCGCGGCGATCAAGTCGTTCATCGTGCCGCGCGAACATCCCGGCGTCACCGTGGAACGCCTCGAGCACAAACTCGGCATCAAGGCCTCCGACACCGCGGCGATCCGCTTCGACAACGCCCGCATCCCCAAGACGAATCTGCTCGGCAGCCCCGAGATCCAGGTGGAGAAGGGCTTCGCCGGGGTGATGGAGACCTTCGACAGCACCCGCCCGATCGTGGCGGCGATGGCCGTCGGGGTGGCCCGGGCAGCCCTCGAGGAACTACGGACCATCCTCGACGACGCCGGGGTGGAGATCTCCTACGACAAGCCCGCTCACGCCCAGAGTGCGGCGGCCGCGGAGTTCCTCCGGATGGAGGCCGACTGGGAGGCCGGCTATCTGCTGACGCTGCGCTCGGCCTGGCAGGCCGACAACGGCATCCCGAACTCCAAGGAAGCCTCGATGGGCAAGGCCAAGGCAGCCCGGGTGGCCAGCGACATCACCCTCACGGCGGTCGAAATGGCAGGCACCACAGGCTATTCCGAGCAGACCCTGCTGGAGAAGTGGGCCCGGGACTCCAAGATCCTGGACATCTTCGAAGGCACTCAGCAGATCCAGCTGCTGGTGGTGGCGCGGCGCCTGCTGGGGCTCAGCTCTGCCGAACTGAAGTAGCGGCTCAACCGGGCAGGGCGAGAACATGACGCAGCTTTCCGCTGCGCTTGTTGACAGCCGGTGGCTCAGCCGAGAGTTCGATGGTGACAGTGGCCGAGACGCGTTGCCGACGAAGGAAATCGAGCGCACGAGATCGCACACGTTGCCAGACCTCCGACCGCTCGCTCCCGGCAACGACAGTGAGACGTATGACCAGCGTCGCCGAGCCGGTCTGCACGATTTGGTAACTCAAGACACCCGGCGTCTCCTCGACCACTTCTGAAATGGCAAGCGGTAACAACGCAACCAGCCCGCCGTCTGCACCCGGCACCTGCAGGACCTC
>ENA-UPXM01000398-UPXM01000398.1-activated-sludge-metagenome-genome-assembly--contig:-NODE-398-length-64011-cov-10.750797_pt1 | contig 64011 bp, 58 predicted proteins | sample MGYA00238178_ERZ772708 | MGnify/ENA primary metagenome ERZ772708 (study PRJEB29002, sample SAMN05720212) | activated sludge metagenome | isolation source: anaerobic digester from wastewater...
TCCATTTCAAAACATCAATGCCTTCACCCTGAAATCCGATTTCTTCCTGAAGTAATCCGGTCTTTTCGGTTCAAAATGCCATGTCCATTCTTCTGTATGTTCCGCTTCAGGCAGCTTAACCAGAACTGAAGGTTTTTCGCTTATTCTACCGGAACTTTCCGTGATTATCTCGGAGATATCGGAAATAAGGACCGACTTGTGTTTTTTCAGGAATCGCAAATGGTTTTCCTGGACCCTTTGTCTGAACCTGAGCCTGGCTTCTTCATCTCCCCCCGATCTTTTTTTAAGGAATTCAAGGGGAAGTAATTCCAGTTGAGTCATGATATTCAGTGAAATAAGCATGCCCGGATCAAACTGCAGACTGAACTCAGCTACATTTATTTCGTCGGGCGATTTAAGCCTGTTGAATAAGAATACTCTTCGGGCTTTCTCCCATACTTCATGAATAAGTCCTCCTGAAATATCATCCTCGATCAGGGTAACCTTGTTCAGTTCCCTGACCTGTTCCCTGACTTCAGGCGGATGGACTATATCGATCAGGTATACTTCCGTTCCGGTGTCGGATATTTCCCTAAGTGGAAAATCGAGGAGCCAGCCGCTTCCAAGAACCGTCACCCTGGATGGCTTATATACTTTCAATGCCTTCATAATAAAAGCCCTGCAGTTGTTAAGGTGGCTGTTCCAGCTTCCTTCCTCATCAAAATGATGATAAATGAGCCCTCTCTGATAGTTGTAATAACCCATTCTGTGGAGCACCCGGCGGTATGAAAGGTCGTATGCCATTTCAGGAGTTTCGTCGCATTTCGTTTAGTTCCCTGATCATAAAGTTACTAAATTTCACGGAAAGTACATCAGGATCGGTGGTCCCGAATGAGTCGGGGTTAACCGGTTCGAAGACCTTCAGTTTAACCCTGTGGCCTGTAGTGAAAACAAGTCCGTGTTTCGGAAGAGCCTCTCCCGATCCGTCGAGTACTATCGGCAGTATAGGCACTCCGGCATCGATTGCCATCTGGAATGCACCTCTTTTAAAAAATCCTATATCCCCGGTAACCGACCTTGTGCCTTCGGGAAACATCATTACCGAGATGCCCCGCATGAGCGACCGCATCGATTTTTCCATCATTTGTTCCTTGCTGTCAGGGTTCCCCCTGTTGATAATGATGTAATCGGCCATTCTCAGGTACCATCCCACGAAAGGTACCTTCAGGTTCTCTACCTTCGAAACCCATTTCAGGTCGTAGCACAGGCAGTTAATAAACAGGATGTCAAGGATCGACTGATGATTTGATATTATAACATAAGGTACATTACCGGATACATTCTCCTTTCCTTCGATGATCAGTTTCCATATAGGAGTAAGTCCTACAAGGATTTTGCTTTGCCGGTTAAGAAGCCGGTGGATCACCTTCCTGTTTTTATCGAATGGAAGGGTGAAAATCCAGATCAGGAAGGTGACCGGGAAAAACACAACAATCATAATCACTCCGGTCAACCATATGAAAATCGATTTCAGAGCATCCATAAGCAGTTTTCCTTACTTAAAAGAGGTTAAAGATATCAAATCCAGGGCAAAAGCCATTCTCTTTATCCAGAATTTGCCTTACATCCTCCACCATGTGCCTGCATCCCGGGAGCTTCCGGCATGCCTCTTCAAGTCCGGAATGTCCTGTTATCAAGCACTCATCTATAATTCCATCCTTCACCGACAGCTCGCATGTTACCTGTCTGTTGTCGAACATGAAGAGGTTTCTGAAGACATATGGCGGTCCAAAGGCATAATTCCAGTCCCATGTTTTGTAGCGACTTTCCGCGAGTCCGGCAATTCTTTCTTTCTCCGTCTCTGACAAGGTCGAAACGACCGCACCCGGGTAATTCCGGAGGAACCATTCCAGCATCAAATCCCTGAAACGCTCAGTACCGGCTACGTTTTTAAGTATTCCTCCAAGGTTGGTAACCGGCGAGGGATTGGAAGGAACCGCCCCGGACCCGTAATTTGAAGTGTCTTTCCTGATTGAATTCCTCAGAAAATCGAGGTCGGCCTCGAACAGGAGAGTGCCATGGTGAAGAACCCTGTTCCTGAAAACATACTCGGCGTTGCCAGAGAACTTGAGCCCTCCGATCTTCAGATCGCTCTTTCCTTCAAAACGGGCGTCGATACCCAGAGAAGCAAGAAAAGAGATCACAGGCCGAGTATACTTTCTGAAATCAACCTGCCTGCCTTCAGTACTATTAAGGATAAAGCTGAAATTAAGGTTTCCGGGGTCATGGAAAACGGTTCCCCCTCCCGAGATTCTCCTTATCACCGGAATCTCATTTTCAGTTACAAACCTTGTGTTGGTTTCCCTGTGGGAAAGCTGGTGCTTTCCTATTATAAGCGACCTTTCATTGATTGAGAGGATAAAATATTCCCCGGGCGAATTCCTCATGAGGAATTCATCTGCTGCAAGGTTGAAAAAGGGATCGCCCGAAGGCATGATAATGCACTGCATTGTCTTATGTTAAACCTTCACCAGGGTTTTCCTTTCGTACAATGAGAATAACTTACAGATCCCCCATCCTATAAAGGCTCCGAGAACTGCGCCCCCCACTATATCGCCCGGGTAATGTACTCCCAGGTATATTCTGCTGTAGCTGACTGCCGAAGCCCACAGGATTATAAAAACCGTGTACCATTTTTTCCTGAATAAAAGAAGGCTCAGGAAGGCTACATTGAATGAGTTGGCCGCGTGTGATGATACGAATCCATAGCTGCCGCCGCAGATTCCCCTGACCATGTGCACGAGTCCCTGGAGGGAAGTTTCATGGCAGGGCCGCGGCCGGGCGACGAGATCCTTGATCAGAACAGAAATACGGTCAGACAGAAAAATTGCCAGTGCAATCAATAGCAGCAGTATCCAGATCTTTTTCCCGAATTTCATTCCCATCCAAACGAGAATGGCAAGGTAAAGGGGTGCCCACACCAGCTTCATGTTGAGAAAGAACATAATGTCGTCCCAGAATGGTGAATTAGCCGAATTGAGAAATAGAAACAGCTGCTGATCAATCTGTTCCATAGGCATCAATAAGCGGTCAGCATCTTCCATATCATATCCTTCAGAGTGCTTATGCCTTCACCCGTGATAGCTGAAAAGAACACCCTGGGAAGCCGGGGCAGATCCTTTCTTAGTTCATTCCTGATCTCCTCGTCGGCCAGGTCGGCTTTTGAGATGCCGAGAAGCCTCTTTTTATCGAGAAGTTCGGGATTATACATTTTAAGTTCGTTAACAAGGATGTCATATTCATCCATGATGTTACGGCTGTCGACAGGAATGATGAACAGGAGGATAGAGTTCCTCTCGATATGCCTGAGAAATCTTATTCCCAGACCTTTGCCCTCATGCGCGCCCTCTATTATTCCCGGGATGTCGGCCATCACGAAGGATTTATCTTCGCGGTAGGATACCATTCCCAGATTAGGAACCAGGGTAGTAAAGGGATAGTCGGCAATTTTGGGTCTGGCAGCCGACACCACCGACAGGAGTGTTGATTTTCCTGCATTTGGAAAGCCCACAAGTCCGACATCGGCCAGAATTTTCAGTTCCAGAATAAAGCTGTCCTCTATACCAGGTTCTCCCGGCTGTGCGTACCTCGGAGTCTGGTTGGTAGCCGACTTGAAATGATTGTTTCCCAGTCCGCCCCTTCCTCCCCTGGCCAGGATCATTTCCTCGTCATGACCGGTTATCTCGAAAAGAATTTCCCCTGTACTTTCCTTTTTTGCTATAGTGCCGAGAGGCACCTCGATAACAACGTCGTTTCCGTCGGCCCCGGTGGAGAGCTGCTGCCCTCCCGGGCCGCCGTTACCCGCGAATATATGCCGTTTGTACCTCAGATGCAGGAGAGTCCACATCTGGCTGTTTCCCTTCAGTATTACGTGGCCTCCCCTTCCTCCGTCGCCTCCGTCAGGTCCGCCCTTAGGTATGAATTTCTCTCTCCGAAGATGAGCGGAACCGGGACCTCCGTTGCCCGAGCGGCAATAAATCTTCACATAGTCGACGAAGTTTGAGCCTGCCATTACTGTTTAATATGTTCCCTGACAAGTAAGCTAAGGCGTTCGAAGATGTCCTCGATCGATCCCACTCCGTTCAAAGGCTGGTAAATGCCTCTTTTCCTGCAGTAATCTATTATGGGTTCCGTCTTGGCCTTGTAAACATCGATCCTGTTTTCGATCACGGCCGGGTCCTTGTCGTCGGGACGGCCTGAAAGCTCAGCCCTGAGGATCAGTCTCTTCACCAGTTCATCATGATCAACGTCGAGCACCAGCATGCTGTCGATCTTCATTCCTCTTTCGTTAAGCATTTGTTCGAGAGCTTCTGTCTGGGCAACAGTACGGGGGAATCCGTCAAACAGGAAACCTGCGGTATCCTTTGCTCCGTCGATTTTGGCCGCGATCATTTCGATAACGACCTCATCGGGAACAAGCTCGCCTTTTGACATTATTGCACTCATTTTCTTTCCGAGTTCGGTTCCGGCTGCAATTTCAGCTCGGAGCATGTCGCCGGTTGAAAGATGTGTTAGGTTGAATTTCTCAGCCAGTCTTACCGACTGAGTTCCCTTACCTGATCCGGGAGGACCAAAAATCAAAAAATTAACCATAGGTATTATTTTTATTTAAAAAGTTTGAAAATATAATCACTGAACAAGTGAATACACTGAAGGCAGGTTTCTTCCCTCTCCATTGTAATCGAGACCGTAGCCAACCACGAATTCATTCGGTATCTCGAAGCCCACATAGTCTATAGTAATGTTTTTACTGTAGGATTCGGGCTTGAGCAAAAGAGTCAGAATACTGATCTCCTTTACATCACGTATTATCAGGTTATCGACCGTATGCTCGAGCGTGACTCCGGTATCGACGATGTCCTCAACAATGATAACCGATTTGCCCTTCAGGTCTTCGTTCCAGCCAATCAGTTCCCTTATCTCACCCGTCGAGCTTGTACCCGTGTATGATGCCAGTTTAATAAAAGTAATCCTTGCTTTCAGGCGGATTCTTCTGAAAATGTCGGCTGCAAATATGAACGACCCGTTCAGCACTCCGACAAAGATAACCTCCTTGCCTGCAAAATCAGAATTAATCCGTTCGGCAAGCTCAATGACCTTGTTGTTAATAACATCCTCAGGGATGTATTCCCTGAATTTCTTGTCGAGAATCTGTATTTCGGTGTTTATCATGATCCGGTAATCTGCTTAAAATACCCCTGCGAAAATATGAAAATAATAGCTTATTTTTGTACTCATCAGTAAGTTAAATGAAAATAATAAGATGGAGCCAGTTGTCAGTATAATAATGGGGAGTACATCCGACCTGCCCGTAATGGAGAAAGCTGCTCAGGTACTCAACGATTTCAGTATTCCCTTTGAGATAAATGCCCTTTCAGCTCACCGCACTCCCGAAGAAGTTGAACTTTTTGCAAAAGGAGCTGCCTCAAGAGGCATAAAAGTAATAATCGCGGCTGCAGGGATGGCTGCTCACCTTCCCGGAGTCATTGCCGCCATGACTCCCCTTCCCGTAATAGGAGTTCCGGTAAAAGCTACTCTTGAAGGACTGGATTCAATGCTTTCTATTATTCAGATGCCTCCGGGGATACCGGTGGCGACGGTCGGCATCAATGCCGCCCAGAATGCAGGCATACTGGCGGCACAGATCATCGGTACAGGCGATCCGGCTGTAATGGAAGCTGTTGTCAGATTCAAGGAAGGTCTCAAAAAAAAGATTATTGAAGCAAACGAGGAACTGAAGAAGATCAAATACCCCTACAAGACCAACTGATTTTTATACGGTTTTCTTTTTAATCACAGGGAGTAGAGAAAAGAGGATTCCAAAAAAAATCACCATTCCTGTGCCTTTTTTCAGAAATATTGCATAAATTGTGTCAGTAAAATGAAACAGTTTGTACTCGCTGCACAAGATATCTGTTTCGGTCATTTTTATTTTTCTCTTTTCCTCAGCCTCCGGCAGTGATCCTTATTTTCCTGCCGCGGGAGCTGTAGAAACAGGGATGGGATGGTCGTGCGTCATGAAACCGGGATTCTGGTCCTCATTCCATAATCAGTCGCTTCTGCCCTTCAACCCGTCGGCCGCTGCCGGAATAAATTACCATAACAGATTTGGCATCAGTGAGCTGGCAACAAAGACGGCGGCCATTGTCGTTCCTCTCGAGAATGCCGGTCTTGGTTTGATCTACAGTCATTTCGGCTACCGCGATCTGGCAAGGCATTCGGCCGGTCTGGCCTGCGGCCTCAGGCTTTCTGAAAAAATCTCCGGCGGAATACAGGCAGATTTCTTCGCCGAGAAAACGGCCGGCGAATACAGGGAAAGAAGGTCATTGTCGTTCGAGGCCGGATTGCACATAAGATTATCCGAGCAGGCAAGCCTGGGAATCCATGTTTTCAATCCGGTTCCGGAGGCACTCAGGCACGACCGTCTTCCTTCGTCGTTAAGGGTTGGAGCTGGACTGATACTGAGCAGCGAACTAAAGGTCTCCGCCGAAACGGAGATGTCGACTGAAGGAGGACCGGACATCAGGGCAGGCTTTGAATATGATCCTGCGCGCAATATGAGTCTCAGGGGCGGATTCAGCAGCACGGGAAACTGCTTCTGTTTCGGTGTCGGATACGAATTAAAGCCCGTTCAGATCGATCTCGGATTCAGCACACACGACAGGCTGGGGATATCAACTGCCGTTTCGCTCATGTTTTCATTCAGATGAGACGGATGAAAGCACGGGTGATTATATCAGTATTGCTGATCTCGGTAAGAGCGGTTTACCCTCAGGAGGATAAGATCCCCGGTGTCATTACGGAGATAGCAGAGGAGTTGTCGGAGTATAACACGGATGCTGATGCGGCAGGCGAATATGCCCTGAGGCTGTTTGAACTCTCTGAAAAGCCTGTAAGGATCAATACGGCTGACGAGCAGGAATTGTCAAGGTTGTTTTTCCTTACCGACTTCCAGGTAAAGGCCCTGGCTGATTACGTCCGCGAGACGGGAACTGTCTATACGGTTTATGAAATTGCTGCAGTTCCGGGTTTCAGTGCATCGCTGGCACGAATGGTTTCTCCCTTTGTATCGCTGACGGATGACAAGCAAGAAACCGGAAAACCCTTAAGGCTGAGAAACAATATACTTACCAATTTTACTGTCAGGCATCCTGCAGCTGACACTTCGGCTCCGGGCGGATCGTGGAAGATGCTGACCAGGTACAGGTTCAGTGCAGGACAGTTTTCAGGCAACATAACGACAGAAAAAGATGCCGGGGAAAAACTCTTCCCGGGGAAAAAGCCTGTTCCAGACTTTCTTTCCGGAAGTCTGCTCTGGGAGGGAAAAGGATTTGTAAGGAAGGTAATAGTTGGCGATTTCGGAGCAAGGTACGGTTTGGGCACGGGAATAAACACCGGTCTAAGGATGGGATTATCGCTGACGCAGACCGGTTATCTGTCGGGAGGTGATGATATAAGACCCTACACTTCAACGGATGAGAATCTATTCTTCAGGGGAGCTGCCGTTCAGCTTCGCGGCGGAAAAACTGGCATGAGTATTTTCTGGTCGCGGAATCGGATTGATGCCTCTACTGATACCACGGGCAATCCGGAACAGGTAAGCATTAAAACCTTCCAGCGGACAGGGCTTCATACAACGGCGTCATCGCTGGCCTCAAAGGATGCAGTTACCGAAACTTCATACGGAATAAGCCTTACGACTGATATCAAATCATTAAGGCTTAACCTGCTATGGTCACAAAACAGCTTTTCCATTCCGGTTATGAACAACGATCCTTCTCTTCGGGAGCTGTATGACTTCAGCGGGAGGATCAACCAGATTGCCACTGCCGGTTACAGGTACATGCCGGGAAAGTTGCTTTTGTACGGCGAAATAGCATTTAACTCTGAAAAAAGGAAGGCATTTGTTCAGGGTTTATCGTTCAGGCCTTCCGACAGGTTATCGATAAACATGGCCTACAGTCATTATGATCCGGGCTTTACCAGTTTCCATGGCAAGGGGCTGTTCAGCAGTTCATCGGGTGACAACTCCAGGGGTCTCTTCGGCAATTTCACTTTTGAGGCTGCCAGGCACCTGTTCCTGAGCGCCGGCGTTGACCTGAAATCTCATCCCTGGCTAAGGTACAGGTGCTCCGCCCCGTCATACACCGCAAGAAGAGAACTCAGGCTAAGCTACCTCCCCTCCGAAAGAATGTCATTTGAAGCTGTTTACAGTCAGAGGCAATCGATGAACGACCGGAGTGAATCGAATGGTGTAAAGAAACAGTATGATTTTAAAACATCATTGTTAAAGTTATCATTCCGTTACCTGCCTTCCGAAAATCTTACTCTGACAACCAGGATAGATCGTAAATGGGTAATCCATTCAGGTTCAGGAGGAATAACAATGCTTCAGGATGTCAGCTGGCGGATAAGGGCATTGCCGGCAACAGTGTGGTTCAGGCACTGCATTGTGAGAACCGGTGACTGGGATTCAAGGATCTATGCATACGAGAACGATCTGGTTCACAGCTTCAGCATTCCTGCCTTGTGGGGCCACGGGAGCCGGAGCTATGTAATGGTCTCCGTGAAGCCTTCGGAGTATTCCGATATCAGGATCAAGTTTGCCTTCGGGAATTCATCCGGTTCCAAAGAAGGTAAAAACACAGGCGAACTGAAAATTCAGGCAAGGGTCAGATTCTAAGATGCGCGATTGTCAGCGCTTTTCCCTGCCGGTTTTATATCCCTTATATTCAGCTGAAGGTTACGCTTTCCCCTGAATTCGTTCATCTCTATTGAATAACAGACGTCGAATGGCTTTCCGGTTTTTATATCATCGTAGTGTTCAGCCAGGCCGAATGCAATGGCGGGAAAACTGAGACTGCCTGTTGATTCATGGCACAGGTCGAGCTTGAGATGTTCGCCGCTTGAACCTACCATGCGTCCGCTTCCGGTGTCGTACACATTCCGCGAAACGAATACCGGCGACATATTTTCAGGTCCGAATGGCTGGAACATGTTCAGAAAACCGTAGAAGTCAACAGTTATCTCGGAGAATGAGAGTTCGGAGTCGATGAGTACCCTGGGCATAAGCTGATCCTCGCTGATCGTTTCACTCACATATTGTTCAAACCTTTCGATGAAAGGAGTGATGTTTTCTTTTTTAAGGGTAAGACCTGCGGCAAACATATGACCGCCGAAGCTTTCGAGCAAGTCGCTGCATGCTTCGATCGCCTGATAAAGGTCATAACCCTGTACCGAGCGTGCCGAGCCGGTTGCAAAGCCGTTCGATTCGGTAAGTATCACTGTTGGCCTGTAGTAGATCTCGATTAGCCGTGATGCCACTATTCCTATTACTCCCTTTTTCCATGAGGGATTGTAAAGAACCGTTGTTTTGGCATTCAGCCGGCGCTGATCTCCCGAGATCATCCTCATGGCCTGAGTGGTTATTGACCTGTCGACAGATCTCCTTTCTATATTGAAATTGTTTATCTCCTTGCTTATTCCGGTTGCTTTCCGGGTGTCGTTCGCGACGAGCAGTTCAACGGCTTTTCTTCCCGATTCCATTCTTCCCGCCGCGTTTATCCTGGGGCCGATCTTGAAAACCACATCCTCGATTGTGAGGGTGCGGTTCACTTCCGCCTCACGGATTATCTCCCTTAGTCCGGTCCGGGGGGCATCATTCAGCTGTTTCATGCCGAAATAGGCCAACACCCTGTTTTCTCCCGTAACAGGCACTATGTCGGAAGCTATGCTCACGGCCACCAGGTCGAGATATCCGCTTATATCACTGAATGGTATGTTATGGATCTTTGCATAGGCCTGTATGAGTTTGAAACCCACACCGCATCCCGAGAGTTCCTTGTATGGATAGCTGCATCCCGTTTGTTTGGGATCAAGAACAGCAACGGCGTCCGGAATTTCGTCGCCCGGGTAATGATGGTCGCAAATAATGACATCTATTCCCTTCGACCGGGCATATTTCACTTTATGGACAGCCTTGATACCGCAATCGAGAGTGATCATCAATTTGCAATTCATATCCTGTGCAAAATCAATTGCCATAAGCGATACACCGTAACCCTCCTTATAGCGGTCGGGAATATAGTATTCCACATTTGAATACTGTTCCCTGAGGAAGGAATACACAAGGGCTACAGCCGTGGTTCCGTCAACATCGTAATCGCCGTAAACCAATATCTTCTCATTCTTGTTTATTGCTGTCGAAATCCTTTCCACGGCAATCGTCATCCCCTTCATCATAAAGGGGTCGTGGAGGTATTCCAGATTGGGTTCAAAAAAAACCTTTGCCTCTTCGGAGGTCGTAATTCCTCTCTGTACCATAAGGTTGGCAATGGTTTCCGATATGTTTTCAACATCTGCAAGCTGCCTGATAACCGCCGGATCACCCTTCTCCTTTATCACCCATTTTTTATTCATTCTCTTTCAATTTATCCATTTAAGGTCAAAAACCTCCCGGAGGTTCTGCTTTACAAGCAATTTAACATGCTCAATATCCTGTTTCCCACCAAGTTCCTTCTCAAGCGAAGTAACACCCTTATCTGTATAGCCGCATGGATTAATATAGTCAAAATATGTCAGATCGGTATTGACATTGAAGGCAAAACCATGCATCGTCACATATTTGCTTGCCCTTACTCCAATGGCACAAATCTTCATTGGCCGTTTCCCCTGTTCCGCGTTGAGCCATACACCTGTGGCGCCTTTGATTCGTGATGCGCTAATGCCAAAGTAACCAAGCGTAACAATTACAGCTTCTTCGAGCCTGTTAATATATTCACGCAAGCCTATACCTATTTCTTCCAGGTCAAAAATGGGATAAGCTACTATTTGTCCCAGTCCGTGATAGGTAATATCTCCTCCCCTGTTTGTCCGGAAGAATTCCGCATCCCTTGCCTGAAGCTGGATATGGTCGATCAGCAGGTTATTCTCCGATCCGCTCTTACCCAGGGTATAAACATGAGGATGTTCTACAAGGATAAGTACTCCGGGCTGAGCCGGACCGGCGGCGGGATTGCTTTCCTGAAGGCCGGTCTTTCTGTTGATTATCTTTCTGAAAACATTCTCCTGAAAATCCCAGGCTTCTTTGTAGCTTTTTACTCCAATATCCTGATATAAAACACTATAGCTCAATTAGGAAAAATCTGTTAATGCATTACAATATAGTTATTTTTAATTATGGTTCATCTGTTTCTCAGAATGAAAAGATGACCTTACAAGGGGATGGCTTTCAACATAACTGAAACCTTCAGCTAATGCCATCTTCCTGTATTCATCGAATTTACCGGGGGTGACAAAGCTTATGGCCTCCATGTGATCCATGGTGGGCTGAAGGTATTGTCCTATTGTCAGTATGCTGCAACCAGCTTCACGAAGATCCTTAATTGTATCAGCCACCTCCTGATCGGTTTCTCCAAGTCCGACCATAAAGCCTGATTTGGTTCTCACTCCGTTTTCAGAAAGGATTCTGAGAACCTTCAGGCTGGTATCATAACGGGCTTTTGTCCTGATAATCGGAGTAAGCCTTCTTACCGTTTCTATGTTGTGGGAGATGATGTCGGGGGAAGAATCAGTTACAAGCTTTATGTAAGCTTCCACACCGTCGAAATCGGGTATAAGCGTTTCCATTGTTATTCCCGGGTTTTCCTGTTTTATCATCCTGATTGTTTCGGCCCAGAATGATGAGCCCCGGTCGGGAAGGTCATCGCGGTCGACTGAGGTAATAACGCAATGTTTCAGCCCTAACAATCTGATTCCGGCAGCGAGGCGTGCCGGTTCTTCCGGATCGGGAGGAAGCGGTTTGCCTGTTCGTGTTGCACAGAACCTGCAGGCCCTGGTGCAAATATCTCCCAGGATCATGAAAGTAGCAGTGCCGGCATTCCAGCATTCGCCTATGTTGGGGCAGTTACCGCTGCTGCAGATGGTGTGGAGCTTGTTATTCTCCACTATCCTCTTCACCCTGGAATAGTTTTCCCCGCTTGCCCTCTGCATTTTCAGCCATTCCGGCAATCTTCTCCCCTTTTGCATATCTAAATAATGAATGACAAATTTACTAAAAATAGTTGAGTTGCTTCCAGGTCCCTTTTACAGGAGCCTGTTTTATCGTTCAGCACCGGGCGGGCGGGAATACTGCATCTGATATTTTAAAATGCCGGCATTGAAACAACAAAAAAAACTATATTTGTTAAGTAACAATTCTAACCAAAAATCATATAAAAAAGCTAATATGTCAGAGAACGATTTCATGATCAACAAAAACTATCAGACAGTCATCGGTGATATGCCCAAAGTAGGGATTCGTCCGGTGATAGATGCCCGCGAAAGGGGAGTAAGAGAGTCGCTTGAAGAGCAGACCATGGGGATGGCCAGATCCGCGGCCGCCCTGATCAGCAATAACCTGAGGTACCCGAACGGGGAGCCTGTCGAATGTGTCATTTCCGACACCACTATCGGACGAGTGGCACAGGCTGCAGCCTGTGCAGAGAAATTCAGAAAAAGCGGGGTGGGTCTGACCCTTACGGTAACTCCATGCTGGTGCTATGGAAGCGAAACTATTGATAGTGATCCGCTCATGCCCAAAGCCGTTTGGGGATTCAATGGCACCGAAAGGCCGGGTGCTGTTTATCTTGCGGCAGCGCTGGCCGGGCATGCCATGAAAGGACTTCCGGCATTCGGTATTTACGGACGGGATGTTCAGGATGCGGGCGACAGGAATATACCTCACGATGTTTCGGAGAAAATACTCCGCTTTGTCAGAGCAGCTTTGCCTGTAGCCTTCATGAAAGGCAAGTCGTATCTGTCGATGGGTTCGGTTTCAATGGGAATTGCCGGTTCAATAGTAAGGGATGATTTCTTTCAGGAATACCTGGGGATGAGGAACGAATATGTTGACATGAGCGAATTTGTACGCAGGATCAATGAAGAGATCTATGACGGGGAAGAATACTCCAGAGCGCTGGCCTGGACAAAAAAATACTGCAGGGAAGGCAAGGATTACAATGAAAAGCCCTCATCGAGGCAGAGGAAAGACCAGGAATGGGAGATTGTCGTTAAAATGGCCCTGATAGCCCGCGACCTCATGGTCGGGAATCCGGTATTGAAAAAGCTTGGCTTTGGTGAGGAATCGCTTGGTCACAATGCCATACTTGCAGGCTTCCAGGGGCAGCGTCAGTGGACTGACCACATGCCCAACGGCGATTTCATGGAGGCTATATTATGTTCCTCCTTCGACTGGAACGGAACAAGGCCGCCCTACCTCGTTGCAACGGAAAATGATGCCATGAACGGAGTGCCGATGCTTTTCGGCTATCTTCTTACAAACACGGCCCAGATGTTCTCTGATATCCGGACATACTGGAGCGCCGCCGCCATTGAAAGGGTTACAGGCATGAAACCCGGCGGGCTTGCAGCAAACGGTATCATTCACCTTATTAATTCAGGAGCTTCCGCACTTGATTTCTCAGGAAAAGAACGACGAAACGGAGAAGCCTGTATAAAGCCTTTCTGGGAAATTACCCCCGAAGATGCGGTTGCCTGCCTTGATGCAACCCAATGGTCGCCGGGTAGCAAAGGATATTTCAGGGGAGGAGGCTTTTCATCGCAATTCACCACAGTCGATGTGATGCCGCTTACCATTTCGAGAGTTAACCTTGTCAAAGGACTGGGACCGGTGATGCAGATAGCTGAAGGATGGACGGTTGATCTTCCTGAAAAAATGAACAAGATACTCACCGACCGGACCGATCCCGGATGGCCGACCACATGGTTTACACCCAGACTCACCGGAAAGGGCCCCTTCACCGATGTATATTCGGTAATGGCAAACTGGGGAGCCAATCATTCATCTTCCAGCTACGGCCATATCGGAGCCGACCTGATAACGCTTGCTTCCCTGCTGAGAATCCCGGTTTGCATGCACAACGTAGCTGAGGATATGATCTTCAGACCGGCATCTTGGAATGCTTTCGGAATGGACAAGGAAGGATCGGATTACAGGGCATGCAAAAGTTACGGTCCCCTTTACGGATAATGTTTATCCCGAACGCATCCTGAATTGAAAGTCAAGGTTTCAACACTTATAGACAATGGAAACACCTCCTGAGGAAAGGAAGCTTGTAATCGGTCGCGAGAACCTGAAAAACCTGAATACCATAAGGATATGGACCACGTTCCTTTCGGTACTTGGCTTCATACTTATCGGCCTGTTCATCATTGCCGGGATTGCCACAGGCATGTTCCTTACAACATTCAGCACAACAAAGGCAAGCCTGGGCATCCCCGAATCGATGGTGGTTCTTCTTCTTTTCGTGGCCGGAGCAATATCCCTTTTTCCGGTGTTATATCTTTTCCGTTTTTCAAAAAACATCAGGGATGCCGTTCAGAACAATGACCAGCAAAAGCTTGACAGTGGAATAAAGAATCTGAAGAAGTATTTCACTTTTATCGGGATCCTGGTCATAATAGCCCTTGCCGCCTATGCCCTGGGCCTGATCTATGCCGGGGCATCAATGTCATTTCTAAAGGGAGCCTGACAGATGCAGCGCGATACGGCAATTGTCTTTGACTGCGGGGCAACGAACATAAGGGTTATTGCGATTGATGCTCGTGGCAGCATCATCGCCTCGGAATCATTTCCCAACGCTACCCGTCCCGATCCCTTTTATCCGGCATACCGTATCTGGGATACGGATGAAATATGGGAAAAGATGTGTATGGCATCACGGAAGGTGATGGGAACAATCAGACCTGAAAGAATAGCCGGAGTAACGGTAACTACTTTCGGGGTCGACGGAACCTTGTTCTCGGGAGACGGTAAAATGCTTTACCCTGTTGTTTCATGGCAGTGTGAGAGGACAAAACAGATCATGCAGGACATCGGAAAGTATATTCCGCCCGAAGAACTGTACAGTGAGAGCGGAGTTCTTCCATATAGCTTTAACACGATCTACAAACTGGTATGGTTTCTTGAGAACAGGCCGGAAATCATCAGTAAGAGCCATGTTTTTCTTTTTATGCCCTCCATTTTCATCCGGATGCTGACAGGTGAAATGATAAATGACACCACCATGGCAGGCACGTCGATGATGATGAACCAGCACGGCAGGGATTACTCTGACCTGATCCTGGGAAAGACGGGTATCGGCAGGGAACTGATGGGCCCGCTTGCAGAACCCGGCACAATTGCCGGAACCGTGAGCACTAAGGCCGCGGAAGAAACTGCCCTGCCAGCTGGCACTCCCGTTGTGCTTACCGGGCACGATACCCAGTTTGCCATTTTCGGATCAGGTGCCGGGAAAAATGAACCGGTGCTCAGCTCAGGCACCTGGGAAATCCTTATGGTTAGGGCAGGGGATTTCATGGCCGGACCGGAGCAACTCGATCTGGAAATAACCACCGAACTTGATTCAAGGCCGGGACTTTTCAATATAGGAACACAGTGGATTGCATCCGGAGTCATTGAATGGGTACGCCGGAATCTTTACAGTGACCTGGGCGACAATGCTTTCGAACTTATGATAGAAGGAGCTGAGAAAGTTGCCGAAGGATGCAGGGGGATAAAGGTAATTCCCAAATTCTACGAGGAAAGGGGAAGCGGGCCGGGAGGACAGATTCTCGGATTAACCATGGAGTCGACCAGGGATGAGATATTCAGGGCTGTCCTTGAATCCCTTTCCCGGAGATTGGCCGAAGGCATGGCCGCTCTTGAAAATGCAGGCGGATTCAGGGCGGGAAGCATCCTGTGCGTAGGCGGAGGATCGCGGAACAGGCTGTGGAACAAACTGAGAGCCAGATCGACAGGCCTGCCTCTCAGAATAATAAAACAAAAGGAGACAACGGTGCTCGGAGCCTCGCTTTTCGTTCAGGCAGCATGTGGAAACTTCAGTTCACCGGAAGATGCAAGGTCTGAAATAGATTATAATATTGAAATTATAGAACCCGATTAGATGACAGATCAATAACCGGGCATAATAATGGATACAGCATATTTCAACTCCGGGGGTGAACTCAGGGAGAGGTTCAACGGTCAGATCTGCCTGTTCAAACATTCGTGAGTCTCTCAGGCGATAGCTGAATTTTAATATCTTTGCACAAATTTTTAACCGACCGGTTTATGATGTTAAGTGAACAGGAACGGATACGCAGGGATGCGCTTTCAGAACTCAGGAAGCTCGGTATAGATCCTTATCCGGCAGCGGAATACAAAACAAATGCCTATGCTGCAGATATTTTGAATGAATTTGACAGGGATGAATCGAAATTCGGGGATGTCTGCCTTGCCGGAAGGATAATGAGCCGCCGGATAATGGGAAGTGCCTCCTTTGCAGAACTCATGGATTCGACGGGAAGGATACAGATCTATGCCCGAAGGGATGATATTTGTCCGGGTGAAGATAAAACCCTGTACAACACAGTATTCAAGCGTTTGTTGGATATTGGCGACATCATCGGGGTGAAAGGTCATGTTTTCAGGACTCAGATGGGCGAGATAACTGTGCATGTAAGGGAATTCACCCTGCTGAGCAAATCACTCAGGCCGCTGCCCGTGGTCAAGGAAAAGGACGGTATCCTGTATGATGCTCTGACTGACCCGGAAATGCGTTACCGCCAGCGTTATGTTGATCTGATTGTAAATCCGTATGTCCGCGAGGTATTCCGCGACAGGACCAGGATAGTCCAGTCGATGCGCGAGCTTTTCAACTCACGGGGATACCTTGAAGTGGAAACACCTATCCTTCAGCCCATTCCCGGAGGCGCCTCGGCAAGGCCATTCATAACTCATCACAACACCCTCGACATACCGCTTTATCTCAGGATTGCCAACGAGCTTTACCTGAAAAGACTTATTGTTGGCGGATTCGAAGGAGTGTACGAATTTGCCAAGGATTTCCGCAATGAAGGCATGGACCGGAATCACAACCCCGAGTTCACGGTGCTTGAGATCTACGTGGCATACAAGGACTACTTCTGGATGATGAACTTCACGGAAGAGATTATACAGAAAGCCGCTATGGACATTCACGGCACCACGAAGATTGTATACGGTGACAAAACCATAGACCTCTCTCCCCCTTACAAAAGGATTTCAATGATTGATGCGATCAGGGAGAATACAGGAACGGACATCACGGGAATGACAGAGGAGGAACTGAGAAAGGTATGCGACAGGCTGGAGGTAGCCCATTCCCCTGAAATGGGAAAGGGCAAGCTTATCGATGAAATCTTCGGAGAGAAATGCGAGCACAACTATATCCAGCCAACATTCATAATCGATTACCCTGTTGAAACATCACCGCTTACCAAGATGCACCGGAGCAAACCCGGCCTGGTTGAAAGGTTTGAACTTATGATAAACGGCAAGGAGATTGCAAACGCGTATTCGGAGCTGAATGATCCGGTAGATCAGCTTGAGAGGTTTCAGGAACAGTTGAGACTGTCTGAAAAGGGTGATGATGAGGCGATGTTCATTGATCTCGATTTTGTAAAAGCCCTTGAGTACGGTATGCCTCCGACTTCCGGGATGGGTATCGGCATTGACAGGCTGGCAATGCTGCTCACGAATCAGCCCTCGATCCAGGATGTTCTCCTTTTCCCGCAGATGAAACCGCTGATCCGGAAACCGCCGGTTGAAAGCACCAGGGAAGAATACATTGAAGCCGGGATCCCGGAAGAATGGATTGATCCATTGAAAAAGCTGGGATACACGACACTCGGGAAACTCAGGGAGACAGCAAAGGCAGGCAAATTATCGAATGATCTGAACGTGTATAACAAAAAGAACAGGCTTGGACTGGCCGGATTAAGTCCCCAGGCAGTGGAGAAATGGCTGGAGATATCATGATAAATGAACTTTTATCTTTTGCTGGCTAAATTATGTTGCCGTGAACGGCTCCTGACATTATCTTCAGACTGTAATGAAAGAAGGCTAAATATTTTGAACCTAATACCGGTAATAAAGATCATTTATTGAATCTTTTTCGGCAATTAGTTTGTTACTTTGACGTTTAAAATTGAATAATGATTCCTGAGAGTATAATCGATAAAAAAACTATGCTGTTATTCAGAAAGACTCTGCTCATTTTCTTAGCCGTAACAGCCTGTAATTCATTGTTTGGGCAGCAATTGCCCTTTAATCCGGTTTCGTACAGGATCTACACTCCCTTTGTACTGAATCCTGCCGCTGCCGGAAGCAAGGATTACCTGTCGGTCGACATGAACGCGGGATTCAGGGGACAGTCACATTCCCAGATCCTGAGTGCCAACACACGGCTTACGAAGAAAGTGCTGGGATATCTTCCTTCGGGAAAAAGCTATGCCTATTCCAATGTCGGTGCCGGATTATACGGATACAATGAATATGAAGCTGCCGATTCGACCCACAATGCAGGAGTAAGTGCATCGGCATCCTATCACATACCCCTGAGCGGAAGAGGATTGTCCTTCATTTCGATCGGCGCATCCGTAAAGGGAATGTATCATTTCAAGGAAGGGAACCCCGACCGGGATCTTCCTTCCAGGGAATACTGGTATCCGAATGTCGACCTGGGAGTCTATGTATATAATCCCAAGGCATACGCGGGTATTTCCCTGACCAATCTTCTTCATCCTCCCAAAGACACGGCGATGCTGAATAATTATTCAGTACCGGTCTCGAGACAATATCATTTTACAGGCGGTTACAAATTCGTGCTGAGCGAATCGATGGATATAGTGCTTGAACCTTCCGTTCTGATTCACACCGACGATTCCCTGTCGTTCGATATAAAGGAAAGCATCGAGCCGCTTATTAAACTGTACGTGGGCAATTTCTGTATCGGAACCTATTTTAACGATTACAGCAAGGTATCATTTTTTTTCCAGTACAGGTATCCCAAATTCTACATCGGTACCTATTTTGCCCTGCCTAAGGATTCTCCCTTTTACAAAAAAGCATTAACTTCGGAGATTGCCGTGGGAATCAATTTCTCGCCCAATAAATCAGGTTACACCAAGAGCGGACACTGGTAATAATGTTTTACAAAATCATGAAAATCACATCAAAAAAGATATTGACTTTAGTGCCGTCACTGTTGCTGATGGCATTTGCCTCAGGCCTTGCCCCGGCACAGTCGCCGGGGAATCAGGGTGCCAGGGATCTGGTAAAGGTTAACAGATTCACACTTGATATCATTCCTCCATCATCGGGAGTTCAGTTCTACCGTGAAGGTATTGTTTTTCTTTCAACAACCAGGAGCGAGACCCGGATGCTTGACAGTCACACCTCTTTTGGAAAGATTGACACTTATTATGCAGTTCCTTTCGATACGGCAACCGGAAATCCGGTGTTATTCTCCCCTGCCCTTTCATGGCAGGTCCCCTGCGAGGCTATGACCTTTAACAGCGACTACACCGAGATGTACTATACCCGTAAGCCTTCGCACAGGGAGCCTGAAAAGATTTACATGGCAAGGTATGAACTTGCAAAAAACAAGAAACAAAGATGGGTAAGCGACACCAAGCCACTGAGTTTCTGTTCCGACCGGTCGTTGTATTCCCACCCTGCTCTCTCGCCCGACGGCGAAAAGATGGTTTTCAGCAGCAACAGGATTGAAAGCCTTGGTGGGTTCGACCTTTTCATTTCCTACAAGGAGGGCAGTGAATGGTCGGCGCCTATAAACCTGGGGAACCTTATAAACACGAAGGGCAATGAACTTACGCCTTTCCTTGACCAGGACAACAATCTTTATTATTCATCCGACGGACTACCGGGTTCCGGAGGGTACGACATCTTCTTCTGCAGGTACAACCGGGGCAAATGGGAAAAGCCCGTCAATATGACGGAACTGATAAACAGCCCGGATGATGATCTGGCATTCAAGCTTAGCAGGATTGACGGTAAATCGGCTTTCTATACAACAAGATATAAAAGTGTAGGTAAGAATCCGCAGTTATTCAAGGTCACACTGAATGACAGGACTGCCCTGGGTAAAGCTGCTAACCTTCAGGAAGCCTTCAGGCTTATTGCCCAAACGGTAACTACTCCTGAAGAGAAAGTTGTTCCTGTTGCCGTGAAGGAAGAAAAACCTGCTCCTGTTGTAAAGGAGACTGTAGCTCCGACCGAAGCGCCTCAGCAGAAAGTTGCCATCAGCGAAAAAGTTCCTGAACCGGCTCCCGTTCAGGCCATACCTCAACCCGCCGCCGATCCCGGCCAGATAGTGTTCCGTGTACAGTACCAGTCCGTTTCCACTAAAAACGACAGAAGGAGCATCACCATCGGAGGAAAGCCATACGATGTCTTCGTATATTTCTCCAATGGTACCTACAAGTATTGTGCAGGTGAATTCCCTTCTCCGGCAGCGGCAGCCCCGCTTCAGGCACAGCTCCGCAGGGATGGCTACAGTGATGCCTTCGTTGTTGCTTTCAGGAATAATGAACGTGTAACGGGATCGTTACAGGATATAAGCAGTCAGGCTCCTGCCGCTCAGAGAGTTCAGGCACAGGAGGTACCGACACCTGCAGACCGGGCGAATCAGGACAGGATTGTTTACCGTGTGCAGTTTGCCTCCTATATGAATCCGAGGGGAAGCTACGAGAAAACCTTTGGCGGCACCCGGTATATGGTATTCGAGTATATGTATAACGGAGCCTGCCGTGCCTGCGCGGGAGAATTCAGTTCTTCAGCCGCGGCCGCAGGACTGCAGAGACAGATCATGAAGGAAGGTTATCCCGATGCATTCGTGATCGCGACAAGAGGGAATGAAAGAGTAATAAATCCCTGATACTCCCGCTCCGTAAAAAACTAAGCCGACCCGGTCTAGAGCCTGTTCAGCTGTCCGTCGAAGTGCAGGACCTCACCTTTTTTTGTATCCGAGGAGAATATAAAACCATTATAGTTCAGGAACAAAGGCATTCCCGACACTGATTTCACCTTCAGGTCAATCAGTTTGCCTTCATCCCATTCAAAATCGAGTTCAAATCCGCCTCTTGCCCTTATCCCCCTGATCTTTCCCGAAGGAACAGCGTCAGGCAACGAAGGCAGGATATCAATCTCATCAAGATGGCTTTGGATGAGCATCTCGGCTATGCCGGCAGCTCCACCGAAATTCCCGTCAATCTGGAATGGCGGATGTGCATCAAAAAGATTGGGATATGAGCCGCCTCCTGAAGACCCCCCTCCCGTTGCCCGGGCAGCAGGCATTCCCTGAGGCCTCAGAAGCATCCTGACCATCTGCCATGTATGATTACCTTCCCTGAACCTTGCCCAGAAATTGATTTTCCACGCGAGACTCCATCCGGTTCCCTCGTCGCCTCTTGCCTCGAGTGATTTTCTGGCTGCCTCCATGAATTCGGGATTATCCTTCCAGTTTATTTCCTTGCCCGGATGAACACCCCAGAGATGCGAAACATGACGATGCTTGTTATCCGGATCATCAATATCGTCCATCCATTCCTGGAGCTGGCCGAACCTGCCGATCCTGTAGGGAGCAATCCGGGGGAGCAGGCTTTCAAGAGTATCCACGAAGGCATCATTGACATCCAGTATCTTGTCAGCCTCGATACATGCCCTGAAGAGACTTTTTATTATCTGGTGGTCCATGGTTGGACCGGAAACAAGACCTCCGGTCTCCGGCGAGTTGGAGGGGCATGAAACCAGCCATCCGGTGGCCGGATCGGCAACAAGAAAATCCGCGTAGAACATTGCAGCGCTTTTCATGACCGGCCAGGCAGTATTCCTGAGAAATGAAGTATCTCTTCCAAACAGAAAATGTTCCCAGTAATGATGAGCCATCCATCCGCTTCCGCCAACCCAGATCCCATGATCGGAAGCATTTATGGGAGCAGCTCCCCTCCATATGTCGGTGTTGTGGTGAAGAACCCATCCCCGTGCATTATAATGATCGTCTGCAACTTTTGAACCGGCAGGCACCACCTCTCCTATCATTCTGAAAAGGGCTTCATGACATTCGGCTATGTTGAGCATTTCGGCCGGCCAGTAATTCATCTCTATGTTGATGTTAACGGTGTACTTGCTGTCCCACGGTGGGTTCAGCCTGTCGTTCCATATACCCTGAAGATTTGCAGGATAGCTCCCCTCACGGCTTGATGAAAGAAGAAGATATCTTCCATACTGTACATAAAGGGCAGCCAGGGAATTGTCCATTTCAACAGGTATCTCATTGATTCTTTTGTCAGTCGGCAAGTTCTCCTTGCCTGATGAACCCAGATCAATAGAGAATCTGTCGAAATAATTCCTGTAATCTTCTATGTGTTCTTTCTTCAGCTTCTCATACGATTTTCCTTCTGCCGCCTCAAGATGCTTCGCGCATAAAGCCTCAGGATTGCCGGAAACATCATTGGGACTGACAAAATTTGTGGCTGCTGAAAGCAGGATGGTGGCTTCATTTGCATTTTCAATATGAAGCCCGTCTTCCGAGCAGCTTATCTTTCCTCCTTTCAAAAGGACCCTGGCGGTCGAGCTGCCGTAAAGAACACCGTTTTTTACCTTCACGGCGAGTGTAAGTGTATTGTTTTCGCCCGGCGTCACCTTAAAATCCTCGTGCAGGGCTGTCATTTTCAGATCGAAGGAAAGCGATCGTCTGTTGTCGGATAAAAGCCTGATCACTATCAGGTTTGCCGGGTGGCTCGCGAAGTATTCGCGGGTGTACCTTTTCCCGCCGGTCATATAAGTTGTTCTACAAATTGCATTTGCAATATCCAGTTCTCTTCTGAATTCAGTAATTGAGTCGTGATTTGCAAACTCAAGCCACAGGTCTCCGAAAGGCTGGTATTTCTCCTGGTGCAGCGGTACGCTCATGAACTTTTCAAGGGCCAGCTTTTCCGCTTCTTTCTGTTTCCCTTCCCAAAGCAGTTTCCTTATGGTTCCCAGGTATTCCGATGCTCCCTCATGGGAATAATCGTGGGGGCGGCCTGTCCAGAGGGTTTCTTCATTAAACTGGATGTGATCCGTACTCTCACCTCCGTAAATCATTGCACCCAGTCGTCCGTTACCGATAGGAAGAGCTTCCACCCACGATGAAGCCGGTTGTTCATACCAGAGTTTAAGCTTGTCATTTTCCTCCGCGCCGGGCTTGCATGCTGAAAGAAGAGAGAAGACAAACAAAAAAATTATCAGATTGATGTATTTCATAATCGAAGGAGATAAGTGGATAATTTAGCAAGATACAAACTAATTTTATCGATTCCGGCAATAAATATTTACTGACCGCATGCAACTTTATGTTTTTTTCAATGTCTTTATGATGAAAATTATTTACCAACAAAATAATACGGCTATGAAGAGTCTAAAAATCGGAATGATCCTGATCTTTGCCCTTGGCATCAGTGTATGTACATACGGACAGTTCCGCCGGACGGTTAACGGCAATAAGAATGTTGTTAAGGAAAGGAGGGATGCCGGTCAGTTTGCGGATCTCAGGGTAAGCAGCGGAATTGATGTATATCTTTCACAGGGCACCGGAGAATCGATAGAAGTGGAAGCTGACGAGAATCTCCATGAATATATACTGACTGAAATAAAGAGTGGTGTCCTGCATGTCTATACCAGGGCCAACATTCTCAGAGCTGAAAGGAAGAGGGTATATGTGACCATGAAGAATATCAGGTCGCTCAGCACCTCGAGTGCCGGCGATATAATCGGGCAGACTCCGATACAGGCTGATCGCCTGGAGTTGTCGGCAAGCAGTGCCGGCGACATCAAGCTTGAAGTCAAAGCCAGGGAGATCAGGGTCGGGGTAAGCAGTTCAGGTGATATTACTCTAACAGGGGAAGCCGATATGCTATATGCCGATCTGAGCAGTGCCGGCGATCTCAACGCGTACGGTCTTGTCGTAAGGGAGGCTGATGTTTCGGCTTCCAGCGCGGGTGATGCCGATATCTATGTCACCGAAAAACTCACGGCACGGTCATCAAGTGCCGGAGACATCAACTACAGGGGTAACCCGAAATACGTTGACGCCCATTCATCGAGTGCGGGGAGTGTGAACCGGAAATAGTTCTTTCCTTTATATAAAAAGCTTTATCAAATGAAGCCGGTAGGTAAATCCTGCCGGCTTTTTTGTAACTTTGTGTATTGGTAACCCTTCTTAAATTATTAACAGATGAATGAAACTCTAAGTTTAAATCTCAGGAATATTGCAGATTTCGTTTCACTTGAAGAAGTAACGGCTCTTGCCCAGCAGTCGGTAAGGCATCTTGACAGCCTTAATAACAAAACCGGAGCAGGAAATGATTTCCTTGGCTGGATGACACTGCCGGACGACATTCTGCCTCAGCTTGACAACATAGAAAAATGTGCAGAATACCTGAGATCAATATCCGATTTCACCGTTGTTATCGGAATAGGAGGCTCATATCTCGGATCCAGGGCTGTTATCGAGGCACTTTCCCATACTTTTACAAGCCTGAGGCAGGACTTGCATCATGAAGTCTTGTTTGCCGGGCAGAATCTGTCGGAGGATTACATTGCCGATCTTCTTGAGATACTCGACAAGGTCAATTATTCGATAATTGTTATTTCAAAATCGGGAGTGACGACGGAGCCCGCGATTGCCTTCCGTATCATCCGCAATCATCTTGAGCACAAGCTGGGGAAAGCAGAAGCAAATAAAAGGATCGTCGCAATAACCGACAGCAGCAAAGGTGCCCTGAGACTGCTTTCACAGAAAAACGGATACCGGACATTCGTAATTCCCGACAATATCGGCGGAAGATATTCAGTTCTGACGCCGGCCGGATTATTGCCGATAGCCCTGTGCGGATTTGACATAAGGCTGCTGGTCGGGGGAGCTAAGTCGATGGAAGAGATATCCCGCACCAACAGAAACGGTGAATCAAACCTGCCTCTTCTCTATGCTGCCGCCCGGAACCTAATTCTCCAATCGGGAAAGACAACGGAAATAATGGTTAGCTACAATCCAAAACTTCATTACTTTGCTGAATGGTGGAAGCAGTTATTCGGGGAAAGTGAAGGCAAAGACGGTAAGGGAATCTTTCCCGCGGCAGTCGATTTCACAACCGACCTTCATTCGCTGGGACAGTATATTCAGGATGGCCAAAGGATATTGTTTGAGACTGTTCTTTCAGTCAGGGAACCTGCAAAAAAGGTGACGGTCCCTGAGGAAGAGGACGATGCTGACCAGCTTAATTACCTTGCAGGCAAGAGGATGTCGTATGTTGATCACAATGCCGCGGCAGGAACCATTCTCGCTCACAACGACGGTAATGTGCCTGTAATACACATAAGCATTCCGGAACTTACCGAATATTACATCGGTCAGTTATTTTATTTCTTTGAGCTTGCCTGCGGTGTCAGCGGATATATCCTGGATGTAAATCCCTTCGATCAGCCGGGAGTTGAAGCATACAAGAAAAATATGTTTGCCCTGAACAACAAGCCCGGTTATGAGGAAGCCGGAAAAATCCTCAGAGAAAGACTTAAATAAATCAAAATGAAACTCACATGTATCAAATGCATGAACATGTTTTTCAGTCATGTGAGTTTCCCTGCCTGGGCAAGGCAGGCATCATAACATGAAAATCAAAACTATAATTATGAAAATAGATCTTAGAAAAAACTTCAAATGGTCGCTGGTAGTTCCCACCAGCATGGGTGTCAGAATCACCCCTGTCAATGCACAACCTGTTCATTGCAGTGATACTTTTATAATGCATGTTACCAGTGCAGAAACCAATGTAGCGAGTGTTCCCTCCTATCTCGGGCTTCCTGTAAAGGTTCTTACAACCTTTGTGAAGGACAGTCCGATTGCCCGCATGATCAAGGACAACCTTGCATCGAGGCATATGGCATATGAGGGCGTTGAAGTTGATCAGGGTGGACCATGGGGTTACCGGCATCAGTTCAATATTGCCGACAGCGGTTATGGTTCCAGGGGGCCCAGGGTTCACAACGACAGGGCGGGTGAAGTCGGAAGGACACTTAACGTCAAGGACTTCGATCTCGAGAGGCTTTTCGGGGAAGAGGGAGTTCAGATAGTTCATATCTCCGGACTTATCGGAGCCATGTCGCCCGAAACAAGCAATTTCTGCCTTGAGCTGGCAAGGGCGGCAAAGAAACATGGAACCAGGATTGCCTTTGACCTCAACTACAGGGCTACATTCTGGAAAGGAAGGGAAAAGGAACTTTCAGCTGCATTCAGGGAAATAGCCGGACTTGCAGATATCCTTGTCGGCAACGAGGAAGACTTCCAGCTTAGTCTGGGTATTCCCGGTCCTGAAGAGGGCGGGAAGGATCTTGTGGCCCAGATTGACAGTTTCAAGGAAATGATCAAAAGGGTAAAGAAGGAGTTCCCCTCAGCTTCGGTGTTCGGAAACACCCTGAGACAGGTGATAAATGCCAACGAACATCTCTGGGGAGCAATAATGCTCGAAGGTGATAAATGGCATGTTGTCGAGCCGAGGCCTATCCGTGTACTCGACCGTATCGGTGGTGGCGACGGTTTCGTGGGAGGCCTTCTGTATGGAATCCTGCGCGGCTGGGAGCCCGAGAAATGGATACAGTTCGCATGGGCAACCGGTGCACTTGCAACGACTTCACTTACCGACTACGGACAGCCGGCCGACGAGGAACAGGTGTGGAGCATCTGGAAGGGAAATGCCCGGGTCAGAAGATAGAAAAATCTGCTGCTGATCAGTTCTTTCCTTTTAGACCGAACTTGTTCACGAACTCATCAATAACCTGCGACAGGTTGGGATCGCCAATTTCCTGAAGGTCATAGTATACCCTGGTGTTGGGTTTCCGTATGTTGATTATTCTGTTAAGGTCGATCGGTGTTGCAACGACCACGCTGTCACAATCCGTTTTATTGATGGTATCTTCAAGATCCTTCAATTGTTGTTCTCCGTATCCCATTGCAGGAAGAAGTGTTCCTATATTCGGATAGATGCTGAATGTCTCGGTAAGTTTTCCTACTGTAAACGGTCTTGGGTCAACCAGTTCTGCAGCGCCGAACTTCCTTGCGGCAACAATACCTGCTCCCAGTTTCATTTCACCGTGGGTAAGAGTGGGGCCGTCCTCGACAACAAGGACTCTTTTTCCTTTTATCACCGAAGGATCATCAACCCTGATGGGAGAAGCTCCGTCAACAACAAGAGCACCCGGATTGACCTTTTCGATGCTCTCCCTTACCTGCTGGACAGCTTCGGGGGAAGAACTGTCAATCTTGTTTATCACCACCACATCGGCCATACGGAGTGTTACCTCTCCGGGATAATATCTCAGTTCGTGACCGGCCCTGTGAGGATCGGTGACTGTAATCATCAGATCGGATTTATAGAACGGAAAGTCGTTGTTGCCACCATCCCAGAGTACAACATCGCATCCGGCAGGATCGTTCTCGGCTGCACGGAGAATTGCTTCATAATCCACCCCGGCATAAATCACGTCACCCCTTACAACGTGAGGTTCATATTCTTCCATTTCCTCAACGGTGCATTTATGCAGCTCCAGATCAGCTATTGTGGCAAATCTCTGAACCTTCTGCTCTGCCAGATCGCCGTAAGGCATAGGGTGGCGAATTGCAACAACCCTCAGGCCTTTGGCCATAAGGAGCTCAATAATTCTTCTTGAAGTCTGGCTTTTTCCGCAGCCGGTTCTGATAGCTCCGACTGAAATGACAGGCTTGACGCTTTTCAGCATGGTTGCATCCGGACCCAGGAGAACAAAATTCGCGCCGGCAGCATTGACAATGGCGCTTACTGCCATCACTTTCTGATATGTGACATCACTGTAGGCAAAAACACAATCATCAACCCTGAATTTCCTGATCAGTTCCGCGAGATTCTCTTCTGCATAAACCGGAATTCCTTCAGGATAAAGCTTCCCCGCGAGTTCCGGCGGATATTTCCTGCCGTCAATATCCGGTATCTGGGCAGCAGTGAAAGCTACCACGTTATAGTTTTCATTGTCCCTGTAAACGGTGTTGAAGTTGTGGAAATCCCTTCCGGCTGCACCGATTATTATTACATTTTTTTTTGACATGTTCCCTCCCATGATTTGATAATTAATTTCCCGGAAAAATCGTTATATAGATAAAATGAATTGACAAATTTATAATTTGCGGACATAATATCCGAACAATTAAATTGATTTTTAACCGGATGTTTTATGTGGTATGAGTTGTTGATTAATTGATGTTTAAAATACAAATCTACCCTTCTTGAAAACATGTTAAAGAAAATATTTACGGCGTAACCCGGCTAAATTTATTTCTTTGTACTATTATGACCTGAAATGAATGTCCTTGCCCACATATATCTGTCAGGTGATTCCGAAAAGATCATCATCGGAAACTACATAGGCGATTATGTAAAAGGACGCGATTACCTCAAGTATCCTGAACAGGTCAGGAAGGGAATAATACTTCACAGGCATATAGATGCCTTTACCGACAGGCATCCGGTGGTTCACCGCAGTAAAATCTATTTCTCAAGGAAATACCACAAGTACTCGGGAGTTGTCACCGACATCATCTATGATCATTTTCTTACCAGGGAATGGAACTTTTATTCCCGCCGGCCGCTGGAGAGCGTCACCTACAACTTCTACAGGGCAATGGTTAACAATTTCGATATTCTTCCGGAAGAAGTACGTAAGATGATGCCCTTTTTCATAATTAACAACTGGATAGAATCGTATCAGACGAGGAGGGGTATCAGGTCGGTGCTGAACACTCTGAGCAAGAGGTCGTCGCTTCCGAATGAGACAAGGTTTGCAATGAAAGCCCTGAAGAAGAATTATTACGCTCTTCAGGACGACTTCATGGAGTTCTTTCCGCAACTCATCGATTATGTGGAAAAGGATTTCGGAATAGAAATTTCGCACAGGATAACAATCCCCTTCTGATCAGATAAGGTATTCCGCGCGGCTGGCATCGAGCCTGAGAAAAATAAACAGCAGAATAGTGAATGCCCAGAGTGAACTTCCCCCGTAACTAAGGAAGGGAAGAGGTATCCCTATTACCGGAACCAGGCCGATGGTCATACCTATATTAATAAAGATATGAACAAAAAAGACTGACACCACTCCATAGCCGTAAATCCGCGAAAAAGCGGATCGTTGCCTTTCGGCAAGGATAATCAGCCGGATAAGAAGCATCACATACAGTACTATTACAACAAATGCACCCATGAATCCCCATTCTTCTCCGATTGTACAGAATATGAAATCGGTACTTTGAGCCGGGACAAACTTGAATTTTGTCTGGGTTCCCTTCAGATAGCCCTTTCCCGAGAAACCTCCCGAACCTATTGAAATAATCGACTGGTTGACGTTATATCCCGTTCCGTGAGGATCTGACTTTATACCGAGCAATATTTCCACTCTCTCCTTCTGATGAGGCTTCATCAGTTTGTTGAATGCTATGTTGACGGAGTTTACATAGGCAAGACTTCCTATCAGGAAGAGATAGATCGTAAGGGATGCAATGGCTTTTTTATTGTAGAAATAGACAGCAAATATAAATCCTGACAGCAGAACCGATATCAGCACAATATGTTCATTTCTAAGTGATCCTGACACCAGGCTGTTGATCCCGTATACCAGAAGGGTAATTCCCGTGATAATCCCGAGAGCAGACAGACAGGTCTTCCATTTTCTGGTTACTATACAGCTCAGAATCAGGGCTGATAAAACAAGTCCGAGAGAGAGCAGGGTATTGTTGAAAAGAAGGGTGAAGAAAAAAAGAATAAGCATAAGGAATCCGGAGATCAGAATATAAGGGCTCATTCCTTCCCTGTAAAGTACAAGGAAGAATCCAAGAAAAACCACCGCGGAACCCATGTCGGGCTGAAGCACTATAAGCAGGGCAGGCATCATGATAATCGCGACTGAAATCATGAACACCTTTAGTTTCCCCAGATCGTGCCGGGATACATTCAGATACGCGGCCAGGGCGAGTGCAGTACCGATCTTTGCAAATTCCGAAGGCTGAAGGCTGAATGAGCCGAACTGGAACCACGACCGTGCCCCGTGAATATTCTCACCGACAAAGAGCACCAGAAGGAGGAGGAACAGGAAGAATCCGTAGATGAAATATGCAAAGAATGAATAGAACCTTGAATCGGTAACCACAACAAACACTGCTATCACAAATGTCGCGAGTATCCATACAAACTGCTTTCCGTATCTTTGTGAAAGGTCTATAATCCTGCTATGCTCCTCGTTGTATACGGCAGCGTAAATATTGAACCATCCTATTATTACAAGCAACAGGAAGATTACTATTGTAGTCTTATCGAGCCTTGCCCAGATATTTACACTTCTATTCACCGGCAATCAGATTCAGTTCAAGCATTCTTTGTTCCGAGTATTTATTCGTCACCTCTCCAGTCAGGTATTTTTCAATCATAAGGCTGGCTATGGGAGCCGCATAGCTTGCTCCAAAACCGGCATTCTCGACATATACCGCTATTGCAATTTTCGGATCATCCTTAGGGGCAAAGGCGATGAACACCGAATGGTCCTTACCGTGAGGGTTTTCGGCCGTTCCCGTTTTTCCGCATACTATTATGTTTCTTATAGCCGCACTCCTTGCTGTTGCTCCGGCACCTCCATTGACAGCCTCCTCCATGCCCAGCACTATCGATTCAAAGTTAGCTGAATCGATTTCTATTGTATGCTTTAAAAGATATTTCCCGTCGGGTTTCCCTTCTGCACCGATTGATTTAACTATATGTGGTGTGTAATAATATCCCCTGTTTGCAATTGCTGCAGTCATATTGGCCATTTGGAGCGGCGTTGTCTCAACTTCTCCCTGGCCTATTGCCATCGATATTATTGTAAGAGCCTTCCACCCGTTCTTACCGTAGAAACGATCGTAGTAAGAAGGTGATGGAACAAAACCGGTCAATTCATTGGTAAATTCTATTCCCAGTCTCTGGCCAAATCCGAACTGGTCGAGATATTCCTTCCATTTAACATAAGCTGCTTCGACGTTCGGGTAGGCCGGGTTCTCAAGAATTCTTCTGTAGACCTGGCAGAAGTAAGCGTTGCATGAATTTGAAATCCCGTGAATAAGGTCGAGGGGGGAGCTGTGGGAATGGCAGCCTATAAACAAATAGCCGTTACTGCATCCGAACAGGGTTGAAGGCTCTATCACCTTCTCCTGAAGGCCGATCAGTCCGTTTATTGGCTTGAAAGTTGATCCCGGGGGATACTTGGCCTGGATGGCTCTGTTGAAAAGAGGCAGCGAAGTATCAGCGCTGAGCTTCATGAAATTTTCCGATCTGATTCTTCCCACCAGAAGACCGGGATCGTAGTTCGGACTTGATACCAGGGTAAGCACTTCACCTGTCTTCGGTTCGAGAGCCACTATGCTGCCTGATTTGTTTTTCATCAGGAGTTCTCCGTATTCCTGCAGATCCATATCGACGGTTGAAATGATATCCTCTCCCTGAACCGCAACGGTATCCATTCTCCCGTCGGCATAGGAACCCTTTATCCTGCTGTAAACATCAACAAGGTAAATGGTCACTCCCCTTTTGCCCCTGAGATTCTTCTCATACGCTTCCTCAATTCCCAGTTTGCCTATATAGTCGCCTGCCTTGTAGTAGGGATCATTTTTAACCACCGATTCGTCCACCTCGCTCACATAACCCAGTATGTGTCCGGCAATAGGCTTTGAGTATTTCCTCAGGGTTCTCGGCTGAACATAGAATCCCGGATATAAAAAAAGTTTTTCCTGGAAGCGTGCATACGATTCAGCTGATATCTGTTTGAGGAATACCGACGGAGCCCTTCTTGAATAGCTTATGGCAGAATTCATCCTGTCGTTGAATGAGCTTTTTGTAATTTCAAGAAGTTCGCAGAACTCAGCTGTGTCGATGGAAGTTACCTGTGCCGGCACCACCATCAGATCATAAGCAGCCTGGTTGAACACCATCAGCTTATTATTCCTGTCGTAAATCAACCCTCTCGCGGGGTATTGAATCACATACCTCAGAACGTTGTTGTCGGCCGAGAGCCGGTAGGTGTCCTTCACGACCTGGATCACAAACAGACGGATAATCAGGAGGAGCGCTGCGAGCACCACAAATGCAATAATGATATACTTCCTGCTTGTGAACGCGTCTTTCATGACAGATTCGTTACCTTCCTTTACGGTAATATTCTATGAGAAGGATAAATGCCAGTGTAAAGATTGAACTTACTATTATTCTCAATATTGTTCTGAAAAAATCAGTAAATCTGAAAACCTCGATAAAGAAGAGGCTTGTATGGTGAATCAGGACAATAGTCGTAGCATAAATCACGAACCACCTGAATCCGTAGGAAGCCATTGAAAGGCTCGATCCCGGATCGTATCCGTCGCGCGGGGCGATAATCCTGAGTACGAAGGGACGGGCAAAACCGGCAATAAGCGTTGCCGATGCATGCATGCCGGGCGACCCGAAAAACAGGTCGATAACCAGTCCGGTAAAAAAGGCAATCAGCAGTATCAGCCATGAGGGAGTGAGTGATGGCAGGATCAGTATGATCATAATGTAAACATAGGGGTTTACATAGCCGCTGAACTGAATATTATTCAGCACCAGAATCTGGAGCAGAATCAGTACGACGCTTATCAGTCCGTATTTCAGGATGGTATTTATCATTGGTACTGTGATTCAAGTTCAAGTTGTTCTTCCCTCTTAAGGTTTCCGATAACAGTTACATACTGGAGCTGCCTGAAATCGGCAAAGAGTTCAACCGTTATCCTGTAAAAATCACTTCCGCTTTTTTTAATCCCGCTCACACGGCCAATGCCGATCCCTTCGGGAAACACTGCAGAGAAAGCCGTAGTTTCGATGGTGTCGCCCTCACTGACCGATATGTGCTGGGGTATCTCATTCAGTATGGCGTAGCGGGGACTCCGGCCGTCCCATGTCAGTGACCCGAAATGACCGCTTGACTTCAGCCTGGCACTTAGTCTGAAATCGAGATTGAGCAGCGAAATGGCCACTGAAAAATTCCTTGAACAAGCAACCACCATACCCACGGCATTGTTACCGTCGGTGACAGCCATATCGGGTTCCACACCCTGAAGGCTTCCCTTGCTGATGGTAAAGTAATTTTTTTGTTTGTTAACCGAATTGTTGGTCACCCTTGCCGCCGTAAATATATATTGCCGGCCTGCTGTCGTATCGTTCACGGAATCAAAGCCCGGGGCATCCGCGTGATTAAACTGTTCCAGTCGGTTTCTGAGAGCGCTGTTTTCCTCGGCAAGCTGCAGGTTGACTTCACGGAGACTGAGATAATTCTTTGCATTTGTTATGCGACCTTCCATTCTCCGGGTTATGCCCTGCATGGTTTTAACCATTTTCGAATTATGGTAGGTGTTTCCGTTAGTGAGCCAATAAAATGCTATTCCTTCCAGGATAAGAAATACGATGATATTATTGTATTTAAGAAGAAAGTTCAGCAGGTTTCTCATTCACTCACGGGGTCAGGTTATCTCATAAGGAAAGGAAACTTATCCACGTTCTTCAATGCCACTCCTGTTCCCCTTGCTACTGCATGGAGGGGATCCTCAGCAACATTGAAATTAATGTTCAGCTTATCCGACAGCCTTCTGTCGAGTCCTCTGAGAAGTGCGCCGCCTCCGGTAAGGTATATTCCCTTGTTTACAATGTCGGCATACAGCTCGGGTGGTGTCTGCTCAAGCACGTTAAGCATGGCTGCTTCCACCTTCGACAGCGATTTATCGAGGCAATACGCGATTTCCTGGTACGAGATAGGAATTTCTATAGGAAGAGAAGTCATGATGTTTGGTCCCCTGACAATGTAATCCTGAGGAGGCTCATCTATATCAGGCAAGGCTGCCCCGACAGCTATCTTTATGTCTTCGGCCGTTTTCTCTCCTATTTTTATATTATGCTGATGCCTCATATAGGTCTGGATATCAGAAGTGAATCCATCACCGGCTATCCGTACCGATTTATTGCAGACAATTCCGCCGAGGGCTATTACGGCTATTTCGGTTGTACCTCCTCCCACATCCACTATCATGCAGCCTTCCGGAGCTTCAACATCGAGACCTATACCGATGGCAGCAGCCATGGGTTCGTAAATAAGATAGACATCCCTGCCTCCTGCATGTTCGGATGAATCGCGTACGGCACGCAGCTCGACCTCGGTACTTCCCGAAGGAATGCATACAACCATCTTAAGGGAAGGAGTGAAGAATCTCGGTCCGGTGTTTAACAGCTTGATCATTCCCCTTATCATCATTTCAGCAGCATTGAAGTCAGCAATTACCCCATCGCGCAATGGTCTTACCGTCTTTATATTCTCATGTGTCTTCCCGTGCATCTGTCTTGCCCCATCCCCGATGGCAATAAGTTTGCCCGTGTTCTTGTCAATGGCAACTATTGAAGGCTCATCTACAACTATCTTATCATTGTGAATGATAACCGTGTTGGCTGTTCCAAGGTCTATTGCAATCTCCTGCGTCAAGAATGAAAAAAGTCCCATATAATGCGCTTATTGGTTTAATGTTTAAAATGTCGTTTTCCTGTGAAGACCATTGCCACATTGTTGGCGGAGCAATAATCTATCGAATCCTGGTCTCTTACAGACCCTCCGGGCTGGACGATTGCCGTTATTCCGGCCTTATGTGCCAACTCAACACTATCGGCGAACGGGAAGTAGGCGTCCGAAGCCATAACAGCATCATTGAGGTCGAAGCCGAAGCTGTGTGCCTTCTCTATAGCCTGCCTGAGTGCATCCACCCTCGAAGTCTGTCCTATTCCGCTGGCACACAGTTGCCTGTTTTTGGCAAGAACGATGGCATTTGATTTGCTGTGCTTCACTATCTTGTTTGCAAACACCATGTCGTCAGTTTCAGCAGGCAGTGGAAGCCTTGGTGTAACAGGCTTCATATCCATGGCAAGTTCTGTGCTGAGGTCTTTCTCCTGCCAGAGGACACCGCCGAGAAGCGACCTGAACTGGTATTTGCCCGCCGGCCTCTCCTTTCTCCTCAGAATGATACGGTTTTTTTTCTGTGACAGTATTTCAAGAGCTTTATCACTAAACTCAGGTGCAATGATTATCTCGAAGAAGATCGTTCCTATCTCTGCTGCCTCCTTTTCACCCACCTTGTGATTGGTCGCTATTACCCCCCCGAAAGCAGAAACCGGATCGCATGCCAGGGCATCCTTCCATGCTTCAAGCAGATCGGGACGTGAAGCAACTCCGCAGGCATTGTTATGCTTCATGATGACAAAGGTGGTCTCGCTGAATTCATCAATGAGTCCAAGAGCTGCATCTATATCCAGAAAATTGTTGTAGGAAATCTCCTTGCCGTGCAGTTTGTCGAAAAGTGTTTCCGTATCACCGTAAAAGACTCCCTTCTGGTGGGGATTCTCTCCATATCTGAGCGGATAAACGGTGTTTATGCTTTCCCGGAAAGCTTCAATACCTGCCGTCCGGTTAAAATAAGCGAATATTGAGGTGTCATATCCCGATGAAGTAAGGAAGGCCTCAGCCGCGAACTGTTTTCTGTCGGCAAGTGATGTCATTCCCTTCTTTTCCCTGAGGAGATCGATGAGTCTTTTGTACTGATCCCTTGATGATATCACCAGCACATCCTTGAAATTCTTTGCCGCTGCCCTGATAAGTGATATTCCCCCGATATCAATCTTTTCGATAATTTCCTTCTCATCGTCAGTCGATTTCAGTGTATCCTCAAAGGGATAAAGATCAACGATAACAAGGTCTATTTCCGGAATATTGTACTGGTTAAGCTGCCTGAGATCTTCCTCATTGTCACGTCTCCCGAGTATCCCTCCGAAGACCGAGGGGTGAAGTGTTTTTACCCTCCCTCCAAGTATTGAAGGATACGTGGTAAGTGATTCAACAGTTTCGGCCATTATTCCAAGATCGCGGATGAAGCTGTAGGTCCCTCCCGTTGAATAAATCTTTACACCCAGTTCATCAAGTATTCTGACTATCTCATCGAGATTGTCCTTGGAGTATACCGAAATTAATGCGCTACTAATCTTTTTATCACTCATCTTCTGAATTTTATGAAAGGCTGCTCCATGCTGATTCAGGCGCTTAAAAATAGATAATTTTTCATTACGCTCCATATAAAATAATTATGAATCTTACAGCCGTAAAGGGGACTCCTTGTAATCCGAATGAATTTATTATTTTTGAACACTCATAACACTGAAGTCAATTGAGAACAAGGTTAAGGCTTTTCAGGGAAAGTTTTTTGTCGGCTGTTAAATCAGTGACGGTTAATAAACTGCGTACTTTCCTCTCCCTCTTTGGAATCACAATAGGCATATTCTGCATCATATCCGTTTTCACGGTGCTCGACTGGATGGAAAAATCTGTCCGCGACAGTATCAGTTCAATGGGCTCAAATGTTGTGTACGTTCAGAAGTTTCCCTGGTCGTTTGATAGCGATCTCAAATGGTGGGATATTATAAAGTGGCCCACTGTGTCGATGAATGAGTATCAGGCCGTAAGGAAGCGGTCGGCGAAAACCGAATATGTTTCCTTCCTGGTAGCCAAATCCGACAGGCTGAAATACAAAAACAACGTGGCAAACGATGCCATACTTGCGGCGGTTACCGACGACATGGAAAAGGTGGTTCTGTTCGAGATCGCGAAGGGAAGGTATTTTTCCCCCTCTGATTATATGAGCGGCAGCAGTGTTGCAGTTCTTGGAGCGGAGGTTGCCGAACGGCTTTTCGGCGAAACCGAACCGGTTGGCAAGGTGATTACCATGTCGGGCGGCTTCAAGGCAACGGTTATCGGGGTTCTCAAAAAGGAAGGTAAGGGAGCATTAAGTCTCAGCAATATAGACCAGATTACGATTATCCCTATGAATTTTGGGAGAAACTTTATAAATCTCCGCAACAGGTTTGTTGATTCCCAGATGATTATAAGGGCCAAGCCCGGGGTTTCGGTTCAGGAACTTACCGACGAACTGACAATGATACTGAGGGCTGCAAGAAGGCTGAAGCCGGCCGAGGTCTCAAACTTTTCGATAAACAACTCCAAAATGTTGTCGCAGGGATTCGAAGCTGCATTCAAGGGGATAAATATCGGTGGCGGGATCATTGGAGCTTTCGCGATTCTGGTTGGAGGATTCGGGATAGCCAATATAATGTTCGTGTCGGTAAGGGAAAGGACCAATATTATAGGGATACAGAAAGCCCTTGGGGCAAAGAAAGGCTTTATATTGCAGCAATTTCTCACCGAGTCGGTCATACTTTCACTGGCCGGTGGCATACTCGGATTGCTGATGATATTCATTGGATCGCTGGTAGTAAACTACCTTTATGAACTTAACATGCATCTCACCGTGGGGAATATCGCGCTTGCCCTGGTAATCTCGGGATTGATCGGGATCATAGCTGGTTACGCGCCTGCCAGTGCAGCAGCCAGAATGAATCCCGTGGATGCGATAGGCTTCTCATTCTGAGCCTTTCATATTCTCTTCTATCCAGTTTGTAAGTTGAATGAACTGTTCCACCGACAGTTGCTCGGGCCGGAGCTGAAGCAGATCATAATCGCTGGACCTGATGTTGAATGCCGCTTTTACAGAGTTCCTCAGAGTCTTACGCCGCTGGTTGAACCCCGCTTTAACGACCCTGAAAAACAATTCTTCATTACAGCCGGGATGTGGCCTGCTGTTTCTTGTCAGCCTGATGACGCCCGACATCACCTTCGGGGGCGGTAAGAACACGGCTGCCGGTACTGTGAACAGATAGTTCACAGTATAGTAAGTCTGAATAAGAACGCTGAGAATTCCATATTCCTTTGATCCCGGACCTGAGCAAATCCGACGGGCCACCTCTTTCTGAAGCATCCCGCACACTTCCTGAACAATATCGCGGTTTTCAAGTATCCTGAACAAGATCTGACTTGAAATATTATAGGGGAAATTTCCTATAACTGCAAGCTTGCCGGGGAAGTTGCCGCGGATATCGAAGGTCAGGAAATCGCCTTCAATAATATTTTCAAGGCCGGGGTAAGCCTCTCTCAAATAGTTCACTGATTCCTTGTCGATCTCGATAACACGAAAATCGGGGAATTCCCTCTGCAGAAGGAATCCTGTGAGTATGCCCATACCCGGACCCACCTCGAGAACGCTCCCGTATCCGTCACCCGAAAGCGACCAGGCAATTTTTTCAGCAATACCTTTATCCCTGAGAAAATGCTGACCAAGGCTTTTTTTGGGTTTTACCCTCTCCATTACCTTTATTTATAAATCATTCCGGCAATACTATTTCCTGTTGTCATTTCGCCGGGATTACCAAGATCTCCGGGGAAACTCATCTCTGGAGCAGTTCCCTGCCAAATTGTCTCCAGATGGGTATTTTAAGCGTTTCGAGAAATTCTATGAAGCGTTTGAGGACGTTGAAGTAGAGTGTCACGAAAAGCGTGCCGGTCATTATCCATATTGCAATGACGTTGAAAAAGAGGGTGTCAATCCTGAGATTCCCTATAAGCTTGTAGGGCGCGTAAAAATGAGCCCGTCCGTATTTTGATCCCGGCTTTTGGAAAACCGGATCGGCTTTCTGTATCAGACGCTTTTCTACATCATTGATTTTGTTCATGCTTAGACGGTTCAGAACAAAGTTTGCCACGTTCTCATTATAATTCGCTTCCTTTAGAGCCTGGTACTTTTCGCTACCCATCTCAGCTACAAGGGATCTGGTCAGTTCATCTTTCATGTCAGAAAACTTCCTGTTTCGCGATCTTATAACACCGGTAAGCGAATCAAGGTAGGCTTTTGCATGATCGCCTGTCAATGCGCTGAAATCCTTAATATTCAAGTCCAGGATCCACGATCCTGCCCTCACTCCCGTTTCTTCCTCAAGCTCGTCCAGGTGGTACCTCAGGGTTTTCAGATTATTCCTGCAAAGCTCCTCAAACTTTGGATCTCCTGTTACTCTCCTGCATTCATCGATCTTCATCCTAAGTGTGGGAATGAGAAATGCATTGTACCATCCGGTCTGACTTATTTCCATATCATATTCAAAAAGGGGCTTTTCCCATCTGTTCGATTTGAACTGATCAACCATAAGAGCCTCATATGCCCACCTGGTAGCCATTGCATCACCTATCACCGGCACATATATATTCTTGCTTAATGATTTATGAAGGTCGTCGAATTTTATCATTGCTCCGCCAAGAAGAAGCATCGGAACCAGCAGAAGCGGGATCAGGATATAAATACTAACCGCGGTTCTCATTCCTGCAGAAATATTCAATCCCAATACATTTCCGAAACAGGCTATTGAGAACAGAACAAGCCACTGCTGAAAGTGCATCCCCTTAACCTCAAGCAGCAAATTGGCCACGATTACAAAGCTAAGCGACTGGATTGCACTGATAAAGAAGAGGAAAGCTATTTTTGAAAAAAGGTAGCTCGATCGGCTTATATGCAGGAATTTTTCTCTTTCGAGGATTTTCCGGTCGCGGAATATCTCTTCCGCACTGACGGTCAGCCCGACAAACAGCGCGACAATAATTGCCATAAAAAGAAATACGGGATAGTTCTTGTTTGCCCCGAAGGAATAAACTCCCTGCTCACTGTATTTTGAAATGAATCCAAGAATTAATGCCAGGAGCGGAACCTCAAGCAGACTAATAGCCATATATTGTTTGTCGGCTTTTTTCCTTGTTATATTTCTTCTTATAAAAGTTTTTAGCTGTTCCTTTTTCTCAGGGACCCTGAAGTTGCTTGGGGGAAGGGCTGTTTTTGGTGGTTTTTCCTTCAGTACCGGCATCATTTTCTTTTTGTACTTCTCATACCAGTCTTTCGGGCTCACCTGCCGCTCTTTACCGGCATAACCGGCGCTGTCGATCACCTTGACTTCAACTATATGAAGAATACTCTCTGTTTCGATGTTGCCGCAATTGGGGCATTCGCTTTCGGCAGCATTTGCCTGTGATGTTTCGGTTTTGAAATAAACCAGGGCTTCAATCGGATCGCCATCGTAGATCATATAGCCACCCTTGTCGAGTATCCACAGCCTATCGAACATCTTCAGTATATCGGATGAAGGCTGGTGAATGATTGTAAAAACCAGTTTCCCCGCCAATGCCTGGTTTTTAAGCAGTGTCATTACCTTTTCGGAGTCGAATGATGACAGCCCCGAGGTGGGTTCATCTACAAAAAGCACTCCGGGTTCCCTCATAAGTTCCAGACCTATGTTCAGCCTTTTGCGCTGGCCTCCGCTCACCTTTTTATTCAGCACGTCACCAACCTGCAGATCCCTTATCTCCATCAGGTCGAGGTCGTTCAGCATCTTCTCGACGGTTTTGTTCAGTTGTTCCTCATTATAATCTCCGAAACACAGCCTGGCATTGAAATACATATTCTCGTACACCGTCAGCTCTTCGATGAGCATATCGTCCTGCGGAACATAGCCAATAAGTCCGGAGAGTTTATCCGACTCACTGTGAATATCGTAACCGTTTATATAGAGATTTCCGGTTGTAGGCTTTATTTTTCCGTGAAGCAGGTTCAGGATGGTAGTCTTCCCCACTCCGCTTCCTCCCATGAGTCCGACAAGATTGCCCGACTCGATCCGGAAATTCATCTTCTGGACTCCGTTATCGGAGTTTTTGAACAGAAATTCAATATCGTGGCCTTCAAAAACTATTTTCTCGGGGAACTTTCTTGAGACGAATTTCTTGAAGATTCTCGAGAAATAAATGGTTTCTATTCCCTGGCCCTTGATATTTACTCCCCGGTCAAGGATATAGGGTCTGCATGCTATTATATCCCTGCTTTTGAAATAGAGGGCAAGCGACCCGTCGTAGGTAAAAATGAGCGACCCGGTGCTTTCGATATGCAGGAAGAACATATGGCCGCTGAATCCCTTTACCCTGATATGCCTCCAGCTTTCATAATTCTTGTATTTACCGGCGGCCCAGTATTCTGGATCCTCGTTTTCGATTATCAGCATACAGTCGGGGGTGATCTCATCATAGGTCCTTCCTATCATAAAGGCTATTGCATTTTCATATTCTTTCTTGGAAATATTGAAAGTGCGCGCTACAATGTTGACAATAGTCTTTTCCTGCTCGGAGATTTTTCCGTCCTCGAAAGCAAATTCCAGCAGCTGAAGAAAAACTATCATTCTTTCCTCGAGAAACAATCCTTTCTTGATCTGCCGGCAGATATTGGTTATCTGGAACGTGATAAGCGAGTCTTCATCGGCAAGGTCCGCCTTGTCGACCGATTTGAGTTCATTTAAGTAGAACTCGAGGTTATTTTCAAAAAGAGCAAAGTATTCCTCTTCCAGTTCCCTGTTAAGATATCTCCTGAGATAACTTCGAAGAATAATTTTCCCTCTCGAAGTAATACCTCTGGGATTAACTGTGGAAACAATGGCAAAGATATGAATCAGAGCCAGGAGTACAGATTCCCTCATAAAAGACGATCAAAAAAAAGACCGCAAAATGAATCCATTTGCGGTCACTAAGGTATGCAAAAAATATTAAATAATTTGACTTCTGACTGTCTCTATAGCTTTGGTTATGTCGATGATGTTCTGATTGGTAAGGCTTGTGGTGAGTCCTGAATAAACCTTTTTTACAGGTTCCAGTTTATCGACAAATTCCTTTACCTTAGGGTCGCTGAGATACGGTTCGGTTATTTCGATGAACAGGTCGAATGATTCCTTTTGTTCAATGAGAACCTTTGAAATTCCTGCCACCTGATATGCTGCTTCCGAGACGTGTGTGGTAAGGTACATTCCTTCAACCCAGGCACCTCCCACTACAAGAAGGGCAAGAGCCTCCTGGTCATTTTCGCTCAGGTAGGCATAGGTTTCGTCAAAAGCTTCGGTAAGGATGCTGACAAGTTCTTCCTTTTTATCCTGATTCTGGCGGATCCTGTCGTAAAGTGTTTCATCATAGATCTGCGACATATTCAACTCATTGGCCAGCGACCTGATGGCATCGAGGTAATTAAGTACCTCCTGCTGGATGTTGTAAAGTGTGGCATAACTCAGGTCGGCACCGTATACTCCCATGTTAACCGCCTTCTGGGAACTGGTAAGATACTTCCTGGCATTGGTAACAGGATTTGAAATCCCTAAACTATATCCAACTTCAAGCTCTGAAAGCATATGGATCACTTCAGCTGAAGTCGGCAGTGGGTATACATTTCTCTCAATTTCCTTTTCAAAGGACTGAATCTGCTCGAGTTCCAGGTCCTTTTCACTGAGTTCCGCCTTTTTTGCCTTGTTTTTACACGAATTTAGTCCGCTGAAGGACAAGATCAGCATCGGGATAATTACAACAGCTATAGCCTTTTTCATTGTTACAGGTTTAAGTTAATTCTAGTCTGAAAGAAAACATAAAAATAATAAATTATATTATAAAACACCCTCAGCTTTTATCAAATTTGTTAATTCATACCTGAATAATGATTTCATTCCTCTTTCCGGTGTACTGAAACATTGTTCCATTATAGGAAATAAAATCCCGCGAAGTTATTTTTCGGGTAACTCTAATTAATTATCTTTGATCTCCTGAAACAAACTAATCTCTGATGAAGTGGAATTTTGACGAGGAAGTTGACAGGGAATCTACGAACTGCCAGAAATTTGACCTCAGAAAAGATGTTTTCGGATCGGCTGACATCATACCCATGTGGGTTGCCGACATGGATTTCAAGACTCCGGATTTCATAATTGATGCTCTGAAAAAAAGACTCAGCCATGAGCTGATGGGTTACTCATTTCATCCCCGCGAATATTTTTCGTCAATAACCGGGTGGCTTAGGGAAAGGCACGGTTGGGAGGTAGAAGAGGACTGGATAAGCTTCAGCCCGGGAATAGTGCCGGCACTTAATCTGTGTACCCTGGCCTATACCCGTCCGGGCGACTCGATCGTCATCCAGCCCCCGGTCTATAATCCTTTCTTTGATGCAGTTAAGAACCATGGCCGAAACCTTATCCTGAATCAGCTCGTGTTCAGCAAAGGAAAATGGAGAATGGACCTTGATTCACTTCGCAAAATAATCACCCCCAACACGAGGATGATAATCATATGCAATCCGCACAATCCTGTCGGAAGGGTCTGGGATCCTGAAGAATTAAGGGACCTGGCTGATATCTGCCTTAAGAACGACATCATCATCCTGTCGGATGAGATACACTGCGACCTGGTAATGCCTGGTTACAGGCATACACCGATGGCAAGTCTCTCATCAAAGATATCATCCAATACCATTACCTGCCTTTCTCCCAGCAAGACTTTCAATGTGGCTGGCCTCGCCACATCATCGGTCATTATTTCCAATCCTGTTCTCAGGAAGGATTTCAAGGCAAAAATTGATCACCTTCATATCGGTAACGGGAATATCTTCGGAACGGTCTCTTCCCATGCAGCCTATACCAATGGCAGTGAATGGCTTTCCGCACTGCTTGCATATCTTGAAGGCAACATCGAATTTGTGATGGAACAATGCAAGGAATTCATACCTGAAATAATTCCCGTGCGCCCTGAAGCCACCTGCCTGATTTGGCTCGACTGCAGGAAGCTTGGCATGAACGGGAAGGAACTTGATGAGTTTTTTATCAGGAAGGCAGGAGTGGGACTCAACGAAGGATCACTCTACGGACCCGGAGGTGAGGGCTTTATGAGGATGAACATCGGGACAACACGCGGACGGATAGCCCAGGCCATGGAACAAATACGGAAAGCAGTCGAATCTATCCGGACATAAGTCAGTTAAAATACGGGCTGCCCTCCGGAAACTTATTTTTTCATCATCGAGGCTATCAGTTCTCCTGCCGTTTTCGACCTAAAGCAAAGCGACCTTTCCCTGAATATCCTGCCTATCTCATCATTGCACAGCTTTCCTATGCTGCCTTCATGAGTATATTCCGAAAGAGCGGTTTTTTCAAACAGCTTTTTCCCCACCATTGATGACACCGTTCTGTATGCATCACGGAAAGGAACACCGTCCCTGACAAGTTTATTGGCCTCTTCAGTGCTGTAAATCGGATTGTAAAGCGGATTATCGGTAAGATTATCCTTCACCCGGATGTTGTCCAGCATCACCACGGCCATGCCTATGCACTCGTTGACTTCTGAAAATGCATTGAAAATCAATTGTTTTAGCAACTGAAGGTCCCTGTTGTAACCCGATGGCAGTCCGGAAACCAGCAAAGATATCTGTCCCGGCAGCGACTGCAGTATATGCATTCTTCCCCTGATCAGTTCAAAAGCATCCGGGTTTCTCTTCTGGGGCATGATGCTTGATCCTGTAACAAATTCATCGGGGAAATCGATAAAACGGAATTCGGCAGTCATAAACAGGCAGACATCGGTTGAAAACCTCGCGAGAGTCTGGGCCACCGAAGCAATAGCCGATGCCACCGCCAGTTCGGCTTTTCCCCTGCTGATGGAGGCATATGCCGAGTTGTAAAGAAGGTCACTGAACTCAAGAAGATTTGTTGTGCATTTCCTGTCGAGGGGCAGGCTTGATCCGTAACCCGCCCCGGTTCCGAGGGGATTACGGTCGACGACAGCGCGTGCCGATCCAAGCAAAAGAAGGTCATCGGCAAGCGATTCTGCCCATGATCCAAACCAGAGTCCGAACGACGATACCATTGCAGGCTGCATATGGGTATATCCCGGGATCATTATTTCCCTGTGCCGGGAGCTTAGTTCCAGCAGCCTGTTGAACAGCTTTTCAATATTGACGGCCAGGTTATCGATCGCGTTGCGGGTGTAAAGCCGCAGGTCGACCAGCACCTGATCGTTTCTCGACCTGCCCGTATGTATCTTCTTTCCCGTATCTCCCGTCAGAACTGTAAGTTCCTTTTCAATCTGCGAATGAATATCCTCAACGCCATCCTCTATAATAAGATCCCCGGCAGCGGCTTTATCATATAGGGCCGCGAGGCCTTTCAGAAGTTCATCCTTCTCAGCCGGTGTGATAAGTCCCGTTTTGCCAAGCATGATGGCATGAGCCACCGATCCGGCTATATCCCATTCAGCAAGATGCAGATCCGCGGTCCTGTCGTCAGCCGAGGTGAATTCTATCACCCTTGGGTCGGGAACTGCATCTTTTTTCCAGAGTTTCATCTTTTATCAACTGCTTTATACTTTGAACTTATCGTCAATCAATAGGTTTTACTTGCATCAATGATAGCCCGGTGAGCCATAAGCCTGATTGCATTGATCTTTATGAAACCTTTGCTGTCAGTCTGGTCAAAGCCACCCTCTATATCCATGCTCGAAAGTTCCTTGTTGTAGAGAGAAGAGGGAGACTCCCTTCCTTCTATAATTACATTTCCCTTGTACAGGCAGAGATGGACGCTGCCGTCGATCAGTTCCTGGCTTTTTTCAATTGCAGCCATCAGGAAATCCATTTCGGGACTGAACCAGAAACCATAGTATATGAGTTCGGAGAATTTCGGAGTCAGCATATTCCTGAGTCTCATCACCTCCCGGTCCATTGCCACACCCTCAAGGTCCATATGGGCAATGTGGAGTACGGTTCCGGCAGGAGTTTCGTAAACACCTCTTGACTTTATTCCCACAAAGCGGTTCTCAACCATATCGAGCAGGCCGATGCCGTTCTTCCCGGCAATCTCATCGAGATACACGAACAACTCGTAAGGATCTTCCTTGATGGTTCCATCCTCCTTGTTTACCAGCTTTACCGGTATGCCGTTCTTAAAATGGATGGCTATCCTGGTCTCGCGGTCAGGGGCGTCCTGGGGCATTACCATCTTTTCGAGAATGCTTTTGCCGGCAGTATACATGGGATCTTCAAGAATACCGGCTTCATGGCTGATATGCATCAGGTTGTCATCCTCGCTGTAGGGTTTGTCGATACTTGCCTTTACGGGAATATTCTTTTCCGCGGCATATTTAAGAAGGTCGGTTCTGCCCTTGAATTTTTCGAGGAATTCCCTGTCTTTCCAGGGAGATATGACTTTGATATCGGGTTTTAGCGAGTAATAGCACAATTCGAACCTGACCTGGTCATTTCCCTTTCCGGTGGCGCCGTGGGCGACCGTGTTTGCTCCCTCGCTCACTGCTGTTTCTATCTGCTTCTTCGCGATCAGGGGCCTTGCCAGGGCGGTGCCCAGAAGGTATCTACCTTCATATATGGCATTACCCATTATCGCCTTGAAGACATAATTTTCAATAAATTCCTTCTTCAGGTCAGCTATAATCACCTTTGAAGCTCCCAGCAGAAGAGCTTTCTTCCTGCAACTCTCAAAATCATCAGCCTGTCCTACATCGGCAACAAATGCAATAACCTCATAATCTTTCTCAATAAGCCATTTCAGGATAACCGATGTATCCAGACCGCCGCTGTATGCAAGCACAACTTTTTCCTTCATTTTTCTTTCAGTATTAAGTCAGTGATTTGATTTTTGAATATTTATTCCGCCCTGCTTTCCGGGGCTTTTCTTTTTATCTTATTGTGAAGTCCGGGCATGATCATCTCGAGACAGGAATAAAGCTGTTTCAGGTTGATGCCGTTCCTGGGGATGACAAGTATGGTATCGTCGCCGGCAATAGTACCGGCTATTTCATATCTGCGCGAATTATCTATAAAATATGCCGTGGCATTCGCGTGTCCGGGAATGGTGCGTATCACCAGCAGCCCCCTGGCTTCAACAATGTCGCTGACCACCGACAGCAGGTTAACTGCCGGTTCCGGTCCGGCCGGCGATTTGCCTGAAGCGGCAAGCGAATACATGTATCCCCCTTCACCGTCGGGTATCCTGCTTACCCCCAACTGGCGCATATCACGCGACAGTGTCGCCTGTGTACATTTGATCCCGGCATCCTCCAGTTTCCTGAGCAAGGCTTCCTGGGATGCTATCTTTTCAGATGCTATCAGCTTCTCTATTGCCTGTAGCCGGACTATCTTCTGCATATTTATACATATTTCGTGCAAATATATGCATATTTTTGATTCGAAGCTTATAATTGAGATTTTGTTATATTTTTATGGACTGAAATGTGCCAATGAGAGACTGTGCGAGGAAGATGTTTATTCTCCGTCCTTTATTGCGGTCAAATGCTGTCAAAGCGGAACCTGGTCATGGCATGCATGAGTTCAGAAACAGTGTCGCCGGATGTATGAATTCCGGCGGGGCGATGGCAAACCGATTAAAGAGTTAGCGATGTACTGGCTTTCCCTCATAATTCTGATCCCCTACCTTTATATTATATTAAGGATATGGAAAGCGCTAAAAGGGATATTGCCATTCAGCGGCAACAGGGTTCCGCAGCTTTTTATTTCAGTGATAGCAGCCTGCCGCGATGAAGAAGGCAGACTGCCGGGCCTTCTTTCGGATCTTCTTGCCCAGGACTATGACCGGGATCTTTTTGAAGTAATAATTGTTGACGACAACTCAACCGACTCAACGGTTCAGGTAGCGCGGTCATTTAAAGGGCTGAAGAATATCAGGGTTCTCGGCAACCGCGGAAAGGGTAAAAAGCAAGCCTTAAGGACCGGGGCAGAAGCTTCCCGGGGAGCATTTCTGGTAACTGCTGATGCCGACTGCAGGTTTGGCCGGAACTGGCTTAAGACCATTGCATCCTTTGTTGAGCACGAGAATCCGGTAATGTCAATCAACCCTGTGATTATCAAGGCTGGCCGGGGTTTTTTCAACAGCTTCCAGGAGCTGGAGTTCCTGAGCCTTCAGGGCATCACTGCCGGTACCGCGGCTCTGGGAAACCCGGTCATGTGCAACGGGGCTAACCTGGGCGTGTCGCGTGATGCCTGGCTCAGGAATTCTGACCGGCTGCATGATGAGATCGCATCGGGAGATGACATTTTCCTGCTTCACAGCCTGAAGGCGGAAAAAGCAGGTTCGATTCTTTGGCTTGAGTCGGCTGATGCTGCAGCAGAAACCCCTGGTTCCGCCGATCCTGTTTCATTTCTCCGGCAGAGGGGAAGGTGGATATCCAAAGCCGGTTATTACAGTGACCGCTGCACCAGGCTGCTTGCATTTGTAACATTTGTTACGGTTGTGGCCCAGTTTCTTCTGTTCATCGGGGGCTTCATTAACCCGGCACTATTTAAAGTGTTTGCTGTTTACACTCTCGTCAAGTCCATTCCCGATTTTCTTATCCTTCACAACACCGCGGCAAGGTATGGCAAAATAGAACTTATGAGATGGTTCATCCCATCCCAGCTCCTGTATCCCCTGTATGTTCTATCACTTATTCCCTTCTCGTTCCGGAGAGCTGAATGGCAGGCTTAGTTGCCCATTTCCGACAGGAATTTGATCCTCATCAGCCTTATCTCCTCCTCTTCAAACTCACTGCCAAGTTCGGCAATTGCATCTTCAAGCGAGTCAGACTCGGCTTCTTCCCTGAAATATGCGAAGATGTCGTTCTGTCGCTCCTCGTCTATCACCATATCAATATAATAGTCGAGATTGATCCTTGTCCCGTAGTTCACAATGGCTTCTATCTCCGAGATCAGTTCATCCATTTCCAGTCCCTTTGCCTCAGCGATATCCTCCAGCGGTCGTTTCATATCGATGCTCTGGATTATATAAACCTTGATCCCCGATTTGTTTATAACCGACTTCACAACCATATCGAGTGGACGGATAATCTCTTTTTCCTCCACGTATTTCTTTATGATCTCGACGAATTCCTTTCCGTATCTCTGGGCTTTGCCTGCTCCGACTCCCGTGATATTCTGAAGTTCGTCAAGGTTCACCGGATACTGTATTGCCATATCCTCCAGCGAGGGATCCTGGAAGATCACGAAAGGAGGGACGTTTTTCTGTTTTGATATCTTCTTGCGGAGATCCTTCAGGATGCTGAAAAGCTCTTCATCAACTGCAGCGGTTTTTGCCCCGAAGGCGTTTTCCTCCTCGCCAGAATCTGCATAGTCGTGGTCCTCGGTGAGTATGAAGGATGTGGGCTTTTCAAGAAATTGCATCCCTTTTTCTGTAAGCTTGAGCAGGCCGTAGTTTTCAATATCTTTCGTGAGAAGTTTAGCAATCAGGGCCTGTCTGATAACCATATTCCAGTATCTCTCGTCCTTTTCCTCTCCTATCCCGAACATCTCGAGCTTATGGTGCTTGTACGACTTGATCGCGGAGGTAACTTTCCCTGCAAGGATATTTGCCACGTGGTCGGCTTTGAATTTCTCCTTAACTGCAAGAACTGTATCGAGCACGTTGACAACAGATTCACTTCCCTCGAACTGAGCTTTGGGGTGGAGGCAGTTGTCGCAGGCCTCGCAGTTTTCGTCAGGATATTCCTCACCGAAATAATGAAGCAGCAGTTTGCGCCTGCATACCGATGATTCGGCGTAGGATACCGTTTCGAGCAGCAATTGTTTTCCTATTTCCTGTTCGGCGATAGGTTTTCCCTGCATGAATTTCTCGAGCTTGAGAATATCGTTGTAACTGTAATACGCGATGCAGTTCCCCTCTCCCCCGTCGCGGCCGGCCCTCCCGGTTTCCTGGTAGTATCCCTCGAGGCTTTTAGGAATATCGTAATGGATCACAAACCTGACGTCCGGTTTATCAATACCCATTCCGAACGCGATTGTTGCAACAATTATATCGGCTTCTTCCATCAGGAATTTATCCTGGTTGCTTGTCCGGGTGGCGGAATCCATTCCCGCGTGATATGGAAGAGCCTTTATCCCGTTTACCTTCAGTGTTTCGGCCAGTTCTTCCACTTTTTTCCTGCTGAGGCAATAGATGATTCCTGATTTTCCCGGGTTGTTCTTTATGTATTTTATTATTTCCCTGGCGGCATCCTGTTTCGACCGCACCTCATAGTAGAGGTTGGGTCTGTTGAATGACGACTTGAAAATGTCAGCCTCAAGTATCCCGAGGTTTTTCTGGATGTCGTGCTGCACCTTTGGTGTGGCGGTGGCCGTAAGAGCAATTATGGGTGATCTTCCGATAGTGTCGATTATAGGCCTGATCCTGCGGTACTCGGGGCGGAAATCATGGCCCCATTCAGAGATACAGTGAGCTTCGTCGATCGCGTAGAATGAGATCTCTATGTTTTTCAGGAATTCAATGTTTTCCTCTTTTGTAAGCGATTCGGGGGCAACGTAAAGCAGTTTTGTCATACCGCTTAGCACATCATTTTTCACCCTGGTGCTTTCCGTTTTGGTGAGGGATGAGTTGAGGAAATGGGCAACCTCGTCGTCGGTGCTGAAATTCCTCATTGCATCCACCTGGTTTTTCATCAGGGCGATAAGCGGTGAAATAACTATTGCTGTTCCGCTCTTTATCACTGCCGGAAGCTGGTAGCAAAGCGATTTTCCGCCACCGGTGGGCATCAACACGAAAGTGTCGCGGCCACTTAGGATATTCTTTATTATTTGTTCCTGAGTACCCTTGAAAGTATCAAATCCAAAGTACTTCTTTAAATAATCATGTATCGTTGCATCATTATTCATTTTACAGCTCTCCTCCGATTATCATTCCTCTCTAAAGTCATGTCTCTGTATTCTATATAAAGTTATATAATTTATTGATCAAACCGAATATTTAGTGAATATTTAATAAAAATGTTATAATCCGGGGATTTTCACTTAATAGTTTTGGTATTGTTATGCAAAAAAGATTTATCATCTTTACAGCCTGGAAATTCAAAATAACTGCTGAAGTATAATGGCCACAGACGACAAGAAAAAAAAGAATCCTGAGGGAGAGATGTCCTTTCTGGAGCATCTTGAGGAATTGAGGTGGCATATTATCAGGTCTGTCATTGCCATATTTGTGCTGATGATCGTAGCTTTCATGTTCAAGAATTTAATATTTGACAAAATAATCCTTGCTCCAAAGGAGCCTGATTTCTTCACCAACAGGATACTTTGCCGGCTGGGAGAGCTAGTTGGTTTAAATGCTTTGTGTATCAACTCAAAGCCGGCCAATCTGATAAACATAAAAATGGCCGGCCAGATAACCACTCACATCGTCGTTGCGCTGGTTGCCGGACTGATAGTTGCTTTTCCCTATATATTATATGAATTCTGGAAGTTTTTCAAGCCTGCCCTTCACAAAAACGAGCAGCAGGTAGCCAGGGGCGGTGTTCTTGTCACCTCAATGCTTTTCTTCATGGGTGTTCTTTTCGGATATTTTGCCCTTGTTCCCCTGTCGATCCACTTCCTCACAACCTATGAGATTAGCACCGACGTGGTAAACCAGATCAACATCCGTTCCTACATTGGTACCATAACCTCAATCTGCCTTGCCACAGGTTTGATCTTTGAGCTTCCTGTGATCTCCTATTTCCTGACAAAGGTGGGGCTGATCACACCTTCGTTCCTTACAAAATACAGGAAGCATGCAATTTTTATCATTGTTATCGTGGCGGCCATCATTACGCCTCCCGATGTATTTTCACAGATGCTTGTATGTATTCCCCTTCTGATCCTCTATGAAGTGGGTATTGTTATCTCGAGGCGTGTTATGAAACAGAAAGAGAAAGATCACAAGGAGTTCATGAACGAAAATGCCTCCTGACCTTTGTCTAATGCCATTAACGGATGAAGCTCCACACTCATAATCTTGTAAAGAAATACCGCAACCGCACGGTTGTCGACCATGTCTCGATCGAGGTGGAACAAGGGGAGATTGTCGGTCTGCTGGGTCCCAACGGCGCCGGAAAGACCACATCCTTTTATATGATTGTTGGGCTGATAAGGCCCCGGGAAGGAAGCATCTATCTTAACGAAGAAAACATCACGACACTACCTGTTTACAAGAGGGCCCGCAAGGGGATAGGTTATCTCGCCCAGGAACCCTCAGTTTTCAGGAATCTGTCGGTTGAGGATAATATAAAGGCGGTGCTTGAGATGTCGGGGATGTCAAAGGGGGAACAGTCGGAGCGTCTCGAAACCCTGCTCAATGAATTCGGGCTTCAGAAGATAAGGAAGAGCAAGGGTGTCCAGCTTTCCGGGGGAGAAAGAAGACGTACCGAGATTGCCAGGGCTCTCTCCCTCAAGCCCAAATTCATCTTGCTCGACGAGCCTTTCGCGGGAGTCGACCCGATTGCCGTGGAGGATATACAGGAAATCGTCTCCAAACTGAAGGACAAGAATATAGGGATTATCATTACCGATCACAATGTTCACGAGACACTGGCTATAACCGATCGGGCCTACCTGCTTTTCGAAGGCCGTATCCTCATGTCGGGGACATCTACCCAGCTTGCTGAGAATGAACACGTAAGAAAAGTATATCTTGGCAAAAACTTCGAACTCCGCAAGTAAGGCATCGTTTGCAATAACAATTATTTTATCTACTTTTGCGTGGATTTTTCCGCGGATGTGTCGTAATTGGTAGCCGAGCAAGACTTAGGATCTTGTGTCTTTATGACGTGGGGGTTCGAGTCCCTTCATCCGCACCATAATACACCGCACGAAACGGTTGTAATAAAAGCGTTCCGGCGGTTTTTTTAAATACTCAATAAACAGAGATAAAAATGAATATCACCAGGGAGAACACTGACGATCTGAATGCCATCCTGACAGTCGAGGTTGAAAAGAACGACTATGAAGCCAATGTTGAAAAAGTACTGAGAGATTACCGTAAGAAAGCCAATATAAAGGGATTCCGCCCGGGCATGGTACCATTCGGTCTTATAAAGAAAATGTATGGAAGGGCTGTTAAGATTGAGGAGATAAACAAGCTGGTCGCTGAAAATATCCAGAAATATCTTGTCGATGAGAAGATAGAGATACTCGGCGATCCCCTGCCCCGCCCTGATGATAACGAACATCCGGATTTTGATACACGGGAATCATTTACATTTTCATTCGACCTTGGCCTGGCACCGGTCTTCGAAACCAAACTCAGCAAGAAGAATAAGGTGATATTGTATGAGATTGAGGCCGACGAAAAAATGAAGAACGACTATATTGACAACTATGCCCGTCGTTACGGCCGTTTTGAAAAAGCGGATGTCACGGAAGAAAAGGACGTTCTGAAGGGAAAGATTGAAGCGCTTGACGAAAATGACCAGCCCCTGCCCGACGGCCTCTTTGCCGACGATACCACCCTGTCGGTGGAGCTGGTCAAGGACAAGAAGATACAAAAGCAGTTTATAGGCAGTAAGGAAAATGACAGCATCATTTTTAACCTGAGAAAGGCTTTCCCGAACGACTATGAAATTGCAGGACTGCTCAAGAGGCAAAAGGAAGAAGTTGAGAAAATCGACGGTAACTTCATGTTTACAATAAATGAAATAACCCGTTTCAGGAAAGCCGAACTCGATCAGGAGCTTTTCGACCGCATCTACGGCGAGGGAGTGGTTACATCGGAGGAAGAATTCCGCAAGCGTATCGACGAGGAGATTGACGCTTCCCTGAATGAAGAAACCAGCTACAAGCTGTCGATGGATCTCCGGAAGCTTGCTCTCGACAAATCGGAATTCGAACTGCCGGAGGATTTCCTTAAAAGGTGGCTCCTAACGGTAAATGAAAACAATTCTGAAGAACAGATAGAAAAGGAATTCGGCAATTTCACCAAGGACCTTAAGTGGCAGCTGATACGCAACAAGATAGCCAGGGACAGTGAGATCAAAATTACACCAGAGGAACTGCAGAAGGAAGCTGAAAACATCACCAGGCAGCAGTTCAGGCAGTACGGACTGTTCTATGCTACCGATGAGCAGGTCACACATTATGCCAATGAAACTCTTAAGAGAGAGGAGGATGCAAAACGTATTGCCGACAAGATCATTGAGGAAAAAGTAATACAGGCCCTGAAGGATATGGTCAAGCTTGAAACCAAAACGGTGACCGTTGCTGAGTTTAACAAGCTTTTTGAATCGTAATCAATGCTTTAGACCGAACAACAATTTTTTTCGTAACTTTGGGTTATAACAAAAAACATACAACCATGTACAGCTCAAGCGATTTTGGGAAATTTGCACGCGGCAGGCGGGGAATAAGCAGCGCCACCATGCATAAATATGCTTCAGTTATCTCAAACAGCTATATATCCCCAACGATCATTGAGGAGCGTCAGCTTAATGTTGCCTCCATGGACGTTTTTTCGCGTCTTATGATGGACCGGATAATCTTCCTCGGGCTTCCGATTGACGATTATGTGGCAAATATCATCCAGGCACAGCTGCTCTATCTCGATTCTGTCGATCCCGGAAAAGACATCCAGATATATTTCAATACACCGGGAGGGTCGGTAAGTGCCGGACTCGGTATTTATGATACCATGCAGTATATCACTGCCGACATTGCCACCATTTGCACCGGTATGGCCGCTTCAATGGGAGCCGTTCTGCTCACTGCCGGAACAAAAGGCAAGAGATCGGCCCTTAAGCACTCCAGAATAATGATTCATCAGCCGATGGGCGGATTCGAAGGCCAGGCATCGGATATAGAGATCCAGGCCAGGGAAATCCTGAAGCTCAAGAGGGAATTGTACGAGATAATAGCCCATCATACCGGCAATCCTATTGAAAAAGTTGAAAAAGACTCCGACAGGGATTACTGGATGACATCTACAGAGGCTAAGGAATACGGAATGATTGATGAGATTCTCATAAAAGGCGAAGGTCATAAATAATGGATAAATGTTCATTTTGCGGCAGGACTAAGAAAGAGGTCAGTATACTGATAGCCGGGCTGGAAGGTCATATTTGTGATCACTGCATCGAGCAGGCTTACAGTATTATGAACGAGGAACTGGGCACGAAAAGCAGCTTCAGTTTCGATATGGTGAACCTTCTTAAGCCTGCCGAAATAAAAAATTTCCTCGACCAGTACGTTATCGGCCAGGACATGGCCAAGAAGATTATCTCGGTGGCTGTCTACAACCATTACAAGAGGCTGATGCAGAAACCCGATTCTGACGACATCGAGATTGAAAAATCAAATATCATTCTTGTAGGTGAAACCGGTACCGGGAAAACCCTGCTGGCAAGAACTGTTGCCAGGATGCTTAATGTTCCCTTTACCATTGTCGATGCCACTGTTCTTACCGAAGCCGGCTACGTGGGTGAGGACATTGAAAGCCTTCTCACACGTCTGCTCCAGAATGCCGACTATGATGTGAAGGCTGCCGAAAAGGGAATCGTGTTCATCGATGAGCTCGACAAAATTGCCCGGAAAGGCGACAACCCGTCAATAACAAGGGACGTATCGGGCGAAGGCGTTCAGCAGGGGCTGCTCAAGCTTCTCGAAGGATCAATAGTGAACGTTCCCCCGCAGGGAGGCAGAAAGCACCCTGAACAGAAAATGATACCTGTCAACACGAAGAACATACTTTTCATATGCGGCGGGGCTTTCGAGGGAATTGAAAAGAAAATAGCCCAGAGACTTAACACCCAGGTAGTAGGCTTTGGTGCCTCCAAGCACAGGAGCAGGATCGATAAGGACAACCTCCTGCAATACATTGCACCCCAGGATCTGAGGGCATACGGGCTTATCCCCGAGATAATAGGAAGGCTTCCCGTGCTGACTCACCTGAATCCACTCGACAGAAAAGCGCTCAGGGCAATACTTTCCGAACCGAAGAATGCGCTGGTAAAACAGTATGTCAAGCTTTTCAAGATGGATGGAATCGATCTCAGCTTCGGTGAAGGAGTTCTCGATTTCATTGTCGACAAAGCCATTGAATTCAAACTTGGAGCGCGCGGACTCAGATCGATATGCGAAACCATCATGCTCGATGCAATGTTCGAGTCGCCGTCGTCCGGGACCAAAGAGCTTGTCATCACCACCGACTACGCGGTCCGCAAGCTCGAAAGGATCGACATGAAGGTACTTAGGGCATCATAAAGCCCGGCGGCTTTTCTTCCTTTCATAGATCACATAGGAATATGGTATCTCCTTTTCATCGCGGGTTATGCATTCCTGACGGTCAATCACTTTCCACTTCCTTCCGTCTATCTTTGGGAACCACACATCGGCCTCTGCCTTTCTGTGAACATGGGTTATGTATAACCTGTCGGCCAGGGGCATGAACTGCCTGTACACGCTTCCGCCTCCTATAATGAATATCTCCTGGCCGGGATCGCACTTTGAAATTGATTCTTCAATTGAATATACTGCCACTGCAAAGTCGAAACATTCGCCCGGAATATCCGTTATAACAATGTTATAACGTCCCGGAAGCGGCTTTATGGGCAGCGATTCCCAAGTTCTTTTGCCCATAATCACCGACTTGCCCATTGTCAGCTGTTTGAATCTTTTAAGGTCTTCGGGTATATGCCATAGAAGTTCGTTCTCCTTCCCTAATCCCCAGTCGTCGGATACTGCTGCAATTATTGATATCATAATATTTATATTGAAATATCACCCTTTATATGGGGGTGTGCCGTATAGCCTGTAAGTTCAAAGTCCTCGTATCTGAATTTATCGATGTCTGTCACAGCCGGGTTCAGTTTCATTTCCGGAAGCGGGTAGGGTTTCCTCGTAAGCTGCAGTTTAACCTGTTCAATATGATTCAGGTAGATGTGAGCATCTCCCAGGGTGTGAACAAAATCACCCGGCTTCAGTGAAGTAATCTGTGCAATCATCAGGGTAAGCAGTGCATATGAAGCGATATTGAAGGGAACACCCAGGAAAATGTCGCAGCTTCGTTGGTAAAGCTGGCACGACAGGCGGCCGTCAGCCACGTAGAACTGGAAGAGGACGTGACAGGGAGGCAGGGCCATCCTGTCTATCTCGCCGGGGTTCCACGCGCTTACAATATGCCGGCGCGAATCGGGATTTTCCTTAATTGACCTTATGACATTTGCCAGCTGGTCGATCTTTTCACCGTCAGCCGTGGGCCATGAACGCCACTGGCAACCATATATTGGTCCGAGGTTCCCGTCGGCGTCGGCCCATTCATCCCATATCCTGACGCCGTTTGCCTTGAGATAGGTAGTGTTGGTGCTTCCCGAGATAAACCAAAGAAGCTCATGAATAATGGATTTCAGATGCAGCTTCTTGGTGGTCATCGCCGGGAACCCCTCACTGAGCCTGAATCTCATCTGGTATCCGAAAATGCTCAGTGTTCCCGTTCCCGTACGGTCTGACTTCCTCGTACCCTTGCTGAGTACATGATCAAGAAGATCAAGGTATTGCTTCATTGGCTTCCTTCAGCTAACTATAAGGGTTTATACTGGCAGCAGGCTACCCGGACTTTTTCTTTCGTCTTTCAATTTCATCCCTGATAGTTGCAGCCTTTTCATAGTCTTCGGTTTTGACAGCGTCGTCGATCAGTTTGAAGAGTTCCTCGTCGGAATAACTGTCATAGCCTGATCCTCCCCCTGAATCAAAAAGGCTTTCCCTGTCAGTTTCGGCTGACGGCTCTGATTCGGATGTTGTTATAGTAATACCGGCCTTATCGAGTATCTCCTCGGTAATGTATATGGGGCATCCAAAACGCAGGGCGAGTGCAACGGCATCGGATGTTCTGCTGTCGATCGATATTTCCTTTTCCCCGTTGTTGCACAGCAGTCTTGAATAAAATACGCCTTCTTCAAGTTTGTAGATCATAACCTCTATTACCATGATGTTGAATTCCGCTGCAAAATTCCTGAAAAGGTCATGAGTAAGGGGGCGGGGAGGATCGAGATTCTCCAGTTTAATTACAATTGCCTGGGCTTCAAAGCCTCCGATTATTATAGGAACCCTGCGTTCACCATTTTCCTCAACCAATATAAGAGCGTATGCCCCTGATTGGGTCTGACTGTAGGAAATCCCCAGTACCTTCAGCTTTACTCTCTTCATATCAAACAATTATAAACCAACGAAATATATGAGTCCCGGCTTGTTTCAGACAAATATAAAGATTAAAGCAGTAAGACAAAGGCCTGTAATGTTCTTTTTTCAACATAAATGCCCGTTTGCGCCTGCAATTCGGTATGGATCTTTCAATTCGGGACAAAAATTAAGGCTGTATGATTGACTGATTAATCATTTTGTATATCTTTGCAGTCCGATTTTGAATAAATCCTGGCAGGCTTTACAAAGTTGCATGAAATTTAACATGTACGCCTCCCGGAGTCAATTAAAAAAAGAAGAACAGATGTACGCGATCGTTGAAATTGCCGGTCAGCAGTTTAAGGTAGAAGAAGGCAGAAAGATCTTTGTCCACCGCCTGGAAGCGGAAAAGGACGCCGTAGTTGAATTTGACAGGGTATTGCTTGTTGAAGACAATGACAAAGTTCTTGTTGGCGAGCCTGTTATTGAGAATTTTATCGTTGAAGGAAAGGTGCTTGATCATGTAAAGGGCGACAAGGTTATCGTTTTCAAGAAGAAAAGAAAGAAAGGCTACAGGGTTAAAAACGGGCACCGGCAGTTATTCTCTGAGATAGAGATAACAGGTATCGGAGAAAAGGGAAGCCTGGGAAAGAAAGAAACTCCCAAAAAGGAAAAAGTGAAGAAGCCTGTTGAGCCGGAAGCAGTAAGCGCTGAGGAAAAGCCTCAGAAGAAGCCCAAAGAAAAGCCTCAGGAAAAGACTGAGGAGAAGCCTAAAGAGAAGAAGGCAACAGCAAAAAAGACTGCAGCAAAGGCTGAGCCCGGGGAAAAGAAGGCAGCAGCAAAGAAGCCAGCTGAAAAAAAAGCCCCGAAGAAAAAAGAATAATAACTAAAGATTTAAATACTATAGAGATATGGCACACAAGAAAGGAGCGGGCAGTTCACGTAACGGACGCGAATCGGAAAGCAAGCGACTCGGCGTCAAGCTCTATGGAGGCCAGATGGCCAAAGCGGGCAATATAATCGTACGCCAGAGAGGTACAAAGCACAATGCCGGGCAAAACGTCGGCGTCGGCCGCGACCACACCCTTTTTGCATTGAAGGATGGTAAGATTGAATTCAGGAAGAAAAAAGACAACAAGGTTTACGTCTCGGTAATACCTGTGACTGAATAGCACAGTATCTTTCAGAATATCAGACTCCCGAAATTCTTTTCCTACGGGGAAAGCATTCCCGGGAGTTTTTGTATTTTTGTTACAGGCCTTTTCTCATTAAAACAACAGCCAGATGCTTACGATAAACCTAATCCGCGAAAACAAGGACTTCGTCATTGAACGACTCAGGGTAAAAAATTTTGATGCTACTGAGACAGTTGATAAAATCCTGGAGCTCGATCAGATGCGCCGGGAGATCCAGTCGAAATTCGACCAGGCGCAGGGCGACATGAACCGGATATCGAAGGAGATAGGAATCATGATGAAGGAAGGCAGGAAAGATGAGGCAGCCCGGGCAAAAGAAAAAACCGGGTCGCTCAAGGAAGAGACCAGGTCGCTGTCGGAGCGGCTTGCCTCTCTCGAAGACGAGCTTAAAACCGAAATCATAAAGCTTCCCAATCTGCCTCACGCCCTTGTTGCTCCCGGTCAGGGAGCAGACGATAACGTGAAGGTCCGTGAGGGAGGCGTGATCCCGGTTCTTCCCGATGGAGCCCTGGCACACTGGGACCTGATAAAAAAGTACGACATTATTGATTTCGACCTTGGAACAAAGCTGACCGGGGCAGGGTTTCCGGTGTACAAGGGAAAGGGTGCCAGGCTGGAGAGGTCGCTTATTTCCTTTTTTCTCGATGAAGCGGTTAAGGCAGGGTACACTGAACTGATGCCTCCCATAATAGTAAATGAGGATTCGGGGTTCGGAACAGGGCAGCTTCCCGACAAAGAAGGACAGATGTATCACGTTAGCCTTGACAACTTTTACCTTATTCCCACGGCCGAGGTTCCCGTTACAAACATATACAGGGATGTCATCCTCAACGGGGAAGACCTTCCTGTAAAAAATGCCGCCTACACACCCTGCTTCAGAAGGGAAGCCGGATCGTGGGGCGCACATGTGAGAGGACTCAACAGGCTTCACCAGTTCGACAAGGTGGAAATTGTGCAGATAGCACATCCCGAAAAATCATATGAAAGTCTCGAACAAATGGTAAACCATGTTGAAAGCCTTGTTATAAAGCTTGAAATGCCCTATCGCGTACTCAGGCTTTGCGGAGGCGACATGTCGTTTACAGCATCCATGACCTACGATTTTGAAGTATGGTCGGCAGCCCAGAAGAGATGGCTGGAGGTGAGTTCCGTTTCAAACTTCGAGTCGTTCCAGGCCAACAGGCTGAAATGCCGTTTCAGGGAAAAAGGGGAAAAGCAGAACAGGCTTGTCCATACACTTAACGGAAGCGCCCTCGCTTTGCCAAGGATAGTGGCCGCCCTGCTGGAAAACAATCAAACCGACAATGGAATTGTCATCCCTGATGTTCTCAGACCCTATACCGGTTTCGACATTATAAACTGATACCTGCCACAAGTTCATTCCATTTCCGGATTGCAGCATATCCGCGGGCAGGATCACAATATTCAGGGCGGAAACAATGAGCAGAACCCGACTATCATACATCTATGCCGGAATTGCAATACTGTTCTGGTCTACAATTCCAACCGCCTTCAAAATCTGTCTTGGCGAGATGCCTATTATCCACATGCTTTCAATAGCATCCTTCACATCCACCCTTGCCCTCCTGGGTATAATCATTGCCGGGAAAAAAACAAGTCTCCTGATCTCTTCTTCACCCTCCGGCCTGCTGAGTTCAGCAATACTGGGGCTGATGAACCCTTTCGTATATTATCTTATCCTTCTGAAAGCCTATAAGCTCCTGCCCGCACAGGTTGCACAGCCGCTGAACATGATCTGGCCCATAATCCTTGTATTTCTTTCAGCGCCAATACTTAAGCAGAAAATTGCTACCAGGAGTTATGCTGCCCTGCTCATCTCCTTTCTCGGGGTATATATAATATCGTCGCGGGGAAAGCTGTTCAGCCACAATAGTGCCGACACCCTTGGCGTGCTTCTGGCAACGGGCAGTTCAGTCTTCTGGGCCCTGTATTTTATCCTGAACATGAGAGACAAACGGGACGAGTCAGTAAAGCTTTTCCTGAACTTTCTCTTCGGATCGCTATATCTGGCGATTGCAATGACGGTGACCGGCAACTGGCCGGGAATGGGGATTATAAGCCTGAAAGGCTGGGTATCCGCGGTATACATCGGCCTTTTCGAGATGGGCCTGACTTTTTTCTTCTGGCTGAAAGCCCTTCAGCTTGCTCCCTCGACCGACAAGGTGAGCAACCTGGTTTACCTTGCTCCCTTCCTGTCGCTTGTCTTTGTGAATTTCATACTTCACGAACCTTTGTATCTGACAACTCCTTTAGGGCTGTTGCTGATAATAACCGGAATATTGATCCAGAACAAAAAAAAGCGGATAAGAGCTTAATAGCTTATCTTTGTATCCAGGCCCGAATTCTAAACAAGGAAAAGGATTGAATAAGATCAAAAAGGAAAGAATCATACTCGGGATCGACCCCGGAACAACCATCACCGGCTATGGAATAATCAGGATATCGGGCAGGGATCCCGAACTGATAACCATAGGCGCGATCGACATCTCGAAATATGATGATCATTTCCTTAAAATCAAACATATCTTTGAACGCACTCTGGGGATTATTGAGGAATATCATCCCGATGAGCTGGCTATCGAAGCCCCCTTCTACGGCAAGAATGTACAGTCGATGCTGAAGCTGGGGAGGGCACAGGGAGCGGCAATAGCGGCAGCGCTAAGTCGGTCTGTCCCGGTCTTTGAATATGCTCCGAGGAAGATTAAGATGTCGATAACCGGAAGAGGCTCAGCCTCAAAGGAGCAGGTTGCATCCATGCTGATGCAGATACTTAAGTTCAAGGATATGGGTGTTAAGCTTGATGCCACCGACGGACTTGCTGCCGCGCTCTGTCATTTTTACCAGACCAACAACCCGTTAGGGGAAAAGAAGTCCGGCAGTTGGAATGACTTCATCAAAAAAAATCCCCGCAGGGTCAAAAAACAATAAACTTTCAGATTACCGAAAAGGCAAGGGCGGCAACACTGATTTTTATATTTTCACCCTTTAGCAATTCCGCGGCACAGGCCTCGATTGTCGAGCCGGTTGTGATCACATCATCCACGATGAGTATATGTCTGCCTTCCGTCTTCCCCCTGTCGCTTACCCGGAATATTTCATTGACATTAAGCCATCTGTCGTATCTCGATTTTTTTGTCTGGGTGGTACTGACGCTTATTCTTTTCAGTATTCCGGTATCAACAGGTATGCCGGTAGCTTCCGAAATACCCCGGGCGATCAGCTCACTCTGGTTATATCCCCTACGGCGTTGCTTTGAAGGATGAAGAGGCACAGGTATTATAAGGTCTATTTCATTCAGAAACACAGTGTTTTTCAATGAATTGCCATATATCCTTCCGAGTTCGGTTCCTATTTCGGCAGCGCCCTTGTATTTCAGATGGTGTATTAGCCTCCTGATCCTGCTGTCGCGGGTATAGTATGAAAATACAGCAGCATGTTCAACCGGGCATCTTCCCCAGAAGATTTTCTCAACAGGATTTTCAGGAATCAGATGGAAACCGGTACGGGGAATAAGCACGAAGCATTCGGTACAAATGACCTTTTCATTCCTCAGAAGCTGATTGCCGCATCCATGGCAAAGCCTGGGGAATAGAAAACTAATGAAGTCATCCCACAGATCGTAAAGATAATTCATGCAGCGGGCAGAATTGCAGCCCTAAAGTTATGCAAATGCGGGGAAAGAAAAAAGCATCCCGGTTAAAATCAAAGTATCACCTTTTCGTTGATCCTCTTTGCTATTTTTTCAAATTCCTCAGCCGACAGTTTCAGTTTGGGATTTTTGAAGTTAAGGTCCGAAACACTGTTGATGGGTACCAGGTGTATATGTGTATGGGGCACTTCGAGGCCTACCACCGCCACTCCAATCCTTGCGCATGGAACAGCTTTCTCGATTCCCAGGGCTACCTTTTTTGAAAAAAGCATCAGACCCGACAGATCATCGTCATCCAGGTCGAATATATAGTCATTTTCTTTTTTGGGTACCACCAGGGTATGACCTTCCATAAGTGGATTAATATCGAGAAAAGCAAAATATTTCTCATCCTCGGCTACCTTGTAGCACGGGATCTCGCCTCTGATTATTTTTGTGAATATTGATGCCATATAGCTATAGTATTTCAGGATATTGAAAGTATTTCAAAAGGTATTATACCGGAGGGTACTTTAATATCGACGGATTCACCCGCCTTTCTGCCCATAAGTCCCATCGCGATCGGTGAATTAACCGCGATTTTTCCCTGTTTCAGATTGGCCTCGGCTTCAGGAACTATCTGGTATTCCATAACATGGTTATTATTTTTATTCTTGATCTTCACCCTGTTAAGTATCCTTACCGTCGAAGTATCGATTTTTGATTCATCGATGACCCTTGAACGCGAGAGAATATCTTCCAGCCGTGAGATCTTCATCTCAAGCATACCCTGGGCTTCCTTGGCGGCTGCATATTCTGCATTTTCCGAAAGGTCTCCCTTATCCCTGGCTTCGGCGATCATTTTGGAGATCTTGGGTCTTTCAACAAACCTGAGTTCATCAATCTCTTCTCTGAGCTTTTGAAGACCCTCTTCCGTAATGTATACAATCTCTGACATTAGTTGTCTTATATTTCAAAAACAAGAAGAATCCCGGAAATCCCGGAACTCTTCAGTAACAAATATAAGAAGGCTTCAATGAATTTCCAAAAAAAAGAAAGTTAAAACTGGTATAAAACAAGTAATTAAGGCAGATTCCCGCTTAGTGCTTACCGGTTTCTGTTAAAATCCACTTGATTAACAATGAATTATTCAATTAATATAACAGTCATTCGATTAACGAACAATGAACTACAGTGCTGTTAATCAGGCAACAAGCGATAAGAGCGGCACGGGGCACAGGGCGCAGAGCACAGGGCGCAGGGCACGGGGATAAGTCTTGCAGGTCGTGCAAGTCGTGCAGGTCTTGCAGGTCTCTTACAATGAGGAATTAGCGAAGGTTGTATCGGATGAATCCCCTCCAGTGGAGAGCCTGCCCCGCTCAAGCGGGGGGATCTTTCTCGAAGGACACTAAACGCTTAACACTATCCACTCTTTCGCCCTGTGCTTGTTCGCATACCGCTTTCCCCTTTC
>ENA-UPXM01000400-UPXM01000400.1-activated-sludge-metagenome-genome-assembly--contig:-NODE-400-length-63713-cov-84.276949_pt1 | contig 63713 bp, 55 predicted proteins | sample MGYA00238178_ERZ772708 | MGnify/ENA primary metagenome ERZ772708 (study PRJEB29002, sample SAMN05720212) | activated sludge metagenome | isolation source: anaerobic digester from wastewater...
ATGCCCCCTCGTAATCGCCCTTTTCTATGAGGGCGATGTATCTCCACGGCTCCGTGTCCACGGGGCACGCAGCCTGGCAGGGGGCCCCGGTGAGCTGCTTGCACACGAACGCATCGCAGCGCTTGTCTTCGATGTGGCGCTCGTACTCCTCGCGGAAATACCTGAGCGTGCTCAGGACCGGGTTGGCGGCCGACTGGCCCAGGGCGCACATGGTGGTGTCCCTGACCGTCTCCCCGAGCTCCTCGAGCAGATTCAGGTGCTCGGGCGTGCCTCTGCCCTGGATGATATCCTCGAGGAGCTCGTGCAGCCGCTGCGTGCCCTTGCGGCAGGTAAAGCACTTTCCGCACGACTCGTCTTTCAGGAAGGCCATGAAATACCTGGCCACATCGATCATGCACGTAGAGTCGTCCATGACGATCATGCCGCCCGAGCCCATGATGGAGCCGGCGGCCTTGAGGCTCTCGTAGGTGATGGGCAGGTCGAACCTCGATGCCGGGATGCAGCCGCCGGCCGGTCCACCGGTCTGTACGGCCTTGATCTTCCTCTTCCCCGGAACACCGCCGCCGATGTCCCGCACGACCTGATTCAAGGTCATGCCCATGGGCACCTCGACGAGGCCGGTGTTCCTGATCTTACCCACCAGGCTGAAGATCTTCGTGCCGGAGTTGCCTTCCGCGCCCGTCTCCACAAACCGCCGGGACCCTTGAGCGACGATGACCGGTATGTTCGCCCAGGTTTCTACGTTGTTGATCATCGTGGGCCTGCCGTAGAGCCCCTTGACGATGGGGAACGGGGGCCTCTGCCTGGGCTCGCCCATGCGGCCCTCGATGGACCTGATCAGGGCTGTTTCTTCTCCGCAGACAAAGGCGCCTGCGCCCTTGACGATCGATATATTGAAGGAGAAGTCGGTCCCGAGGATGTTCTTTCCGAGCAGGCCCATCTCTCTCGCCTGCTCGAGTGCGATCTTCAGATGCTTGATCGCGAGCGGATATTCCGTTCGGATGTAGATGATCCCTTCGGTTGCGCCCGTGGCAAAGGCGCCCACGGTCATCCCCTCGATGATGCTGTGCGGGTTGCCCTCAAGGACGCTCCTGTCCATGTAGGCACCCGGGTCGCCCTCGTCGGCGTTGCAGATGAGGTATTTCCCGGACACGTTGCGCTGGGAGGCGAAGAGCCCCCATTTCCGCCCGGTGGGGAAGCCTGCTCCCCCGCGGCCGCGAAGCCCCGAGGCCGTTACCTCTTCGACGATGCGCCCGGGATTTTGCTCTTCAAGAACCCGGGCAAGGGCGAGATAGCCGTCGTTGAGGATATAGTCGCGGATGCGGATGGGGTCGATCTTTTCGTTCCTGCCGATGATGGTCCTTGCCTGCCCCTGGAAGAAGGGCATATCGTCCTGTTTCTCGATCCGAGCGCCTGTTTCCGGATGCACGTAGAGCAGGTGCTCGACGATATCGCCCCGCTCTGCCGCTTTGATGATGGCCGTGATGTCGTCGGGGCTCACCTTTGGATAGAAGGTGCGCCCCGGCTCGAGGAGCACCGAGGGCTCCATTGCGCAGAAGCCGTGGCAGCCCGTGACGCGCAGCCGGACCCCGCAGGCCGGGCCCTTCCGGAGCAGCTCGCGCTTGGCTGCGCGGATAACAGCGTTGGCGCCGCTTGCCTGCCCGCAGGTGCCTGCGGATATGACCAGCGTGGGGACGTTAGGATCGAATTGCTTAAGAAGGCGTGACCGAAACTCGTGAAGCCCGTTTATCGAATCGAACTTTTCCATGGTGCCCGCCCCTTACAGTTCCGCCCTGCCGATGTCGAGCAGGTGGCCCTCACACCCCGTGCGGGTGCATATGCGAAAGACGCCGCTATTGTCGGCGAGCCTCATCGTTGCCAGCGGGGCCCCACAATCCACACAGCGGGAGCCGTCCTGGAAAGACGAAGCGCAGTGGGGGCAGGAGAGCTGTATGATGGTGTCGGCGGGAAAGTCGTGCTCGTGGGTTCTGGAAAAATGCCCGTACAGAGAGGGGATCCTGGCCCATCCGGTCTTGCCGTTCATCGAAGCCGTGATCAGTATGGACGGGTGGCCGTGGAGGCTGGTCCCGCTGTCCATGAGGCTCCTGCCGCACCGGGGGCAGGACACCTCTATCAGGAACGGGTGCGCTTCCTGTGACACGTCCGAATCGAAGGTGCCCTCCCTCGTGTCCCGGAGTATCTCTCCGACCTTCCGGGCGGTCACGTTCGCGAAGTAGTGCCCGTCGGAGACCACGATGGGGCCCAGGGCGCATGCCCCGAGGCAGTTGACCGTCTCGAAAGTGATCTCGTTGTCCGGGGTGGTCTCCCCCGGTTTTATGCCGAGCTCCTGCGAGAACTCCTCGACGATCTTCTGAGCGCCGCGCACGTGGCACGCCGTGCCGAGGCAGGCCGATATGCAGTGCCTGCCCTTGGGCTTCAGGCTGAAGGCCTTGTAGAACGTGGCCACGCCGTAGATGTCGGCCAGCGAGCGCCCTGTCTCCCTGGCCACCAGCCTCAAGGCCTCCTCGGGGAGATAGGAGCACTCCTCCTGGATCTCTTCGAGGATGGCGATGATCCCCGCGTGGTTCTTGCCGTTACGCTGAATGATCTCAAGAATGCCTTTCGTATCCATGCCTTTCTCTTTCTCCTTAGGTCCAACCTTCCTTCTATCCCGTATCGCTCCCTCACTGATATTCTTCGCAATGCCACACACCCGATTCAGGACGTGGGAAGCGACACGTATTGCGGTGCACACAGTTGCCGCACAGGCCCAGAACCGCTCCCAATGCACGAGGCTTTGTATCAGAGATCATGAGCTTGGCGGCCGAGGCACATCGTCTTCCCCTCCTGCCGGCATGCGACCCGTCGCCCGCCTCATACTCCTCGCAGAAATGAATGCCCTGCCCGGGTGCCTTTGTTAAGGTGCACCGTGATGAGTATTTGCAGGTAGAACAGATCCCCTCGTAGCTTTCGGGCATGTCGCACCCCCTGTTTCTTGTTCATGTGACGTGATCATCGGGCAAGAAACATGCCTGAGGCATCCCGAGGCCCGCCTGAGATGCACGAACAGCGGCGGCTCTTACATTTGGTTAATATCATTTTGTTTTTATTGGTTTTATTGGGTGGAAGACAATCCTTCGATGCCGGATGTGCACGTGCACGGACAGCAAGAGCCGGGATCTGGAAGTGGGGAATTTCTCCTCACTGGTGAGATATTCACCAGGTGCCGGAGGGTTTGTCGTCAGGGGTGCGAGCCTGCTTGATCTTTTCTCTCAGAGTCTTTCGGTCGATGCCGAGTATCTCGGCGGCGCGGGATTTGTTCCCCCCCACGCTTGCCAGAATCCTGCGGATGTAGCTGGCTTCTTCCTCTGCCAGGGATCTGAACGGGGCCGTCTCGGACAGGGCGGAGAATCGCATGAATGACGGCAGATCGGGAATCTCGATAGTTGGCGCATCGGTCATGACGGTCAGCCGCTGGACGAGATTTTCCAGCTCTCTTATGTTTCCCGGCCAGGAATAATTCATGAAGGCTTTCACCACCTCATCCGAGAATGAGGGCACCGGCCTGCCCATTTCATGGGCGAACTTTGCCGCGAAATGCGAGACAAGAAGGGGGATGTCATCCCGCCTCTCTCTCAGAGGCGGGACGGTGATCGATATGACATTGAGTCGGAAGAACAGATCTTCCCGGAATATATCCTTCTTGACCAGGGCCCGAACGTCTTTATTGCTCGAAGCAAGAATCCGGACGTCGATCTTCTGGGTTTTCCTCGCACCGACCATGCACACCTGCTTGTCCTGGAGCACACGCAGGAGCTTGACCTGCATGGCCGGGCTCATTTCGTTGATCTCGTCCAGAAATATGGTGCCCCCGTCGGCGGTCTGGAAGAACCCTGCTCGCGACTCGGTCGCGCCGGTGAACGCCCCCTTCACATAACCGAACAGCTCGCTTTCCAGCAGCTTTTCCGGGATGGCGCCGCAGTTGACCGGAACAAAGGGGGCCGAGGCCCGCTTGCTGCTGTAGTGGATTGCACGTGCGACGAGCTCCTTGCCTGTGCCGCTTTCGCCCAGAACGAGCACGGTGGCCGAGGATGCCGCCGCCTTTTCGATCTGTGCGAGCATGTTCCGGATGGCAAGCGATTCTCCGATGATGCCGTATGAATTGGGCCTGACCCGGGGTTTTCTCCCCTTGACCATGGTCTTGAGCTCCCGCTTGTTGAGCGCCCTCTCAACGGCCGCGAACAGCTCCTCGTCGGTGAAGGGTTTCGGAAGGTATTCCTCGGCACCCATCTTCACCGCTTCCACCGCCCCCTTCACGGATGCGTAGCCGGTGATCATGATCACCTCGGTGTCGAAGCAGTTTTCCCTGACGTGGCGTATAAGATCCAGGCCGCTGATTTTCGGCATTTTGTAATCGGTGATGACCAGGTCCACCGGGGATGTTTCAAGGACCTTGACGGCGTCGGCGACGTTCGATGCGGTGAGCACCAGATACCCCCGGGAGGAGAGGTTCCGCTCGAGGATGTCGAGCGCGGTGGGCGCGTCGTCCACCACCAGTATGCGGTTTTTCCTGGCAGCTGTCATCTTGAGTCCTCCTCCGGTTCGGTCGACGTGCTGTACGGGAAGGTAAGCACAAACCTGGAACCTTTCCCTGGTTCGCTTTCGACAACGATCCGTCCTGAATGTGATGCCACAATCCCGTGCACTACCGCAAGCCCCAGGCCTGTTCCCTGATCCACGTCCTTGGTGGTGAAGAAGGGCAGGAAGATGTTGTTCTTCACCTCTTCGCTCATACCGATACCCGTATCCTCCACCATCAGCGATACTTCATCATGGCTGAACGCCGTTGTGAGAGTGATGGCGCCGCCTTCAGGCATGGCCTGCAGGGCGTTGATCATCAGGTTGGAAATGACCTGGAGCATCTGAGACTTGTTTGCCGTGATTTCCGGGAGATCGGGAGCGAGCATGCGCCTGAGCTCCACGCATGACTTGCAGCACAGAGACTCGAAGAGGCTCAACTCGTCTTCTATGATCCGGTTCAGGTTCACCCTGCCTCTGCTGGGCGCGGACTGCCGGGCGAATATCAGGAGCTCGCGTATGATGGTCCTCGCATGAAGCGAGGCCTCGACGATCTTTTCGACATCCCGCACCGCCTGTTCCGGCATGTGCTCATTCTTCTGGATAAGCTGCGCGAATCCCAGGATGGTATTGAGCGGCTCATTGAGCTCGTGGGCGACTCCGGCGGCAAGCTGGCCGATTGCGGCCAGGCGGTCCGCCCTGGCCAGCTGGTCCTGTAGCTCGGACCGCGCGGCCTCCGCCTCCTTCTGCTCGATCATCTGCGCGATCTGACCCGCGACATTGTTGATCAGGCTCTGCTCCTCGTCGAGAAACGGTTTCCCCTGCGGGAAGGGCCTCTGGTCGGGATAGTGAACCTCGACCACCCCCCTGTTTCTGCCTTTGATTGTCACATGAGCGGCCTGCTTCTGCACCCCTTCAGCAAACGAGGGGGTCTGATAGGCGTGTCCGTCTATCACGATCCGGGCGCAGGCATGGGAAGGATACTGCCACGCCGGTGGAAGCAGGGCGACGATGTTCATCATCTTCTCTTCGAAAGACAGACCGGGCTCCGAGGCCGCACGCGCGATACCATACAGGCATGTGAGCTCCTTCACGCGCTCATGAAGCTTTGCCTGTGAAAGCAGGTGGATGAGCGCGAGCTCGAACTTGGCCGCAATGGTTTCGAGATACTCGAGCTTCACCGGATCATATGAATTTTCCCGCCTGCCCTTGAACAGGATCATCCCGATCTGTGCTTCGCCGAAACGCAGGGGAATCAAAACCAGCGACCGGTAGGCGCCGCCTGAGCTCATGCCGCCGAGCACGGCCTGCACATCCGAACCGGCATCCGGCGAGATCATTCGCCCGATGTCGTGGAGCCAGATGCTTCCGTGCTTCGTGCACTCCGCAGGCACAGAGCCGCAACTCAGATCCACCGCCGCCATTACCTTCCGGATATCGGGAAACCCGGTATCATCGGCAGTCGACGCGCCGCTTCCGCTATCGGCGATGATCGTGAAATCACCGGTCCCGTCGCGCTCCTTGTGCGCCTCGCACCTCAGGTCATCGGATCCGTCCTTTAACCGCGTTTCCACTGCATCGCAGCCGGAGTGCTCGAGGACGAGCTTCATCACCTCGGACAGAAACTCCAGTTTCGGCCTGTCCTGTGAAGCATATTGCAGGATTCTGTGCGAGAAATCCAGGCGGCCGTCTGAAAGACCGAGGGGGCTGGATTGAATAATACTCTTTCGATCTTCTCCTGTAGGCATACGATCCTGTCTTCCCTTGGAGGTGCGTCCCGGCGGCCTTTGATACAAATATTCATCATTTCCGCCGGGAGTTTCTGCACATATCATATCATAAATCCCGGATCAATTCCCCTGTGTTAATGAGTGCATCTCACAGGCATTCACTTGATTCTCGGTGTGAAAGGACTATTTTACTCTGCAGGGTCTACCGGGCCGCCTCGGCTCGCACATGATTGTATGGCGGTCTCTGCTGTCAATGCATGATTGTTCTTCTTGCTTTTTCATGACCCCTTGACCAATACAGCACGGAGGAGAAACCGATGCGGAACAGACGGTCGGACACCCGGGTGAAGGCCCCTGAGATGATGGACGCAACGATAACCTATACCGACACCCTCACCTCTGCGGACAGGGCCGTCGTGGCAAACATGAGCAGAAACGGCATCTTCCTGAAGACGGACGCGCCGCTGGCTGAAGATGCATACGTCTCCATGAAGCTCAACACCGAAAAGATCCTGGGCAAGCCTCTGTGGGCACAGGGAATTGTCGCCAGAACCGACGGGCAGGGAATAGGCATACGCCTAACCTATATCGAGCAGGACATCCTGAAACTGCTCTTTTCCTGATCTCACACCGTACCGGCGGGACCGGGGCAGCGCCCGCAGGAACGTTCCTGCTCCGAGAAGCGCCGGCGCTCCCGCCGAAGGCAAGCGGCACTACCGGAACTTGCTTGCAGGCCTCCTTTCCGGCACGTACACGTTCGGGACGCTTCCTTCGTTCCATTCCCTCGAAACGTAGAGGTTGCAGTAGCAGCTCCCGTATTCTTCCACATCCGGGGCCCGGTAGATGCAGGGGCAGGTGATATCCCTGTCCCACTCTCTGTCTCCCGATGCGAGCCTGCACGGGCAGCACATGTACCCGTATCGCTCCCTGTTGACCAGCAGTCCCCGCAGCAGTTCGAAAGTGACTTCGCGATCACGGTTGAAGTAGTACCCCTTTGCCTCCTGGGTCTTTTTCAGCATCTCGTAGAGCGTCTGTACGTCCATCAGAGCCCCAGGACCTCCCTGATCTCTTCTTCCCTGAAGCCGATGATGATGCGCTCTCCGATGATGATCGTGGGGAAGCTCAAATGCGAGTTGAGCTTTTTCACTTCCTCGATGACGACCTGCCTCTCTTCTCCGTCGAGAAGATCGACGTCCACGTATTCGTACTCGACAGCGTTGTCGTTCATGAATTTTTTGGTAGCCTTGCAGTGGCTGCAGGTACTGATGGTATACATCTTGACTTTCATTGCCGCCTCCTTTTTCTACAATAATATCCCTTGCACAAGAAATCAATGCCCAGTCTTTCTCAGACGATCTGTGAGGATATCCGGGTTTGGATGCCGGCTTTTGAATGTACGAAGCCCATCGCTACTATTGTAAGAAAGCGGCAATTATCCGTAGAACGCCGCCCCCAACCTTTCGGTGAGGCAGGGGCCGGGCGGTGACGTTTCACGAGAGCCTGACGTAGTGATCCAGGCAGCATCTGAGGAGGAAGAGCAGTGGAAAACACCTATGACGTTATTGCCCTGGGCGGAGGGCTTGCCGGGAGACCGGCGGCGATTATCGCGCGCAGATCCGGCGCTTCGGTGCTCATTGTGGAGGCGGAGATGTTCGGAGGGACGTGCCCGCTGAAGGGATGCATTCCAAAGAAGGTTCTCATCTCCTCCGCCGAGATCATGGAAAACATCCGCCGGTCGCCCGGGCTCCGTATCACGGTTCAAAACGCACATCTCGACTGGGACGGGCTTATCGATCTCAAGAAAGCGATCATTGCGCCTGTTCCGAAAGAACGCGAAAAAAGGCCGGAAAAGCTGGGAATCCACACCCTCTCCGGCCGTGCGCGGTTCACCGGATAGCACTCCACCGAGGCAGGCGGCCGGGAGTATCATGGAAAGAAGTTCGTCATTGCAACAGGGTCGAGTCCGAGAACCCTTCCCATCCCCGGGTTCGAAAACACCCTGACGAGCGATGAGCTCCTCGAGCTCGGCCGACCGCCTTCTTCGGTCATATTCATCGGAAGCGGGCCTATCGGCATGGAATTTACCCATGTCTTCCTGCGCGCCGGCATACATGTCACGGTCCTCGACGCGTGGATTCCATCACCAGAAGTTCTTCCGGGTTCGATGTCACCTAGAGGACAGGAGATGAATCCCGTGTTGCAGAAGCGGACATCATGATCAACAGCGCAGGCAGGACGGCCAACTACGAAGGCCTCAATCTCGCTGCAGCGGGGATCGAAACCGACGCAAAGAGAATCGTCTTCGACAAGTATCTCAGGTGCGTGCCAAACCGGGATATCTTTGTGGCGGGCGATGCAGTGCCCTCTTCACCGCAGCTCTCTCCCATCGCCACCTATGAGGGCCGCATCGCCGCCCATAATGTCACATCCTCCGACCTCATCGCACCGGATTACCGGTTCATTCCCTACGCGGTCTACACGATCCCCCCGCTCGCAGGCGTCGGTCTTACGGAAGAACAGGCGTCGGCCCGGGGCCTGAAATTCAAAACAGCACAGCGAAACCTGAAGTCTCTGAAGATGACCTGGATTTATACCGGCCCGGCCGCCTTTTCCAAGGTCCTTATCGAGGAAGAGACCGACAGGATCCTCGGCATCCATATCCTCCCACGAGATCATCAATATCTTCGGTCTTGCGATGAAGCACGACATCACCTCCCGCGATCTGAGGGAGTTCCTCTTCGCCTTCCCTACATTTGCTTCGGATATTCCGGACATGATCGCGCTCAAGGGCTGACGCCGGAAACGCTGAAAAACCCGGCCTGGATCATTTTCCCGATCCGGAGCAAGGGGAGGAGCCGCTATGCGAGGTTGTTGCTGCTGGCCGCATACGATCCGGTTCCGCCCGGTTTTTGCGGATAGACTCCGGATCCGGCCGAGCAACGGGTGGAGGGTATGTCAGTCACTCGGCACGGCGCTCGTGAAAAAAAACACGGAAACGATGTGTGCCGTCATCGTATCCGCAGGAAGGCACGTGCAGGCAGAGATCTTTCATGCATGGTTCGAAGGGCTGAAAAGCCCCCGAGGTGAATGGCCCGAACGCCTCAAGCGTTCTGATTCTTCCTGAACCCGTCGAGTATCCAGAGAACACCCCACCCCAGAGCGACCGGGCACAGGCCGACCACAGCAAAGCCGAGGACCCTGCCGGTCCAGGGCTGAAAGTAGGCCGTCCACAGCAGCAGCCAGACAACGGAAACGACCAAGGCGAGACGGAGTTTTCCGGAAAGCGCCTGCAGGGTCTTTTGGGATCTCTTTTCACCGCCTCTGCCCTTAAGCCGGGGCAGAAAGAATATGAGCACGAAGATCAGTACGATTACCAGTATTTCCTGCAGACCCGACACGCATATCCTCCGCGACATGGTATAGCCTATATGATTCCCCCGGTCAAACAGAACAGGCCCCGGCCCCGCGACGGGAAGCAGATCGCCGGGCGGCGCGCCGGCTGAGCACCTTCCGCAGGAACGCGGATCCGGGGGCCTGCCCGGAGTAGGGGCCGGAGATGTCTCTTCAAAAGGCTGATCAGAGAGCTTTGTTAGCCCCATCATTCCTCCAGCTCCGCCCCCGCTTTTCAATGGCACCCGGCTTCCGCCGCGGTTTCCCGGCGCCGCCCGGCGGTCGCCCGGACCTTCCGGTCTGCCCGGTGCAGATAATACTCGGATGGTACTCGGATGGAATGGAGACAAACGAGAAAAAGCCGGAGGGCACGAAGCCCTCCGGCTTTTTGTTCATGACATTGGAGTTGGAACGCTTATGCGGCCTGGGATTCTTCCCCGCCCTTCTTCTCTCTTTCGGCCAGCCATTTCCCCTTGTGGAATTCGCAGTACTCTCTGGTGGCCCAGCCGTGGAACATGATCTGCACTGTGCCCGGGTTCCCGAAGGTCCCCAGATAGAGGTGGATGATGAAGAACGCGGCGATGACCATGACAGACGCGGCATGAAGCATGTACGCCCATCTGGCCAGAGTCACGGGGAAGATGAGCGGGTTGAACATGATGAGACCGGAGATCACGATGATGATCCCGAAGATGAACACAGTCCAGAAGAACATCTTCTGCCCGGCATTGTACATGCCTCCCGGAGGCAGGTCGTGGGCGTCCCAGAGATAGCCGCCGGCCTTCTTCACCCACTCGGCGTCCTCGGGCACGAACTTGCAATGCTCCCACCACATGACGCTCGCTCCCGCGAGCGAGAATGCAAACACTACGCCGGAGAAAATGTGCATCCACTTCATGGCGTAGTGGCCGCCCAGGAGGGCGGCGATGAAGTCCCAGCTGTGGAACATCAGGCCCAGCCCGGTCAATAGAGCGAACAGACAGCTCCCGGCTAGGAGCCAGTGAACGATCCTCTCCTGCAGTGTGGTAACGTATACCATTCCTTCTTTCTTACCGGACATATCACTCACCCCCTTCCTTTTTCTCCGGCTCGTGCGGCCCTCTAACCATATAGTGAAGCATGGCCGCACCCGCCACCGCACCCATGCCGATCAGGGTAAACGGCTTGAAGAGGTTCTTCCACCACAGGACGGTGGTTGGCATCTTGGGATTCGGGTTCATGTGCTGGAGCTGGGCGGCCCTGATCTCGGCCGGCATGATATAGAGGACATTGGTCTGGTACTTGGGGTTATTGGGATAGACCACTCCGCTGATCTCCGCCGCCCTCGCCCGGGCCCTGGCCTGCATCTCGGCCTTCGGCCCGAAGGTCAGGCAACCGGTGGGGCACGACGTCACGCATGCGGGCTTTCTGCCGTCGGTGATCCTGTCGTAGCACAGGGTGCACTTGGATATGTTTTCGTTCACAGCGGAATACCGGGGGATGTCGAACGGACAGGCCACCGTGCAAGCCTTGCAGCCGATGCAGAAATTCGGATCGTGCACGACGGCGCCCGTCTCAGTCTTCACCAGGGCGCCCGGCGAGGGGCAGGCCTTGACACAGGCGGGCCAGTCGCAGTGCATACAGGCGTCGTGCCTCATGACCCATTTCAGCCCGGATCCGTTTTCAATCTCGTCGAACCTGATGAGGCACCAGGTATCGTAAGAGAGATCGGCCGGGTTCTGCAGAGACCCGATGAATTGCGTCTTCTCGGCGGGAAGCCCGTTCCAGTTCTTGCACGCCACCTGGCATCCCCGGCAGCCGGTGCATTTGGTCAGATCGATGAGCTTGATATATTCAGTCATGGCTTACCTCCTCACCTTTTCTACGTTCACGAGGAAGGCCTTGTACTCGGGGATCATGGTGTTGGCATCACCGACGAACGGGCTCAGGTCGTTGGCATTGGCGCCCGTGACCAGCCCTTTGTACCCGAAGTGCCATGTCATCCCGACCTGATGGACGGTTTCCCCGTTGATGATAAAGGGCTTGAAGCGCTTGGTTACATAGGCGTTCGCTATGATGCCCTCCCGGTTTCTGATGGAGGTGACTCTCACCAGCTCGCCGTTGCGGATTCCCTTTTCCTTCGCGAACTCCTCGCTCATCTCCACAAACTGATTCGGCACGAGCTCGGTAAGCCATGGAAGCCATCTGGTCATCTGGCCTGTCTGCCAATGCTCGACCACCCGGTAGGTGGTGCAGACGATGGGGAATTCCGGCGCCTCCTCGCATCCGAAGACAGCCGCGTTACAGCCTTCCACGAGCATCGGATCGCACACCTCTTCCTGCACCTTCTTGTCCCACCTCATGATGACCGGGGATACCTGTGCCGCGGAGATAGTGTTCCTGACCTGGGATTCGAGCGGCTCGTAGTGCTCGGGGAACGGCCCGTCGGTCATGCTTGCGGAGAAGAGCTGAGCGCGCCCGTGGGGCACCATGATGAAGGGGTGCTTCGCGCCCGGTCCGCCGCCGCCGTCCGGAACATCGCCTAGCCACGCCTTCTTGAGCGGGCTCCACCAGATGACCGGCTTGTCCTTGGCAAAGGGCTGGCCTTTCTTGTCAACGCTGGCACGGTTGTAGATGATCCTTCGGTTCATGGGCCAGCACCATGCCCAGTTGTGGTAGAAGCCAAGGCCCGTGGGATCGGAGGTGTCGCGGCGCATCATCCTGTTTTCGGTATCGCTTATCGAGTTGCAGTAGAGCCAGTTGCCGGAGCAGGTGGAGCCGTCGTCCTGAAGCACCGGGAACCCGGGCACCATGTCGCCGGCCTTGTAGAGCTTTCCATCGACCTCCTTGTCCACGAGGAAGAAGCCGTTGATCTCTTTTGCCACCTCTCTCGGAGACGGGTGATGGATCTTGCCGTCAAGACCGAGCTTTCCGTAATTCCAGGAAAGGTTCAGGATGGGGTCCGGGAAGGCGCCGCCTTCTTTCGCATACAGCTCTTTTGTCTTGTTTACGAGCATGGTCAGGATGGCGAGGTCATCTTCGGCGCGGCCCGGTGGATTGACGGCCTTGTAACGCCACTGTGCCAATCTGCTGGAGTTGGCTACCGAGCCTTCCTTTTCCATGGACGCGGCAGCGGGCAGGAGAAAGACTTCGGTATTGATGGTCGACGGGTCGACGCCCGCTTCCTTCTGCCAAAACGCGGATGTCTCGGTCTCCCAGAGGTCAATGGCGACCAGCCACTCGAGCTTCGCCAGAGCCCTGCGGATAAGACGCGCGCTCGGTGCGCCTACGGCGGGGTTCATTCCCCAGGCGAACATGCCCTTGATGTTGCCCCTGGCCATCTCGTTGAAGATGGGCAAGTACGAATAGTTCGTGGTATCGTCGATCTTGGGCAGATAGCTGTATCCCGTTTCGAGATCTGCATCTCTCCACCAGGCCTTCAGCAGGCTCGCCATGTACTTCGGGGTGTTCCCCCACCAGTTGATGCTCATGGGATCGTTGGACTTGGGTGTATTGTTCGTGTTGTACACCGCCAGCGACTGCTCGCTGGCCTTGGGGTATTTGAGATAGCCGGGCAGGATGTGGTAGAGCGCCGCGTGGTCGGTCGAGCCCTGTACGTTGCTCTCGCCGCGCAGAGCATTGATGCCGCCGCCCGCCACACCGATATTGCCCAGCAGGATCTGGAGAACGGAGAACGCCCGCACGTTCTGAGATCCGTAGGTGTGCTGGGTGGTGCCCATTGCGTACATGATGGTCCCCGATTTCTCGGGCAGATAGGTTGCGGTGAACACATCACATACGGTCTCGAAGTCCTTGGGGTCCGTTCCCGTAAGCTCGCATACCTTTTCAGGCGTGTACCGCGCATAATGCTTCTTCAGGAGCTGGAACACGCAGTTGGGATCCTGCATGGTCTCGTCCCTCTTTGGCACGCCGTTCTCGTCTGTCTGATAGCTCCAGGTAGACTTATCGTATGTGGAGCCTTTCAGGCCGGAGAATACGCCGTCGAGGTCAGCTGCGCCCCGGAAATCGGGGTTCACCAGATATGCTGCATCGGAGTAGTCGCGAATGTAGTCCCAGTTGATGCGGTTGTTCCTGATGGCGTAGTTGATCATGCCCCCCAAGAAGGCGATGTCGGTGCCCGAGCGGATGCGCGCGTAGTGATCGGCAACCGCCGAGGTCCGGGTAAACCGGGGGTCGACGTTGAGGAGCTTGGCTCCGCGCTTTGCCCGCGCCTCGTTCACCCACTTGAAAGAGATGGGATGGTTCTCGGCGGCGTTAGAGCCCATAATAAGGATGGCGTCCGCATGCTGGATATCGTTCCAGTGGTTCGTCATTGCACCGCGACCGAAGGAGTTCGCCAGACCGGCGACTGTGGAGCTGTGTCAAATACGGGCCTGGTGCTCGACGTAAACCAGGCCGAGAGCCCGGTTGAACTTGGTGAGGGAATAGACCTCTTCGCTGTCGAGAGCGGCCCCGCCGATGGCGGCGATGTTCTCGACGCGGTTGACGACCTCGCCCTTTGCATTCGTCTTGACAAACCCTGCATCCCTGGTTTTTTTGAGGTTGCGGGCGATCTTGTCGATGGCCCACTCCCATTCGACTTCCTGCCAGGAATCCGCCCCCGGTGCCCGGTAGAGAACCTTGGTCAGACGCTTGTCATTGTTCGCGATCTGATACAGGGCACTTCCCTTGGAGCACAAGGCGCCCTTGTTGATGGGATGATCAGGGTCACCCTCTGTGTTGATAATTTTCCCATTGCTTACATGGGCGATGATGCCGCATCCCACCCCGCAATAAGGGCAGATAGTGGGAACCTCCTGGGCATATCTGATCTTTGAAGGCTTCGCGTGGGCCGATCTCACTCCCACGCTCGCTCCGATGCCCGCAGCAGCCAGGGTTCCGCCCGCAAGCTTCAGGAATCCCCTCCTACTTACGTCCATAAAAACCCCCTGAAACGATTTTTTTTCGTCTAGCGATTGTATATGAATAAACCTCCGAGCACAACAGCAAACTGAACCATTATTCATTTTTGTAATTATGTATAATTGTGCATATATAGATTATTCCTAGTTGCCCGAGCTCTTGCATACATTTATATTATGCCCAATTATGAATAATAATAACATTTGTTCATTCGCAAATTGTTCGGCAGCCTCGTCCGTCCTCGATCGTTGTACACCGGCCGATCCGAAATTCATTTTGCCCGAAGCGGAAGAGAAAATACCCCATACCGAGATTCATCCAGTGAATCCATGACATATACGGAAAGGAGATCCAATGGACCGGCTTGCAGGGAGCGGTATTGCGGGATGGGTTCTCGCCGGGTTTTTTGGGCGACCCTTGCGGTGTCTCTCGAGCGGGTTTTCTTCCGTATTCTCGATCACAAGCGCGTCAGCAGAGGAGCGGAGGCGGCACAAGAAATAGCGAAAACGATCCGGGCCAGCGCCCGGGGCGCCTCACGGAACGCACATCCATGATAGCGGAGGATGCCGTTGAACCATCCTCGTCCGGCATTCATGTATTCGTCCGGTGTCGAATGCCTCTCCACTCATGAGCCTTCCAGGGACGGCGCCGGGCATGATCCAGGTATTCAGCGATGCCCCGGGTATGAGCCGAGCCGTCAAACCCTCAGCGCTTTCCCCAGGAATACTGTGGCTCTTCCCACTGCTGCGGAAGAGTTCATAGCGGCATCACCGCCTTCTTCATGTATCACTATCTCCGGCACATTGCGGACAGACTGGGAAAGATGTTCGCCCGCCGGGTGGAAGAGGGGGTTCCCGGACACGTCCATGGCCGGAAAACGTCGCAGGTCAAAGACTGTCTGCCCCTATTCCATTCCGGCTCGTAGAACAGCGCTGAAACAGTGTGCGGAAAAATACGATCCGCATCCCCTGCTCAACGGCAAGAGAAGTTTGCCCGAGTATCCCTTCCCGAAACATCCCTTGCAGGACAGATCCTTCTTGACACGGACTGTTTTTTTATCTGAAAATACTATCTTGCATGACGAGGGAGGATTGAAATGGATCAGAACGTCGGAACGCTCGACAGGCTCGGCAGGATCGCAGTCGCCCTGGCCATCATTTTCGTGCTGGTGAGAAGCGGCAAGGTAAATCTTTTCAACGCAGTGCTGCTGATAACCAGCGGCGCACTCATCTCCAGCGCGGCATCCGGCTCATGCGCTCTCTACACACACCTGGGCATCAGCACCAGCGAGAAGCTCTGAGTCTGCATCCCGAAGCGAGTCATCCTTCCCCTGCCCTTCCTGCAGAGCGGATCGCACGTCCTCCTTGGCGAGGACTCACGTGAATAAGACGGGAAGATGAAACCTCGCCAGCGCCTTGCGGGAGCTTTACTGTCGATTTAAGGATCGTCGGAGATTATCCGAGATTCTTATTGATACCGCAATTAAATAGCGGCTTCAAAGGAGGGGCTCATGAAAAGGTGCGTGTCGTGTTTTCTGGTGGCTCTCTTGTGCAGCATTCCCGCATTGGCGAAAGACAGCTACCACATCGAGGTTCTTCAGGTTTCCAAGATAAATCCATTTGACTGGGCCTATGAAGGGTTTATCGAGGAACTGGCGAACAACGGCATCGTCCTGGGGCAGAACCTCGTCATCAATCGGCATATCATTGATGCCGACGCTGACGCCGGACTGTGGAAGCGGGTCGGGATACTCATGAAAATCAAGAGTAAGGCCTCGGACATCGTTGCTTCCAAGCCCGATCTTGTGCTCACCATCAGCTCACCCGCCACGAAATACAGCAAGGACAAGTTTATCAGCGCGGGCATTCCCGTGGTATTTACCGCCGTGGCCGTGCCCCAGGCGATCGGGTGCCAATCCGTGACCCAGGCCGGCCCGGGATTCACCGGAGCGTCGCTCTACCTGGACCCGGTGAGCGCCTTCAAGATCGCCAAGCTGGCACTGCCTGACCTCACGAAGATGGGGATCGTCCACAGTGACGACGACAACGCAGTCGCATTCGTCCAAGAGGCGAAGGAGAAGGCGGCGACCTTGGGCATAACGGTCTTGTCCAGGCAGGTCGAGAAGTCTGACAGCCCTGTCGCCGCGGCCCGGGATCTCGTTGCGCAGGGCGTTCAGGCATTCGGGGTGCCCATCGATGCTTACTTTGCCCTGAGGGACTATCAGCCGACCAGAGAGCTCATGTCTGTGCTCGATCCGGCAGGGATCCCGTCGGTATGTTTCTGCCATGTGGGCTTCTCCGGGGCCGTGCTTTATGTGGGCTCGGAGTTCAAGAGGATCGGATCCCTCTCCGGAACCCAGGCGGCAAAAATTCTCAAGGAAGGGGCAAAGCCCGAGACGCTGCCGATTCTCGTCCAGGACGAGCTCACTATCCTGGTGGACCTTCAGGCGTCGAAGGACAAGGGAATCGATCTTCCCATGGAGATCCTGCAGATCGCCAAGGATGTCACCTCGGTCCGGAAATAGAGACGGGAAAAATTTACTCCGGCATCGCAGAACTGCCGGCGGCCCATGCATGGGTTTTTCTCATGCAGCCACATTCTCCCGGATGTATCCGGCGATATAATCCCATCCCGACCAGAGGGTGAAGAAGAGCGCGATCCAGAGGAAGAACTCGCCGGCCTCCTGAAACTGCAGTCCCAGGACCGGGTAGTGAACCAGCAGCGGGATGACTGCCGTGCACTGAAATGCCGTCTTGTACTTTCCGAGCCAGCTCGCGGAGATCACCACATGCCTCTCTGAAGCCAGGCCCCTCACGCCGGTCACCGCGAGCTCCCGGGCGATAATGAGAGCGACGATCCATGCAGGCACTCTGCCCAGCGGTATGAGCATGATGAGGACGGTCGCTATGAGCAGCTTGTCCGCCAGGGGATCCAGGAGCTTTCCCAGGTCGGATACGATGTTCATCCGGCGGGCGAAGTACCCGTCCAGATAATCGGTGATGGTGGCCGCGGTGAAGAGAACCGCGGCGGTGAGAGAAGTGTAGAGGTTATCGAAGAGGAGCAGTACGGCAATGACCGGTACCGCAGCGATGCGGGATATGGTCAGTGCATTTGCAATGTTCATCCCCGATCATTTCCTCCCTCCATTGAAAATTGCAAGCACATTCTTAACATACTCGCGCGTCTCTTGGTAGGGGGGAATTCCGTCGTAGCTGTCGACCGCCCCGGGCCCGGCGTTGTAGGCCGCCAGCGCCTTGCTGATATCTCCTTGGTATCGTTTCATGAGGTAGGAAAAGTACCTGGTTCCGGCGGTGATGTTCTCGTGGGGATCCCACGGATCGCGTATGCCCATCAGCGACGCGGTCTGGGGCATGAGCTGCATGAGCCCCATGGCACCTTTGGGTGACCGCGCTCTGGGGTTGAACTGAGACTCCACTTGGACGATCCCCCTGATCAGCTGCGGGTCTATGCCCTCACTCAGGGCGATCTGCCGGATCAGTCCGTCATAGTCGGTCTTGGTGTACTTGTGCCGGGGCTCATAGGTTCGCTCCTTCAGGTACACGTCCCAGCTCTTTCCCGTGGGGCGGTTCGTGAAGCACATGGTCCCGTCCGGCAGCCGCTTCATGTAGATATCGGCCGCAGCCGGAGGCACGTACAGAACAAGGATTGAAAGAACGCCGCACAGGCACCCCGCGAAAATCGCCCTGAACATGTATCTCAATCTATGCCCCGAAAATTTCATTACATACTTATCGTCATGCAGATTTTTTTCTCCACACCCTCTTCTTCCGTCAGCGACCGCGGCTCACCTCGGCCGGAGGGAGGCTCACTCCTTTGGCCGCGCGCTTCCGGGAGAGAAATACGCGGATCCTCGTACCCTTGCCCACTGCGCTGTTCACGGTGATGAAGCCTCCGTGCTCTTCGATGATCATGTAGACCTTCGAGAGCCCGAGGCCCGCACCCCGCACTTTTGAGGTATAGAACGGATTGAAGATGTCCTTGATCTCGTCATCGGGAATACCCTTGCCTGAGTCGATGACGTCTACGATAAGGTAATGCGGGTGCAGTGCCACGTCCACCTCCAGGACCCCCTTGCCCTGCATGGACTCGCATGCATTGACGAAAAGGTGCCAGAAGGCCTCCACCAGATAACTGCGGTCGGCCTCGATTTCTTCGAGGTTCTCGGGCGTGTTCACCTCGTAGGCCACCCCGCTGAACCTGCCGGAACCGAAGGTTTTGATGAGGGCTTCATCAATGACCTCTTCGATATCGGTCTTGGTGAAATTGGGCCGGTGAATCTTGGTGTAGTTCACATAGTCCTCGATATCCATGATCATGGCCTCGAGCCGTTTCACGTCTTCGATGATGTAGTCGACATACACTTTCTGAGTGGAGTTCTCTCCCACTGACCGGCTCAGCCTCCGGGAGAACCCCCCCAGCGAGGTGAGCGAGTTGCGGATCTCGTGAGCCACCCCTTCCACCACCTTGCCCAGCGATGCGAGCTTCTCCGCATTGATGATCTGCCTCCGCATCATCTCGATATCCGTCAGGTCTCTCACCACCAGGACGGCACCGCCCGCATATTTTTCACTCTTCAGCGGAGATGCACTCAAGAGCCCTGAAAAAATGCTCCCATCGACCTTTCTGAACGCGTATTCCTGCTCCAGGCGATCAAGCCCGCTCGAGAAAGCCTGCCTGATGTCGGCATGGATGTGCACGCTCGGGTCTGGGATAAGAACGTCCACGGGCTTGTTCTTCATCTCGCACAGCTCACCCCAGAACTTCCGGGCCATGGAGTTCATGAACTGGATCGTTCCCCTGCTGTCGATGGTGACTACCGCCTCCCCCATTGTTTCGGTGATGGTCACCAGGTAATCCTTGTAGGCGTCTCCCCGGCTCTTGAGCCGTATGTTTTCGAGCAGAATCTCATGCTCTCTGATGAGCTTGTTGGCCACATGGACCAGATCGGGCGGAGAAAGGGGTTTTGTGATGTAATCACTCGCCCCGGCCTTCATGGCTTGGACAGCCACATCTTCCGAGCCCTCGCCGGTAATGAACACTACAAAGGCGTTGGGGTCTTTCTCTTTGATCTTCTTGAGCACGTCCAGGCCGTCGAGCTCAGGCATGAGGTAGTCGAGAAAGACGAGGTCCGGCTTCTTCTCCTCAAAGGCGGCGTACGCCTGCCTGCCGTCAAAGGCCTGGATCACATCGAACCCGTATTCTGACAGGGTTTCCCTCACCACTTCGTTGACATGGCGGTTGTCGTCTGCTATCAGGATTTTCCAGGCTTTTTTCTGTGGTTCATTCATCATCAAAAATCCGTGCTCTCACTATCCCGTCTTGCGGCAAGCTATTCTTTACCTCTATTATACCCTTTCCTGATGGTAATACAACACCGGGCGCGATCTCGGAAAGCGGGAATATGACGAAGGCCCTGCGCTCCATCGCGGGGTGGGGAATAACCAGATCGGGCGCTGATACCCGTACCTCGTCCAGCATCAGGATGTCGATGTCGATGGTCCTGGGGGCGTGGCGGTAAGGCCTTTCTCTTCCGAGATCGTCTTCGATGCCGCGGCAGATTCCCAGAAGCTCCCGCGGCGTACCCTCGTATTCGACTGCGACGGCGAGGTTATAATAATGCTGCTGAGGCCCATCGACCTCCACGGCACGGGTTTCATAGACGCGGGAGACGGCCGTAATCCCGACGCCCCTCTGCCGGAGCTTTTCCAGAGCCGTCTTCAGGTGTTTGATCCTGTCTCCGAGGTTCGAGCCGAGGGAGAGATACCCTCTCATGCTAGACGACCGGATTCCTCAGCACCCCGATCCCCTGTATCCCGATCTCTACCTCGTCTCCCCGATTCATGGGCCCGATGCCCGCAGGGGTGCCTGTGGCGATGACATCGCCGGGGTTCAGTGTCATGACGTGCGACACGAACTCTACGAGATCAAAGGAGTTGAAGATCAGGTTCGCAGTGCTGGACGACTGCCGGATCTCTCCGTTGACCCGTGCGGTCAGCTCGAGGTCATGGGGGTCATGGAGATCGGTTACGATCCACGGTCCGAGCGGTGCGAACGTGTCGAACGATTTCGCACGGGTCCACTGTCCGTCTTTTGCCTGGAGGTCGCGCGCAGTGACATCGTTGAAGCAGGTGTACCCGAGAATGAAATCCCGGGCGGATGCTGCGGGAGCATCCTTGCAGGTTCTTCCGATCACCACTGCGAGCTCGGCCTCGTAATCCACCCGGGAGGACTGTGAAGGGTAGCGGATCGCCTCCCCGGGGCCGATGACGGCGGTGGAGGGCTTGATGAACAGTACCGGTTCCTTCGGGATCTCATGGGCCATCTCCCGGGCATGATCGCGGTAGTTCAGACCCACGGCCACGATCTTGCCCGGAACGACCGGAGCGAGAAGGCGCTCGAGATCGACACGGCCGCCGGTCGTGCGGGTGCTGGAGTCGTAGTGCAGGAAGTTTTTGCCGTCTTCCGTGGCAAAGCCCACGACCCCGCCTCCTCGTGCGATGCCTCGTCCTATCTTCATGAGCTGAGCCCCAGCACATCCATCATGGAGTACAGCCCCGGTTCCCTGCCCTTGATCCATCGCGCCGCGCGGATGGCGCCCTGGGCGAAGTTCTGTCTGGTGTGCGCCCGGTGGGTGATCTCGATGCGCTCGTTGTTGCCGGCGAAGAACACGGTGTGGTCTCCTACGATATCACCCGCCCTGAGCGTCTGTATCCCGATCTCGCCCCGGGGTCTGGGCCCGATCATCCCGCGACGCTCATACCGGGCCAGATTTTTCAGGTCTTCGCCTCTGGCCTGTGCGACCGCGCGGGCAAGCCCCATCGCGGTGCCCGACGGGGCGTCTTTCTTCAGCCGGTGGTGCGCCTCCACGATTTCCACGTCGTAGTCGTCTCCCAGCAGGCTCGTCAAAAGCGAGACCATCTTGAACATGACATTGACGCCGATGCTCATGTTCGGCGCCATGACTATCGGGATGCGCTCAGCGCATGAATGTATCTCGCCGATTTCCCCATCCGTGAAGCCGGTGGTGCCGATCACCATCGCCTTGCCGGCGGATGCGGCATACCGCGTCGTAGCGACTGCGGCCTCAGGAAAGGTGAAGTCGAGGATCACCTCCGCATCGCGGAACGCCTCCTCCACGGTGTCGCTCACCTTCACACCCCTGGCGCCTCCGCCTATGATGGTCCCGACATCCGAACCGATGCAGGGATGGCCGGGGGCTTCCAGCGCTCCCGCGATCTCCATATCCCCGGATTCCACCACGCCACGGACAATGAGTGAGCCCATCCTGCCCGCGGCCCCGGTAACACCTGCTCTGATCATAGGATCATCCTCCGGATATGTTCATCCAGTCTTATGCACCTCAGCCGATGCATCCGTATTTCTCAAGTACCTGCGCAAGCTTTTTCCTGTTTCCCTCGGTCATTGCGCACAGCGGCAGCTTGAATTCCTCTCCCACCTTTCCCATGAGGGCGAGCGCCGTCTTCACCGGAATGGGGTTGGTCTCGATGAACATGGCGTCATTCATCTCCAGAAGCTCGAAATGGATCTTCCGGGCGGTCTGCTCGTCACCCGCGAACCATGCCTTCATCATAGCGGAGACCCTGCCGGGCAGGACATTGGCCGTCACCGAGATGGCTCCCGTTCCTCCCACGCAGAGGATGGGGAGGTTCAGGGCATCCTCTCCGGAGAGGACGCAGAAATCGTCCCTGGTGTCGCGAACCACATACGAGCACTTGACGAGATCGCCGCTGGCTTCCTTGATACCGACGATTACATCGATCTTCGCCAGGGCGGTTATGGTTTCCACGGACATGTTCACCCCGGTCCTTCCGGGAACATTGTAGAGGACCTGCGGGATGTCGCATGCGGCCGCCACGGCGGCATAGTGCTCATAGAGGCCCTTCTGGGTGGGCTTGTTGTAGTAGGGGGTGATGAGCAGAGCAGCGTCCGCCCCCGCCTCCTTGGCATGCCTGGTGAGCCGTATTGCCTCTGCGGTGGAGTTGGAGCCGGTGCCGGCGATGACCGGAACCCTTCCGCCCACCTCCGCCACACAGATATCGATCACCCGTTCGTGCTCCTCATGGGTGAGCGTCGCCGACTCCCCGGTGGTCCCGCAGGGCACGATGCCCGAAACGCCGGCATCGATCTGAAAGTTGATCAGGTTCCTGAAGGACTGCTCGTCGATCTTCCCGTCCTTGAACGGAGTTATGATAGCAACGATCGCTCCTGAAAACATCTCTTTCCCCCGTTTATTTGAGAATCGCTTTCGGGACAGTCTCTCCCAACACCAGGTCTTCATAGGACTGTCTCTTCAATACCACATAATATCGTGTGCCATCCACCAGAACCTCCGGCGGCTTCGGCCGCGAGTTGTAGTTGGAGGCCATGGTGAATCCGTAGGCGCCGGCGCTCATCACCGCGATCATGTCCCCCCGTCCCAGCATCGGAAGATCCCTGTTCTTGGCCAGGAAGTCGCCCGATTCGCAGATTGGCCCCACCACGTCCACCTTCTCCCGGGCCTCGGGTTTGTCCTCAAGCGGCCTGATGTCGTGGTAGGCCCCGTACAGGGAAGGCCGGATGAGATCGCTCATCCCGGCATCCACCACGATGAATGTCTTGTTCCCGGTCTGCTTGCGGTAAAGAACGCTGGTGACGAGAATGCCGGCGTTTCCAACGATCACCCTGCCCGGCTCGAATATCACCTTGAGACCCAGGGGTCCCACCGCATCGAGGACCGCCCTGACATAATCCCGCGGATGGGGCGGCTCTTCGTCGGAATAGGTGATGCCGAGCCCCCCGCCCAGATCAAGATACTTGAGCTCGATCCCGTGGTCTTTGAGCCTGTTGATGAGCATCTTGAGCCTCTGAACCGCATCGATGAAGGGGCTCAAGTCCGTGAGCTGGCTGCCGATGTGACAGTCGATCCCCACGATCTCTATGTTCTCCATATCCCGCGCCTTGAGGTACTGTGCGAGCGAGGCCTCGACATCAATCCCGAACTTGTTCTCCCTCATGCCGGTGGAGATATAGGGATGGGTCATGGGGTCCACATCCGGATTGACGCGGATCGAGATCGGGGCCTTCTTCTCCAGAGTTCCCGCGCACTCGTTGATCACTTCCAGCTCCTGCTCGCTCTCGATGTTGAACATCATGATGCCGGCAGCGATCGCCATTTCGATTTCACCGGTGGTCTTGCCCACTCCCGAGTACACGATTTTCTCCCCCTGGACGCCCGATTTCAGCGCCCGGTAGAGCTCGCCCCCGGAAACCACGTCGGCACCCAGACCATGCCGGGCCATATACGTCAGGATGGCGAGGCTCGAGTTGGCCTTCATGGCAAAGCAGGTCTGGTGGTCCACCCCGGAAAGAGGCTCCTCGAAGGCCTGAATATGACGGTGAAGAGTGGGAAGACTGTAGCAGTAGAACGGTGTACCCACCTCCCGTGCGATCGCTTCCAGAGGCACCTCTCCGCAGTGGAGCTTCCCCTGTCTGTACTCGAAATCATGCATGGAATCTTCCCCCTGTTGACGTTGTTCCTATCACCACAGACTTATTATTTTCTTACGACCTTCGCATCGGTCATCCAGAAGAGGCTCCCCTTCCGGAAGGCCAGCCGGTAGACCATATAAGGCGCGTCCGGCCTCGGATCAGTCAACCTGATGACAGCGGCTTCCTCGGCGGGCTTTTCGTCCTTCTGCACCAGATCATCCGTACAGGAGGGGCATATCCCCTTGGGTTTCCCCAGGAGAAGGACGTTTCCTCCCGTGACATTGCACTCGGCCTCCACCACCACCTCGTCCCCGATGAATTTGGCTGAGACTATCCGAACCGGGTCCGGCAGACCGGGCGGCAGCGGCGGGAGCTTTCTTCCGCATCCCGCGCAGAGCACGAGGACGGCGCCGAGCAGACAGACGGTCTTCACCAGGCGTTCAGACGTCAAGGCTCTCCACCCGCGCGTGTGCATCTTCGAGCATGGTTTTCACGTTTTTCCTGGCCGTGCCGCCATAGCTCCTTCGGCGGTCGACAGAGCTTTCCGGCCTGATCACCGAGACGATGTCCGGCCCGAACGCATCGCTGAACTTCCTGAAATCCTCGCTGCTCATGTCTTCGAATGTTCCGCCTTCGGATACGAGCGATGATACGATCTCCCCGGTGATGCGGTGGGCCTCACGGAACGGCACGCCTTTTTCGACGAGATAGTCCGCCACGTCCGTGGCGGTGATGAATCCGGCCTTCAGCGAGCGTTCGAGCGCCTCACGGTTCACCTGAAGCCCCTGCACGAGCCCTGTCATCACCTCCAGGCACATGAGCACCGTGTCCAGACTTTCCATGACGGGCGCCTTGTCTTCCTGCATGTCGCGGTTGTATGCCAGGGGCAGGGCCTTCATCATGGTGAGCAGGGCCACGAGGTTCCCGTAGACGCCGCCCGTCTTTCCCCTCACCAGCTCGGCCGCGTCCGGGTTCTTTTTCTGCGGCATGATGGAGCTGCCCGTACAGAAGGCATCGGGCAGCACGATCCAGGAAAAGGGCTGGGAGCTCCAGATGACGATCTCCTCGGCCAGCCGGCTCAAGTGCATCATGATGAGCGCGGCACAAAACGCAGCCTCCAGTGCGAAATCCCGGTCGCTCACGCCGTCGATGGAATTCCTGCCGGGCTCGTCGAATTTGAGCGCTGCCGCGGTCATGAACCGGTCGATGGGGTGCGGGGTACCGGCGAGGGCGGCGCTGCCGAGCGGGGATACATTGAGCCTTCTCGCGGCGTCTCCCGCGCGCTCGAAATCGCGTACGAACATCTCGAAGTAGGCCAGCAGATGATGGGCCAGCGAGATGGGCTGGGCGTGCTGCAGGTGCGTCATGCCCGGTATGATCGTATCCACGTGGTCTTCCGCCTTCTGCACGACGGCGGCCATGAATGCCTTGAGCGAGGCCCGGATCTCGGCGAGGCGGTCCCTCACGAAGAGCCTGAAATCCACCGCCACCTGGTCGTTCCTGCTCCTGGCCGTGTGCAGTTTCTTGCCCGCCTCTCCGATCCTTTTCGTGAGCTCCACCTCGATATTCATGTGGACATCTTCCAGAGAGGGATCGAAAACGAACGTGCCGCTTTCGATATCTCTGCCGATCTCCTTCAGGCCTTCCAGAATAGCGCTCGCCTCCTGCTCGCTCAGAAGGCCGGCGGCCAGGAGCATCTCCGCGTGGGCTATGCTGCCCTCGATATCATGGGAGGCGAGTCTCCTGTCAATGCTCACCGATTCGGTGAAGCGCTCCACCAGGCTGCTGGTTTCCTGACCGAACCTGCCTGACCACGGTTTTTTCTTCATTTCATCAACTGATTCCTGATACGGAGCCTCAGCGAGTTGATCCTGATGAACCCGCCGGCATCCTTCTGATTGTAGACCTCGTCCTCACCGAACGTCGCGATCTCCGGGTTATAGAGCGATTTCTCCGCCCTCCTGCCCGTGACGATACAGTTCCCCTTGTAGAGCTTGAGCCGCACGTCTCCGGTGACCCCCTTCTGGGTCTCATCGATGAGCACCTGAAGCGCCTCCCGCTCCGGCGCGAACCAGTAGCCGTTGTAGACCATGGTGGCGTAGCGCGGCATGAGCTCGTCCCGCAAGTGCATGACCTCCCGGTCCATGGTGATCTGCTCGATCGCCCGGTGGGCGACCTTCATGATGGTCCCCCCCGGCGTCTCGTAAACGCCCCGCGACTTCATGCCCACATAGCGGTTCTCCACGATGTCCACCCTGCCGATGCCGTTCTTCCCGCCGAGCTCGTTGAGCCTAGCGAGGAGACGTGCAGGGCTCAGCTTCTCACCGTCGACGGCCACGGGATCGCCGTCTTGAAAAGAAATCACGACCGTGGTGGGGGTGTCCGGCGCCTGCTCGGGGGAGCACGAGAGCACGAACATGTCCTCCTGCGGCTCGTTCCACAGATCTTCCAGGATGCCGCCCTCAAAGCTGATGTGCAGAAGGTTCCTGTCCATGCTGTACGGCTTTTTCTTGGTGACCGGCACGGGAATTCCGTGCGCCTTGGCGTAGTCGATCATCTTGTCCCGGGACCTCAAGTTCCACTCGTCCATCTTCCAGGGGGCGATGACTTTGATTGAGGGGTTGAGCGCCCAGAACGTGAGCTCGAAGCGAACCTGATCGTTGCCCTTGCCGGTGGCGCCGTGTGCAACGGCCTGAGCCCCCTCTTTCCGAGCTGTCTCGATGAGCTTCTTGGCGATCAGCGGCCGCCCCAGGGTGGTGCCCAGGAGATACAGGCCTTCGTACGCCACGTCCGCCCGGAATGCAGGAAACACGTAGTCGCGCACGAACTCCTCCCGGAGATCGTCGATGTAGATCTTCGACGCCCCGGTCGCGAGAGCCTTTTCTTCCAGGCCCGTGAGCTCCTCCGCCTGACCCAGATCCGCTGCGTAGCAGATCACCTCATACCCGAACTCGTCCTGGAGCCATTTGAGAATGACCGAGGTGTCGAGCCCGCCCGAATATGCCAGTACGACTTTCTGTGCACTCATATCTCACTCACCTTCCTTCGTGACGTAGGAGAAAATCCATGATGACTTCCTGAACATAGAGCCTGTTCTCCGCCTGCTCCCATACGATGGAGCGGGGTCCCTCCAGGACCTCTTCCGCAACCTCTTCTCCACGGTGGGCGGGCAGGCAGTGCATGAACACGGCATCCCCGGCCGCCCGGTCCATCAGCTCTCCGGTGACCGCATAGCCTTTGAACGCCTGCCTCCTGAGCCCCGCCTCGCTCTCCTGCCCCATGCTCGCCCATACGTCGGTGTTGACGGCGATGGCGCCCTGCACCGCTTCCGCCGGATCCCGTACCAGGGTGATCTTTCCCCCGCGGGCCCGGGCATCGGCCATGATCTGTGCATCCGGATCATACCCTGAAGGGCACGCGAGCATAAGCTCGAAGCTCAGGAGCGAAGCGGCGTTGATCCAGGAGTTGGCCATGTTGTTCCCGTCGCCGATCCAGGCGACCTTTTTGCCCTCCAATGTCCCGAAGCGGTTCTGGAGGGTGAAGCAGTCGGCCAGGACCTGGCAGGGATGCAGAAGGTCGGTCAGGGCGTTGATCACCGGCACATCCGCCCATTCGGCCATCTCCTGAACCCGGTCGTGCCCGAATGTCCGCATGACGATGCATTCGCAGTATCCGGAAAGAATTCGCGCGGTGTCCCTGAGCGGCTCTCCCCTGGCGATCTGAGAGCCTTCCGGCGTCAGGACGATGGGGTGCCCTCCCATCCGGGCCACCCCCACCTCGAAGGAAACTCTGGTCCTGGTGGACGCCTTCTCGAACAGCAGCACCACCGATTTCCCGGCCAGACTCGCCGGCGGGATGCTCTCTTTGTGGAGACGAGCCTGGGAAAATATCTCCTGGATCTCTTCACTGCTCAGATCGGTAATCGAGAGGAAATCCCTGTGCCCCATCACACTCCCTTTTCTTTGAGTATTTTGTGGATCTTTTCCACCGCCTCGTCGCACTCTTCACGCGAGATGATGAGCGGTGGAACAAGCCTGATGACACTGCCCTGGATCACGTTGAGCAGAATCCTCTCCTTCAGCGCGTCCTTTGCGAGAGACGAGAGGTCCGCATCGCACTGAATGCCGATCATGAGCCCCCGGGAGCGGATCTCGCGGATGCCTGGGTGAAGACGTGCGAGCTCTCCGAGCCTCTCGGTGAGATATGCGCCTGTCTCCCGGCACCGGCGGGCGATTCCCTGTTCGAGCATGACGGTGAGCGTGGCAAGCGACGCCGCCATGGCAAGAGGGTTGCCTCCGAAGGTGGATGCATGGCTCCCGGGATCGAATGCCTCCGCGACATCGCGCCGCGCGACTACCGCTCCTACGGGAAACCCGTTTCCGAGGGCTTTCGCCAGGGTCATGATATCCGGAACCACCCCATCGTGCTGATAGCAGAAAAGCTCACCTGTCCTCGCCATGCCGGTCTGGACCTCGTCATACACGAGCAGCAGGCCGTGACGGTCGCAGAGCTCCCGCACCTGCGTCAAATATCCTTCGGGCGGGATCCTGACGCCTCCCTCCCCCTGAATCGGCTCGAGCATGACCGCACCGATCGAGTCGTCCACGGCGTCACTCAGCGCATCGATATCTCCGTACGGCGCAATGACGAATCCTCCGGGCAGCGGGTCGAAACCCTTCTTGACCTTGTCCTGCCCGGTGGCAGTCAGCGTGGCCAGAGTTCTCCCGTGAAACGAGCCGGCAAGCGTGATGATGCCGGGCCCCCGCCCGGAGCAGTCGTGGCAGTAACGCCTCACCAGCTTGATGGCGCCCTCGTTCGCCTCGGCGCCCGAGTTGCAGAAGAATACCCTGGAATCGAAGCTGTTCTTCGATATCATCCTGGCCAGGGTCTCCTGCTGGGGAATCCGGTAGAGGTTCGAGCAGTGGAAAAGCTCTTCAGCCTGTTTCTTCAGCGCCTCCACAACCCGGGGATGAGCATGACCGAGATTGCACACCGCAATTCCGGCCACCATATCGAGGTAGTCGTTGCCCTGCTCGTCCTGCACCCGGCAGCCCCTGCCCTTCACCAGGGTGATGGGCAGACGGGAATAGGTTTCCATTACATGTTCCATGTCGCCTTTACTCCTTCACGATCTGGGTGCCTATGCCTGAGTCGGTGAACAGCTCCAGGAGGATCGAATAGGGTATGCGTCCGTCGATGATGTGGGCCTTGGTCACTCCCCCTTCGAGAGCCCTCATGCAGCACTCCAGCTTGGGGATCATCCCGCCCTTCACAACGCCCGAGGAGATGAGCTTATTGATCTGGGAGTATTTCAGGCTGGAGATGAGTTTTCCCTCCGCATCCAGGACCCCTTGCTCGTCGGTGAGAATGATGAGTTTCTCCACCTTGAGCTGCCTGGCTATCTCCGCAGCGACAGTATCAGCATTGATGTTGTAGGTGAGCCCGTCGTCGCCCACGCCCGAAGGGGCGATGACCGCCACGAACCCCCCTTTTTCCACAGCGTCTATTATGCCGGTATCGACCCCCGTCACCTCGCCCACATGTCCCATATCGATGTCAGTCACGTTGCCCGAGGCATCTCTGCGGGAAAAAAGGAGCTTCCGGGCTTTGATAAGCCCGCCGTCCTTTCCGGAAAGCCCTACGGCCCGCCCTCCGTCGGCGTTGATGAGCTGGACGATCTCTTTGTTGATTCCTCCGGCGAGCACCATCTCCACCACATCCATGGTCCTGGCATCGGTGACGCGCTTGCCGTCGATGAAGCTCGATTCGATCCCCATGGTATCGAGCATCCGACTGATCTGGGGGCCGCCCCCGTGGACCACCACCACCTGAATGCCCACATAGTGGAACAGCACGATCTGTTTTGCAAAGAGTGTCTTCAGCTCGGGGTTCACCATGGCGTGGCCGCCGTATTTGACCACGATCTTCTTGCCCCTGAAATCACGAATATATGGGAGTGCTTCCATGAGCACCTTCGCCCTGCTTATTGCCTGCTCCATGGCTCCACCTTCTTAGGGTTTGGAATGTTCACTTTCTTAACACCGCCCCGTGAATTATTCCAGCATTATTGCTTCTCTTCAAGAAAGAGGAACTGTTACCGAAATCCACCGAAAAATGGAAGGGGAAAATGGGGTTTCCCCGTTGGGTGCTTTCAATTCCGATATGCCGTTCTATCTATGAGATTATCGTACAATTATGCAACAGGGGTGAATCGACGCCCCTTTCCATAGCGCTCGATTCTTTTTGTTTCTCATCAGCTGTCCGGGCTCAGCCCTCATGGTCTTCTCCGGTTGCTAGGGAGGGGAAAGCTGCGGCGAACAGACACTGTCGATCACGTCGACCTCTCCCGATGACGGCGCGGTCGACGTCTCTCCCGACGCCGATCTTGAAATACACCTCAACAGGGAGATCGGACCCGGCACGATGTCGGAGTAGACCATTTCCCCGGACACAGAAAGTGCAACCACATCCACAACAATGAGCTGTTCGGGCTCCAGAGTGATTTTCAGCCCATTGTATTCCCTGCCCCAGAGCATCGGCTAAGTCGCCACGATGGCCACCGGGGTGAAAGACACGGCGGGAACCCCCTTGCTTCGGACTATATCTGGTCGTTCACCACCAGAGGCTTCATGAGCCCGTCTGAAGCAGGCGCACAGATCAGTGAAGCAGCAGACGAGTCCTGTGCCCTGGCCATGAGGGAGGACGGCACGTTCTGGGCGTGGGGTACAGCAATTACGGGCGGCTCGGCGACGGCGCCCAAGAAGAACGGCACACGCCGGTGACAGCTCACTGGGTTCGGGCTGGCTGAAAACCTGTACGTGTTTCCTCCTGATCTCGTTTGCGCAAGACCTGCCCATGTTTACCGGCTCAGCCGTTCGGGCATTTCAGAGACAAGGACGGCACTGTTGATTCAGGCGGCTGGTCGGGAGAGGTTCCTGAGAGAAACTCGCAGCCCTTTTTACGAAAACGTTCCGGTGAACGGGGTGCCCCCTGCATCTCTCCTCCCGCGATGCTGTTTCTCGGTGTCGCCCGGCTCTGAACTCGGGTCTTGCGTAGTGTCCGGCTCCTCCGTAATACACTCCGTCTGTTCCCTGCACCTGCGGCACATGGAGCTTCGTCCTTGCCATTTCCTGCGGCAGGGCTTAGAATGAATGCGTCAAGGCAGGAATTTCCTGCACCGGGCGTCATCATGAAGGCGTCTTCGAGAAGGGCGGTTCATGGCACGGAAGAAGCCTGCGCATCAGAGAGAGAAAGCCCCGACAAGACACGCGCATGAAGTCCTGAGGAAGAGCGGGCAGTATTTCCGCGAACTTGTGGAGCATTCCCTTACTGGCATCTCCATCCTCCAGGACGGCAAGGTGATCTATCGCAATCCGGAGCAGCAGCGCATGTTCGGACCGCTGCCTCAAGGCGGCGAGCCCGGCCTCTACGACAATATCCATCCCGACGACATAGCCGCCGTCAAGAAGCTCTATGCAGACCTCACCGCCGGGAGAGTCGAGCATCCGGGCATGGTGGTGAGGTTCTTGCCGAGAGGCTCTCCCGATGGAGGAGAGCGCGATGTGCGGTGGCTCCACTGCAGGGCGAGCATCATCAAATACGAAGGCAGCGACGCTGTCCTGCTCAACATGATGGACGTGACTGTGGCCAGGGAGCTGGAACACGTGCTCGCCATTCAGGACCGCATGACCTCGCTCGGCCATGTGGCCGCGGGCATAGCCCACGAGATCAGAAACCCGCTCTCGGGAATCACCATCTATCTTCACGCACTCAGGAAAATCATCGCGGAAAACCGGGACGCTCAACAGGCGTTCGCTGTCATCGACAAGATGTGCGATGCATCGCGACGCATCGAGGCCGTCATCAAGCGCGTCATGGATTTTTCCCGCCCCGGAGAGCCGAGGTTCGCCTTCATCGATATCCGCATACCTATCGAAGAGGCCCTGTCTTTATCGGAAGTGACCCTGCGAAAGTCCGGCATCCTCGTGCAGACCGACATCCCGGACGAGATCCCCCCCTGCCGTGCGGATTCCCAGCTCATTGAGCAGGTGATGCTCAATCTCATAACCAACGCGGCCGAGGCCATGAAGGACTCGGACAGGCCGAAGAAGATATCCATTTCCCTGTCTCTGGACGGAAACCGGCTCAAGATAAGCGTCGGCGATTCCGGCCCCGGCGTTGCGCCTGCCAGGAGAGACAAGATCTTCGACCCCTTCTACACGACAAAGTCGCGAAGCACCGGCATCGGCCTGAGCCTGAGCCACCGGATCATCATGGACCACGGAGGCGGACTGACCGTCGGTACGAGCCCCCTGGGAGGCGCGGAGTTCGCCATCTTCCTCCCCATGCAGCAAGGAGCGCGCGAGTCATGATCACCTACACGATATATGTCATCGACGATGAGCGGATCATCCGCGACGGGATCTCCACGAGTCTCTCCCCGCCCTACCGGGTACTGAGCTTCAGCACCGCCGAGGATGCCCTTGTCTCCATGAGCGAAACGCCGCCCGACCTGGTTTTGCTGGATATCGGGCTTCAGGGTATGAGCGGGATACAGGCGCTCGAGGAAATCCGCCGCATTCACCCCGACACCCTGGTGATCATGATCACTGCGTACGAAGACGCACAGACGGTGATCCAGGCCATGAAGCTAGGCGCCTATGACTACGTGATCAAGCCCATCATCATGGACGCGCTGGAAATGAACATTGCCCACGCACTGGAGTCCATCAGGCTCAGAAAAGAAGTCCGACAGCTCCAGCAGCAGTATCTTCAGGAGAACCTCCCCTGCTTCGTGGCCGAGAGCAACGCGATTCAGGATGTCATGGAATTCATCTCCCGCGTGGCCAAGAGCCCTGACACACCGATCCTCATCCTCGGAGAAACAGGCACGGGCAAGGAGCTCATCGCAGGCGCCATCCATTACCGGAGTCCCAATTTCATGGGTCCCTTCGTCACAGTGAACTGCGCGGCCATCCCCAGAGACCTTATCGAGAGCGAGCTCTTCGGCTACGAAAAAGGGGCGTTCAGCGGGGCCAGCGCATTAGGCAAGCGGGGGCTCATCGAAGACGCGCAAGGAGGCACCCTGTTCCTGGACGAGGTGGGAGACCTGGGACCGGAGGCACAGGCAAAACTCCTGAGGTTTCTTGAAAACGGCGAGTTCCACCGCCTCGGCTCCACGAGGAGACAGCATGTCCGAACAAGGATCGTCTCAGCCACCAACAAGGATCTCTCTCTCCTCATGGACAACGGGTTGTTCCGCCGCGACCTCTATTTCCGTCTCGGGGTGATCAAGGTGAAAGTTCCCTCCCTGAACGAGCGCAAGGAGGATATCATCCCGCTTGCGCAGCACTTCCTCATGGAGTTCAACAGGAAATTCTCACGGGATTTCACCGGAATAAGCCCTCAGGCCGCTCAAGCCCTTTCATCACACCACTGGACCGGCAATGTCCGGGAGCTGAAGAACCTCATCGAGCGTGCGGTGCTCATCGGCCGGGGCCCTCGGATCGAGGCCGATGACCTGGGCATACCGGAGCCTTCGAACAGTGACCGCCCGGATTCATCCTTCTACTCCATCCCCGCCGCCGGGGTTGATTTTCCCGCGCTCGAACGTGCATTCGAACGCCATTACATCGAGCAAGCCCTCATGCTCTCAGGCGGGAACGAAAGCGAGGCCGCCAGGCTCCTCAATATCAACCACCATACCTTCCGCTACCGAAGGCGGCGGCTCGAAAGGGAATAGTCAGCCCTGTCCCGCATCGACTCGGTCCCAGTCTCATTCCTGATGTTCCCGCTTGAGACTCACTCCCCATTGAGGAACATGCGGCGCTAGCTATTAATAATGATATCGCATTCAGGAGAAATCATATGGACAAGAAGGAATACGAACAGAAGATGGAGAAACGGCTTCACGACATGGATGTCGAGATCGGCAGGATGAATGCAAAGGCGGATGCGGCCGGCGCCGACGTCCGGGCGGGATATCAGAAGGAGATACACTATCTCAGAGAGCGAAGACAGGCGCTGAAGGCAAAGCTCAATGAGCTCAGAAGCTCGGGGACGGATGCCTGGCAGGATATCAAGCTCGGAACCGAACAGGCATGGAACGATCTCAGCCGTGCCGTGAAATCGGCGTGGTCGAAGTTCCGATAATTCAAAATCAGGCGTTTTCTCCAGGATGCACGCCACGATGCCTGCCGATATCCCACCGTCTATTCTCATAACGGATAATCATGAAAGGAGATGATAATGAATCCCGCGAGACTGGTAGCTTTGGCGCTTGGTGCTCTTTCCGCGGTCCTGCTGGTCATCCTGCCGGTTGCATTCATGAGGCGGGCGACTGTCGACAGATCTGCACGGCGACTCAAAAAACAGTTCGGGAAGACCGCAGAAGCGCTCAAGGACTATTCTTCCGAACAAAGAGACAAGGCTCTTGAAAAGGCGAAGAAATCCCTGGACGAGCTTGACTCCCAGATATCCGTCATGGAAGACGATCTCTACGAGAAATGGGATCAGATGGATCAGGCGTCGCGGAACACCTATCGCAGCAATCTCAACGAATTCAGGAAACAGCGGAGCCAGGTGGCCGAATGGTTCGGCGCAATGAGCCACAGCGCGGAGAATGCATGGGAAGATATGAAAGAGGGGTTCATCAACAGCTTCCGCGATCTCCAGACCTCTTTTGAGAAGGCGCGGAGCGGGTTCTGAGTTCACACCGGAGAAGCTTCTCCGAGAAGAATCTCCACACACCTGCTGCACGTATCCCCGCAAGAACCCGGCATACGGGAAAAGGCCCTGGTTTTTTCGCGATAACCTCATGCGGGAAAGGAATGACAGATGAATGACCATGATTCGTCAGTCATCATGCTTACAGCCATTGCCGTGTTTCTGTGTATCGCCATGCCCGTCTCCTGCGCGGGCAACAACAACCCCGAAAAGCCGTCCGGAGAAGTGACGCGGGAGGTGGAGGAGGCAGCCGAAGCCATACGGGATTATTCGATCGAACAGCGGGATGAAGCCATCCGGCAGGGCCGCAGAGCCCTGGAGGATATCGATGTCCGTATGCGGGCGTTGCGTCAGAGGTTGAATGAACACTGGGATGAAATGGAACCCGAGGTACGGTCCCGGGCGCGGGACACCTTGGAGTCTCTGAGAGTCCGGCGAAACGAGACTGCTCGATGGCTGGACGAGATTCGGACCAGCTCCGAGAATGCATGGGATAAGGTGAAACAGGGGTTTGTGCGCAGCTATGAAGACTTGCGTGCATCGTTCGAAAGAGCCGACAAGCGCTACTGACAGCCGGATTGGTGCATCAGGCGGGCGCTAATGCCTGTATCGTTCCGCAGCCGGGCTTCTCTTAACGTATGTACATTCCGGTGATTCTCACAAAGCCGTATGCTCCCGGAATGAAAATATGCAGCCCGCCCGGGTGTGCATGCGGTTGACAAACTCAAGTTCCGATCCTATACATTTGAATGTACTCTTGTATATTTTGCTGTACAATGTTTTCGCACATGCACGGGCTTGCCGTTTTCGGAACACGTTTCCAAAAGACGGGAGTTTTTCCGGTTGAACATCACGAAGTCCGTGGCTCTCTTCTCAGAAGCCGCCTTTTCTCGAAAGGCGCTCACCGTATGCATGGACCTGTAGAAAGAAGCGATATGCCGCCTCTTCATGGAGGGGCCTGTCCGGCTTGCTCGCAGGGTCGTGCTTGCTGATGCCATGCGAGGTCTTATCAGATTCGCCTGAAAGAATCTTCGGGCTCCCGGTCCTGTGAGAAACGGGCGACTGGCGGATCGCTCAGGTCACAAAGTGTGCTGTCGCCGACATTTACCGCTTTTTTGGGGAATCTGCATTCCCGGAGGAAGATGAAACGATGGAGCGGGAGAAGGAAGAACAGTCCCCGGCCTTGCGCCTGCGCACCCGGGCGGAGGCGCTCGTGTCCGGAAAGTGGTCTTCCCGGAAGAGCGCCCGGGAAGAAATGAGCACTATCATACGGGAGCTCTTGTCCCATCAGGCCGAGCTCGAGGTCCAGAATAAAAAGCTCCGCCGGGCGCAGAGAGAGCTTGAGTCGGCCAGAAACCGACACTTCTCGCTGTCGGGCACCGCGACGGTGCCTTATCTGACCATGGACGAAGACGGCCTCATCGTCGACGCAAATGATAGGGCGTCCGCCATGCTCGGAGCCGGACAGCGGGGTCTGGCGGGAAATGCTTTCGCACAGTTTGTCTTCGAAGATGACAAGCCCGTATACCGTGCCCATATCGAACAGATGGTGAGCTCCTGCGCCATAACCTCTTGCGAGCTTCGCCTGACAAAGACAGACGGGGAGATCCTGAGCGCGTATCTGGAATGTATTCCCCGGGAAGATGCGGAGGGCCGCGTCACCGGCTTCAGCGCAGCGGTATTCGAAATCACTCATGACAATACCGTACAGGCACAGCCTCTCGATGAGGTGAACCATTTCAGGGCGCTCGCCGAGAACGCACCTGATTTCATCGCATACTTCGACAGGGATCTGCGCTACCTCTACGTGAATCCCTCGGTGGAAGCCATCAGCGGACGGTCCCGCCGGGATTTCATCGGCAGGACGAGCCGGGAGATGGGCATCCCTGAAGCAATCCGCACCGTACTGGATAAAGCGCTGCGCGAAACATTCTCCCGGGGCGCGAGCACATCTCTGGAGTTCGAAGCACTGTCTGCCAGAGGACCCAGAACATATCACGTACAGATCTTTCCCGGGATCTCACGAACGGGGGCCATCGGATACGTCATGTGCATCGGCCGGGACATCTCCGAGCACAAGCAGATGGAAGAAGCCCTCAAAAAAGTGAACGAGCAGCTGGAAACACGGGTCCGGGAGAGGACTCTGCAGCTGATGCGATCCAACGAGATGCTCAAGCGAAAAAATCTCGACCAGAGCCGTGCGAAAGAAGAACTGCGCGTACAGGGAGAGCTCCTGAGGACCATCATCGACAACATCCCGGCCATGATATGCCTTGACGACCCGCACGGCCGCACCAGGATGATCAACCGGTCTCTGGAATATATCACCGGGTGGAATCTGGAAGACGCCCGGCAGGATGATTTCCTCGCCCGGTTGTATCCTGATGGGGATCTCCTGCGCAGGGCGGTGGAGCAATGGGATCGTGAGGGGCCGCACTGGGTGGATCTGAGGATTCGGACAAAAGACGGGAGAGACCTGCCCAGCGCATGGTCCAGGGTGCGCCTTTCGAATAACGACATGATCTTCATCGGCATCGACCTGACCGAGCGCGTCCGGGAAGAGCAGGAAAGGGTTCTCCTCGCCGCGGCCATCGAGCAGTCCATGGATGCCATGGCCATTGCTGATGTGAATGGAAAAATTCAGTACGTGAACCCTGCCTTCGAGTCTCTCAATTCCTGCTCACGGGAGAAGGTCATGGGTGTGGATATCGCCTCTGTTCTCGCCTCTGACCGGCGCCAGAAATGGGTGAAAGGGGAGATACACCGCGCGATCGCCGGAGGCGGCCAGTGGAAAGGACTTCTGGAACGGAAAGGGAGAGAGGGAAAAATCGAACTCGACACCACGATTACGCCTCTGAGAGATTCACGGGGCGCCATTGCCGACTACCTGATCATAGAGAGGGACGTGACACGGGAGCGAGAGCTCGAACGGCATCTTGCCGCGAGCCGGAAGATGGAAATTATCGGCACCCTGGCAGGAGGCATCGCCCACGATCTGAACAACATCCTCAACCCTGTTCTTATGAGCGCGGAGGCGGTGATGGCCGAGATTCCCGAGGATTCTCCCCTGAGGCCGGATATCCGGATCATTCTCGAGGCAGGGAACCGCGGGAAGGATCTGGTCCGCCAGGTCCTGTCCTTTGCCTCCGGGCAGGAGGGGAGGCGAAGGGCTATCCGGCTGGGCTCCCTTGTAAGAGAACCGCTGAGCCTCCTGAGATCGACACTGCCAGCAGCCATCGAGGTCCGCACCGTCATCCCAGATATGGATGACACGGTCGTTGTCGATCCCACTCAGATCCAGCAGGTGATGATGAATCTTTACAGCAATGCAGCCCAGGCAATAGGCGGCAGGGGCGGGGTTATCGAGATCAGGATGGATCATAAAGATATCGATGCAGCGGATGCGGGGCGCATTGCAGATCTGAAGCCAGGGCGCTATCTCCGCATTACCGTGCGCGACACTGGGACGGGTATGTCGAAAAGGGTTCTGGACAATCTCTTCACTCCCTTCTTCACCACCAAGAAACAGGGCGAAGGAACCGGGCTCGGGCTGTCCTTCTCGCGTCGGATCATACGAAACCACGGCGGTACCATCACCGCAGCGAGCAAACCGGGAGAGGGCTCTTCCTTCCAGGTGTATCTCCCCCGGGCGCACCTGGAAGATCAGGGAGCTGGGCGGTAGGGATAATCCGGGCTGCTGCCCGCACCGAAACATCGGGCTCGGAAATCCCTCCACAGGAGGCGCCTGCACGTAAGAGATCTCGGAGACCTCCCTTATGCCTGCTTTCCGATCGCCTTCCGGATGGCGGCATCCAAATCTTTGGTGGTGGCGGGCTTCATAAGCAGATCGCTCACGCCCATGGCCTTTGCCTCCTGCTCGCTGATCGTCTCGCTGAAGCCCGTCGAGAGGATGACCGGGATGTCCGGCCGGATGTGGAGCAGCTCCTCGGCCAGCTCCGCTCCGGTCATCTTGGGCATGGTCTGATCGGTGATGACCACGTCGAATGTCTCCGGAGCCTCGCAGAAGAGCTCCAGGGCATCCTTGCCGTCCTTCACCGCATCCACTTCATACCCCAGACGCTCAAGGGCGCGCCGCACACTCATGAGGACGAGATTCTCATCGTCCACCAGCAGAACCCTCCACTTCTTTTTCCGGTACTTACCGCCCTGTCGCCCTCCGGAGCCCTGGGTGTTCCCCTGTGCGTTCTTTTCGGCCACCGGAAGGTAGACGGTAAACCGGGACCCTTTGTTCTGTTTGCTTTCCACAGTAATGGCCCCTCCGTGACTTTTGACTATCCCGTGTACGACCGCCAGGCCCATGCCGGTGCTCTTATCCTTGGTCGTGAAGAACGGCTCGAAGATCCGCTCCACCACGTCATCCGGCATACCGGTGCCTGTATCCTTCACCGTGAGCTTGAGGTATTGCCCCGCTCGCATATCCGGACGCAGCCGGTCCTTCTCCAGCCGGGTGTTCATGAGGCTCACCTCGATAGTGCCCGGTTTCGATCCCAGCGCCTCTGCGGCATTGGTGCCCAGGTTCATGACGACCTGGTGGATCTGGGTGGGGTCCCCCAGAACCGTATCGCATCCCACGTGGATGTTCTCCCGAAGCTCGATCGTGCTGGGCAGCGAAGCCTTCAGGAAATGCAGCGCCTCGCCCACGACGGGAGCGACCCGGAGAAGACTGCGCTGCTGTTCGTTTCTCCGGCTGAAGGCGAGGATCTGCTTCACCAGATCCTTCTGTCGATAGGCCGCCTTGAGCACCTGGTTGAGCGGCTGGTACGAAGGGGATTCCGGCCCCGCTTCTTCCAGGAGCATCTCCGTGTTGATGATGATGGGGTAGAGGATATTGTTCAGGTCATGGGCGATCCCGCCGGCCAGCCTTCCCAGGGCCTCTATCTTCTGCATCTGCCGGACCTGCTGCTCCAGCAGCGCCTCATGTGTCACGTCGTGCTCGACGACCACGTAATTGAGGACCCTGCCTGATTCGTCCCGAACGACCGAGACCGTCGCATCGAACTCGCGCCTCTCCCCGTCCTTGCGAAAGTCGCTGCGACGGCCCTTCCACACCCCGCCGTCGGCGAGTGAGAGATGGATGTCGCGGGCCATCCCGCCGTTTCCCCTGATGAAGTCAAGGGGCTTGCCTACCAGCTCCTGCTGCCCGAACCCGCTGATCCGCTCCACGGCGGAGTTCACATACTGAATCGTGCCCTCGCTGTCGGTAACGATGACCCCGTCTCCCGCGTACTCCACTGCCGTGACCAGCCGCTGGCGCTCTTTCTCGAGTATTTTATGGGCCGTCCTGTCCACCATGGTCAGGATCATCCCCTGCACCTCTCCTCCGGGGGCTTTCACCGGCTGGAGATTCCAGTCCCAGTAGGCTGTTTTCGGCCGGTCCAGAGAGCAGGAAAAGGGCTGCTCCCAGGCGCTGTACGGCTCCCCGGTCTCCACAGCCTTGGAGAAAATGTTACGGACAGCGGGGTCTGGATACAGATCGAAGTAATTCTTTCCTTCGAAGAATTTCTCCGGCCTGCCGCACACCAGGGAGAAGGCCCTGTTCACCCTGAGGAAATTGAACTGCCTGTCCAGGTACACGGTCAGGACATGGGTGTTGGCGAACATCCTCTCCAGCAGCTCATTGGATTTCTTCAGGCTTTCCTGCACCTTCTTCTGCCGGGTCACGTCCGTGACCACCCCGAGGAAAACGGGGGCTCCATCGAGCTCGAGAGGTGAGAACGAGGCAAAGACGTAGACCTCCCTGTCGCCCGAGTTCCGGAATACGATCTCCGCCCTTGTGGTGCTGTTCAGGTCCTTTGAGATGAGCCTCCGCATGTCGGCGACGCTGGAGGGGCTCACATGGTCGTACAGTGAAGTGCCGATCAGCCTTTCCAGTGGAACGCCCAGCATGTTCGCCATCTGCCTGTTACAGTAGAGGATGATGCCGTCGTTGCTCACCGTCACCGTCCCCTCGCTCATCTCCTCGATGATGATTCGGTAGGGACGGTCGGCTTCCTTCAGGGTGAAAACCTGTTCGCCCCGGGCGCCCGAAACTACGATGGCATCGATCTCCCCCTGACGAATGGCGTTCAGGTTATCTTCCGCCTCACGGAGGCGCCATCTGAGGTTGTCGATTTCCTCAAGCAGCTCTTTTCTGGTTTTCTCACTCATGATTCCCGCTCGTCGCTGCACACTGTTTCATCACCCATACGATCAGCTCTTGGGTGTGATATTCATGCCCTTGATCACCTGGTCTGCGTCGGAGAGATCGCCGATGAACTTCCTCAAGGGCAGAGGGAGCTTTTTTACCAGGGTGGGCGTTGCGATAATGTCCGCCTCCTGGGCCAGCTCGGGTTGCTGATAAATATCGACCACTTCGAGCTCGTACTTCCCTTTCAGGTGCTCTTCGCAGATCCTTCGCAGATTCCTGATCGCCCGCGCTGACTTCGGTGTCGATCCGGTGACATACAAACGGAGGACATACCGCTGTTCCTGTCCGCCCCGCAATACCTTCTCGAAAGCCTCGGTTGCGATCTCGCTGTCCTTCTTCTTTGCCATGTCCGTCTCTCTCGCTCGGCTGAAACAGGCTACACCCTGCGCACATCCAGACCCACCAGCACCCGTTCCGTGTTGGAGAGATCCCCGATGATCTTCTTGAGGGGAGGAGGGAGCTTCCGCACCAGCGTGGGCACGGCAAGAATCTGGTCGCCCTGTGCCAGCTGCGGGTTCTCCAGAAGATCGATCACCTCGATGCGGTACTTGCCGGCCAGATACTCTTCACAGATCTTCTTCAGATTCGCGAAGGCCTGCACCGACTTCGGGGTCTGTCCTGCAACGTAGAGCCTCAGTTCCCATATCTCGTCGTCATTTCCCTCTTTCATGCGCTCTCCCGAATCCTTCCCAGTCATCCGCCCGTCAATGAATGTCTTGCCTTCCTCCCGGTCTTTTCACACCCTCCGCGCCGTCCGCAGGAGCAGAGGACCTTGTGAGAGGCCGCCGGGTCCGTCACGTTTCCGCCTTGCGGCTGGTGCCCATTTCCTTCCTTTTCCGGAAGATGGTCTCCATTTTGAGCTTCTCCAGCCGGATCCTGCCTTCGAGCTCTTTCTCCGCGCTCTCGTACTCGGAGCGCAGGCGCGTTATCTGATCCTCCAGAAGGGCCCGCCTCTTCTTCCTGTCCTCCTCCAGACGTTCGATCTCAAGCCTGAGAGCGGCCTCCTGCGCCCTCTCGTCGGCCTCCCGGGCAACCCGGGCGGACCCCGCCGGCACACCCTCGGGGCCTGTGTAAGTGTCCACCAGATCAATGCCCTGATCCGTGAGCAGAAACTCCCTTACCTGATTGGAGTGCGACATGCCGCGGGACTTGAGGATTGATATGCCCCGGTTGCGCTCGCCCCCCGCCTCCAGATTCTGCAGCTTCATCCAGGAATCCGCCAGAGACGAGATGCCCACGTCGGTCAGCTCGGCGTCTGTGCCTCCCTGGGTCAGCGAGGTGAAGAGGATTGTGATGTTCCTCGCCTTGAGGTAGTCCACCAAGCGCGAGAGCATGAGCCTCACATCCCGCAGGGACCCCACCTGAGAGAGGTTGGTAACCGGGTCGACGACCACGGTTGTCGGCCTGAAGTCGTCGATCATGAACTGCATGGACAGGAGATGGTGCTCCAGACCATGTATGGTAGGGCGTTGACCGACGATCTTCAAGATGCCTTTCCCTGTCCACTGCTCAAGGTCCAGGCCGATGGATCTCATGTTGCGCACGACCTGCTGCGCGGATTCCTCGAACGCGAAGTACATGGTCTTCTCGCCCCTGCGGCACGCAGCGTCCGCAAAGGACGCTGCAACCGTCGTCTTGCCTGTCCCTGCGGTGCCTGACACGAGGATGAGAGACCCCCGGTAGAAGCCTTTCCCCCCCAGCATGGCATCCAGCCGGGGGATACCGGAAGAGACACGCTCTTCTCCGACGGCATAGTCCAGCTTCACGGAGGTGATAGGCAGTACCATGAATCCGCGGTCGCTGATGAGGAACGGGTATTCGTTGGTCCCGTGCTCCGAGCCCCGGTACTTTAAGACGCGCAGCCTCCGGGTGGAAACCTGATCGGTTACCCTGTGGTCGAGCAGTATCACACAGTCGGAGACATACTCTTCCAGTCCTTCACGGGTCAGAGATTCCGCCCCGCGCTCTCCTGTGACGATCGTACTTATGTTCTTGTCCTTGAGCCAGCGGAAAAGCCTTCGGAGCTCCGCCCGCAGAATGGAGACATTCGACAGCCCGGAAAACAGTGTTTCAATGGTGTCCAGCACCAACCGCCTGGCGCCCACGGTGTTGATGGCATGCGACAGGCGGATGAAAAGCCCTTCCAGGTCGTACTCGCCCGACTCTTCGATCTCTGAGCGCTCCACCCTCACATAGTCCATGTACAGGAGGTTCGCGTCGCACAGCTCGGGAAGGGAGAGTCCCAGTGAGGCGGAGTTGGCGATCAGCTCGTCCGCGGTCTCTTCGAAGGAAACGAACACCCCTGGCTCTCCGAACTCGGTCGCGCCCTTCACGAGAAACTCCATTGCGAACATGGTCTTTCCCGTACCCGGTCCGCCGGTCACCAGCGCGGTGCGTCCCTTGGGCAGGCCGCCCTGCGTGATCTCGTCGAAGCCTCTGATCCCGGTAGGCGCTTTTTCCAGCCTGTGTTCCACGTATGTTCTCTCTTTGCCGCTGAGCATAGGCGATACCTCTCTTACGGTTTGATGAACAGAAACATACAAGGATGCAGGTCAGAATGAATTTCATAGCATATCCGAGCGGGAAAGCAAGAGATGATTTATTTATTTTTCAGCAAGATTAGTCAATGAATTCCCAGAATCCGTGCTCACAGGTCCGGGATCTCTTCGAGACAGGAGGGATAGGCCATCCATCTTTCGCAAAAGAATGACGGCATGAGCACTCTATGTTTATGCGCGGTCCGCAAGAGCCGCGCAACCCGGCAACGGTGCGGAAGGGCCAGACTCCTGCACGGGCAAGACAGGCAGGCCCTACTCCTCCTCGAAGCGCTTCTGGCACTCCGGACACAGGCCGTGACTGAACACCGCGTCGGAGTGGGCCTCGATATACTCCTCGAGCTGGTTCCAGTATCCGCGGTCGTCCCTGATCTTCTTGCAGGATGCACAGATGGGAACGAGCCCTTTGAGTGTCTTGATCCTTTCCAAGGCGAGCTTGAGCTCTTCGATGAGGTCCTGTTTTTCCTCTTCGATGCGTTTGATGTCGGTGATGTCGCGCACAATGGAGTGATATCCGAGGATATCTCCCTGGGCCGATTTCCTGACACTCGAGGTATAGAGACAGGTTATTATGGTCCCGTCTTTCCTTTTGAGGAGCACCTCGAAATTTCTGACCGACCCCCTGTCTTCGACCTCCTGCTGGAACTTGTCGCGCTCGTCTCTCGTGGCATAGATCTGCATGACATCGAGCCCGATCATCTCTGTCCGCGGATAGCCGAACAGCTCCAGCGCCGCTTCGTTGGCGTCGAGTATGACGCCGTCGCGCGACGTGGTATATATGGCGTCACGGGAGTCCTCGAACAGGCTCCGATACCGCTGCTCGCTCTCAGTGAGCATCTCTTCCGCCCGCTTCCGGGAGACCAGCCTTCCGAGACGCGAAGCGATGAGATCGAGGAGTCTCTTCTCTTCTCGTGTGAAGGGGCCTTCGAATCGCAGAGGCCTTTCCTGAAGGTAGAACACCTCCAGAGATCCCACTGCCCGGCATCGGGACTGGATCTCGCTCTCCATGTGCCAGGGTGTCTGCTGGAAGTTCTCGGTGAGATACATGCCGCCGTCGATGGTAAGACGGGCAGCGGTGATGTCTGGATAGGTCGTGATGCCGGGAACGAGCTTCAGCACTCCCTGGACGATCTCCGGGAAGGTGCGGCCTTTGAGGTCGATGACCTCGGATATCTCATAGAGACAGTTGAGCTCGCGGATGCGCTCTGAGAGGTCTCTCGCAGTGCTCTTCAGGTCTTCCCGGTCGTGCATGATCCGACTTATGTCGCGGATGATCCCCACATAGCCGGCAATGCCGCCTTGTGCATCTTTCACGGGGTGAAGGGAGACCTGGCAGTCCGCCTCCGACGCGTCCGCGCCCAACAGTCTGACCTCCCTTGAATCCACACCGCCTTCCCGTGCCTCCCTGAAAAGTCTGTCCGCCTCCGCGGGGTTCAGGAAAAACTGCCTGAAGGCCTTACCCGGGATTTCATGCTTCCCGCACCCGGTGAACAGGAAAAAAGCCCCGTTGGCGTCCACGACAGACCCCTGCTCGTCACAATAGACGAGGGCGTCGGGATTGTGATCGAAAAATCTCTTATATACCCCGCCCGGGGTCCCGGCGACAGTTTCGTGTGTAGAATCGTTCCTTTTCATGGTCGGTTCTTTTTGAGGCGATCCTGAAGTGAGATGTACACCACCCGGGCCTTTTTGTACATTCGAAAAATTTACAAGGCGCTTCGCAATCCTTCGACCCATTCTGAAAAGCCGTAACGAAGCCGCCTCCGTTTGCCGGGATAATTCCATATGTTTTTCTGAAAAAGGCCCTTCGTATGCCGTGGCATGCTCCATGCTTAGCCTGAAGCAAGCGTTTATTGATGTCTTTTGTGGTGCCCCTGCCGAAGGCGGGCGCCGGGAGTCTTTATTTCATGGAAGCCGAGAAGAAGGGGGCTCGCAGATGATGATCCAGAACCTGGCGGAAGTCATTCAGAAAAATGAGTATCTCATCACCAGGGAATTGGTCGGGGAGATCCGGAAAATGCCGGAGGTCAGGCATTACCGCAGCATCATGGACGACGTCCTGTTCGACAATGTCCACAATGTCCTGTACCACGTGTACAAGCGGCTGCCCCACTGGCACCGCCACCACGCATCGAAAAACACCGTGTTTTCCTTTTATTCCGACCTCGGCAGGCAGAGGTGCCGGGAAAAGGTCCCCCTGCAGGAGACGATCAGAGTTCTCTTCTCCATCAAGAGAGGGATTTGCCGGTGCATATCAGAGCGAAGGGCTCTTGACAAAGGATTCACGCTCGATCAGCTCGCCGAGTTCTTCTCCCTCGTCAATCATTTTTTCGATCGTGTGGCCCATGCCGTAATATCAGGCTACCTGGAGGCCACGCCCACAAGGGAGGGCGTCGGGCAAAAACGCATGCAGTGATGTCCCGCCGGGGGTTTCCGAAAAATTCCGTCTGCACCGACGGACGTCCGACACATTATTCTTCCTCCTCGAATCTGGGCTGGGGACCGGGCACAATACCGGCGATGTCCGGGTCTTCTCCGCCGGGATGAGGCTCCTTGCCGGATTTCAGCTCCTTGCGTTCCGACCTGCGGGCTTCCTTGGCCAATCTCTTCCTGCGCTTGGCCTCTTCGCGTTCTTTTTTCTTAAAGGTAACCGCCGACTTCGTTGCCATAAGCACCTCCCGATACACTCTATTCCTTGTACAAGATGCGGCCGATTCATACGGAAAACCCGTCAGAAAGGCGCCGCACCCCCTTATTCTTCCCCCATACAGTCCGATCAAACCGCCGGGACCGGACGGAAGGCCCACTGCTCCCGGCGATGTACTCCCGGCCCGCCGGGCTGGTCACAATGGGAAAAGGGAGCGGGCCGGCCCGCTCCCTTTTCGGCCCCCTACTCTTTGGTCACGTTTGAAGCCTGCGGACCCTTCTGTCCTTTCACCACCTCGAAGGTGACTTTGTCGCCTTCTTCAAGGGATCGGAATCCCTGCTGATTGATGGCCGTGTGGTGGACGAAGATCTCCTCGCCGGTGTCGGAGGTGATGAAGCCATATCCCTTTTCCCGGTTAAACCACTTTACTGTGCCTGTTGCCATTGATCGGTACTCCTTTTGTTCGAGCCCTGCACGCGTATACAGGGCTCCGGTGTTGTATTTCTGAAATGCAAGCTATCTTCATGAATTTTCAACCTGGTGAGAGAAGCGGTTTCGCTTCGCGTGTATTCAGCAGGATTCAAGTCAGATGAGGTCTTGTTTCAGATCATTCGGGCACTAACCCTATTTTCATACCATGTCAAGCGCATTATTCCATAATACCCCTGTCTTTTCCCTGCCTGCGAAGAAGAACCGGGCGGATATCGTTCATGTTTTCTCTGTAGTCTTCCTCCCATGTAAAGCGTACTCGTTTTTCTCCCGAGTGGGGCGCCTGCATTCACCTGTTTCATCAACGGGGAGAACCCGGCCGCTTCCGGTGTCTGAATGTCCAAAGACCGCCTGAGGATAAGGCCGCCTCTTCTCAGGCTCGGTATTCCTTCAGCGCGCTGCAGGCGATTTCCGCAGCGGAGGCCGTGAGCCCGGCGCAGTGGACGGATCCGGCAAGATATGCCTGGAAATCGTTCCAGCCGGTAAATGTCCGGGATGCGATATCCCTGCATTCGATGGATCCCGCCTGTTCCCTGAATTCGCGCACGATCTCTCGGCCAATACCGAACGGTTCGGGCATGCCGATCTTGTTTTTCACCAGGAGATTGATATGCCCCGCCACGAACCCCTTGATCGTCCGGTGGTAGCGAAGCGATCTGACCTCGTTGCCGAAAGCGAGGTTCAGTGCCATAAGAGCCCCTGCCAGAGCCCCGCACAGTCCACCTCTGAAGGCGAGTCCCCCGTCGAACACAAAGGCGAGCTCCTCGAGCATATCGTCTCCGATCCCGGTCCGTTCTCTGACAAGCCGGAGCACGGAGGCGGCGCAGTGCAGAGGTTGGTCTGTGGATGTCTCTCCCCTTGAAAGATCTTTCCTGCGGAGATCATGGAGGTATCGGACGGCGCGTGCGATATGCCGCAGGCATCGCATCATCCTGTCGCCGGGGAACAGGTAGCGCAGCTGGCCCGATACTGTATAAAAATCCACTCCGGTCCTTGCGCGGCAGGTGGTGGCGCCGAAGGCTTCGCCGAACCAGTCGACATATCGTCCCGCCTCTTCCATCACCGCCGCCGCGGCCTGAACGCCGTATTGCCTGAGACTTTCCCGGTGCATGAGCGCGATGCCGAGAGCTCCTCCGCTCAGCACCCCGCAGGTCGAGCCGCTCGCCACGGCGCCGCCTTCCAGTCCGGTGACGGATTTCAGCACCCTGTCCTGTCTGGTTCCCGACATATCCTGGACGACCTCCAGGGATGCCAGCGCTCAATTGAGATTCTTCAGGAGCGCAATGCTGCCTCTGACCCCCCAGAGCCGCGACTGCAAACGGCTCCCGGTAATTTGCCGGTTCTCCATGGCCTCCTCCTTTGGCTGAATGCCTCATCGGGCATAAATCAGATCATGTGCTCCGGGCCCGGCTGACGGTGTATGCGCCACACGCGTCTCTCCCCGTGGACACGCGCCGGCATACCCGGTGCATCCGTGGTATTCTCCGCTTGTTTGTACCGGATATCGCAAGGGTCGTCAATTTCACTCAGCGCTCATGATCTACTGCAAGCTCCACCAGAGAAAACCATGCTTGCGGATCGGTGAACCATCGCACGGGAACAAGCCCTGCCTCGTCAAAGCAGTTCTGTGCCTGCGCGGGAGTGAATTTTCTGCTGATCTCGGTGAGGATCGTCTCTCCCCGCCTGATGCATACCTTCAGACCCAGATCGGCGATGTGTGCACCGGTGTCCGACCGGGCCTTCAAGTGCATCTCGATCTGCCCTTTCTCCTGATTGAACAAGGATGAATGATCGAAGTCTTCCGGTCTGAAATCGGCCCTGAGCCGCCGGTTGATATGATGGAGGATATTCAGGTTGAACCGGGCGGTCACTCCGCTGCGATCGTTATAGGCTGTTTCGATGATGTGCACCGGCTTGAGCATGTCTATGCCCAGGAGAAGCCGGTCTTCGGCGCCCATGACCCGGGCGAAGGATTTCAACAGGGCCACGCCCTCCTGATGCGTGAAGTTCCCGAACGTGCCGCCGAAAAAAACGATGAGCTTGCGCCTTCGAGGCAGGAATTCGAGATGCCGGGAGAAATCTGCGACAAGAGCGAGAATGGTCAGGTCCCGAAAATCGCTCATGAGGCGCACCGAAGATCTCAGCAAGCTGGTTTCACTGATGTCGACAGGCACGTAACGGATATGTTTCCGATAATTTTCCGGAGATCTTTCCAGGAGGAATCGGATCTTCAGATCCGACCCGCTCCCGATCTCGACGAGATCCCCTCCCTGCCGCGAAAAGAATAGCATGATTTCAGCGGCATACTGGTTGAGAATCGCAACCTCGGTGCGGGTCGGGTAGTACTCCGAAAGCGTGCAGATCCTTTCGAAGAGCCGTGATCCGCAGTCATCGTAGAGATATTTGCAGGGAATGGATTTCTCCGGGCCGGCCAAGCCGGAAAGAATGTCCTTGCACATTTCCTGATGAAAATCGGTCTGCTGGCGGACAGAAACCACAAGAGGTCTGCGCCTGAGCAAAAAAGGGCGGCATATCTGCTCTGCGCTTACATCACCGGTCGCCTGCGGATTCGGTCTTCTCATGTGTCCGTCCTTTCCCTGCCGCGGCATTATCCTATCGGCAGGACACAAACCGCACCATATGGAGCGACTCCTGGATAACCCGGCTCATCTCGCTCAGCACCCGCTCGATGTCCTCCGCGGTATTGTACACGCCCAGGGAAAATCGCAGGGCGCAGTGGGCCTGCTCTTCGGTGAGCCCCATGGCAAGCAGGGCATGGGAAGGGGCCGCTTCACCCGACCGGCAGGCGGATCCCGACGAGAGGGAGATACCCCGGGCGTCCAGTGCGATGACCATGGACTCTCCCCGGATCCCCGGAAGCGAGATATTCAGCGTGTTGGGAAGCCGCTCGTTCAGGTCTCCGTTGATGCATGCTTGGGGCACCAGGTTCATGATGCCGCTCTGCAGGGTATCCCTGAGGGATCTGACGCGGTTGCCCATGTCGGTCAGACGCTTTTCCGCCAGCTCCGCGGCCGTGCCCATACCGACGATGCCGATGGTGTTCTCCGTGCCCGCCCTCAGACCGTGTTCCTGGCCTCCGCCATGGACGAGCGGCTCCAGCGTCTCGTGGCTGCGCACGTAGAGCGCCCCTATTCCCTTGGGGCCGTGAAACTTGTGGGCGGAGATCGTCAGAAAATCCACGCCGAGATCCTCGACATTCAGCGGGGTCCTCCCAGCTGCCTGAACGGCGTCCGTATGGAAGAGGACATCTCTCTCCCGCGCTGCAGCGGCAAGCTCTCTGACAGGCTGAATCACACCCGTCTCATTGTTCGCAGCCATGACGCTCACAAGAAAGGTGTCATCCGTGAGGACACTGCGAAGGTCGTCCGGGCTGACCAGGCCCGAGCCGTTCACGGGCAGCAGAGTCACCCTGAATCCGAACTTCTTGAGCCAGCCGCACGCCCGAAGCATTGAAGGATGCTCGACCGATGAGACGACGATATGCCTTTTCCTGTTCCAGAACGCGAACGCCGCCCCCTTGACGACCAGATTGTTGGCCTCGCTCCCGCCTGCGGTAAACACGATCCGCCGGGCCGTGCAGCCGAGGAGTCCGGCCACTTTCCTCCGGGCGTTCTCCAGGGCTGCACGCGCCGACCCGCCTTCTTGGTGGATTGACGAGGCATTTCCGTAGAGATGCTCAGCGGCATGAATCATCTCTCTGCGTACTTGCACGTCAGGGGCGGTGGTGGCGTTGTTGTCCAGGTAGACCTTCACCCGGGGCTCCGGCGATGCCTTCGCCCTCTTCCAGCCGACCGCGCGCTCTCCTGAATCGAGCTTACGCTTCTCTGACTTCCTGTCCGCCGTTTCCACCTCACACAGCAGAGACTTGAAGACAGGAAATCCCGAGATGGGGTCATACCTGAGGTCGATGAGCTCGTTGATGTTGCACCGCCGCCAGGCGGCCGGGCCGAGCGGGCCTCCTCCTCCCATGTTTGCATCGACCGTCCCCTGTACGATATCCGATGTTACAACGGCCCGCATCTTCACATTCCCCCGCGGGCTCCTCACTATGACTGCGTCTCCGTTTTTTATCCCCCGATCGCGTGCGTCAGACTTGTTGATCATCACTGTGGGCTCGGGACGCATCTTCACCAGGCCCGGAATGTGATGGTGCTGGCTGCGGAAATCCGTGCTCACCCGGGAACCGGAGTTGAATACCAGAGGATACCGCCGGGCAAGCCCCGGGCTCGCCAGAGGCCCTTCCCGTGGCTCGGTATAGACCGGCAGCGCGTCGTATCCGTGCTCTGCAAGGATGGTGGACGCTATCTCGAATTTTGTGGTCGGCGTATCAAATCCGGGCCTTCCATCACTGCGCAGCAGGCCTTTCTCCCATTTCCGGTACTCCATCATGACGGTTTCGGTCGAGACTGCTCCGCCCGCCGCGCGCACATCTTCCAGGGAAAAGGGTGAACATTTCAGGGCATGGCGGAGCAGCTCCTCCTCGTTCTGCGGGTACAGGTGTCCGTATCCCAGCCTCTCTGCCAGGGCCGAAAGGATGAAAAACGCGTTGCGGGCCTCACCTACGGGTTCGATGAGCCGCTCGCGGATACGGAAGATCGGCCCGTAGCGCATATAGGACTCGATCTCGTACCAGGTGGCCGCCGGGAGCACGATGTCCGCATAGGCGCAGTCCGCAGTCATGTTGACATCGATGCAGACCAGAAAGTCGAGAGCTCCGAGGGTCCTGCGCCACAGGGCAGGCTGAGGCCAGGATGTGATGATGGAGGCACCCAGAATGATAAGCGAGCGGATGCGGTAGGGGTCGCCGTCAAGTACAGAGGCCGGCAGGGCGTTGGCGTGCGACTCTCCGCGGTAGAGGCTGTAGATCGGAAAGGTATCCCGCCCCAGGGCCTTTTTCAGATCCGGATTTGCAACAAGCCCCTGCCGGTTGACTGGAAACCGGTTCTGCGGCATGGCGAAGCACCTGCCTCCCGGCACGTCCAGCTGCCCTGCCAGGGCCCAGAGGACCATGACCGCCCGTATGGACTGAACGCCACCGTCGCTGTACTCAAGCCCTGTGTACATGACCGGACACGCGCCGCGGGCGTCCGCGATCTTCTCCGCAAGGAAGTATTGCATCTCTTCCGGTACGCCGGTGATGGCCTGAACCGCCTCCGGCCTGAAGTGACCGACGTACCTGGCGAATTCGTCGAAACCATGTGTCCACGAGCGGACGAAGTCCTCGTCAAAAAGCTCTCGTGAGATGAGAATATGGCAGACGCCCAAGGCGAGAGCGCCGTCCGTGCCGGGACGGATCGGAACCCAGATCGCACCCGGCATCTTGGCCGTCATTGTCCTCCGGGGATCGATCACCACAACCCTCGCCCCGCGGGAAAATGCATCCCGGATGCGCTCGAAATCCAGCGGCGGGCAGTCTGTTGCAGGGTTCGCTCCCCACACCACGATCATCTCCGCGTTTTCAATGTCCGAGAACATGGTGTCGTGCATGCCCCCCATGGTGACATGCGGGGCGATCATGGCATAAGAGACGTAACACAGGGCTCCAACGCCCAGCGTGTTGGGAGATCCGAAAGGAAACAGCACGCTCGATGCCGACGACACGGCAACGCCGGCGGGTTGAAACACATCGCACATGGCAAGCTCGAAGCTGCCCCTCCCGGTATATATGGCCGTCGCTTCCGGACCCGATTCCGCCTTGACGGCCCTGAGCCGGTGCGCGATCTCATCCAGGGCGTCGTCCCAGCCGATCTTCTCGAACTCGTACGAGCCCTTCGGCCCTCTGCGCTTCAGGGGCGATGTCAGCCTTTCCTTCGCATAGACGATCTCGGCCGAGTGCTCTCCCAGAGGACAGATCATGCCCAGCGGCGATGAGTCGTCGGCCCTGACGGAAGAGAGCCTCCCTTTTCCATCATAGGTTACAAGCACCCAGCATCCGGCCGGGCAGATGCCGCAGATGCCCCGGGTCACATCGTGCTTCGCAGTCATTCACACTCCTATCGCATGAGGTTCGGGAGATTGTGACGAAAAAGCCCATGTCAAAGCTTGACAGAATTCCGGCAATATCGGCCGACAACAGGAGGGAGATATCGGAGACAGGCGGGCCGGGCATGAGCATGGAGAAACCCGGGGGCAATGACCTTTCGTATTCAATGCAGTGAGGCGGGTCCGAGATATGGGCTCGGACTTAGGGGAGTTTGGTTCCCTCGACGGTAAAACCGACCTTCAGAGTCACCTGGTAGTATGCCACTTTCTCATTCTCGATGAAGCCCCTGATCTCCGCAACCTCGAACCACCGCATGTTCCTGACGGTTTTTCCCGCCTTCGCAAGGGCACCAGCGATCGCATCCTCTACGCTGTTCTTTGATGACCCCACGAGCTCTAGCTTCTTATAAACCTGGTCCATTCCCCTGCCTCCCGTTTCATATACTTATAGAACAACGCCCTGCTTTCAGGAGCAGGGGGCCGCTCTGGATTCCGCAATTCCGTCCGCCGTGCGGGCGCCGGGCTCTTTTTCCCTACCTCCACGTACGCCCGGCCCGGTGCAAGACAGTACGGGCAGTCCCCGGGCGGATCGCCACCCTGCTGCACATCGCCGCACAGGGGACATTTCCATGCCCGGGAGCTTTCTCCGTAACCCTTATATCCTTCTTTTTCATACATCCATGTCAGGACCGACACAGTATTTCCTTCTCCTTTCACATCTCTTCTGCGCTTCGGGAAGAACACCCTTTTTTCTGAAGGGATCGCGACCGCCTTCAGTCCCGGGAAAAATCATGTCCGCTGTTGTTCCCGGCGGCTGTGCCGTCGGAAAGAAAAGGAGCCCCGCACTCGCTCATGTTGAGAATATCCGGTATGCTAGAAAAGAAATCCCCTGACTCTATGAGTAATAAATATCTGTCGTGAAGGGTAAATCAAGGCAGGGTCTGAAGACGCCTTACAAGGAAAAACAGGGGAGCGGGGGCATGTTTCCATGCCCCTTTTCATGGCCCTATTCCACCCAATGCACTTTGGGAAATTCCCTGTCCACGGGCTTGTCCAGCTTGACCGCCGGGTAGCCCAGGGTAAAGACCGTACCCACAATATCGTAGGGCCATTCGATACCGAGCTTCACCCTGAATTTTTTCTTCGTCAAGGGGTCCATGTTGAGCGCATTGGAGACAAACCCCACGTAGCAGGTGCCCAGCCCCAGCGAGTGGGCCGCCAGAACCATGTTCTGAGCGCAGATGCCCATGCCCAGGTTGGGCTCCGATATATGGAGATGATGGGTCAGAAGGAAAACGGCTGCAGGAGCATTGAAAAAGACGTCGAGCTGCCCTTCTCCGAACTTTGGCGTTATGAGGGCCTGTATGGCCGCCATGGGGCGCTGGTCGATGGAGTTCGGCTTGATCAAGGCAAGAGTTTTCTTCAGGCCGGTACGCAGCGGTCCCTTTCCCTGGTAGAGCCTGGTGAAGATTCCCAGGAACTTGACGGTGGAGGCCGAGAGCTCGTCGAGAAGCTCCCGGTCGGTGACCACCACGAACTTCCAGCCCTGGCAGTTCCCCGCTGAAGGGGCGAAACGGCCCGCCTCGAGCACCCGCTGGATGAGCTCTTTGGGCACGGCGTCCGGCTTGTACACTCGGGTGGATCTCCTGGTGTAGATTACTTGCTCCACCCCGGTAAGCTCCGAGCGGATGCTTTCGAAGGGTACCGGCTTTTCCTTCATGAGAGGGTTGGGCATTCCCTCGCCCGGTGTTTTGGGATAGTCAAAGTCATACGCCCATCTGCCTTCGGTGACCTTGTAGAAGGACGGGAACGAGAGTGCCTCCCGGGGGCAAACGGCTTCGCAGTTGTGGCAGGCGATGCAGATTTTTCCGAAGTACTTCAGGCCTGTGAATTCCGGCGCTTCCATGCCGCAGCCGAAGCACCTGCTCCCCTCAGTATTCACCGCATCCGCCTGCAGGCCGCCCTTCACTTCTGCATCGAGATTTTCAAGCCGGATTTTCACATCGAGAGACGCGGCATTGCTTCTGGCGATCTTCGGACGGCCGTTCAAAGGGATATCCTGAAATGATATCTCTTCCTTATCGAACGCGGCGAGCTTCTTCCCCGAAAGAAAGGCGTCGATGGCAAGCGCGCCCATCCTGCCCTGGCCAATGGCTCCCGACACCGTGCCGGGCCCTGCCGCGGCGTCGCCCCCAGCGAATATGCCCGCCTGAGAGGTGGCTCCGGAGCCGTCCGTCCCGATCCAACCCCTCTTGTCCGTCAAGACATCCATTCCTGTAGAGTCGACCTCCTGGCCGATGGCGACGATAAGGCTGTCCAAGTCCAGGGAAAACTCGCTGCCGATTACCGGAACCGGCTTCGGCCTGCCGGAGGCGTCTGTTTCGCCCAGCCTCATCCTCGTGCAGACAACGGACACGGCCTTGTTCGAGCCGTTCAGGGCGACTCTGACAGGGGCGCAGAGGAACTCGATTTTCACGCCCTCTCGCCCGGCCTCTTCGACTTCTGGAGGGTACGCGGGCATCTCGCTCTGCGTACGGCGGTAGATGATCGTGACGTCGGAGCCGAGCCTCCGGGCCGCCCGCGCCGCATCCACCGCAGTGTTCCCTCCGCCCACGACCACGACCTTCCGGCCCGGCGAAACCTTCTTCCCCTCAGAGATGTCTCTGAGGAACTCCAATCCCGTCACAACATTGGATGCATGCTCCCCTTCGATATCGAGGACTGTGGACCTCTGCGCTCCTATGGCCACAAAAACGGCCCGGAAATCCTGCGCAAGACGATCCAGGCCGATATCACGGCCGATCTTCGTGTTGTACCTCCATTCCACGCCCATATCCGTAATGCGTTGTATCTCCGCATCGATGACCACCTGGGGCAGACGGTAGCGCGGAATCGCGTGAGAGAGCATGCCCCCCGGTCTGCCGCCGGCCTCAAAGACGGTCACCGGATACCCCATTGCAGCCAGGTGATACGCACAGGACATACCCGACGGGCCCGCGCCGACCACCGCCACCTTTTCTTTTTTCTTTTTCTCCGGTGCCGCGAACGCAAGCCCGTTCTCGATCCCGTAGTCGCCGATGAACCGCTCCAGGGAATTGATGTTCAGCGCCTCGTCCAGATAGCTCCGGTTGCAGGCCGACTCACACGGGTGGGGACATACCCTCCCGGTGACGGCCGGAAAGGGGTTGTTCCGGACGATGAGCCTCCAGGCGTCGTCGATCGATCCCCCGTTGTTCACGACGCTCATCCAGCCGCGTACATCGACGCCGGACGGGCACGCGAACTGGCAGGAAGGCTGCCGCCTTTCAGACAGCGTCTTTCTCTTGACCAGTTCGATGGTCTGGCAGGGACACTGCCTGACGCACACTCCGCATCCGATGCATTGATCCTCGTCGATTTTGATGGAAAACGGACGTGACATCACCGGCGGATCGTTCAGATATTTGAACTTGCTGCTCCGGAACGTTTCTGTCATACGATTCTCCCCCCGTGTTTCGAATTTTATCCAACCGGCTCGACCCGAGAGCCGGGACCAGATCGCTCAGCCGGTGGCACAGAAGCCGGGTGAGCGCGGAAAGCAGGGTCCTGGGCAGATACCTCGCGACGAACAGATACATCACTTTGTTGAAAAGCCCGGGAACGAAGCGGGGTTTCCCCTTTTTGAGGGCGTCGATCCCCGAGCGGGCCACATCTTCCACCCCCATGAACGAGGTCAGCAGGGGGATGAAGTCCTGTGGGACCCCGGCATCGCTGATCAGCGACGTTCTGGTGAACGGCGGGTTGAGAGTGCACACTCTGACCCTGCTGGTCAGAGGCACCTCATCACGGATAGCCTCGCTCAGGCTCTGGGTAAAGGCCTTGGTTGCGGCGTACACGGCCATTCGTGGAACGGGCTGAAAGGCGGAGATGGAAGAGAGGTTGAGGATCGCTCCGCGGTCCCGTTCTATCATGGAGGAAAGGCACAGCCGACTCAGTTTCGCACCTGCCAGGCAGTTGAGCAGAATCATCTTCTCTATCCTGTCAAGGGGCATGTCGGGGAAATCCCCGAACCAGCAGATCCCGGCATTGTTCACCAGGATATCGATGTCTCCCGCCCGGGAGACGACCTCGTGGTATAGGCTTTCAGGGCCTTCCGCGTCGGTCAGATCCACGGTGAAGGTCCAGGTTCTGATGCCGTAGCTCTTCGAAAGGCGCCCCGCCCACTGCCTGAGATTCGCTTCCTGAGACGGCAGATCCGCCAAGGCGAGGTCGGCGCCCTGTCTGGCAAGGCCTTCGGAAATTCCTCTGCCGATTCCCATGGCAGAGCCTGTGACCAATGCCGTTTTTCCCTTGAAGTCCAGTGACACCGCCTACCCCCTCTGTTTTCATTCAAGCCCGCTGCGAACGCACGTGCCGGGCGAAATCGTCAAAAGCCTCTCTTGTCGTATACTTGAAGGTATAGTTCAGCTCCTTCTTTATCTTATCATTTCCCGCCGTCCAGCGGTACTGCATCAGATTCAGGCACGGGCTCGGAAACTCCGTGATCCATGACGCCCGCAACATCCAGAACAGCGCATTCATGTGATAGAGAAGCCTGTTCGGTATTTTCAGCGGCACATTGCTAAGGGCGCGTATCATCTCCTCAAAGGTCATGGTGCCGTCCGCCGCCAGGTTGAATACGCCCTGCCTGCCGGTCTTGAGCAGGAGATAGATGATCTCGGACAGATCGTCTTCGTGGATGAACTGCATGGGAGCGGTGTTTCTGCCGATGATCACGACCTTTTTCCTCAGATGCCGGGCGAGCGGGTTGTTGAATCCCGGGCCCACGACAAAGCACGGCCTGATGACAGTCAGTCGGATCTCCGGTTTGCTCGCTCGGAATTTCTCCATGATCCCCTCGATCTCCCGCTTGTTCTTTGCATAGGCGAAGTCCTCGTTTCCCCTGAGCTCAGAGTCTTCGGTCAGAATTTCCGGGTTGTCGGGGTGAAAGCCGTAGGCGGTGGTGGACGAGCAGTCCAGGATATGTCTCACTCCCGCCTGCGCGCATGCACGAAGGACATTTTTCGTGCCGTTGATATTGACGTCTTCCATCAGCGCCGTGTCGTGGATGGGATCGAGAATGTAGGCGGCATGGATCGCACAGTCGATGTCTCTGCCAAAAAGGATGCCGTCCAGGCTGTCCCGGACATCGTGCCTGATGAACACGAGTTTGCCGGACAACGACCTTGGGGGCCGAATATCTATGCCGATGATACGCTCCACCTCGGCCTTGCCGTCCAGGAGCGAGACGAGCTTGCTGCCGAAGTACCCTGAAACCCCGGTAATGAAAATATTCTTCATACCCCGTCCTCACGGGCCCCGATCCCGACAACAATTCCGTCTCCAGCCGGCTCCTCCCGAACGATCGTCATGGCGAGCCGGCCTCCTGTGCCAAATGGGGAGCTCTACACCTTTTCCAGGATGTGAATGGTCATGGAGGCCTCCTCCACCCCCAAGTTCCCTCCGCCGTTTTCCGTCAGCCCGATCCTGGCTCCCTTCACCTGCCGCTTTCCGGCTTCTCCTCTCAGCTGGCAGACCACCTCGTGAATCTGCGCCAGGCCCGATGCTCCAATGGGGTGGCCCCTGCATTCGAGCCCGCCGCTCGTATTGACCGGAATCGCCCCTCCCAGCCTGGTGGCTCCCGACTCGGCGAAAGGCCCACCCTCACCGAGCGGGCAGAACCCCATGGCTTCGTACTGATGGAGTTCGCCGTATGCTGTTGCGTCATGAAGCTCCGCCAGATCGATGCCGTCCGGGCCCAGGCCGGCGATCTCGTAGGCTTGCTTCGAGAGACGCTCGCCGATATCCACTCCGTCGAGATCTCTGTCTGTTCCCGATCCCAGCACAGAGGCCCGTATCCTGACCGGCCTGGCTCCGGAGAGCTTCTTCAGGTAGTTCTCGGAGCACAAAATGGCTGCGGCCGCACCGTCTCCCACCGGAGCGCACATAGGCCTGGTCAGCGGATAGGTCACAGGTTTCGCTGCCAGAACATCTTCGACGGTCATATTCTCCTGATACTGCGCCTTGGGGTTCATCGATCCGTGCCAGTGATTTTTGGCGCATATCGCAGCCAGCTGGCGCTGGGTGGTCCCGAAGGTTTTCATGTGCCATCTGGCTCCCATGGCATAGGCGTCCATGAAGATGCTCCTACCCTCGCCCGGGGGTGTCTCGCCGTCCGGGAGCCTGAAGTCGAGCTTTTTGTTGAGCTCCATGAACATGTTGATGTGCGACTCGAAGTTCTCGACATCCATGCAGGTGGCGTACGCACTCAGCGAGAGCGCCTTGTTCTCGTGAGTGATCTTTTCCGAGCCCAGCGCCATCACCACATCATACATCCCGGATCGAACGGCCATGTATCCGAGATGCAGCGCCGTCGATGCACCGGCACAGGCGTTTTCGCAGTTGACGATGGGAATGCCCTTGAGTCCCACATCCCAGAGCATGACCTCGCCCCGTATAGAGTGCTGGTTGGAGAACATGCCCCAGAAGGTATTCGACACATAGGCGGCCTGGATGTCATCCTTCTCCAGCCCGGCGTCATCCAGAACGAGCTGCACGGCTTCGTTTGCCATGCCCCTGACTGTCCCTTGAGGGTACTTGCCGAATCGGATCATGCCCACACCGACGATGTACACGTTATCCATAAGAGATGCTCCTTGTTATGTAATGATGTTCACTAGTAGGGTTTTTCGCCGAACAGGATGTCGTGGCCGATCGCGAGCGTCAGGCTTTCGTTCGAGCCGTCCTCGATCCGCGTGGAGGTGATGTCGCGGAAGAGCTTTTCGATCAGGTATTCCTTGGAAAGTCCGTTCCCGCCGAATATCTGAACCGCTTGCTGGGCAACGTCGAAGGCCATGTTGGAGCAGAACACCTTGGAGGTCATCGAATAGCCTGTCATGGGGGGGAAGTTGTAGAGGTTGAAGCTCATGACGTTCCGGGAGAGCTGCCTTCCGGCCTCGATCTTTATGAACATGTCCGCGAGCTTGCGCTGGACGTCCTGGTGCTCGCACAGGGCCTTTCCTCCCTGAATACGCTCCCTCGAGTATCGAAGCGTCTCCTCGAATGCCGCGCGCGCCCCGCCCAGGCACATGATCGCCATGTGGGCGTTCGCTGCACCGAGAACGAGGTCGGTCATGTTCTCATATGCCTCATGGTCGCAGACAACCCGGTCTTTCGAGACACGGACGTCATCGAAGTAGATCTCTCCCTGCGGGAGGTCCCGCTGGCCGATCTTGTCCAGCGGCTTGCCGCGCGATACGCCCTTCTCCTCAAGATCCGCGATGGCGATGCCGCCTCCCGCCAGCCCCATGGATCTGTCCGTGCCGAAAAACAGCAGAGCCATGGTGGCGGTGGTGCCGTTGGAGACCCAGGCGGCCTTCTGACCGTTCAAGATCCAGTCGTCCCCGTCTCTCTTCCCGACGAGCTGGTGGCTGATCTTGGGGTTGTGGAAGTGGGCCTGGAAGGGGGTGAGAATATCCGATCCATGCTCGGGCTCGGTGATGGCCCAGCAGCCAAGCATGCTGCAGTCCTTGTCGGCGACGTACGGTCTGAGGATACTGTCTTCGAGCTCGGGGAACTCGGGCAGAATCATGGCGGCGAAGAAGGTGGGGAATACGTCCACTCCGCACGCCACTGCCAGGCCGATGCTTCCGAATGCCATCTCCTCGAAGAAAATGTGCAGGCCAAGGGCATCCAGCCCTATACCGCCGTATTCCTCCGGTATGAAGATAGTATGATAGCCCAGCTCGTGCATCTGCCTCATGCACTGCCAGTACGGCGAATCTTTCTTGACGACATCGTCCGGGCTCATCTTGTCGAGCTCTATGGATGCCGGCCGTATGACCTCGGCCACGAATTTTCGGACCGATTTCTTGAGATCTTCGTGATCCTCGGTATATGCTATCTGATCTCCCTGCTGCAGATCTGTGTAATCGTATGCCACTGGCGTTCTCCTTTCATTACATGATCATTTCTTACCGAGGCGTTTCCTGTGAGCATGCGCGGGTGAACATGTATTGCCCCGATACGATTTCCTGTAGTGAAAATGCCCATCTTTCCGCACTTCACACCCCGGCGCGCCGGGCGACCGTCTTCAGCGGTAATCTCCCGAGCCGAAGACATTTTTCGCATCCTTGGCGAACTCGCCTCTGAGAATGCGGTCCAGGTTCTTTTCAGAGGCGCTCTTGGGGATCTCGTCCACCACCTGGAGGTAGGAGGGAACGGAGTTGTTGTCGAGGCTTGCGGAAAGACGCCTGAATATGCTCCCAGGATCGATGGTCTTTCCCACCGCAGGGACGACGGCGGCCACGATGTCGCTCTCCCCCGGAGCCCCGGATTCAGCCGGGATGCCGTACACGCAGACGTCCGACACCTCGTCCATATCGGCCAGCACTTTTTCTATGTACTCCGGCTGGATGAAATCACCCTGCCTCCTCAAGCCTCCGCCTTTGCGGAAATTGAAATAGAACCAGCCGTTCTCGTCCCGGTGGCACATATCTCCCGAACGCAGGACGCCTCCCCGAGTCTTCTCCCTCGAAGCCTTCTTCTTTCCGACGTACTCGACCTCGGCCTTCCCCTCTTTGGGTATGAACACGAGCTCGCCGATCTCGTGCGGGGCGCACTCGGTATCGTCCTCGCGCACCACCTTCATCTCCATGACCCCCTCCAGAGTCTTGCCGAAGGACCCCACCGGGCCCGCGCCCGGAGGATTGTGGGCGAAGCCGCCTTCCACTGCCGCGTACCATTCGTGGATCTTGACATCGAAGCGCTTTTCGAAGTCCTCCCAGATCGCGATCGGGGTGCCCGCGCTGATGACCTTTTTCACCGGATTGTCCGCATCGTTCGGCCTTCTGGGCTCGCTGTATATCCCCATCATCATGCCGCCGAGCAGGGAGAACGTCGTGCAGCCGTGTTTTCTGCAGATGTCCCAGAGCCTGCTCTTGGTGAACTTGCGGCTGATGACGGACGGGACGCCGAGCATGAGCGAGGGAACGAGTGTGACGGCCTGGGCGTTGCCGTGGGTGAGGGACAGACCGGTATAGAGCTTGTCGGCATCCGTGTAGCCCCAGACAAACTGGGCGAGCAGCTTGAACATGGGCATCCGGTTCCCCTTGATGAGGACTCCCTTGGGGTCGCCCGTGGTCCCGGATGTATAGATGATTTCGAGCGGCGCCTTGACGTCGTCGTTGCGTCCGTCCACCGGAGGCACTTCAGGTCCGCTCAGGATCTCGTTGAAATCCCGATATTTCTCACGCGGGGGCGCGGCAAACCCATCCTTGTGAACAACTCCGAGCACCTTCACACCGTTGAGGGCTGCAAGCGATTTTTCCACCTCTTCCGTAAATTCGCTGGTGAAAATGACTCCCTTGGACGAGGAGTCCTTTATCTGATAGCTCAGCTTGCCTCCCTTGGACCTGGGATCGATGGGCACGACCACAGCCCCCAGCATGGAGGCGGCTCCCATGCAGTAGAGGAATTCAGGATGGTTTCTCATGACGAGGCTGAACGTGTCGCCTCTGCCGATGCCCGAATCTTTCAAACGCCTCGCGACCTTGCAGGTGTTCACGAAAAGGTCTCGGTACGTCAGCGGCTCGTCCCCATACTCGCCGTTTTCAAAGGTGACGATGGTGGTGTCGGGCGTTTTTTCACATTTTACCATCAGTTCGTCAAAGAACATGCCCTCTATGATCTTTTGCGACATACAACCCCCTCAAAGAGATGTTGATCATTCACGAAAAAACGCGGTGTGCGGGGCTACAGCCCGTGCTTCGCCATGTACTGCGGGTAGAACTCGTAGGCGGGCTTCACCACGGGCAGGAGCTTCATGACCTTGGCGATATTGCCCTTGGAAACGATCTTCCTCTTGGCCAGTGCGACCGGCAGGCTGATATCCTTTTTCCAGTAGGCGTGGCAGGTGTCTGCCGAGAGCCTCATGGTGACATCGGCTTTTGCGCTCTTCTCCCCGAACTCGATCCCGTCGGGGCTCACCCAGATCACGGCCGCGGGGTCCGAGATCTCGAATTTGATGGTGAGATCCGCTTTTTTCAGCGCGCCGCTGAATGCATCGTTGTCATACAGGAACTTCCAGAACCCTCCCAACGTCTCATACAGATGGTCCGTATCCTTGAATACTGCCATGGGCCTCCTCCTTTGATCGAATGCAGTTCATATCCCATCATGATGCCGCCATCTTATGATGGCACGGTTACATCGCCATCCAGCAATGTGCATGCCATAACGGATTGAACGATTTGAAATGCATTTATAATTATTCACTTACATGAAAAGAGATGCGTACTGCGACGAACCGGCTGCTGCAACGGTCCGATAAATTTTTGCAGGAATGCAAAACAAAAGGTCACGGAATATGCTTCCCGGCCTTGAACAGCCAGGCTTTCGCGCTTTGTCCACTGTTTTGCAGGAGTGCATAACCATCAGTTAAATTTGTTTTTTTTGCGGTACAGGGTGGACAGATCGAGGCCCGAGATCCGGGAGGCCTTTTTCATATCGTGTCCGGAATATTCCATGAGGCTCCTCAGATAGCCTTTCTCAAAAAGGGCGCGCGCCTTCTCATAGCCCATGACCATATCGCCGGCAGGGGCTTCGGGTGCGGCATCCCGGTAATCCAGGGGCATGTCCCTGACATCGATTACCCGTCCCCTGGTCATCACGATAAGCCGCTCCACGAGGTTGCGCATCTCCCGTACATTGCCCTCCCAGGGCAGGCTCCTCAGGTACGACAGGGCCTTGGGGGTAAACTCCTTGGCATGCAGGGCGTTTTTTTCGCATATCTCTTTCATGAAGTGATCGAGGAGCAGGGGGATGTCTTCCTTGCGTTGCCGCAAGGGAGGCATGTCCACCTTGATCACGTTGATTCGGTAAAAGAGGTCCTTTCTGAATCCGCCCTGCCTGACCGTACAAGCCAGGTCTCGGTTTGTGCTCGAGATAAGGCGGAAGTC
>ENA-UPXM01000412-UPXM01000412.1-activated-sludge-metagenome-genome-assembly--contig:-NODE-412-length-62803-cov-52.337652_pt1 | contig 62803 bp, 57 predicted proteins | sample MGYA00238178_ERZ772708 | MGnify/ENA primary metagenome ERZ772708 (study PRJEB29002, sample SAMN05720212) | activated sludge metagenome | isolation source: anaerobic digester from wastewater...
GGAGCCGCTTCTCTTTAGAAAGGGAACCAACTGTCAGATCGAGTCTTAGCTACTACATCTCAGGACAATCCAAGAACTCCTGGGACACAAGGAACTCAGCACTACTCAGATATACACTCATGTGGCTATGACGAAAAAACAAGAGGCTGTCAGTTGCTTGGATATGGAGTAGGTATGAGTGTAGTCATTTGTAGTCATTTTTTGGATTTCACGGGGCCTGGAAAGTGAAGCCAGCGCAGGGATTTGAACCCTGGACCTGCTGATTACGAATCAGCTGCTCTACCGCTGAGCTACGCTGGCAACGCAAGCTTTTTTACATAGAGCGTATCCATTGTCAATGGCTTACCGTGGGGGAAATTCATTGCCCGGCATCTTTTTTCCAAAGCCGGCTATGCCGCGGTCAGCAACACGGACGGAAAGGATCAGGCTAGAGGATCTGCCGCATGAACTGCCTGGCGCGCTCGTGGGACGGGTTCTTGAAGAAATGCTCCGGGGAGCCCTCTTCCAGGATTTTCCCCTCGTCCATGAAGATGACGCGGTCGGATACCTCTCGGGCAAAGCCCATCTCGTGGGTCACCACGATCATGGTCATGCCTTCTTTTGCGAGCTTGACCATGACGTCAAGCACCTCGCCGATCATCTCGGGGTCGAGTGCAGAGGTGGGCTCGTCGAAAAGCATGAGCTTTGGCTGCATGGCGAGGGCACGTGCTATGGCGACGCGCTGCTGCTGCCCGCCTGAAAGCTTGGTGGGATACTCGCCCGCCTTTTCCAGGATCCCTACCTTTGCCAGGAGGTCTTTCGCGATCTTCTCGGCATCGCTCTTCGAGCGCTTCCGCACAACCCTCTGTGCCAGGGTGAGATTCTCCAGCACGGTCTTGTGCGGGAAGACGTTGAACTGCTGGAAGACCATGCCTACCTCTTCACGGACCTTGTTAATGTTGGTCTTGGGATCGCTGATCTCATGCCCATCCACGATAATGGTCCCCGCGTTGATCTCCTCGAGCCGGTTGACCGAGCGCAACAGGGTGCTCTTGCCCGACCCCGAGGGGCCTATGATCACCACCTTCTCCCCGTCATAGACATCCAGCGAGACATTGTCCAATGCCTTTAATCTTCCGAAGAACTTGACCACGCCCTTCATCTCGACCATCTTGCGGCGGGTGTTATTCTGCACCGATTCTCTCCTCCATGATGCTGATGAGTTTGGACAGGAACAGGGTGATGATGAGATACACCAGGGCCACAACGGTATAGGTCTCGAAATAGGCGAAGCTCTCGGCCGCAAACTCTCTACCCCGCCTCAGCAGGTCAGCCACGGCCAGGATGGACACCAGAGACGAGTCTTTGAGCAGGGCCACAAACTCGTTGCCCACCGGAGGCAGGATGGTTCTGAATGCCTGGGGCAGGATCACATGGTACATGGATTGGGCGTGTGTCATGCCCAAAGAGCGTGCCGCCTCGGTCTGGCCCTTGGGTATGGACTGGATGCCCGCCCGGAAGATCTCTCCCATATAGGCGCCGTAGCAGATCCCCATGGCGAGCACCGCCGAGGGCAGCGGCGGCATCTGCACGATGCGGCCCAAGGCAAAGTAGATATAGAAAAGCTGGACGAGAAGCGGAATCCCCCTGATCACTTCAACGTACAGAGACGAGATGCCGTTGATCAGGGGGTTTTTGGAGATCCTTCCCAGACCCGTGAAGAGCCCTATGACCAGCGCGAGAAGAATGGAAAGCACGGTCACCTGGAAGGTCACCAAGATCCCGTCCGGCACGAACTTGATGATGTCCAGATACGGATCTGGCTTGAATACCACCAGGTAGACGATGATGGCGATGGCGCCGAAAAAGGCCACCCTCCACGCGGTGAAGAGCCCCACATCCTTCTTGGATGGGATGGCGGCCCCATCGCCTACGTCTATGGTAATGGGCCGTGCTTCTTCTAGGTGCGGTTTTTTGTCGTCAGCTAGCGCAGCCACTTGTCTTCGAGTTCTTTATCGATTCCCTTTGCCTGGACTGCCTGGATCCCCTTGTTGATGAGATCGAGAACTTCCTGGTTGCCCTTTTTCACCACGATGCCGTAGCTTTCCTGGGTGAACGGCTCACCCACGATCTTGAACTTGTCTTTATACTCTTCCCGCTGGAGCGCATAGTCGGCAGCCACCGGGGTGTCGCATACCACGCCCTGGATTCTGCCCGACGCCATGTCCTCGAAGGCGAGGCCGATCTCGTCGTAGTTCTTCGCCTCGACGCCTTCAGCCTTCTTGACCTCCATGGCGCCGGTGGTCCCGATCTGCGCGCCTACCATCTTGCCGGTCATTTCGGCGAGCGAGGTCACTCCTTCCAGATCCTTGGGAACGGTGAGCACCTGGCCGGCATTGATATACGGCAGGGAAAAATCAAAATTCTGCTTGCGCTCGTCGGTGATGGTCACCGAGGAAATAACCGCGTCGTAATTTCCCAGGTCCAGGCCGCCGAAGATGCCGTCCCATGCGGTGTTCTTGAACTCGACCTTAAACCCGGCCTCTTCTGCTACTGCCTTCATGAAGTCGATATCAAACCCGACGATGTTCTTGTCCTTGTCAACCATTTCCATGGGCGGCCAAGTTGCATCTGTGGCCACGACCAGGGTCTTCATCGGAGCGGCCTGCTCTGAAGTTGCCTGCTCCTGGGCAGCCTGCTTTGGCTCCTCCTGCTTCTGCTGGCACGAAGTCATACCAGCGACCAGCCCGATGACCACGATAAAAGCCAAGAAATATTTCAAAGTCTTCATAGATCCTCCCCCTTATGCTTTGGATACCTTTGATTATCTGCTCTGGTGCTGTCGAAAACTAGCACTTTTCACCGGGGAAGTCTAGAGCGGAGAATAGTTCACGCGCAAGCCCCGCTGCTCTATACTTTAGCGTCCTGAAAAAGCGCCGGTTCCTCCGCAGCAGAATGTCTGTCCGGCCTGAGATATTTTTCTCAAAGGATAGCCCGCAGGGCTGCCAGTCCAGTATTCCCTTGACAAAAAGAGGCGGGCCAGCTTATGTTCAGCATCAGGTTATACATATTTACGTTTTGATAACAATGAACTAGGATAGTCAATGGCACGAGGTTCCGAGAAAAGAAAAGAAGAGACAAGAGAGAAAATCATCTCAGCCGCCTGCGAGCTCTTCAGTAAATACGGTTATCACAATACCCAGGTCATGGACATCGTCAAGGCTGTGGGGATGTCCGCCGGAACATTCTACAACCACTTCCTTGACAAGAAAGACCTCTATCGCCAGCTCACCCTACAGAGCCTGGAGAGCCTGAGGATCAATGTGAAGAAGATGCGCGAGCCGGTCGATATCTGGAATCCCAGTGCCAGGAGTCAGACCCTTCAGGAGATGTTCGACGCCATCTTTGATTACATCGACGCCAATCCCCAGCAGTTCATCATGCTCCTGCGCGGCGGATTCGGCGTGGATGAAGAGCTTGACGGAAACGTCTGGAACTATTTCCTGGGCTTTGCAGAAGACGCCGGAGAAGACATCCAGCGGTGGATGAACGAAGGAGTGATCGAGGGGATAGACCCCATGTTTTTCGGCCATGCCTGCGTAGGGATGTGCATCCAGGCAATTCACAGCTACCTGATCGATAAGCGCAACACCCGTGAAGAGGTGATCGGCAACCTGATCAAGATGATCCTGGCCATGTTCGAGGCCTATCTCACAGAAGAAGGCCGCAGGGCACTCGAAGCAGGAGATATCCAAGCCACCTCCTGACGGCCGGCCTACCCCTTGCGTTTCCTGAAAAATCCTGAAGAGATCGCCAACCAGAGCAGTTATCACTAGAGCACACGCCTTGGCGGGAAATTTTCATGGCCCCTGGCATTACATGACCCTTGACATCAAGAAAGAAATAATTATTATTATTCGATAATGAGATTTCATTACAAGTAATGTACCCCGCACTCCGGGGATATGGGGAAGGTTTTCGCTGCATCTTGAGAGATTCGTCCGTACCACCATCCTGTAGGGAGCTTTGCACTCTGCTCGAGGGGGGAGTGTCCACGGCGCATGGCAGAAAGTACGCATCAGAAGGGTCAGCAACATCAGGGGGATGCAGGTTTCAACAAGCATGAGCGGGCTCTGTGCGGGGTCAGGTCTCAACATATGGCACTGGCAGTGCATATGTTGAAACATGACCCCATAACGGCTGACCTTGAGACCAGACCCCATGACTAATATCCCCAAGGATAATTACCACTTTCTAAGGAACAGGCTGGAGAAAGTGGATTCGGGCAACAGCCCGGTGCACATATCCGGCGAAGAGGACCGGGCGTGCGTCCCCGGATTTGAGGTCTTTTGAGATCAACCAGAGGGCATGAGTTCGAACGGAGGTTTCATGAACAAGGGTCTTGACTATCTTTTCGGTATAACCGCAGGAGACAGGGATGGAGATGCGCCGGGCGTGATATCCCTGGCCCGGCAATGGGCCGCCAAAGAGGTGATCGGAAACAGGCTCGATTATCAACGAAACTATGCGGCCCTCTTCGAAGACAAGGCACGAGTGCTCGCCCTGAACATGGGCCTCCAGCGGCTTGCCGTCCCTGAGGATCAGGGCGGGTTCGGGTGGCAAGGACCCAACCATGCGGCTGACATAGCGGCTGTGCTTTCCGAGGTCGGCAGGGCCGACAGCTCAACCGGAATCTTGCTAGCCCTGAACTATGTCCTGTTCTCGGTTCTCACCCGCTTTTCCGAAGGAAGGGCTGGGTTTGTCGAGGCGGTGGCGACATCGTATCTTGAGGACGAGTTGAAAATCGCATCCTGCATCCTGCCCGGACCCGGATCGGTCGGAGAGGAAACCCCGCTGTTCAAAGGCCGCTCGATCCTCGCGCGGGTCAAAGCCCATGAGAGCGGATTTGTGATATCCGGTGCTGACTTACGTCCCTTTGCCGCAGGACTCAAGGCGGATCTGCTCCTTGTCGTATGCGCTGATGAAAGGGGCCGGCCCTGCATCGCGGTGGTGCCGGGAGATGCGCCGGGGGTCGAGCGCGGCCGAGGATTGCTGACTACCGGCCTCAACGCCCTTGCAAATGCCGATATCTCCTTTGTTGAAGCGGAAATCAAGCAAGAGAACCTCATCCAAGAGCCTGAGGCCATTCCCTTGCTCTTCACCCTGCTCAATCTCTTTCTGGGCGGGGTGAGTCTGGGCGCAGGGATGAACTTCTTCGAGATTCTCCTCGACTGGAGCGACAGCCGGATCATCTGCGGAGCCACCCCGCTCAAAGAGAACCCGCTGTGCGCTTCCGTTCTCGCCGATGCAGCCGAGGAGATCGCCTGCTCACGGCTTCTCCTCGACGGCCTTGCCCGGCTCGTCTCACCCGGCGGGAACGTGCAGTCGCTCGATGCCGAGGGCCTGTATACCTATGCGGTGATGATCGGGGCAAGGGTCCAGCAGAGCATCATGTGGGCAATCAACCGCGGCATGGAGCTCATGGGCTCGGCAGGCTACGCCAAGGAATGGCATGCGGAAAAACACTGGCGCGATGTCAAGACCATTCAGTCGCTCCTGTGCGGCGTGGGGGCCGAGGCCCCGGCAAAGATGGATACAGCCCGTTTCTTCTGCGACTGTAAGGAGATCTGAAGAGGAGGGATGCCATGGATCATTTCGACGAGTTTTCCCGGCCCCTGGAATACCTCTCTCCCATGGACAGGCACTTAAGGTCTGTTCTGAGAAGATTCATCGAGCAGGAAGTCATGCCTGTGAGGAGGCAATATGACGAAGACTGGAAGGAGCACGCCCTGATAGAGCCTGCCTTCGACAGGCTCATGGGCGAGCTCGGTCTCCAGAAGGCCCTCTTCCCGCAGGAATACGGGGGATGGGGGATTGCCGGGTCGGACTATATCTTCCGCTTCGCATATCTGCTCTGCGAAGAGCTCGGCCGGGCGGATACGGGAATGGCCGTGGCCCTGGCGGTCACGTTCTGGCCCCTGCTGGTCATTCACCTTGAGCCCTATGTGAACAAACGGCTCATCGCCGAGTTCGCCCCCCTGTTCTGCGGCACGAACAAGGCAATGTTCGCCGCCAATGCCATGACCGAGCCGCAGGGCGGCTCCGACATCGAGAACATGGGCCTGCTCAAGGGCAGGACCATCCGCACTACGGCCCGGTTGGAAGGCGATGAATGGGTCATCAACGGGCACAAGCTCTGGCCCACCAATTCGGGCGGGGTTGCCAGGCTGTTCGGTGTGCCCTGCACCACCCGGCCCGGGTCTTCGGATATCGACGATTTCGCCTTCATCTTTGTGCCGGCCGATGCGAAGGGCGTCACCCAGGGAGGGCCCTATGAAAAGTCGGGCATGGCGGCCGACAAGAACGGCGACATCTGGTTCGACGACGTCCGGGTGCCTGTGTGGTACCGGGCGCACGGCCCGGGAAGAGATGCCGAGGCCTTCTACCAGCTCATCCCCTTCGGCCAGGTGGCAAGCATAGCGTTTCTGACCGGCGCCATGATGAACATGTACGAGCGCCTGTATGAGTTCGTGTCCACGCGGACCTACCGCAACAGGCCCCTCAAGGAAAACCCGGCCGTGGCAGGCATCATCGGCCGGATCGCAGGCGACATCGACATCTGCAGAATCCTCGGCCACGAGGCCGCCATGATGGGCGATAGGAGAAACACGCCCTATGGCCTGCCGCTCATCTCTGAAGAGCTGGTGGGCAAGATCCGCAACATCAAGGACTTTGTTTCGGACAGGGCTGTGGAAAACCTTGGGAAGGTTATGGATGTCCTGGGCTGCTACGGCCCTGACCGTGACTGGGACATTGAGAAACACTGGCGCGACATAAAGATCATCCAGCTCTGGATGGGCGGCAAGCAGCTCTGCCAGATGGAATCCGCCCGTTACTTCTTCAACTGCGAGACCCTGTAGGGAGGAAGAGCATGAACAGACATCCAAACCGGGGACTCATGGATCTGGGGAGCAGGATCCTGGACACACTCCTCTCAAACACCGCCTTCAAGGACGAGCTCAAGTCCCTGCTCAGGAACATCGACCCGGAAAACAGCCCCCGGCTCGTCCGGACGTTCCTGGAAAAAGACCCGGAGGTCCCGCTCGCAATCGTGTGCACACTGCCCGCAATCACCAACTGCTTCATCAAGGCGGCTGAGGAGTTCCTGACCCGGATTCAGAACCAGTACCCCCCTGCCCTCCTCCAAAGTTTCGCCCGGTCCATGCTGCAGGAGGTCGACCGTGAATCGCTCACCCGCGTGGCGGCCCTGGCAAAACAGCTCGGTGAAGATCTTTCGCCCGTAGTGAATGAGGTGTTTGGTCCACCTGTGCCGGAAAGAAAACCAGAGGATCAGGAGGTGATGTCATGAAGGCACCGCAACAAACCCGAGATCAGGGAGGGATTCTGCAGGAGCTTCTGAGGACTCCTGTGTTCAAGGACATCCTCCGTAGCGCGCTCACCTCGGTCAGACACGCAGACGGCAGGACGGCGATAAGGACGGTAACCGGCCAGGACCCTGAGGTGTTCCTGAGCCTTGCGGCCGCGACCCCTGCAGCCGTGAACCTCCTCATCCGATCCATGGCCGAGCTCGGCAGGCAGATGAATACCCGGTATTCCCCGGAAATCCTCACCGTGTTCATGGAAAGCCTGGTCCGAGAGATCGACGCCGGCTCGCTTCATGAGTGCAAAACGGTGTGGAAGGATCTGCTGGCCTCACTGTGGGCTGCCTCTCCCGGTACGTGCAGGGCCCTCTTGGATGCAATCCTTTCGAAGGGCCCGGATATCTGCGCACAGGCCATCAACGGCCTGTCCCGCTCGATCAATGCCCTGGAGCGGGACAGGCCCGGCTCGATCAACTCGTTCCTGTCACAGACCCTTGCGCAGATCGACAGGGACGAATGGTCCGAGGCGTCACAGCGCATGGCCGGTGCCCTCATGGACCAGAAATGGGGCGTGCTTTCGTGGTCGTGGCGGCTGCTCAAGGGCAGGCTCCGCAAGCGATTCAGAGAGGAGAGGACATGAGGGAATCCCGGGCTGTTCTCACTCGTGTTCTTTCTCTCTGTTCGGCTGCATCGAGGCCGTACCGGGCGATTCGCGGCGGAACAGGGCAGGCTCCGGCTGGCGAACTCCCGTGCTCATCCCGGGAGAACTGGAGGTGCCCGTGACCAGGCTCTCGGAGATCAAACGGCAGTATACCCGCAAGGCCATCATCGGGGCGGCCGGGGAGCTCTTCAGCCTGCACGGCTATCACAACACCCAGGTCATGGACATCGTCAGGGCCGTGGGGATGTCAGCCGGAACATTCTACCACTACTTCAAGAACAAACGTGATCTCTTCGACCAGATCACCCGTGAGAGCTTCGAGGACCTGCGGCTGAGGATCAGGAGGCTCAGGGAGCCGCTCAACATCTGGGATCGCCGCGACCGCAGGGCTAAGCTCAAGGAGACGTTCACGGAATATTTCAACTACATCGACAGCCACAGGCAGCAGTTTCTCATCCTGCTCCGGGGCGGCTTCGGCGTGGACGAGGAGCTGGACGGCGATGTCTGGAGCTACTACAGAGGCATTGCCCTGGACCTTGCAGAAGATCTCCATACCTGGATCGACATCGGGATCATCGAGGGACTGAAGCCGCTTACCGTGTCCTTTGCCGTGGTCGGCATGGCGATGCACCTGGGTCACAGCTATCTCATGGAGCATACCATCACCCGTGAAGACGCCATAGAAACCCTGACTTCCATGTGCATGGCCGTGTTCGACTCGCACATGACCGAGGCCGGGAGAAAGGCCCTCACCGAGCTGAAAACAGAGGAGGACTGATGGACAGGGAAACCACGACTCAGCACAACCGGATAGAGGAACTGGCTGTACGGATCGTGAGCGATTCGCTGCGCAGCGCCGGGCTCAGGCGCCTGGCCCTCTCCGTGGCCGACACCCTGGTACAGGGGTGGTCGCAGGGCAGGCCCCTGAAGCTCACACTTACCGGTCCGCTTCGCAGGCTGATAGCATGGGGCATGAAATCGGATGGAAAAGCAGCGCCGGGGACGTTCCCCGCAGATCTGGGAAAGCTGATCACTGCCTGGTCGACCCGGGTGAGCGCCGATCATGCCGAAGATCCCGCATGCCATGCACGAGCCCGCGAGAACTCCATCCGCACATTCGTGGAAAACACCGACTTCGGAGAGGTCTGCGGGATGATGCAGGGCTCACAGGAGTGCGTGGTAAAGACTGTCGAGATCTTCAACGAACAGCTCTGGAAATACCCGGCCAAGGTAGCGAGCATCCTCGGTGCTGTCCTGGCCGCGGTGAATACCTCGATACGGGCACTGCGCGAGCTCCTGCGTCCGGTGGAGAAGAACGTGGGCCCGGACCTGCTGGCCGACCTCATCCTCTCACTCCTGAAAGGAATCGATGCCCGCAGCGCGGGTGAGCTGTCCAACTCGGCCCTCGAGCTCTTGCGCAGGATCCATACCGGGAGCCTCCTGCTTGGCAGGGCGGGCAGGCCTCTGTTCCAGGTCTACCTCACCGAGCTCCTCAAGGATGCTGGTCCGCAGATCGACCCCCAACTCCTGGGCAAGGCCTGCATTGCCCTGGCCGAGGACCGTCAATCCGTGAGCAATGCGCTGGCCGATGCCCTTCAGGAAAACCCTGAGCTTGCCCTCGCCCTGGTCTCGGCCCTGGGTGCGGCAAAGAACTCTGCAATCAGGTCCCGGGTCCACAAACTCAAGGTCCTGTCCTCCCTCGATCCAGAGCGACTGAACCAGGCCCTGGCCCGGGCAGGGTCGGATTTCGATACCTTCGAGGCAGCGGAGGTCGTGAACGCCCTTTTCCAGCTCATCAACCGTCTCCATGATACGAACCCCGACCTCTTTGCTGCTGTGGCGCGAAGCGTGGCCGACTCGCTCGACCCGCATGAGATCAGGCAGACCCTTCAGTGGCTCGTGCCGGAGCTGCTCGATGCCTTCCGGCCCGTGCTGGTGGAGGTCATGCCCCTAATCATCAGCGGCCTGTGTGAGATGATCAGTCCGGATGGCGGATACACAAACCCAGAACATGAACAGGCGATCCACCGCCTGAAAGCGACCCTGGGAACCACAGGGGGTGAATCATGATGGAAGAGATGAGAGAGGCAGCCCGCGCCCTGTATCATCCCCTTGTGCGGAAGTGGAAAGAGGCAGGCAAGACCGTGATCGGATATCCCTGCACCTTCGTTCCCGAGGAGATCATCCACGCTGCAGGCATGCTGCCCTACCGGATGCGCGGCATCGGCACCACCTCGCTCTCTATCGGAGACACCTACTTCGGACCAGTGATCTGCAGCCTTCCCAAGTGCATGCTCCAGCTTGCTGGCGAGCATGCTTACGGATTTCTCGACGGCGTGATCATCACCAACGGGTGCGATTCCATGCGCAGGCTCAACGAGTGCTGGCGAAAAGCAGGAGAGGACATACCTGGAATACTTCCCGGATATTTCCACTACTTCGGGGTTCCCCACAAGGCTGCGAGCTACAGCTATGAATGGTACGAGGAAGAGATACGGGAGCTCATCAAGAGCTTGGAAGAGCACTTCGGCGTGAAGGTGACGGAAAAGGCGCTGAGAAAATCTATCAGGCTCTATAACGAATCCCGAAGACTCCTCCAGAAGCTCGATGATCTCAGGTCGGGCACAGAGGCGCGCATGACCGGAGAAGATGCGCTCACCGTGATCCTGGCAGGCTCCGCCATGCCCAGGGAAGAATACACCGCCCTGCTCAAAACACTCCTCAAGGATCTGAAAAAAGCCCTGCCTATCGACAAAGGCAGAAAACGTCTCATGCTGGTGGGCAGCTCCAATGACGACCCAGAGTTCGTACGGCTGATCGAAGACTCCGGCGCCCTCGTCGTGGCCGACAGTCTGTGCTTTGGCTCGCGGTCATACGAAGATCTGACCAACGAAGAGGGAGACCCGGTTGCGTCACTCTCGCGGAGATACCTGAATCAGTGCCGCTGCCCCCGCATGTTCGGCTGTTACCAGGACCGGCTTTCCCTCATCCTGGACAAGGCGGAAAAGGCCCGGGTGGACGGTGTGATCCTACAGAACATCAGGTTCTGCGACCTCCACGGGTCGGAAAACGGCATCTTCGAGCGCGACCTTGAGGCCAGGGGCATCCCCTGCATGCGGATGGAGCGCGAATACGGCCCCCTGGTGGAGACCGGCAGGATCCGCATGCGGATCGACGCCTTCCTTGAGAGGATCGCATGAACCATATCGGGAGCGGGTTCACATTTCAGGAAAGATCGACGGATATTGCGGGACTGACACATGTCGCCAGAATGACTGAATACGGAGATAGGGCATGAAACGGGAAACCAGGGAATACCACTACGACTGGAACATATGGAGCATCATCGAAAACGCATCCAGAACCGGTGACGGCACCAGGAAGGAATACGACACCCTGCTTAAGCTCATACCCCATTTCCGGGATTCCCTGGATGCGGTCATCCGATGGGGCGAGCCCGGGACCCTGCTCCTGAAACTTCTGGCCCAGTGTCTCAATGCCGTCCTCACCGCCCATGAGCAGGGGAAAAAGGTGGCGCTCACGACCTTCTGCTTCGCGCCCCCTATCCTCCATGCCTTCGATGTAGTGCCCCTGGTGCTGGAGCCCATGACCGTGCTCGGCACCTTCATCTTGCAGCGGGGCACGGGTGAATACCTCGATTACTGCTGCGAGGTCGGCTTTACCGAGACCTCGTGCTCATCCCAGCGGGGGGCCCTGGGCGCATACCTGGCCGGGCTGGGCGTGAGGCCGGATTTCATCATCTGCGACTCGCCCGGGATCTGCGACACCAATGCCAATTCCTATGCATTCGCCTCGGCCTACCTGGATATCCCCTTCTACCAGCTCAACTATCCGCCCTTTCTAACCGGCGAACGGGCAAGCGCCTATCACCGGCAGGATTTCAGGGGCCTCATCTCCTTCCTGGAAGAGCAGACCGGACATACGCTCGACATGGACAGGTTGAGGCAGATCACCGCGGAGATTCGAAGGCAGTCAGAGCTCATAACCGAAATCAACGAGCTCCAGAGGATCGTGCCGTCTCCCGTGCCCGGCATCTTCAACCTCTTTCTTTATTCGGGCAATTTTCTCATGGGCGGCACCCCAGGCTTCACAGACCTGCTCGAATCCATGCTGAAATATATCAGGGGAAGGGCCGCTCAAGGGCTGGCAGGGACACGCTCAGGAAAGGAGCGTGCGCGAGGATTCTTCTCATACATCGATCACTACACCACGGACTTGCGGTTCTGGACCTTTCTTGAAAACCGTGACATCTCGCACCTGGGGTGCATCCTGAGCACCTTCTGGCAGGAGGATGCACCCTACAGCATGGAGCATCCAGATGCCGTCTACCGGGTCGAAGACGGCGATCTGGATGCCATGATCGATTCACTGGCCATGCAGGTATCCCGGATGCCCATGATCAAATCGATCCGGGGGCCGTATGACGCCCCGCACATGTGGCTGGATGACACCCTGACCATGACCAGGCTCCTCAGGGCGGACTTTGTGGCCTACTTCGGCACCATCGGGTGCCGGAACACCTGGGGCATGGTCAAGCCCTATGCCCGGGACCTCGAACGCGCGGGCATCCCCGCGCTCATCCTGTATGCGGACGCCTTCGACGACCGAGTGCAATCTTGGGATGCGGTCATCGACAAGATGCAAGAGTTCTTGAGTCTGAGAAAGATCGGCACGGGGCGCCCAGCCCGACGCCCCTGGAGGTAGGTATGGAGAACGAAAAGATCGCCATGGAGGTCCTGAGAGACATCGCAATGGACCCGGGCCGGGTCCTGGTCGAGCGGCAGCGGGCAATCGACGCCCTGACACTGTTCCGAGAGTCGGCAATCCCTGTGCTCCAGCACATCGAGCGCAAGACCGACATGGACGTGCTGAGGCAGCGTTCGAGCCTCTATCTGAGCCGGATCAGAGAAGGCGCGGTCGTTACCATGACCCTGTAGGGAACGGGACCATGAAGAGGGAGACACGCGAATACCGTTTCGACTGGATGATATGGAGCATACTGCACCATGCAGCCATGAGCACAGGCGGAACCAGAAAGGAATACGAACGCCTCCTCGATCTCGTGCCGCACTTCCGGGATGTTCTGGACTCGTTCATCAGACACGGGGAGCCGGGCAGGCTATTCCTGAAGCTCATCGCCGAGTATGCCGGCATGTGTATCACAGCCCGGGAGCGCGGAAAAAAGGTGGCGCTCACCACCTTCTGCATGGCAACGCCCCTGCTCTTTGCCTTCGATGTGGTACCGATCATGCTTGAGGCATGGACCGTGCTCGGCACCATCGTTCTCAGACGGGGCACGGCCGAATACCTCGACTACTGCAGCGAGGTGGGCTTCACCGAGACATCCTGCTCGGCCCAGCGGGGAGCGCTGGGCGCCCTTCTGGCCGGCCTGGCCGTAAGGCCGGGTTTCATTGTCTGCGACTCGCCCGGCATCTGCGATACCAACGCCAACTCATTCTCCTTCACCTCGGCATACTTGGATATCCCGTTTTTTCAGCTCGACTACCCGCCCTCCATCATGGACGAGCGGGCAACCGGCTACCAGAAAAAGGACTTCCGCGAGCTGATCGTGTTTCTGGAGGCGCACACCGGCACTACCCTGGATGAAAACACACTCCGGGAAGTGCTGGATGAGGTGAGGCTCCAGGACGGGCTCGCCTCGGAGCTCATCGACCTCATGAGGCTTAAGCCCTCTCCGGTGCCCGGGCTGTTCGACATCATGCTCTATGGCGGCAGGTTCATGATGAACGGCAAAAAGATCTACACCGAGCTCCTGCGCTCCATGCTGAGGACCGCTCAGGCCAATGCCGCGGCAGGGATATCCGGCACCACCTCGAAGCGCGAACGTGCACGGGGCCTCTTCTGCTACATCGACCACTATACCACCGACGCCCGCTTCTGGAAGTGGATGGACGAGCAGGACATCAGCCACCTGGGCTCCATCCTCTTCACCTTCTGGCACTCGGATGCGCCCTATGCCAGGGAACGTCCCGGCGAGGCATATCACATCGACTCTTCAAGCATGGAGGCCATGGTCGACACTCTTGCGGCCCAGATGTCACGGATGCCCATGATCAAGCAGATCAGGGGGCCCTACGATGCCCCTGGCATGTGGCTCGACGATCTTCTGGGAGCTGTCAGGCTCCTGAAGCCGGATTTCGTTGCCTATATCGGAAGCATGGGGTGCCGGAACAGCTGGGGGGTGAACAAGCTGCTCGCCCGGGACCTGGAGCGTGAAGGCGTGCCTGCAGTCATCCTCTTTGCCGATGCCTTCGACGACCGGGTCCAGTCATGGGAAAGCGTCATCGACAAGATGGATGAATTTCTGCAACTCAGGAGGATAGGGATATGATCGTGGCAGGATGTGACGTGGGCTCGCTCACCAGCAAGGCCGTAATCCTCAACGACAAGACCATGCTTTCCCATGCGGTGGTGCGCTCGTCGTTCAGGCCCGGCGACTCGGCGCGCGCGGTCATGGACCAGGCGCTGGATGTTGCCGGCCTGAAGATGGACGAGGTCCGGTACTGTGTGGGCACCGGCTATGGAAGAGAGAAAATCCCGTTCGTGAACAAGGTCTACTCCGAGATCGCCTGTCATGCACGGGGAGCAAGGCATCTCATGCCCTCGGTGCGCACGGTGATCGACATTGGGGGCCAGGACTGCAAGGCAATCCGCCTCGACGATTCGGGCGCGGTGGTGAAGTTCGTCACCAACGACAAGTGCGCCGCAGGCACGGGGCGGTTCCTCGACGTCATGGCAAGACTGCTGGGCGTGAACCTGGACGAGCTGGGCAGTCTTTCCGCACAGGCCCAGGCCCCCCTGTCACTGGCATCCACCTGCACGGTCTGGGCACAGGCCGAGGTGATCCATCACCTGAACGAGAACACGCCCATTGCCGACATCGCCGCAGCCGTGAATCAGGCCATGGCCGGAAGGGTGGCCATCCTGGCCCGGAGTGTAGGGATCGATCGCGAGGTCTGCATGACCGGCGGCGTGGCAAAAAACACGGGCGTGCTGACCTACCTGGAAAAACTTCTTGATGTAAAGATAAGGAGGCTCCGCATCGATCCGCAGATTGTGGGCGCCCTGGGTGCTGCCTTTTATGCCTGGAGAGAATACAGGAGGTGCGCCGGATGATCGTAGCAGGATGTGACATCGGTTCTTTGAGCGCCAAGGCGGTCGTGATCGAAGACGGCAGTATCATCGCCTCTCACGTGATCAGGGCCAGGCCCCTTCCCCGGGACTCCGCCCGGGAGGTCATGGGAGAGGTCATGCGCTCCATAGGCCTTTCTCCCGATTCCCTGGACTACTGCGTGAGCACGGGTTACGGAAGGAACAGCGTCGAGTGGGCCGACTCGGTTGAGTCCGAGATTGCCTGCCATGCCAAGGGGGCTTGGAAGATCGTTCCGGACGCCCGGATGGTCATCGACATCGGGGGCCAGGACGCCAAAGCCGTACGATTCGATGACCAGGGCAACGTGGTCCGCTACGTGTACAACGACAAGTGCGCCTCGGGCACGGGCAGATTCCTCGAGATCATGGCGGAGGCCCTCGATGTGAGACTCGAGGATATGGGCGCGATCGCGGCCCGGGCGCAGAATCCCGTGACGCTGTCCAACCAGTGTGTAGTGTTCGCCGAGACCGAGATCATCTCGCTGATCAACGAAGGCCGTGACATCAGCGACATCATCAGCGGCCTGCACACGGCCATGGCGAGCCGGGTGGCGTCGCTGGCCCGGAGCATCGAGCTGGCCGAGTCCGTCACCATGAGCGGGGGCGTGGCAAAGAACCCGGGCATGTTCGCCGCGCTCCAGGAGGCCCTTCAGGTGAAGATCAGGCCCATGGCGATCGATCCGCAGATCGTGGGCGCCCTGGGCGCGGCCGTGATCGCCATGGAAAAGGCCGGGGGAAACGGTGGTGCCTGAGATGGAGCTCTTTCCGTCCCATATCCTGCGAATCCGGGAGTTCCTGGAGAGCATACCGGACAGAAAAATCTTCCGGGCCCGCTTGTCCCGTTCGTGGCCTGAAGGGGGCGGGAAAGACGTGGTGCTCATGGGCGACGTAGGGGTCGAGCTCGGAAGCCCGGAGACCGAGTCGTGCTCGGTTCTCCTGTGGACCGGAGACGCCTCCCTCGTCAGGGACGGGGTCGTGAGCCTCATCGGCCCGGACCTCGCGGAGGCGAGGCAGAAGAGCATGGCCTTCGGAAAAATCGTGCTCCTGCACGTGGAGGGCTTCACCGAAGAGAACACCTTCCACCGCTACCGCGAGATGGAGCAGATGCGCTTTCTCCTCGACCTCAAGGGATACATGCTCAGGGCCACGTCGCAGTATCAGAGGGAGTGGTGCCGGGTGAGCAGGGATGCGCTCGAGAAGGGCTTCTGCCTTTCGATCCTCGGGTCGTCCCTCATGCGGGTATTCCGTGAGCTCGACTATTGCAAGGGCATGGAGATCGTCTTCATCACCGAAGACAGGGATACCATACGGAAAGTCAGGGAGATGACCCGGGACACGTCCAGGATCATCGCTGCCATGAACAAGATGGCCGATGAAATGAGCTTTGACTGTGACGAGTGCGATTACCGGGATGTGTGCAATGACGCGGACTACCTGAAAAAGATGCGCACGGTCTATCGCAGAAAGGCAACGGGAGAGGAACCATGGGAGAAACACGAATCATAGCGCTGTGCGGCAAGGGGGGAGTGGGCAAGACATCGGTGTCTTCCCTGCTGCTCAGGCATCTGGCCCTCGCAAAGGGGAAGAAGGTTCTGGCCATAGATGCCGACCCGTGCGCGGGCCTGGCCGGCTCCCTTGGCATCCGGGTGAAGAAGAGCGTTGACGACATCCGCAGGGACCTCGTCGCCGCAATCGGAAAAGGACGAAGCGCGGGCGCTCCCGAGACCCTGCGCATGCTCGACTACGAGATCTTCGACGCCCTGTCCGAGGCAGAGGGCTTCGCCCTGCTCTCCATCGGCAGGCCCGAGGACGAGGGCTGCTTCTGCCGGGTGAACTCGCTGCTCAAGGACATCATACAGGACCTCGCGGCGGGCTTCGATTACGTGCTCATCGACGGCGAGGCCGGAATCGAGCAGATCAACCGGCGGGTCATGAAACGGGTGGACCACCTGATCATCATATCCGACACCTCGGCAAAGGGGGTGAACGTGGCCGGTACCATCGCCCGGGTGGCCCGGGAAAACCGCGCTGTGGACTACCGGACCATGGGCCTCGTGCTCAACCGGGTCAGGAATGAAGACGAGGCCCGCGCCATCGCCGCACAGGTGAGCCTGGAAATGTACGCATGGATCCCCGAGGACGAGTCGATCCGTGAGCTCGACTTCCAGGGCAGGCCATTGCTGGGCATGCCCGAGGATTCACCGGCGAACCTGGTGGTGCAGAAGCTGTGCAAAAGGCTTGCCTGAGGCATACCGCTCCCGGGACGGGTGAACAGCGTCAACCTTCCTTGCGCTCGAGCCTGTTTTTCATCTTCTTTTCTCGCTCGCCGGCCCATAGGCGATACTTCACATTCATCAGTTCCCGAATCCTTGTTTGTTGACTTTGGGATATCGCTCAATTATAATGGCATACCAATGGAACCCTTTTGGTTTTCGCATCAGCCTGATATGACATGGCCCTAAGAAAGGGCGGGAATATGGACACCATATGAATATCCATCAGCTCAAGAGCTTTTACGTACTGGCGCAAAAGGGAAGCTACAGTCTGACTGCTGAGACACTCTACATTACACAGCCTGCGGTAAGCGTTCATATCAAGGCTCTTGAAGAGTTCTTCGGTGTGGTCCTGTTTGAGAAGGTTGCAAAAAAATTCGTTCTCACCGAAGCAGGGCACACCCTCTATCAGTATGCCGAGAGGATCTTCAAGCTCATCAACGAGACAGAGCGGACCATCAGGGAATTCAATCTGCTCGAGCGTGGCAGCGTCCACCTGGGCGCCAGCAGCAATATCGGCGTGTACATGCTCCCTTCGATTCTGGGCGAATTCAAGACGAGATACCCCAAGATCCATGTCGACGTGACCATCGGGGTCACCAGGGTCATTGAGCAGAAGATCCTGAATTACGAGGTGGATGTCGGGGTGGTGGAGGCCCAGATCAAGAGTCCGGAGGTATTCCGCGAGCCCTGGAAAAAAGAGCGCCTCGTCCTGATAACCTCGCCCAGGCACCCCTGGGCGGCGCTGGGAAAAATTACGCCGGCGCAGATGAAGGAAGGTCAGTTCGTGGTCGGAGAGAGCGGGTCGGGCACGGGCTACGTGGTCTCCCAGAAGCTCCCGTCGGTTGCGGCCGAATTCAATGAGTTCCTGCGCCTGGGCAGTACCGAGGCGGTGAAAAGGGCGGTCGCGGAGAACCTCGGTATCTCCATCGTGGGAGAGAGCACGGTTTCCCGCGAGATCGAGATGGGCATCCTGTCCCGGGTCGATATCGCCGGGGTCGAGCTCATCAAGGAGCTCAGCATCGTCTTCCGGAAAGAGAAGCTCCTCACCCCGGCTCATAAGGAGATGATCAGGTTCATCAGTGAAAAATAACCTTTCCCCGAAAGAAAGGCGGGCAGATGGTATGAGCGGCAGAAAACCGGTTGTGTATTATACCCGCAAGGCGCCTGACCCGGCAAAAGATCTGCTGGCGCCTTTCTGCGAGCTGATCGAGCCCGATGAGCATCGTGAGTTCTCAAAGAAGGAGCTGATTCACGGCGCCCGCACATCCGACGCCCTGTGCTGCTTTGTAACGGACATCATAGACGAGGAGATTATCGAATCGTGCCCGGAGTTGAAGATCATCTCGCTGGCAGGCAGAGGGTTCGACAACATCGACGTACACGCAGCCACGACCCGGAACGTCTGGGTCACCAACGCGGTCGAATCGGTCGAACCGACGGCCGATCTGACATGGGCGCTTCTGCTGGGTATCGCCCGGAGGGTAAACTCGGCCGACTCCTTCGTGCGGTCGGGCAGATTCAGTGGGTGGGTCCATCCCTCGCCGTTCTACGGAAGCCTCGTGACCGGCAGGACCCTGGGCATCATCGGAATGGGACAACTGGGTATCGCGATTGCACGGCGCGCCCGGGGATTTGACATGACGGTGCTGTACTACGACAGCTACCGCTACGACGGGACCCTGGACGTGAAATATAACATGAACGCCCTGCCGCGCGACGAGGTCCTCAAGAGGTCCGACTTCGTCTGCCTTGCCTCGCCCCTCACCGAGCAGACCTTTCACCAGATTTCCCGGCGCGAGCTCTCGCTCATGAAACCCACCGCCTACCTCGTCAATCCCTCACGCGGCTCCGAGGTTGACGAGCAGGCCGTTGCGGAGGCCCTCGCCTCCGGGCGGCTGGCCGGATATGCCGCCGATGTCTATGAGATGGAGGATCTGCGCTTTCCTCAGCGGCCCGCATACATCGATCAGGACCTGATCAGGCTTTCGGACCGTACCATCTTCACCCCTCATCTGGGAACCGCGATCCCCGAGGTGAGAAGGGAGATCATGAAGACACAGGCACTGAACGTTCTGCAGGCCCTGCGGGGAGAAAAGCCGGCAGGTGCGATCAACCGGGTGCACCCTCCCCGGCCGTTGGCGGCCGAATAGCGGGGCTGTGCCGCCATCACCGTCCGTCTTTTCCGGCAGACCGGCTGGAGGGAAGCGTGTACGGGCACCGGCCGCAAACGGAGACCCTCACGGCAGACCCACCTACCTGCCCCACAGGGAAAGGCGCTTGTGCATCAGCGAAACCTCGTGAACGGCCTTCCCTCCCTGACCGGAAAGATAAGACTGGAGCTGCGTTCTCTCACGGGAGATATTCCCGGCCTGACACGTCCTGATGCCGTATCGTTCCTTCATGACCTCGACTGCCCCGCCGATCAGGGCCTTCTCGATGGCTGCGCGTTCTTTTCCCGCCCTGCGGCTTACGGCGATCCTGAAAATCTTCGCCTCGTCGATCTGTTCAAGCTGCTCCCGGGCCTCTTCTCCGCCCAGGTAGAGGGCCTTGCGGCCTCCCTCCAGAAGCAGGGGATAGACGTTGGGCCACCAGTGGACAAAACCCACGGCCTCCCCGTTCTTTTCCGCAAAGAGAATGAAATCGTCCCTGTTGAGCAGGGCGGGATACTCGGTATACCACAGCCTGGGCCACCCGAAGACATTCCTGTACCACAGGCCGGAATGACCGAAATCGTACGGGCTCTCGCCGCTTAAGGACCACAGACGGTAATAGCGGTCACGGTCCTGACCCGCTTCGGACCGGTAGGGCCGCACCTGAACTCCCCCGCCGGGGTGTTCGCGAACGAAATCTTCCAGGTTCATCTCGAAGCAGCGGGTGGTGTTTTCAAGCGCAAACCCTCCCTTCACCAGGGTGTTCTGCCACTGGGGGGTATTATAGGTGTTAACCACGCACGAGGTGGACGGAAAGAATATCCGCGCGTTGATCCGGGCATACACCTCGGCTTCGACGGCGTGCACCCCAGCCCTGCGGCCGAGGTCCTCCATCACCCTGATCATGTGGGAGACGAGTGCTTCATCGTCCCGCTGCTGATCGGGCAGCAGCATCAGTCTGGTAACCCTCAGCAGCTTCTTCCTCAGCCACCTGCCCGCCGTGAGGTAGGGGAAGCAGGAGAAGCCCGCGGCAGGCGCCCTGCTTTTTGCATCACAGATACAGAAACCCTGGATGCTCGACGGAAGGGGAAGCTCCGAGGGCAGGTAGTACGGGTCTTTCCGGCCCGCCCGGTCGAACAGGTCGAGGCACTCGGCGTCGGTACCGAATACCCGGTAGTGCGGCACGCTAGACAAACTCTCCCTCCCCCAGAATCCGGCCCGCCCCTTCCAGGTACAGCGCCTTCATCTCCTCAAACCCCTGCGTCTCGTTTCTGAAAATCCAGTTGTCGGGTATCAGGTCATCGTACCTGCTCATGAGCCGGGCATAGGCCTCGCGCTGCACCGAGGAGAATATGTCGAACTGTCTCAGCTCCTTCCACCGGTCCCTTCGCTCAAGAAAATCCCGATAGAGCACCACCGCATCCGTGTCCGGGTACGGGGTCATGATCCAGAGCTGGGTCTTTGCGCCCAGCCTCCTGAGATCGCACATCAGATCAAAGGTCGCCTCCACCTCTTCCCTGGTCTCGGTGGGGATGCCGATCATGGCAGATACCGTCGGAACCAGGCCCAGGCCGACCTCCCGGGTTATGACATCCCTGATGTATTCCCGGTCGACCCAGGGGGGGAAACCCTTGCGCAGAACCTCGAGCAGACGGGGCGAGGCGCTCTCGATGCCGTGATACACCCCCTGGCATCCCGCATCCCTCATCGCCTGAAGGATCTCGGGATCGATCCGGTCGATCCGGGTCAGGCAGTCGAAGGGGACTGCCTCGTCTTTCAACAGGCCGAACAGCTCCAGCGACCACTGACGGTTCGCGGTCAGGTCATCGTCTTCGAACCGGATGAACCCGGCGTTATAGGTCTTCGCGATCCACCTGACCTCTTCGAGGATATTCCCGGGCGAGCGCCTCCGCTGGTATTTCCACATCCTGTTGGCCGAGCAGAAAATGCACTTGTAGGGACATCCCCTGCTGGCGACCACTGAAAACACGTATTTCCGGTTCAGCGGCTGATAGCGCTCGACCGGCTGCAGCAGGCGATAGGCGGGAAAGGGTATCCCGTCAAGGTCTTTGATCAGCGGCCTGTCCGGCGTGTGATGAATGGCACCGTCCTTCCGGAAGGAGATGCCATTGATACCCTCCAGGGACCGGTTCGTATCGAGCGCCTCCGCAAGCTCGACAAGGGTCTCTTCTCCCTCCCCCCTGACCACGACGTCCACCGGGCAGAGCCGCATCAACTCTTCTGTCTGAAAAGACGCATGGACCCCGCCCAGCACGATCGTCACCTCGGGATGACTCTTCTTGTAGATTCTCACGAACTCCAGGCAGAAAAGCAAGTGCACGGTCCAGCAGGTGATCCCCACCACCCGGGGCCCGGTTTTCTCCACCAGGGCCACGGACTGCCTGAAAACATCCCGGGGTTCGGTCAGCTCTAGGTTGAGATCGACGATCCGGACATCCGGGAAACCATGCTGCATCAGACTCGCAGCGAGGTACGAAACACCGAGCGGATAGAGCTTGCTGGGGGTGTAGAACTGCCACGGCGGGTTGACCAGGGTTATGTTCATGGGAACACGCGTCCTCGTATCAGGTTTTCTCTTTCGTTCAAAATAGCTACCAGCCTTGTACAACCCATGAGCTCTACCGATCAAGCTGATTCTGTCCGGACGCCATCTCGCAGACACGTCCGATAAAACCGGGAAGCGCCTGCCTCATCGTATCATGGTGAAAAATCATCACGATGTGGAAGGTAACAGAGCGATGAGGGTTCCGCCACCTTTTTTGCGCCGTTGGTCTCTGTCCGTATCACGGTCTCTGGATGAACCGTGAGAACAGAAGGAAGAGGGCTCCATGGCACACCACATGGAGCCCTCTTTTTTTCAGGCCGGCTGTTCCATGAAGAAAACAGTGGGCAGGTATTGGGCGCACAAAACCGTTCCTCCCGGCCTTTTCTTATTCCCGTACGATGTTGACCAGTATCATGCCCAGAACCGTGCAGCCCGCCAGCATGCCGAACACCAGGGGCCAGCTCTGCGTCGCGGTGAGGATGCCGCCGATGATCACGCCCTGGGCGCCCGCACCCATATAGTTGAAGAAGTTCACGGTCCCCACGCAGGTTCCGGCCATCTTCCTGCCGCCGAAGTCACAGGCAGTGGTGAAAACGAGGCCCACGGCACCGAGGACGAAGAAGCCTCCCAGGACGAGCAGACCGAACGCGAGCGGCAGGCCCAGCGTCTTCAGACCGAAGGTGGCCAGGGTGATCATGATCAGAGTAAAGGCGATCATGTAGATGGTGAGCACCTGGTAGCGTTTGGCCTTGAAGAACTTGTCCGAGATCCAGCCTGCCAGGATCGGGCCGAACATCATGCCCAGCGGAAGCGCTATCGTCGCGATGGGAATCTTCTTGAGGTTGATGCCCGCGGTCTCGGCATAGAACAGGGGGATCCACGTCAGGAGTCCGTATCTCCCCATGTACAGCATGAATGATGCAATGGCCACGCAGACGAACTTCCAGTTTTTCAGGAGCATGCCCCATGCCTTGAAGCCTGCGATGTCGGCATCGGCTATGCACTCGGCCTGGCCCGAGATCGAATCCGCCATGGTCTCGTTGTACCGGGGGAAGCCGGCATCCTCGGGCTTGTGCCGCGCCATCACGAAGAAGGCGATGGTCAGGGGGAGCGTGCAGAAAAGAAGCGGATAGATAAAGGCGGCTCTCCATCCGAACTTGGCCACCACTGTGCCGGTTATCAGCCACACGAACACCGAGGCAATCCCCATGGACGTCGCGAAGATGCCTGTCGCGAATCCTCTCTTGGCCTTGGGGTACCACTGGGTGATCATCATGTTCGTGGGGGCGTATGCCTGGCCCTGCACGAACCCGTTGACCCCCCAGGGGAACAGCATGGCCCCGATATTGGAAAGGCTCGCGACAATGACATTCAGAATCGTGGTGCCGACACCGCCGATCGTGTTCATGATCCTGGCGCCGAAGACATCGCCCAGCCGTCCGCTCACCAGGGTTCCGATCGCATAGGACCAGAACAGCACCGTTGCGCCGAGGCCCGCCTGCAGCTTCGTGATGCCGAGGTCCTTGATCATCCAGGGCATGCACATGCCCCAGTTCAGGCGCCCGAGATAGTAAAAGCTGTACCAGACCGCCACGATGATGACGACCCGCCAGAACCTGAACTTGTCATACTCGAGCTGCCGGGCGTCCGACAGCCCGAGCCCTACAAATTCGGGATACCGTATCGCCATCTCCGGGTTTATACTCGTTTCTTCTGTTTTTGGATTTACACTCATTTGTCTCGCCTCTGCTTTCTTACCAAAAGGAGCGATTCACCAAGAAGGCCTTGCCGAATCCTCCTGTGAAAGGGTAGATCCGCGGGGCAGTCTCACGGACTGCCCCTTAATGACAAATGACCTGCCGCAGATTCACCCCATCAGATGGGCGACGGCACACCGAGCCGCTTGGCATAGTAGGGGATGGTCCGCTTCAACCCCTCGACCAGGTCGTACTTCGGCTCCCAGTCCAGAACCTCCTTTATCGTGGCGAGATCCGCCTTGGTCTCCACCTTCACCTCTCCGGTCCTCAAAGGCACATACTTGATCTCTGACTTGCTGCCCGTGAGCTCGATGATGAGCTCCGCCACCTTCTTCACCTGGGTCGCCACGCCCGTGCCGGCATCCATGATCTTGCCCACGGCCTTGTCGCAGGGGGCCTTCATGCAGGCATCCACGATATCGTCGATGAAGACGAAGTCAGAGGCCTGTTCGCCGTCACCCATCACGGGAAGAGGTTCGCCCAGGAGGGCGGCCTCGATGAACGTGGCCATCATCTTCCTGCCTTCGCCCGGCTTGTACGAGTTCGCCTCGAGCACGGCCCGCTCTCTGGGCCCGTAGCAGTTCTGGATGTTCAGGCCGATGGTAGGGAGCCCGTAGATCTGGTTGTACATCCGGGTGAACTGGGTCCCGGCTGTCTTGGTGATGATGTAAGGAGTCATCCAGACCGAAAGTGCCGGCCTGGGGGGATAGACATAGTACTTCACCCCCGCGTCCAGTGCAGCCTGACAGGCATTGATCGTACCGATGACATTCACCTCCGTGGTGATGACCTCCTGCTTGAAGCGGGAGCTCGTCCCCATGAGGGCTGCGAAGTGATAGAACACCTCGGCGCCCTTGGCGACCTCGGCCATCGCCTTGGGGTCGCGGATGTCACCTTCGACGAACCTGACGTTCTCCTTTTCTTTGATGAGCTTCTGGGTTTCCTCGTACATGGCGTGCTGCTGCTGGTTGTCGAAGATGACAACCTCGTTGCCGTTTTCCGCATACCTCTCGGCCACGTTCGACATAATGAGACCGGTCCCGCCGGTAAGCACCACTTTTCCCTGTATCATAGCATATACCCCTTTCTCGATTCGTATTTTTGAAGCTGGAAGACTTCCACTCGTGAAAAGCGTAGCCCTGATCAAGGGCAATGACAAATTAATAATTTTTAATGAGAGATAATTGTTTTTTATAGACCGGGGTCAATAAGGGAAACCCGGCGGGCTTACGCTGCCGGCCGTCCGAGTCTGCGCATCAGTACCGCCCTCACCTCTTCGATACCCACCCTCCCCACGATTATCCCGAATCTCTCACCCGGCCTTGCATTGTCCCGGTAGAAATCCACAAGGACCCGCGTCGCCGCCAGGGCTTCGTCCGGGGACAGGATCACCCCCGCATCCTGCCCGATGGTGTAGCGCTTGCCGAACTTTCCGCCAAGAAAGAGGGCCACTCCGTGTTTTTTCATGGAAACGGCATGGGCTGGGCAATGCTTGATGCATTTACCGCAGAGGATGCACCGGGACTCGTCGAGAAAAACCCTGCCCCCTGATTTTTTCAGCGCGCCCGTGGGACAGAGGCCGATACATTCCCCGCATCCGTCACACAGGTCCTCATCGATCTGCGGCAGGCACTGCCCCATGAAGCCGAGATCGTGCAGCTGCACCTTTGCACAATTGTTGGGACACCCGGCCACCCCCATCTTGAACTTTGCCGGAAGCTCCTCCCCGAAGAAACCCTGATCCAGCATGGCACACAGGCCCTGGGTGTCGATCAGACCGTGGGCGCACACAGTGCCCTTGCACGCGACGATCGCCCTGACGGTACGTCCCGTGCCGCCCGGCTTCAGACCGATCTTCTCCAGCTCGACCCTGACCTTTTCGAGGTCTTCGAGCTTCACCCAGGGGATCTCGATACCCAGACGGGCCGTGAGCCCCGCGTAACCCCGCGCATACGCGTTCGAGATCTCGGACAGCCCGCGCATCTGCTCTGCAGTGATGTTCCCCGCAAGGATCTTGATACGGACGGTAAAGTAATCTTCCTCTCTCTGCTGGATGAATCCCTGTTTTTTCAACTGTGCCGGATCAACCTGGGTCATGGTGCGTTCTCCTTTGTAAACACAACATTTCTTGCGCGGACCCTCCCGGAGACCTCGTAATGTGTCCTGCAGCACAAGTCCTGAAGCCTTTTTCCAGACCGGTACCATTCTTTGCGTAAAGGAGATCCCTCCGGGAAGCAAAACAAATATTTTTATTCCAGGATAAGATTTTTTTATAGCTACTGAATTTCTCCACAGACCGGGCACCATCATAAAGCATGCATGGTGTCTTGCTGCGCGAAACCACAGATTCTTTTTGCAGGTCTTCTATTTTGTTTAATATTTTATCCAGGCAGGACAGACATGCAGATATCGTCATCTATTCCCTTGTTTCATTGACAATATTTTTTCCAATGGGGTACATGTGAGTAACTTGCATACATTATCATACCATGAGGAGGAACCATGAGTCTGATTTATGAGAAGCAGGGCCACATCGCCAGACTGGGCCTCAACCGTCCGAAACAGCTCAACGCCCTTGATCCGGAAATACTGCTGGAGCTGCACAAGGCGTGGAAGGACGTGAACGAAGACAGCTCTGTCAGGGTCGCCGTGCTCTACTCTGCACTGCCCGGCATCTTCTGCTCCGGAATGGACTTGAAGACGGCCATCCCCATACTCACCAGGGCGCGCGAGCCGGAAAACGAGGCCGAGCAGTGGATCGCAGGGGGCTGGGATGTCGCCGGCGGCGTGGCCGAGGCCATGCTCAAGGTAAACATCGTGAACAAGCCGGTCATCGCGGCTATCCACGGCTATTGCCTCACCGGCGGGTTCGAGATGGTCATGGGCGCGGACCTGCGGGTCGCATCCACTGATGCGGTGTTTCAGATGCGCGAGGCGAGCCTGGGCATCATGCCCACCGGCGGAGGTAATGTCTTTCTCTCCCGGCACGTGTCTCCGTGCAGGGCCCTCGAAATCCTGCTCACTGCAGGCAACTACGATGCGCAGACCCTCTACGAGTGGGGGTTCCTGAACCGGGTCGTACCCAGGGAGAACCTCATGAAGGCCACCCTGGACCTCGCGCAGAAGATCGCTGACAACGGCCCGCTTGCCACCCAGGGAATCATCAGGCTCTCACGCGAGATGCGGATGATGCAGATGAAAGACGCCTTCACCCGTGAGGTGGAGATCGGCATGCCCGTCTTCGGCAGCGAGGACGCCCGGGAAGGAGTGAAGGCCCAGAAGGAAAAGCGCAAGCCCGACTTCCCCTGCAAGTACTAGCCGTTCCGCGCGCCGGCGGGAAACAGGCCCATTGCTGCGACCAGAAGGGGTTGTGAAAGGATCTTTGCTCCTCCTCTCGCTCCTGTGGCCCCCGGTTTTCCGGCAAGCGTTCTCTTACGGAAAGAATGAAGAGGGAAGTCCACAAGCCAGACACAGGAGGGATTATTTCCAATGAAAGCCATCTTCGAGCCGAGGTCCGTCGCCTTTATCGGGGCGTCCAGCGATCTCTTCAAGTGGGGGTTCAACATCCTCCACCACATCATCGAGCGCGGATATGCCGGAAAGATTCATCCCGTGAATCCGAACGGCGGGACCTGGTTCGGCAGAAAAGTATTTTCCGATGTCAATGAGATCCCGGCCCCTGTGGACCTGGCAATCATCGTGGTAAAGGACAGCCTGGTGCTGGAGACCGTCCGCAAGTGCACGGCCAAGGGGATCAGGGCCGGCATCGTGATCACGGCCGGATTCTCCGAGACCGGTGCAGCAGGCGCCGCCCTTGAACGGGAGATCGTCGAGACAGCGATCAGGGGCGGGATGCGGATCGTCGGTCCCAACACCATGGGCGTGTTCAGCGCCTACCCCTGCATCCTGCACGCCCTCATGGGGTCCATGCCGCTCACCGCGGGCAATGTGGGCCTCATCGTGCAGAGCGGCAACCTCGGCTCGTCCATATCGTACCGGTTCCTGCGGAGGAAGATCGGCATCAGCAGGCTCGTCAGCTCCGGGAACGAGGCCGATCTCACCCTGGAAGACTTCCTGGAATATCTCGAACACGATCCCCACACCCACGTCATCTGCTTGTATGTGGAGGGGCTGAGGCAGGGCGAGCGTTTCTTCAGGCTGGCCAGGCGGATTGCGAAGACAAAGCCCATCGTGCTCATCAAGGGGGGCCGCACGGAAAAAGGCGCTCAAGCCGCCCTCTCCCACACCGGCGCCATGGCGAGCAACGACGGGGTGTTTTCCGCCCTGTGCCGCCAGGCCGGCATCATCCAGGTGGATACCATGGACGAGATGATCGACGTGGCCGGCATGCTCCTGAGCCAGCCCCTGCCCGCAGGCAGCCGGGTGGGCATTCTCACCATGGGAGGGGGCTGGGGGGTGATCGCGACCGACCTCTGCATTCGAGAGGGTCTCCTTGTGGAGCCCTTGGGCGAGGCGGTGATCCGGAAGCTCGACCGGGTGCTCCCGCCCTACTGGAGCCGGGGCAATCCCATCGACCTCGTAGCGCCGGGCAACACCCGTACCGTGACCGATACCGTCCGGATCCTCCTGGAGCATGCCGCCCTGGATGCCGTCCTGGTCATGGGGCTCGGATACATGTTTCTCCGGGCGAGAAGATGGCTGATGTCGGAGGTCGTGCCCAAAGAGGCGGCTCAGGGCCCGGCCGAACACCTCATGAAGGCGGAGCTGGAGGTCTTCGGCCTCATCGCCGATCTCATCGGTGAGTTCGGGCGGCCCATCGTGCCGGTCGTGGATATCATGGCCTTTGATATACCCGATCAGCGCGGCCCGCTCGCCTGTCTGGAGAGCAGGGGCATAACCGCCTACCCGTCTCCCGAACCGGCCGTGCGCGCGCTTGCCAGGGTCACGGCATATGCGAAGTCCTTCCGGGAGGATGCCCCTGAAAAACGCGACAGGATCCAGGCAGGGGCAGAGCTTTTGCGTCCATGAGCGAGCTGGGCAGCCTGCTGAGATTTTTTCTGGATACAAAGGTTCGCCGCCGCCGCATTCACCTGATGGCGAGCTTCAAGCTTACCAACCGGTGCAATCTCGCATGCCGGGGATGCCCGAACGGTATGGAAAACCGGACAGTGCTACGGCCGTGGTTGGCGATCTTCATTTCCTCTCAGTCACCGGAGGCTACCAGGAGGCTACCAGATTGTCATGATACACGGATCGGCTTTTTGCGCCCCCAGACTCGATGCCTCCGGATCGCGTCCAACAAGTTGTTGATTTAATACTCTCTTTGGAATAACTTGAAAGGATATGGGAGAACGCATGCCTTCACTGCCGGAAAAGATCGTCGACTTTCATGCACATCTGTTTCCCGATGAGCTGTTCGAGGCCATCTGGAGATTTTTCCAGAGAGAGTACGGGCTGCCCGTGGTTCACCAGCTCTATGCGCGGGACTGCATCGACTATCTGAGAGCCCGGGGAGTGGAGACCATCGTGTACTCGAACTATGCCCATAGAGAAGGCGTGGCCGGCACGCTCAACGACTGGAACCTGCGCCTGCTGGACGAAACCGGGGGTATCTACTGCTTTGCAGCGTTTCATCCCGGGGATGACGACGCCGTCCGGATGATCAGGCGGGTGTTCTCTCATCCCAGAGTGCTCGGGTGCAAGCTCCATTTCCTGGTCCAGAGGTTCTACCCGCACGACGAACGGCTCTTTCCGCTCTACGAAGAGGTGCTGGAGCAGGGCAAGAGGATTCTGCTCCACGTGGGCACCGGTCCCATCGGCAACGAGTATGTGGGCATCGCCCACCTGAAGAAGGTTCTCGACCGCTATCCCGGCCTCAAGTTGAACATCGCCCACATGGGTGCCTTCGAGTTCCGGGATTTCTTCGATCTCCTTCAGCAGTACCCGGGAATCTATCTCGACACATCCTACTGCTTTCTCCCGGACAACTTCCGTATGTTCCGGCTGGGGAACAGCGTTCTGGAGTCGTTGAAGGGCCGCCTCCTCTATGGCTCGGATTTTCCGAATCTCTTCCACCACCGCAGGGAAGAGCTCGACGCCCTCCTGGGGATGGGGCTCTCCCAGGACTTTTACAGCCGCGTTTTCAGGGAAAACGCACACGATCTCCTTTGCACCCATACCGGAACCTAGCCGCGGTTCCGCCCTGCCCGCCATTACCTTAAAACCACGGCGCATTCCAGAGGGCCGGGCCGGTGCATCGGGCTCCTGCATCCATTCCGGTGCCTGCGGCTCCCCAAGGCGCAGAAAACCGCCCTGGTGCCGCCCGCACTCATAACCCGGAAGGCGGCGGCACGGCCGGATTTCCTGCAGTCCAAGCGTTTTGTTCATGGATCTGCTTCTGAGAAATCATTCTGCATCCTTTTGCATTGAGGATCATCAAAACAATTAGAAAAGCCAAGTAACGAAAAAGCAAACATTTAACCTCCTCTTATGGATGGCGCGTCCTATGCCCTAACCGCCATCCTATTTTTTTGCCTTTTTTTCCCGGGATCGTCGTTTTCGGTCATCTACCGCCGAATCCGTTTTCATCTGCAGACCGGACGCCTCTGCCGCCCTGCCCGACACGGCACGTCTTCCATAAAGGCCTGGGCCGCATCGGAATCCTCTGATTGAAATCACCAGTTATCCGCTTACAATATAGTTCTAGTTGCAATTGCTTGCACACCTTGAGGTCAGGAATTCTGAATAAGGAGTGTTTCGTTAAGATGAGGTGTTCCCCGCCTGCGCCCTCTTCAGTGAGGGACCTCCACAGAGAAATCGACAGGCTTCGCAGAAGGCTCGCAGAGGCAGAGAAAATGGCAAGCACAGCCGGGAGCCCGGAGCCCCCGCATCTGATCCTCGAGGAGATCGTTCATCTTCTGTGCCTTCTTAAGACCGACGGCGTCATCACCTATGCCAACACCGCGTTCTGCTCATGCATGGGAAAAACCAAGCCCGAAATCCTGGGAAAATCCCTGTTCGGCCTGCTGCCCCGCAGCGACCGGAAGCGCTTCATAATGTACATGGAAACCCTGACACCGAAGAGGTCTGTCAGAGAGTTCGAGTACCGCACCCGTCCCGCGGACGGTGAGACGCGCTGGTATCAGTGGACACTCAAAGCGCTCTTTGACGAGAGCGGGAGGCCGGCAAACTATATCCTCGCCGGGAGCGACATCACGCTGCTCAAAGGCATCGAGGAAGACCTGATCGATGCCCTGGAAAAATATGCAACCCTGTTCGAGTCCACCAACGACGCCATCATCCTCCTCGACCGCACCCGGTTCATCGACTGCAACACCGCAGCGCTCAGGATATTCCGCAGCAGCGACAAGGAAGGGTTTCTCCAGAGCAGGTTCGAAAACCTGTCGATCCCCGGCACGCAGAGCGGCGCACGGGTGAAGGCGGAAATCGACCGGCACCTGAACCGGGCGATCGAAGCGGGCATGGAGCGTTTTCAGTGGGGATTCAGGCGCGCCGACGGGTCGGTTTTCCCGGCCGACATCATTCTGAGCCCCTTTCCCCTGGGGAGCAGGAAGATCATCGCGGCGATCATCCGGGACATATCCGAGCTGAAGGACACGGAAGAGGCATTGAGAAGGGCCCACGACGATCTGGAGGAAAAGGTGAGAACCCGCACCAGAGAGCTCGTGGAGGCCAACGAGGCCCTGACCTGCGAGATCCGGGAGCGCAGAAAGATCGAGAACGAGCTGAAGACGAGCGAGGAGCGTCACCGGAGGATCAGCGAAGAGCTCGATGTGGTGCTCAACGGCATCACCGACATCATCATGCTCAACGACAGGGGCCGGAACATCATCTGGGCCAACAGGGCCTCCTCCGAGGTCTCCGGACTGCCCCCCGAAGAGATCCGGGGCAGAAAGTGTCACGAGGCCCTGTGGAAAAGAACCGACCCCTGCGACAAATGCCCGCTGACCCAGGCAATGAAGACGGGCAGGCACCGGGAAGGCACCATGAAGACCCCGGACGGGTCCCTCTGGGAGATCACGGGCTATCCGGTCAGAGACAAGCGCGGATCGATCAGGGGGTCCATCGGGATCGTCCGGAACATCACGGACAGAAAAATGATCGAAGAAGAGAACCAGAAGCGCTACAAGCTCGATTCACTGGGTACGCTGGCAGGTGGTATCGCACACGATTTCAACAACATCCTGACCGTTATCATGGGGAATATCTCGTTCGCCAAGATGCTGATCAGCAGCGAGGACAGGCTGTGGGGAAGGCTCGACGATATCGAGAAGGCATCGATGCGGGCGCGCGAGCTCACCTCACAGCTCATGACCTTTTCCCGGGGCGGAAGTCCCCGGAAAAAACCGGTCGCAGCCGATCAGCTCTTGCGTGACACGATTCACTTCTCACTCCAGGATTCGGATATCACGGCCAGGTTCCACACAGACGGCGCCCTCTGGCGGGTGAATGCGGACGAAGCCCAGCTTGGGCAGGTGATCGGGCACATCGTCCAGAACGCACAGGAAGCCATGCCCCAGGGAGGCACCGTAAACGTGACCACGGAGAACTGGATCGCAGAAGAGGGAAGCACCCTGCCGCTCTCCGGAGGAAGGTATGTGAAGATATCCATCTCCGACACCGGCTGCGGCATTGAGGAGAACATCCTCGGCAGCATCTTCGATCCTTTCTTCACCACCAAAAAGAAACGCAACGGGCTCGGGCTTGCCACCTCATACTCCATCGTGAGGAAACACGGGGGGCATCTCACCGCTGCTTCCACCCCGGGACAGGGGACCACCGTCACCCTGTTCCTGCCCGCGGCTGCCGACACGGGCCGAGCAGACGCCACCGAGACACAGGAGACCTATACCGGGAGAGGGCGCATCCTGTTCATGGACGACGAGGCCTTTATCCGGGACCTCGCCATGAGCATCCTCTCTCACCTCGGCTATGAGCTCACATTCGCGCGTGAGGGAAACGAGGCCATCGAAGCGTATAGAAATGCCCTTCGGGAGGGCGCGGGCTTCGACGCGGTCATCCTCGATCTGACCGTGGTGGAGGGCATGGGAGGCAAGGAATGCATCCGGGAGCTGAAAAAGATCGATCCTCACGTGCGGGCCATCGTGTCGAGCGGCTACTCGAACGACCCGATCATGGCCGACCCGATGAAGTACGGCTTTTCGGCGCTCATCGCAAAACCGTACAACATACAGGCACTCAGCACGGTGCTGAAAAAAACCATTGAGAATAAGGGGTGTCGCTGTGAAACTTCCTGACAGCGGTCAGTTCATCGGTTCGCTTATCGGCCAGTGCCTGGGCGATGCCATGGGTTTCCCGGTGGAAGGGCAGAACTACCAGGTCTGCCGTGATTATGTCCGGGAGCTGATCGAGGAGGGACCGGGGCTCAAGGCGAGGCCGGGCTTCGTGTTCGGGCAGTATTCCGACGACTCGCAGCTCGCCAGGGAGCTTATCCTGAGCTATGTCGCCCGCAAGCGGTTCGACCCGGTGGACTATGCGGCCCGCATCGCCGACCTCTTTTCCCGGGGCCGCGTCATCGGGGGAGGTCTGTCGACCCGGGAGGCCGCGATCCGCCTGGCCCGGGGGGCTCCCTGGGACCAGGCAGGCGAGCCGAGCCCGTCTGCGGGAAACGGGAGCGCCATGCGCGCAGGCCCCATCGGCCTGATGTTTTTCGACGACTTCAAATCCCTGGTCAACGCGGCCCAGGATCAGGGCATGATCACTCATAAGGACATCCGGTGCTCCGCCGGGGCGGTTGCGATCGCCGGTGCCGTGGGGCTGGCCCTGGAGCAGAAGGAGATCGACAGCGTGAACTTCCTCACCGAGATCGCCAAGCTCTCGGGCGTGATCGATCCGGCGGCGGAAACCGTTTTCACCGCACTCATCGACTGGGTGGATCTCGATCCGGGAGAGGCGCTCAAGTCCATTGTCCTGGCGGGATACGCCATGGGATCGGTCGACAACTGGCAGGGACTGACCCCCTTCGTGACCGGCAGCGTGCTCTGGAGCCTGTATTCCTTTCTCCATACGCCCCACAGCTTTCTTGATACCATGGCCACGGCCATAGGGGTGGGAGGCGATGTGGACACCACCGCGGCCATGGCAGGCGCTGTCAGCGGGGCATATCTCGGAATCGAAAACCTCCCCCAGAACCTGGCGGAGTACCTCACCGACCAGGGAGAATGGGGATACGAGGATCTGATCCAGCTTGCGGTCACGCTCTACGAGATCAAGGTGCAGCTCGGCATATCAGAGCCCTATCCGTAAGAGGGCGCGGTACGCTCCGGCGGGCGGGGGTGTTGTGGCGGCACTAACCTCATGATGTCCGGCCCGTTTCCGCGGGATGCCGCCGCCGGTGGATAAAGCCGGCGATGAATCCGCCGAAACCAATCACCGCTGCCGCGGATATCACCATCCACCCCACCACGGGGATGAGCCCGGTGGCCCACAGCACGATGCTTCCCACCAGCGTCTCGATCACCATGGGCGATCCGGATTTCTTGATCGCGACGATAATCCTTTCCCCGATGATCCGCGCCACAGCCACAGACCCGAGAAAGAACGCGATGAACACAACCAGGATCTCGAGCGGGATGAGGATGATGCCCACCAGCGAGATGACGAGCACCAGTGCTACGGGAAAGATCAGAAGGGTGCCGATGACCCCCCACAGGAGCGATATGCCGGTGCGATACCTGATGGTGGAGGATATGAGGTCAACCTTCTCCGGCAGGAGCGCCACCACGATCAGGGCCAGTGCCAGAAATCCCAGAAAGGGAAACATGCCCGGCATGAAGGGCGTTCCCTTGTCCTCTTTCCAACTGGAAGGCGGTGGACGTTCGAAAAAGGAGGTGATCCGTGTGGTGTCATAGGTATTGATGTCACCCGACACGATCGCGCCCTCCTGCTTCACGACCATGCCTCCGATGGTGGTGACATCTCCGTTCACCACGGCTTCAGGCCCGAGAAAAACCGAGCCTCCGACCGAGATCACGCCGTTTCTGACCGTCCCGTACACCCGGACGTCACCGCCGATCGAGACCGCGGTCCCCACCTCTTCTCCAATCTCCACAAGGACATCGTCTCCGATGTGGATCCTGTTTCTCTCCTGTGCATACCCGTCCGCACAGATGAGCAGAAAAAGCATTCCGATCGCGGCAAGTCTGAGTGTTTTTTTCACCCTTCCCCCGGTCAGCCAGAAAGATGGCTTACTCGCCAATCTACCACACCTTTAAGCCTTTTTCATAGTGCATCCCGGAGCCGGTCTTTGGCCTCACGCGATGAACCGCCTGCCTCCCAGAGCGGAAGACACCGCAGCCACGAGGAGATACACCACACCGGCGAATATGATGATGGTCGCTCCGGCAGGCAACCCCGGGGCATAGCTCAGGGCGAGACCGCCTGAGGTGAACAGGATGGAAAAGACTACGGACAGGCCCATCATCTGCCAGAGTCTCCGGGAGAAATAGCTCGCCGTCGCTGCAGGGAGCGTCAGGAGTGCAATGACCATGATGATGCCCACCACGCCCACCAGGAGCACGATCGTAAGTGCGATCAGGCACAGGAGCAGCAGATAGTACGCCTGTACCCTCAGGCCTCTTAAGAGAGCGAATTCCTCATCGAAGCACACGGCGAGAAATTGCCGGTAAAACACCAGGCCCGTGACGAGAATCAGGAGGTTGAGGCCTGCCGTCAGCCAGAGGTCTTCCCGGGATACCATGAGGATGTTGCCGAAAAGGTAGCTCATGAGATTCTCATTATAGCCCGGGGTCTTGAAGATAAACAGAATGCCCACCGCCATTCCGATCGCCCAGACCGCACCGATGACTGTATCTTCACGCTCCCGCGCGCGAAGGCTCACCAGGCCGATGATCAGGGCCGAGATCAGGGCCGCGGTGATTGCCCCCAGGAGCGGATGAAGCCATGAGAGTCCGTACACCACTTCGCCGTACCGCGCTGCCCCCATGCCGCCCAGCACGCTGTGGGCGATTGCACCCGCGATATAGCTGATTCTGCGGGCCACCACATAGCTGCCCATGATCCCACACGCGATACTTACGAGAAACCCTGCCAGGAGTGCGTACCGCAAAAAGGAAAAGCGCGCCAGGTCGCTTATGAACTCAGTCATGAGAAAACCCCGTCCCTTTCCTTGGCGTCGTGCCTGATCATATGGACGTGCGAGCCGTATACCGCGCTGATCATCTCTCCTGTGATCTCGCACGTCGGGTGGGTGAGAAGTCTGCGGTTCACGCACGCAACCTTGTCGACATAGTGAGAGACAAAACCCAGATCGTGGGTGACCAGGATGATAGTGAGCTTTTCATTGAGCCGGTGAAGGAGCTCGTAAAGCCCGGTCTCTATCGCGGCATCCACGTTCGAGGTGGGCTCGTCGAGCAGAAGCAGATCCGGATCAGAAACCAGGGCGCGCGCGAGCAGAACGCGCTGAAACTGCCCTCCGGAGAGCTGGAAAAACGGCCTCTCGCGCAGATGGGCCATCTCTACCTTATCGAGCGCCTCCTCGGCGCAGAGCCTGTCGGACTTGCTGTATCCCCACAAGTTCATCCCCTTTCTGAGACGTCCCATGAGCACGACATCGAGCACGCTCACGGGAAAGAGCGGATCAAGGGATGTGTACTGGGGCATGTATCCTATCCGGTGTCGTGTCTTTTCCGGTGAGGCGCCGAACAGCCTGACCGTTCCCGCTGCCGGTTTTATGAGCCCCAGGATGAGCTTTAAGATCGTGGTCTTGCCGCCGCCGTTGGGCCCTACCACAGAGAGGAAATCCCTGTGTTCCACGGTCAGATTCACGTCCTCGAGCACCGGCGTACCGTGATAGGCGAAGCTGACATGCTTTAACTCCACCACCGGTTCGGAATATCGGTTCTCACTCATGTCCGCACCTTTCCTCATGTTCTCCTTTTTTTAAGCCCTAAGGGGTGATCACGGCCCTTGGAAGAAAGCCCTCTGTATCTCTTCTGCCAGGGACACGATCTCCGGCAGGTAATCCCTGGGCAGCGGGTTGATGGGGACCGCTACGCCCCCAATCGATTCAGCAACTGCGCGGGCGGCCTTTTCCGAGAACTGTGACTGGACGAAGATCACCCTCACCCCTTCACCACGGGCCCTTTCGATGATCCGCGCAAGTTGCTTCGCCCCCGGCTCCTTGCCCTCCGCCTCGAGGGCTATCTGCTCCAATCCGTACGCCTCGCAGAAATAGCCGAACGCCGGATGAAGCACGTAGATCCTGCGTCCTTTCAGCGGCTCAAGGATGCGGGAGATCTGCGCATGAGCCCTGTCCAAGTCCTGCCTGAGTTGCTCGAGATTGCGCTCGAACTCGCCGCTGTGCCCGGGATCGAGGGTTTTCAGGCAGAGCGCGATATTTTCGGCTATGATCTTGGCCCGCCCGGGATCGAGCCAGGTATGGGGATCGGGCGTCTTGCCGTTGTGTGCATGTGTATCGGAGAGATGATGGGCATGGGTCTCGTGCTCGTCTTCGAAATACCGCAGCCTGACGCCTTTGATCGTGTCTGTGATTTTCAGATCGGGGAAGAGGCTCCTGATCCTGGGGAGCAGCGCGGTCTCGAAGGGCACGCCGACCGTGAAGTAGACGTCTGACCGGGCCAGAGCGGCCATCTGTGCCGGTGTGGGCTCAAAGGTGTGGGGTTCCTGCCCCTCGTCCACCAGGACCCTGACCTCCACATGGTCTCCACCGACCCTCTGCACCAGGTATGCCTGGGGCAGGATGCTCACGAATGCCTCTATCCGCTCCCCCTCACTCGATGAGGCATGAGCGGGCGGCCCTGCGACAACAGCGGCAATCATTGCTACGATACCGAACAGCACGCCTTTTTTCATAACAAGGAAATCCTCACCGCGCCGTGATCCGGTCACTTGTGATGGTGCTCCGCGCACGAGCAGACCAGATAACGCTCCCGGCAGTCTTCACATGTCTCTACGGAATGCGCTTCCGAAAAATCGTCCCAGTGTTGCTTCTGGTTCGGGGTGAGAATCCCGGTGCCGTTGCACAAAGGGCAGATGCTCCCCAGGGCCGCAAGAACGGCCGAGCGGATGAATTCCGAGCGGTTGGGCATACCCTGGATGATCTCGAACAGATTCCTGTCAACCTTGAAGGTTACTATCTCCTGCTTTTTCATTGGCGAATCCTCTCCGAACCGATTGGGTATTACATGGTATTACTCTTGAGATATCCGTATTCCCTGCATCTTGTCAAGGATTATCAATCAGATGATCATGGGGGAGAAATCAATGGCATGGGCCTTTGGTGGGCAGGTATTCCGGTCCTGTTTCGGGCCTCGCAATCAGTTGTGTACACCTTCAATGGCAAGCCTTGTGCCCTGCTCCGCGCAAAAAGCTTGAACGGGAATGTGACCCCGCTCCAAAGTCCTTCAGGATGTGTACTTGAGAAGGATGATTCAAAGAGGACACGCCTGCTTCCTGAAAGAGTCTTTGAGGAAACGGATTTTTTTAAGAGAGAATTCATCCGCGTACCCGGGCCTGCCGTCCGCAGCAGGCCCGGGTACGCGCACGTTTATTTGGGAACGTTTTTCAGGACGCTGTAGTAGTCGGAGTCGGTACCGATGATGATGGTCGAGTTCTCGAACGCAGAATCCTTGTAGGTCTCCAGCGTCTTGTAGAATGCATAAAACTCGGGATCCTGGTTGTATGCCAGGCCATAGATCTTTGCCGCCTCAGCGTCCGCCTTACCCTTGATCTCCTCTGCGGTCTTGAATGCCTGAGAGGTGATCGACTTGAGCTCTTTTTCCATCTGACCGAGGATCTCGGCCTTCTTTCCCTCGCCTTCCGACCTGAATTGGGCGGCCTTGCGCTTGCGCTCGGAAATCATCCGCTCATAGACCTTCTCGCGGACCTTTTCCACATAGTTGAGCCGCTTGATCCGCACGTCGACCAGCTCCATACCGAACTCGGGCATGGCCTTGGACGCCTCTGCGAGTATGGCCCGGGTAATCTTCTCCCGCCCCAGCACAATCTTGCTCTTGGCATCCATGTCGGTGAGGGCTGAGCTTGCATCGAGTTCTTCTCCATCTTCGGCTTCGATGAGATCCGTTGATCTCACCAGCTCCACGAGCGGGTTGGCAGAGACATGGTCCTTCACCACCGCATCCAGGATGTCGTTGAGCTTCACATACGCCTGATCATAGGTGCCGAGGGACTGGAGGAACCGCACGGGATCCACGACCCGCCACCGGGCCGTGGCATCCACCCAGATGAAGCGCTTGTCCCGGGTGGGCACCTCCTTGGGGTCACCGTCCCATCTGAGAATGCGCTTTTCATACCGGGTGAGCTTCTGGATGAAGGGGATCTTGAAATGCAGCCCTGCATCGGTCACCGCCTTCACGGGCCTGCCGAACTGGGTGATGACCACCTGCTCGTACTCGCCTACCGTATAGAACGCACCCGAAATCCCGAGAAAGACCAGAATGGCTATAGCCAATAAGAGGGTTTTCAGCGCCTTCATTGTTCACCTCCGCTCTTGGAGCCCAGCTTGTCGAGATCGAGCATGGGGAGAATGGTTTTCTGCTTGCTGTCGACGACATAGACGTTCTTTGCCTTGGGGATGATCTCACGATACGTCTCCAGATAGAGCCGTTTCTTGGTCACCTCCTTGGCGTTGCGATACTCCTTGAGCACGTCGGTGAACCGGGCCGTCTCTCCCTTGGCCTTGTTCACCCGCTCGAGGGCATATCCCCTGGCCGAGTTGATGATACGGTCGGCTTCTCCTCTGGCCTTGGGTATCTCGCGGTTGTAGGTCTCCTGCGCCTCGTTGATGAGCCGCTCCTTTTCCTGCTGGGCCTCGTTCACCTCGTTGAAGGCGCTTTTGACTGCATCGGGCGGGACCACGTTCTGGAGGCGCACGCTTACGATCTTTATCCCGCTTTCATACCCGTCCAGGATCTCCTGGAGGTCGTCCTGGAAGATACGATTCACCTCTTCGCGGTTCTGGAGCACATAGTCAAAGCTCCTATCGCCCACAATCTGCCGGGCCACGGTCTCGCTGATGTCGCGTATGGTCTGGACCGGGTCGTGGATTGAGAAGAGAAACTTCCGGGGGTCCTGGCGCCGGTACTGGACGATCCACTCCATGTCGATCACGTTCAGGTCTCCGGTGAGGATCATGGACTCGTTCGCCGTCTCCGGGTCCTTCCGGGACTTTCCCCTGACACCGGCGTTTGCGCTCCGAAAGCCGAAGGTCTCGGTTTCCACCTTTTCGGTATGGACATCGATGACCCTATCCACCCCGAAGGGGATCTTGAAATGCAACCCCGGACTGACCACGCCGGCGAATTTCCCGAACCTCAAGACAACGCCCCGATGACCTGCTTGTATGGTATAGGCAGAGGTCAGGGCCCCGATCCCGATAACCAGGACGAGAACGACGAGGGTCCAGAGACCCTTCCCCCGATGTTTTATGGACTCGAACTGGGATTTCGCCTGCCTGATGACCTCTTCGATATCCTTCTCATTGCCCTGATTCCGTGGGTCCCACGACATAAAACGCTCCTTTCACTGCCAATCGCAGCCATTTTCCCCACAGAGGAAGGTACCCGGCTTTGAGCCGGTGTGTCAACGGGAAATGGATTTCCCCTTTCATCGCGCGACCGGATACAGTACAGAAAAAGACAGCGCCACACGACACCTTCTCTTAAAGAAGAATGTGCATCGGGCACCCCTGGACACTGGGAGGTTGGACATGAGAGCAGGTACAGGGTTCTCCAGATATCTGAAGACCATCGACTCCGGGTTTCTCATGCTCGACTCATTCATGATCCACTACCTCCGGACAGGCACAGGAGGCAGCCCGCTCATCCTCGTCCATGGAGGCGGGATGTGGTTGTACTCATTCAGACACAACATCCCTGCGCTCTCCGCGCATTTCTCAGTCTTTGCGCTGGATATGCCGGGGTACGGCTACACCCTGCCTCTCTCCGCCCGCCGGTGCTATGGCCTTGAGGATACGTCTAAAGTCCTGCTCCAGTTCATGGACCGGCTCGGTATCGACCGCGCGTCCTTTCTCGGTCACTCGTGGGGAGGCGGATGGGTGCTACACTTTGCCCACCGGCACCCCGAGAGGGTGGAGAAGCTGGTGCTGGTGGCATCGAGCGGTCTCGATGTCCGGGATGTCATCGAGTGGGAGCTCCTCAAATGCCCTCTCCTGGGGCCTCTGCTCCTGCAGCTCGTGACCCCCGGCACGGTGAAGAAACGTCTCCGGCGGTCGTTCCACCACAGGGAACTGGTTACCGCAGAGATGGTCAGCGAGGTGTACCTGCCCCTGAAGTTCGCCCACAATATCCGGTTTCAAACCCTGATCGCCAGGCACCAGGACTGGTCGGCAACCGAGCGAATCCTGCCAGAGATCCGGCATCCCGCGCTGGTCATCTGGGGAGAGAACGACCGGTATCTCCCCCTTGAGCTGCTCGGGAGGTTCGAGAAGCGGATGAAGAACGCCCGGCCCCATCTCCTGAACAGGTGCGGCCACTCCGCCCACGAGGAATATCCAGAAGAGGTCAACTCGCTGATCACCTGCTTCCTCGCGGGGAAACCATCCTGACCACGGAAAACCTCATCCCGGCAGGAGAAGGTCCCATTTTCGGGGTGAGGCGGGAGGGGAGGATACCGATTGGCGCGCCGCTGAAGGCTGCCGCACGATTGAATCGAAGAATCGGGTATTTGCATCTCAAATCAATTACAGATAGTATACAGACAATGGTTTTTTCCGGCATCACCCTGCATCATAATGATGAGAGCCGGCAGCGGAAGAAAAACAGACAGGAGCCTGACAGCGAATGTTTTTTCCCATAGGAGACACCCCGAATCCCAAAAACTTCACGCCATGGATAACCTGGAGTCTCATGGCCGCAAACATTCTGATCTATCTCTTCATCACTCTTCCGCTGAGCATGCAGGGTGTCAATCCCGGCGACCCGCTTCTGGAGGAATACATCCGCAGCATCGCGCCCTATCTTCCGTCCGGGGTCTCACTCAGGCAGGTGCTGGACCAGGTCAGCGCCTATGACCTGTTCACCTTTGCGAACGGTTACAAGCCGGGCGCACCGGAGATGAGTGATCTCTTCTTCAGTATGTTTCTCCACGGCGGGTTCCTGCATCTGGCAGGGAATATGCTCTTTCTGTGGATATACGGCGACAACGTGGAGCACGTGCTCGGCAGGTTCGGCTTTCTGGCTGTCTACCTGGGGACCGGCGCGGTCGCGACCTGGTTCTTTTCCTTTTTCGCCGGCCCTTCCATGATACCGCTGGTGGGGGCGTCAGGGGCCATCTCCGGGGTGCTCGGCGTGTATTTCCTGCTCTTTCCCCGGAACAAGGTCAAGGTGTTCGTGGCCCTCATTCCCTTTTATGTCGATGTATTTCTGCTGCCCGCACGGCTGGTCCTGGGGTTCTTCGTGATCGTGGACAATCTGCTGCCCCTGCTCATCGGTCCCCAGTCATCTATTGCCTACGGCGCCCACATCGGAGGTTTTCTGGGCGGGATCGCCATCGCTCTGGCAGGAGAACGTCTTTCCTGGAGCTGGCCTTGGAAAGACCGGGCCTGGAGAACGGACAGGCCGACGGCTCCCCGGGAGCCGGAGCCCGGATACTCAGGGATTTCCAATCTCTCTGTCCTGAGAACCGCCATGGAACGGAAACACCCCTTGGATGTCATCGACGCCCTCTCCCGCATGAACAGATCAGAGGTTGCCAAGTTGAGCCCGGATGAGTGCGTCATTCTCTCGGAATGGCTCGATGACACCGGTCATGCCGCCGCTGCCTCGCGTATCTTGAAGCAGTGCATCTCGACCCACCGGGACTCTGACCGGCTTGCCGATGCATATCTCTCACTCGGCCTCTTGCGGCTCAAGCAGGGCCAGCCCACCGCAGCCTACCAGTATCTCCTTGCCTCCCTGGAACTGAACCCCTCTGCCGAGACCAGCATGCGCGCGCGTGAGGCCCTCAGACGGATCGATGTCTATCGGAGCGCACGGTAAGGCATCTTTAGGTGACCATTTCCTTCGGGTGTGCGTCAGAACAGCAACCGTGACTTGAACGACACACCTCCTGATATATGCGGAAATTCATATACCTGGCGATACTCCCCGATGTGCCAGCATCCACCCCGGTGCAAGGGTGCTCTGGTTCAATACCCGGTAACAAAACTGTTTTTTTCACCGCATGCGCGAGTTACGAAACGGAAACAATCATCAGATGCAGTGAGGCATCTTTATTACAGTTACTGCGCCTGCAGCGAGCATAATCAAGACGTTACTGTCTGGCCTGCATCTTGCTTGGAACCGCGTATGGAAATCATACGTGAGATACACTACATAGTAACCAATGTTCCCCATGTCCTGGCATTCATCTTTTTTCTTGTCATTTCTGCATATCTGTGCTTGCATCGTGCCTGAATGTGGTTGAATGTCAATGGGTTAAACATGCAACTTGCGCTCCGGCAAGAGACATACGTGCATCACGGCAGCAACGCTCTCCTGTCCGGCAAACCCATATTTTGCACTACCTGTGGAGGTATTGATGTTTACGAAAAAAGATAAGCAGCAAAAGGACGATATCGTCGGTCTGCTGGGTAACGGGACTTCGTTCGAAGGGGTGCTGAAGTTCAAAGGCACGGTCAGGATCGACGGGAATTTCACCGGCGAGATCGATACCAACGGGATGGTCATCATCGGAAACACCGCCATGGTAAACGCCCAGATACGCGCGGAAAACATCATCATACACGGTGAAATGCACGGCGAGGTCAATGCGCACAAGAAGCTGGAGCTGAAGGCGGGGGGCAAGCTCTTCGGCAACGTCAAGACCTCGTCACTCACCATCGAGAACGGCGTCATCTTCAATGGCTACTGCAAAATGGTGCGTGAAGAACCCAGAAAACTCCGTGAGGCAGAGCCGCTTCCCCAACCGTCCGATGCCTCCGAGCCTTCCCAGGCATAGCGGACCCGGCTCCGATATTCTCCGCGCCCGTTTTTAAGGGGAGGGGATGATCTCGCTGAACGATACCTGCGGGCACCCACTTTCCTTGAGCGAAACAAGCGAGCCGAAGTCTGAGGCCTTCCGCACGCCTTCATTCCACACAACAAAGAGAACCACCTGTTTGCCCATCGGGGATTCGTCGATCTGCCAGAAACGGTAATATCCGCCCCGGCCGTCGTATTCTATGGGATTGGCGGGGTCCCGGTGCCACCCCGCCCTGAGCTCGGGAGAGCCATGGTCGAGTCCGGTAAGCCATACCAAGCCTGCATGTCCCAGAACTGCGGCCAAAGTGTGATCCCGGGCATAGCTGCCGGACCGCGTTGAGAGTATTGATATCTTAGCCCCAGCCGTGAAGAGGAGCATGATCACCAGGAGGGCGACCAACACCTCCAGAAGGCTGAATCCCCTGTTCACGGCAGCGCCTCCCAGGCGCCACGATATTCCCACATCCTGACCGCCCCCGATGCGGGCAATACCCTGATCGCCATAGACCTGTCCTCGGAGCGGATATAAATGCTCCCGGAGTTGCAGCATCCCAGCGGAGAGTAGCTGATGCGGTTGTCGACGAAGCTGATGCCGTCTCCGGGGACCACGGTGCCGTTCGGCCCCGTGCCGGAGACACACCCGAAGCAAACCTTCCTATCAAGCCTGTCAGGGCCCAGCCGCTGCTCCGTCTCGTCCATCTCGGAATCCCCGTCTGCATCGCCAAAGCAGACCCAGGTGCCCTCAGCCGGATGAAACACCACCTTCCAGTCGTGCCCCTGCTCCATGGCCAGGTCCCGCGCACGATGCAGTGAAAGGGCGATCTTGTCTGCCTGAGAGGACAGGGATTTCCTGGACAACAGCTTCCCCAGGTCAGGCAGGGCCATGACCGCCAGAATCGATGCGATACAGAGAACCGCCAGAAGCTCGAGGAGCGTTACACCCGCGATGCCTGAGCCATCATCCTCGCGGCGATGAGATCCGACCTGTTCAGGTCTTTGAGTATTGCATTTGCCATGCATATGCCCCAGAGTATCTCCCCCTCCATATCAAGCCATCCGTATTTCATACTATTGCAGATGAACACCCTGTTGCCGTTCCTCATATAGCGTTTCCCCGAAACATACCAGGGGACCCGCACCTCGTCTGCATATTGGAACCACGGCCGGATTGAGTTTTCGATAAAGGGATCGACCACATCGAAGCCGATGAGATAATGCTCAAGGAAGGGCATGACCTGTTTGAGCCGCTTGTAGATCATGCCCGACGCCCACGACAGCAGCTCGGTATGCGAGGTGAGCATGCCTCCCACCGGGACCTTTGCCGTCACCGATACGATCCCCTTGCCGTCGCGCCTCTCCAGCAGAAGCACGAGTGGAAAGTGCATGTCTTCCGGCGGAGGGGCTATGACCATGTCTCCCATGCCTACGGGTATCACATGCTCGTCGACCACGCAGGTGCCGTAAAAGATGAACCCTCCTGCCCGACTCTGCTTCACCGGGCTTTCATCCGATATGCAGTACCGTGAACGTACCTTGACATTGCCCAGGGAAAGCCCGACAGCCGTGTTGTTCTCCACCGTGAGATCCGCTTTTTCAGCCCTAAGATAATGACCCCGGTTATGAGAGAGGTATGCCCCGAGTGCGTGCTTCGCCGTGGTGAAGTCGAGTGAGTACAGGCCGGTGAGCAGGGCCGACCACCTCAGATACGAAAGATAGTTTGGTTTCCCGGTCCTGCACAGGGCCGTTATCTGGTCCTTCTGCCACTGCTCGACCTCCGGAACCGTGCGTGAAGAGGCGCGGAGCAGAACGCCGGGCCTCGTCATGGTCTTCTCCATGAGGTGAAGGTACCGCTCGGTGTTCTTTCGATGTGCCTGGGAATACCCGTTTACAGGAGCAGGGCCGACATCGAATCTCCTGCCGGGAACGATGGCCTGAATCTTTCCAATCGCCCTGGGTTTAAGAGCGCCCGGAAGCGTGGTGTCCATGGACGAGAGCAGAGGCCTGATACCCCTGTCCCAGAACTCACTGGAGATAAGGAGCGGGATGCCTTTCCGGGCATGATCCAGATCCGCATCGTTGCCTGTATCCGCCCACAGGCAGGAGAAACCCTTGTGTGCAAGGAGAACACAGGCGATAAGCCCTGAAATGCCCTCGCCCGAGCCCACGACATCAAAATACGATTTCATAGCCGTCCTTCCTCATCCATGACCGCGATCCCGTTGTCCAGCAGCAAGGCGGTGGTAACTCCCACCCCGGGCACCTTTTTGCCGTCCTTCCAGACAACCCGCGTGGCGCAGGAAGGGCTGCCATCCTTGAAAACAGCCCATCCGGCCCCAACGATCCGCGCAATCTTCAGCGTCTGCCGGGCGCCTTCCATAAAGAGCCCGGTTACGTCCCGGCCTTGTGCATCGATCACCCGGGCACGGCCCTTCCACACATCCCGTCCGTCTCCACCGGTGAACTGAGCGGGCGGCCGGGGGGTCGGCATGCCGCCCAGCTGTTCCGGACAGACCGGAACCGGGAGAATATCATGGTTGCTCACAATGCTCTCGGATGTCTTCGCCCGTTTGTCGTACCTGCACGATATCCCCAGCAGGCAGGCGCTCACCAGCACAGGGCCTTCTAGATGTCCAGCGGGGGGTTTACCAGGCATTGAGCCGCATCCTTATCGAACCCCCTGATGTAGACCTTTCTTCCGGAGACAATGAGCCTTTCCTGAGCAAAGAGCTGTATGGCCTTGGGGTATATCTTGTGCTCCTGGACCAGTATCCTGTCCTTAAGCTCCTCTTCGGTATCGTCGGGGTACACGGGGACCACGGCCTGAATGATGATGGGGCCCGTGTCCACCCCGGCATCCACGAAATGAACCGTGCACCCGGAAAAGCGTACGCCGTGCTCGATCGCCTTTCGCCTGACGCCCAGCCCGGGAAACGACGGGAGGAGCGCCGGATGGATGTTCATGACCCTGCCCGGAAACTCACCGAGAAATTCGTCGGAAAGCACGCGCATGAACCCGGCCAGCGCCACCAGATCCACCTGGTATTCCTTCAGCACGGCCGCCAGCCGGCGGTCGAAGGAGTTCCGGTCGGGAAAGTCGTTGTGGGAGAGCACCACCGTGGGGATCGATCTGTTCCGGGCGCGCTCTAGGGCATAGGCATCGGGGACATTGCTGATGACCACCGCCACCTGCCCGTCGATCTCTCCATTCTTGCAGGCGTCCATGATGGATTGCAGGTTGGAACCGCTGCCGGATACCAGCACCCCGATCCGTATCAACTCTCCGCCCTCCTACTCCTGGAAGAGAACCGCATCCTCTCCCTTTTTCCGCGACTTGACATGCCCGATCACCGTTGCAGGCTCCTTGAGCCCTCTGAGCCTCTGCATGACATCGTCTGCATCCTTTTCCGCAACGACCAGCACCATGCCGATGCCCATGTTGAAGGTGCGGTACATCTCGGCATCTTCGATCCTGCCCAGATCCTGAATGAACCGGAATATGGGCAGGACCGTCCACGAGCCCCTGCGGATCACCGCACAGGACCGCGCCGGAAGGACCCTGGGGATATTGTCGATGAAACCCCCGCCGGTGATGTGCACGATCCCCTTGATCTCGAAGTTCCTCAGGATGTTCATCACGCTCTTGACATAGATGCGCGTCGGGGTCAGGAGCTCCTCGGCCAGGGTCTTGCCCAGGTCTTCGATGTAGGAATCGATGTCCAGCTTCTCCCGCTCGAAGAGGACCTTGCGCACCAGTGAATAGCCGTTGCTGTGCACTCCGGACGAGTGCAGGCCGATGAGCACGTCCTTTGCAGATACCCGGGAGCCGTCGATGATCTTGTCGCTATCCACCACGCCCACGCCGAAACCTGCCAGATCGTACTCGTCGTCATTGTATACACCCGGCATCTCGGCGGTCTCTCCGCCGATGAGTGCGCAACCGGCCTCCTTGCACCCTCTGGCCATGCTGGATATGAGCACCTTGCCGCGCTCTACGTTGAGTTTGCCCATGGCCATGTAGTCGAGGAAGAACAGCGGATTGGCGCCGTCGACAATGATATCGTTGACGATCATGCCCACCAGGTCAATGCCGATATTCTCGTGGTTGTCCGCCATCAGGGCGATCTTGAGCTTTGTGCCCACCCCGTCGGTAGACGACACGAGCACCGGATCCTTGTAGTTCGCCAGATCCAGCCTGAAGCGGCCTGCGAACCCGCCGATCCCGCCGATGACCTCAGGACCGTGGGTGGATTTTACGATCGATCGTATTCCCTTGATCAAGAGGTTCTGTTTATCGATATCTACGCCGGCTTCCTTGTATGTCAGTGACATGGGCATCCCCCTTAAGGCTTTCTTCCTACTATAGGAATCCTCTCATAGTCAATTGCGCTTTACGGCGAACCGATTTTCTAATGCAGTAAAACAGGTAACATTTTTCATCTGTCTCTCTCCATGGGCTTTATCTCATGAACGATTCCACGACAAGAAGGGACAACACGAAGTAGAGTACAGCGCTCGCCAGAATCGCCGCGCTCGGAAGCCACAGATACCGGTACACCCCCCGCATGGAGGCCCCGAAATATTTGTTCGAGAGCAGCAGGCACAGGTGGAGCGGGGAAAGGAGCACCCCCACGAACCCGCTCACCAGGGCCAGCATGAGATACGGGAGCAGGATATCTCCCTTCCCAAGCGATACAAGGAGGGCGATCAGGATGGGAAAGGTGCTCCCTACGAAGGCCACTGTGATTCCCATGATCGCCCCCACCATAAACGGGAGCATCATCACGACCGCCACAAGCGGGACACTGAGCCTCTTGAGCTCGGCGCTGACAGCCTCAACCGCCCGGCTGTCCTCCATGACGCCCTGGAACACCATGATGGACGCGACCATATAGATCATGCCGAGCAGCTTGGGGCTCAGGATGATGGACCGTATCGTGCCAGCATCCAGCCTGTTGCGGGCCCAGACCCATCCGCTTGCCGCGGCCAGGCTTAAGACAAGGGCCGCATCCTTGGCCGGAAACCATCCGGGAAGCAGGAGGGCGGGGATTTCCCCAAGTCCGAATCCCATGACGATGACCAGAAGGATAGGCACGAGCTCCCGGATAAAGGGCCATATGGGGGGCCGTCCGGTCTCTCCGGCATGTTCGCTGCTCAGGCGGTTTCCCGCGAGAGGATAATATCCCGCTCCCAGGGCTACGAGGGTGAGCGGAAAGAGATAGATGACCGCGGTCCACAGGCCCACGTCCGCCAGAGCCACCGCGAGGATGATCCCAGGATACAGAGGCCACCAGTATTCCCAGACATGTCTGAACCAGTAGTTCACGTAGCTCAGCTCGTGCGGGCCCAGCGAGGTGGACGCCCCGATCTCTCTTACCATGGGGGCCGAAAAGACCGCGCCGCCCGGCATTGGCAGCAGGCCGATCAGCGCGGGGAAGATCGCCAGATTGACCCGCGGGCTGCGCACCATTCCCCGGAAGTTTGCCAGCAGGCCACTCATGTGCCCGGACACCTCCATGCTCGTCGAGAGGATCAGTATGAGCGAGACGACAGCGCATAGCGCGATCGTGCGGGAAGAAAGCACGGAGGACAAAGCCGAGGCCGCCATGGATGTCGCATCGAGACCGAACAGAACGCCCAGGAGCACAGAGCTCATGACAAAGGTGTTGCCCAGGGAGATGCCCCTTCTGATGGCGGCGAGCATCAGCACGAACACTATTGCAAGCTTGAATATGGCGGATACCTCCATGATCAGAACGCCGCTCCCTCCTTCCATTCGGGACAATACCGCCTTTTTAAGGCCCCAAGGCCAGGGCTCTCTTATTGCACGGCACGGCTTAAAACCTGTGCCCGGGCGGACTGTCGCTTGCCCATTAACAGAATAACCTGCAGAAAGCAACGAGGCGGGCCCGGGTTACAAAAAAAATCGGGATGGCGTCAGGGCATGAGAACGGCCATCCCAAAGAGGAGGTTTTTATGAGGAGGTATTTTTCTGGGGTTTCTGCAGCCTTGCTACAGGGCGTTCGGGCAGTAGGCCCTCCGGTTTTGTCTTTCCCCGAAGCCGGATCGCGGGCAGCCTTTCCACGCAGAGATACCGCATCCCCTGCCGTATCCGGAAAACGCCTGAGGATTGATCTCCTTCACCTTGAGAACGTGATCGATCCGGGCGTCGGCCAGCTGTGCGCGCAGGGTGTTTATCTCTGCCTGCACGCGCTTGAGCTCTTTTTTATCAGGGCTGCTGCTCTCCATGAGGGTTCTCATTTCCTGTCTCTTTGCCTGAAGGCCCTCGCGCAGTTCTCTTGTCTGATCTGCGAAGTCCTGTCTCAGCTTCTGCAGCTCGGCCTGCTGCTCGGCGGTCAGGTTTTGTTCCAGATCCTGCCCGCCGGAGAGGCACGCTCCTGGTCCCCGGCCGGAAAACGGACCATAGGCTAAGGCCGGTAACGCACTCAACGCCAGCACCACGATTCCGCATAGGACGATGACTTTCTTTTCCATGTCTCTCACCTCCGTGGTACCACACTGTTTCAATGAACGTGCCAGGTTCCCGATTTTGTATCCAAGGGCCTGATTCGATTACATTTCAAAGCCTGTCGGCCAGTGTTTCCCGTGCTTGTCTGTCCCTGGTTGCAAGAAAAGTGTATAGAAGGTATACATGTGCTGGATACATCTGTATAAAACATTTACATCCCTCCGGGTCATATCCTTTCATTCGGATTGATCAGACCGGATAGCGAGCCCTGGCATGGGATTTGTAGCATAATCATCGAAGAACCGGGAAACGAGTGAGCACTCACTGCATGAGAGACAGATATACCGATAAGAGCTGGATACGCGTATCACCGTGGGTGATTGTGGGGGCATTCATCGTACTGGTGCCGATCTTCGCCTTTATGACCATGAAGAACGTGAAGACACAAGAAGACAATATGGTCATGCTCATGAGGGAGAAGGGGGACGCCCTCATCCGATCATTCGAGGCCGGCGCGCGCACCGGCATGATGGGACTCAACTGGAGCGGCATCCAGATCCAGCGGCTCATCATGGAGACAGCTGAGCAGCCGGATATCCTCTATATTCTCATCACCGATGAGGACGGCAGGATCGTTGCCCACAACCAGCCCATGTTCATCGGGGGTATCCATGGGGCCGACCTCGATCTTGCGAGCATAGACGAGCAGGCCAGGTCGCGCCGGATGTTCAGATCCGACGGCAAGCCCGTGTTCGAGGTCTACCGGAAATTCATCCCCTCCCGCGGGAGGATGGCTATGCACGGCAGGCGCATGTCGCCCGAGGACTGGCTTATGTCGCGCATGTTCCCGGAAAATTATCAGCAGCCGCCGCTTACGATCTTCGTAGGCCTGGACATGGATCCGATCATCAAGACCATGCGGGAGAGCACGCACCAGAGCGTCCTGAACGCCGTGATCCTCCTCCTGATCGGGTTCTCGGGCATCGTGTCCATCATCATCGCCTACAACTACCGCATCGCGCGGGCCAGCCTCTCCCGCATCAAGGCGTTCTCCGACAACATCGTAGAGAACATCCCCGTGGGTCTCCTGTTCATCAGCGAAAACGGCCGTATCCTCACCGTGAACAACGCATGCGAGAAGATGCTTAAGATCACACCCCAGGAATCCGTGAACCGGAAGGCGGACGATGTCCTCCCCTCCCCTATCAGCGGCCTGCTCAACGAGGCGCTTCGCGCCTCCGGTGTTCTCATCCGGGAGATCGACGTGCCGGTCAAGGGAAAGAACACGCTCTTCGAGGCCAGTGCGAGCATCCTCAAGGACGACCAGGACCAGTTCCTCGGATGCATCGTGCTCTTAAGAGACATCACGGAGATCCGGCATCTCAAGAAGGAGATGCAGCGGAAAGAACGCCTGGCATCGCTGGGAAGCCTCGCTGCAGGTGTGGCGCATGAGATCAGGAACCCGTTGAGCTCTATCAAGGGTTTTGCCACCTATTTCAAGGAGCGCTACAAGGATGTTCCCGAGGACCAGGAAACGGCCGAGATCATGATCAGGGAGGTGGAGCGGCTCAACCGGGTGATCGGGCAGCTCCTCGAATTCGCCCGTCCCCTGAACGTGCAGCAGAAGACAACCGACATCATCGAAGTCCTGCGCCATTCCATCGAGGTGATCCGGAAGCAGGCCGTTTCCCAGGGAATATCCATCGACACGCGCGATCTCCCTGACGGGCCCGTATATGCCTACATCGATCAGGACCGGATCGGTCAGGTGCTGCTCAACATCTATCTGAACGCTATCGAGGCCATGGAGAACGGCGGGGTCTTGAAGGTGTGGATCGAGCATGACGAGGTGAACGAGAACATCATCGTGCACATATCGGACACCGGCTGTGGAATCCCTGGGCACGACGTGGGCCGGGTGTTCGACCCGTACTTCACCACCAAGCAGTCGGGCACCGGACTGGGGCTTGCCATCGTGCACAAGATCATGGAAGCGCACTCGGGTCAGGTGATCATCAACAGCATCAAAGAAAAGGGAACCACGGTTTCCCTCATTTTACCCGCAAGAGGAATGGAGGGAATAGTGAGATGAATACCACACGAGATATCCTGGTAGTCGATGACGACAATGGGCACCGCACCATGCTCAAGACCCTGCTCTCGGGCTGGGGTTATCGGATCTTTGAGGCGGACGACGGGTCGAAGGCCATCGAGTGGGTCCGTTCAAGGCCCTTCGACCTCATCCTCATGGACATCCGGATGGTGAAGGTCTCCGGGCTGGAGGCCTTGAGTGTGATCAAGGGCATCAACCCCGCCATACCTGTGATCATCATCACGGCATATTCCTCTATAGAGTCGGCAATCGAGGCAATGAAGAAAGGCGCCTACGAGTATCTCATGAAGCCGCTCGACTTCGAGGAGATGCGCATGAAGATGGAGCAGGCCATGGAGCACAGCCGGCTCAAGGAGGAGAACCGCCTCCTCAAGGAGATCATCGGCGAGCACTTCGACACCCGCAACATCATCGGCAAAAGCCCCGCCATGATCCACCTGCTGGAGACCACATCCAAGGCGGCTGCCTCGGACGCCACAGTCCTGATCACCGGCGAGAGCGGTACGGGTAAGGAGATGATCGCAGGGGCCATCCATTTCAACAGCACGAGAAAGGACCACCCTTTCATCAAGCTCAACTGCGCCGCCATCTCCGAGGGTCTGCTCGAGTCGGAGCTCTTCGGCCATGAAAAAGGCGCTTTTACCGGGGCGATCAGGAGGAGAGAGGGGCGCTTCCATCAGGCCGACAGGGGAAGCCTGTTCCTGGATGAGATCAGCGAGATGTCCATGGCCATGCAGGCCAAGCTCCTGCGGGTGATCCAGGAGAAGGAATTCACCCGGGTAGGGGGCGAGGAGGTCCTCACTGTCGACGTTCGGATCATCGCGGCCACCAACCGGGACCTGCTCGCGCGCGTGCAGCAGGGCGATTTCCGCGAGGATCTCTACTACCGCCTGAACGTCATCAACCTGAAAGTGCCGCCCTTAAGAGAGCGCAAGGACGACATCCCGCTTTTGGCCGAACACTTTCTCAAGATGTTCGCTGCCAAGAACGCCAAATCCATCAAGGGCTTCACCCCCCAGGCCATGGACCGGCTCATCCGATATCCCTGGCCCGGCAATGTCCGGGAGATGATGAACACCGTCGAGAGCGCTGTAGTACTCACCGATTCCGAGTATCTCTCGGAAGACGACCTGAACCTGATGCACGCGGACGTCCCTCCGGCAGGCCCTATCGCGCCGGTTGCCGCGAACCTGCCGCTTGAGGAGGTGGAGAAGGCCACGATCCTCAAGACCCTGGAGTTCTCGGGCGGCAACAAGAGCGAGGCCGCCCGGAAGCTCGGTATCACCCGGGCCACCCTGCACAAGAAGCTGAAGAAATACCAGGTCCAGTGACGGGCCCTGTCAGCGGTCCAGGGCAAGCCCCGGGCAGAGGTGAGAGAGCCTTTCCAGAAAATCGTCCTTGCCGCGGTAGTGGATGGCTTGAAGTCCTGCCTCGCGGGCGCGCTGTACATGCCCCTCGGTATCGTCCACGAAGAGCGTCTCGCCTGGTTCGAGGTGCATGATCTTCAGGACGTCGAGAAAGATCTGCTTTTCGAGCTTGGTCCTGCCCACGTGGTAGCTGTTGAAAACCCGCTCGAAGTAGTGGAAGAACCGATACCTTTCTTCGAGCTCATCGAGCCAATTGGTCTGGTCGCTCAGGATGGCAAGCCGTATGCCCCGAGACCCGAGCTCTTCGATCACCCGGATCATCCACTTCCGCAGGGTGAAGCCTTTCAGGATGATATCCCTTAAGCCACTGTCGCTGCCCCTGATCCCGGTCTGCCTGCGCAGGGTTTCCCAGAAGAACGTCTCGTCCGCCCTTCCAGTGATGTACCCGGTGTCGTGGATGATCTCCCTGGTCGCGGCCGCAAAATCCTCTTCAGCCAAACCGTTGAGCCGGGCGATCTCGTAGAGCCCGTTTCTGAAACCCTCCTCCGCGATCACCCCGCCGAAGTCGAACAATGCTGCATTGAATTTGCAGTCTTGCATCTCACACCTCTGGCAAGCGCTTCTATATCCCCAGAATAGGCCCCTTGAACACGAAAAGCAAAGGCAGAACAATCAGGAGGAAAAAAAGGGTGTTGAACACGAAGAGGTTCGAGGCGAGCTCTTTGTCGAGGTCGAAGAGCACCGATGCCACCACCGAGTAGATGGCGACCGGCATGAACGACTGGATCGCAATGACCGCCTCCACGTGCTCTCCGAGATTCACCATGGCGAGCACCCCCAGCGTGATCGCGGGCAGGATCAGGAATCTATTGAGCGAGAGCGCGACGTTTTCCCTCAGGAACGAGAGGACCCGGGAGGTCTCAAAGCTCATTCCTAAGCTGAAGTAGTACACGGCGATGGAGATCATCATGAGCGTATTCACAGGAAAATCGACCCCGGGCCTCTGGACATGGAAGAGCTGTAGAACAAGGGCGGCAACGACCGCGGCCAGGGGCATATTCTGAATATCGAGAAGATAGGCCGCCACCCCGGGCATCGAGCCATCCGGCCGGGATACGGACCTTGCATAGGGAAAGATGACCGTGAAGATATAGATCATGAAATATGACAGAAAAAGAAAGGCCAGGCCCAGCCCCCTTTCGCCGAGAAAGAGAAAACAAAGGAACGCGCCCATGGTAAACCCGTGATTGGCGATGGACGAGCTGATGAGAAAGGTGGCTCTGGATCTCTCACTCAGCCGTAAACCGGGAAGCATCAGTCTTCCGGTAGCCATTCCCGCCGCTACGAGGAGCAGGCCCGAGAAGGGGAGGACCGCCATGTTCCAGTCCAGGCTGAGCCCCCAGATGCTCCAGAGGACGATGAGCGGCTCGATCAGGATGAGGTTGAGCCTGATGAGCATGCGGGTGAGGTCCCGGGCCGAAGATATGTGCCGCTTGAGGGCCATCCCGCCCAGAAAGGGAACGATGATCATGAGCTGGAATAGGATAAACCGCGCCTGAGGGCTCATATCATCTTATGAATGGGTAAGGGGGAATGCCGTATCAACGCAATACCAGCGACTCGATCTCCTTGAGCCTGGCAAGGTATTCGTCTCTGTTTTTCAGGGCATTAAGATTCCTCAAGTCTTCCTGGATGAGCGTCAGATGCGGCCTGATATCGATGCCGTAGGGATTCATGGTTTCCCTGTTGGCCATGTCGAGAATGAGCACGGAATAGTATTTTGTGAGGGTCCTCGTGATGGAATCGCGCCGGTAGAGGTATGACTGACCTCCCAGGGTGTTCAGGAAGAACCCCGCATATTCATACATCTGCCCGCTGTTAACGTTCAGTTGGTGCCCGGCGCTCCCCTTGACGAGATAGTGGAACAAAAGCGCCATCAGGGGTTCGATCCGGTCGCGCTCATGAGAGAGGATGTCCTTGAACATCATGATGTCGTTCTTGCCCAGCACCCGGTAGAAGTGCGCGGCATTGCTGAGCAGGGAATACAGGTCTTGTGTCTCTCCCGAGACCACGGGCGGGCGGTAGGCGAGCTTCTCGATCAAGGCATCGAGGTGCTTGAGAAGGCCTCCTTCGAGATCATAGGACTTCATATAGTCCTTTTTCTCAATCTCGCTACACACTGCGGCCAGCTCGGCCTTCAGCTCGGCAAAGCTCTTTTCGCTTTCCTTCCGGGGAACGGGGATCTCGGTTATGGTTGCCGGCCGCTGGGCCGTGATCTGCTGCTCGGGGGCATCCGCCTGCGGCACGGCCTCATCGCGTTGTATGATGTGGATATTCTCTCCGGGTGAGGGAGTTTCATGCTTTTTCTGAAAGAGGTACGTGTCTGCCGCAATGTATGCGCCGGCGGCCACGACGGCGACAACGATGAGCGCTATCCATTTTTTCATGAGGGCTCCTCCTTAAAAGAAGACCGGGCAACCGATATGCCGCTCGTAATCCCCCTACCCAAACACCCATGTACCAGCGTGATTCCTGGTGGATGATATCGTGGATCATCTCCCGGCGTCAACCAGGGAAAACCGCTTTTTACTATCGTTTTCTGTCGAGCTCGGAGCGGATCGCCCGTGCCATGTCGTGAAGACGGTAGGGTTTTTTCACGTATGTGCCTGCACCCAGGTCGAGCGTTTCCTTGACGCGGTCCGACTCGGAAAAACCGCTGACAATGATCGCCTTCTGACCGGGCCGTATCTTGAGGATCCGCCGGTATGTTTCCAGGCCGTCGATCCCGGGGTCCATGATCATGTCCAGGAGAATCAGATCGGCCCTGGATTCGCTGAGATATTTCAGCGCGTCTTCTCCGCTGGCGGCTACGTCCACCGTATATCCCAGTTTCTCGAGGAGCTTGCGTGCGATCTCCCGCTGATCGTCCACGTCATCGATCACCAGGATCTTCTCGGTGCCCCTCAGTGCGTCGAGGGGACCGGCGACATCGTCATCCTTAAGCTCCCTGCGGGTGATGGGGAAATACAGTTCGAAGCAGGTCCCCTCCCCCACTGTGCTTCGGGCATCGATGTATCCATGATGATCCTTCACCGTGGACCAGATCACCGCCATGCCCAGACCCGTGCCGCTTCTGCCCATGACCTTCTTGGAATAGAACGGCTCGAAGATCCGCTTGAGGTTTTCAGGGGGTATCCCAATGCCGGTATCGGACACGATCATGACTGCGTACTCCCCCTCCTCAATGAGATCGTAGCCATGGATGAGAGAATCGACATACCGGTTTTCCGTGGCTACGGTCACCACCCCCCCGCTGGTCATGGCCTCTGCCGCGTTCGATATGAGGTTCATGAGCGTCTTCGACAGATGGACCTCGGATCCGAGTATGTTCATGAGATCCGGGTCGAGATTGAGTTCGCAGCGGACATTCTTGTGGTATTCCAGAATCCTGTTGCACTCGGGGCTTTTGATGAACTCGCGGATCACGGAGTTCAGGTTCACCACATTGGAAATGTTCAATCCTCTCCTGGCCAGTGTGAGCAGATCCTGCACGATGGCAGCGGCCTTTTCACCGGAGCGCTTGATCACCTCGAGCGATTTCCGCATGGAGCTGCCTTCCGGTACCTCCATCAGAAGGATCTCCGGATAACTCACCACTCCGCTTAAGATGTTGTTGAGATCGTGGGCAACGCCTCCTGCCAGCATGCCGATGGCCTCCATCTTCTGAGACCTCTGCAGCTGCATCTCGAGCCTGGCTTTCTCCTCTTCGGCCATCTTGCGCTGGGTGATATCACTCCCTACACAGAGAATCTCGGAGAGGTTGCCGTCTTTGTCGAATATCGCCTTGTTGCTCCACGAGATCCATACACTCTCCCCGTTCTTGAGGATGTTCATATTGATCAGTTGACGGTAGTCATCGGGGTTTTCCAGAAAATCGGCGAAGACCAGTGAAAAATCGTTCCCTTTGGCATCAATGGGCGGCATGAGAAAACCAAGCACCTCCCTCCCGATCATTTCATGCTCCTCATATCCATAGAGCTCTTTTGCATAAGTGTTGACAAAGCTGATCCGCCCTTGAGTATCCAGCCGCATGATGATGCTGTTGGCGCTCTCAACGAGATCGCGATATTTCTCCTCGCTGGCCTGCAGTCGTTCGTATGACCGCGCATTCATGATGCTGATGGCGATCTGCGGCGCGATGCCCTTGAGCAGATTCAGATCATTCTGCCTTAAAGGCGTTTTCGACAAATTCACCTTATCGACTGCGAGCACACCAAGGGATTCTTCTTCAAAGACTATGGGAACACAAATGAAACTGGTGGACTGTGAGAACTTGAGAATGGTCTGGCTCCGCTGTGAGAGGTCATCGAATATCATGCTTACATCTTCTATGAAATAGGGTTCCTTATCTTTGAAAGCACGGACGAGGGGACCTTTTGAATGCGGTTTGTCGAGATGCAGGCTGTTCTGGCGCAGGAAGTCTTGCTGTTCGTCGGTTATCCCGTATCCTGCCCGGAAAACCAGCCGTGTTCTATCCTTGTTTGCGAGCATGACAACACCCCGGTCAAAGTTCAGGTGCTTGTTCAGGGTGTGCATGATTGTTTCAAGGAGCGTATCGATATCGAGGTACTTGGAAATGACCTGTCCCACCTCCTGTACGAGGCAAGCATCTTGATACCTGGCGTTTGATTCTGAAATGAGCAGTTCGGCCGATCGTGACTGATCCTCAAGCTGTCTGCGGTAATCATCCTTTTCCAGAAACCAGGATGCGAACGTAACCCCGCATGTCAGGGCGACCAGAGAAAGAATCAGGTTGATCCATGAGTCCTGAGACAAGCTGGGAAAGGCCAGGGTCACGGCAAGAACACTGAAGATCAGAATGTAATTTCTATACCGCCTGATGGTGAGAAATCTGGGTTCTTTCCAGGTGATATGGTACCGGCAATGCTTGTCCCCCCTGTGCAGGCATTCAGGGTGCTCGATTTGGGCATAATGACCCGTGAACCCGGCTGCGATGGCTTCGAACTGCCCGATTCGATTCTCGCACTGATAGGGTTTCTCAACAACCCCCTTGACCGGGGTGACGACGACCTCGACCTTCCCGCGATAGAATTTGTTGACCTCGATAGAGGCCCCTCTGGATACTTTTGCGTGTATCTTGGAAAGCAGCTTGTATGCAGTGGCCGGGCCGATGAATCCTCGGATGTAGTCTCGTATTGTCCCATATGCCCGTGATGAGGCCACGTAGCGTCCGGCGTCCCGTGAGATGGCAGGGTTGTTGGTGAACTTATCGATCGCATCGTGAAACCGGTCTGAGACTTCCTGTGAATACCAGCATCCTGAATCTTCAAGCTGGAGACGGGTTATCCCGGCGGATTTGAGGACCTCGTCCACGTTTACATCAGGGTAGTATTTCTGGAGATACTCCGTATATGTCTTGAGTATGCTGATGTTATACAACAGCTCGGTTCCCTGTTTATCTTCCATAACTTACCTGCTGCCTTGCGTATGGGTACCAAGATACTATTTTTGTGGCCAGTTCTCATCGATGCGAGAATCTTGAGGATAAGTATCGTCAAAATGCCCCAAAAGCATGACCGCAAAACGATGCTCACAAGACAAAGGTGTTGCACCTGATCAGAATGTCATGGGCCTTAAGGCGTCAGGCTCCTTAACCCGATCCCCATGTCACCAGGCCTTCCAAGCCATCCGGAGCAGGGCGAGAAGGAGGGCTCAAATGGTCGCGCGAGAAGGAGCGGGTTATTTCCGGAGCCCCAGCCTGGTCTCAATATAACTCTTGAAGTACTTGAGTATGCTGAAACGAGTCATCTCCCTTATGGCATCATAGTACGGATCAAAGTATGAGGTTTTCGCAATCCAGAGACAGTACTTCTTTGGATAGCGGACACCGGCTTTATCGAGATAAGAGCTTGGAAATACCTGGAGGACGATATCCGCTGTCCTGTATTCTTTCCCCAGACAGGAGATGACATCGAGCAACATGCGCCAGGGCAGGAATTGAGGATCGGGGTCCGGGATGATGACCTTGATGCTGTTCAAGAGATCCGACATATTGAGCCCCTGGTCGGACTGATCCACGATGAAAAAGCACACCCGCCTGTTATCGCGGATGAGGACATGAGGGGTGCATCTCCGCTTCAGACCGCGGCTCGCAAAAGAGTTCCGGAGCTCATTGTCGCCCATTTCCAGGCCGAAAGATTCGATCATGAGGCCAGGCGAATGCCTGTGATATGCTTCATGGAGTGCGGCAAGGTCTTCCTGGTTGCACGCCCTGATAGTGCAGCCGGCAGGAACAACAGTCTCCTCTTCGGGCAATCGGTATGTGAGGTACGCGAATTCATCCACCGAGCACATGCGGGGTGCGTTCAGAATGGCGCACACGCCTCCAAAAAAGTAGTTCGGGAATTTGTTGTCCGGCCGGTAATTGAACATGAGATACTTCATTCCTATGGACGGCATCCGGTGAAATCCGTCCAGATAATTCAGCATCTGTCTGAGAATGAAAAGACCGGTTCGTTTGTTCCCCATGGGCAGGGCCGCGAGATGCTGCACCATCCATGCATAGGGATATGCCCTGACGATGGATACATGCCCGTAAATCTGATCGTTTCTCTGGTAGGTCAGGCTGGAAAATATGTCGGGGCAGTCATGATACAGCTTCTTGTAGGTGTTTTTGAAGTGTTCCTTATTATTACTCAGACTTAAGTACTTATCGGGATAAATGAAACCGGAACGGAAAAAGAACTCCCATAAGGCGTCGATGGGGACCTTGGAAGGCGCCAGAGAATGGGGATCGTCCGCCCGTGTAAGGATATTGAACAGGCGGGTGTACGTAACCGGGTCCATATCGGTGATCAGAAATCCGGCCTTTGTCAGATTGCCCCGCTGTTTCTTCAAATACAGGGCCTGCGCCGAGCACTCCAACGACAGCCCTCCGGCGAAAACAACCTGCAGCCTGGAGAAGATCATTCCGGGAACAATGGTAGTGCAGTCGCTCTCCATGAGAAAAGAAAAACCGGATGTTGTGATGTCGCAGATGTCATACGTGGCGTTCTTGCCGGTGAAAGGATGAATGAACACCGCCTGAGGGGCTGGAACCAGGGCAAGGCGCGTGTTGCGAAACTTGCGTTCATTAAATTTTTTCTGCTCGATGTTCATTGGAGCAAACACGACGGTATGAGAATGCTCCTCGATCCGGATGAGTTGAGACGGGCCTGAGAATAACTTTTCACATCCACGGAAAAGCTCGATAGTTATAGGCTGTGAAGGCACACGCGCGGCATCGTGCCCAGCCCACAGCCTGTCTTTCAGATTGATACGCAGACCTGATGCATTAAACTCGCTGAGCGTGCCGTAGTATTCTCCATCTTCCGCATGGATCACGGCATCAACCATACGGCACGGGAACCTTCTCTCTCTGCGGGAGTGATAGGCATAGCCGAACTGATGAAGCTCGGCACAAAATGACCGGTCCGTAACATTTACAAGGTCAATATCCATTACCATGACAGTTGTGCCGTTATCGATGAGAAGGGCTTCCAGACTGAAATCGGCAAAGCTCAGAAGGCTCGATTCGGGCAGTGTCATGGTCACCCTGCCGCTCGAACAGGCGCCCGGAGACACCACGATGAGGAATTTCTCTTTCAAGTGTGTATGGACTGCCTGAACATAGACATGGTCACTGATAAAGTTCCGGAAGTTCAATGCATTGAGGAATGATCTTTGCTTTATCCTCTTTGCCTTGAAATAGAAACGGGTGGAACGCTTCAGGTCAGAATGCCTGAACGGAAAGACGTACTGGGAATTTTTCGCAATGTCTTCCCTGCCCTTCCCTGGAAAAAGCTCCCCGGAGACAACATCTGTGCTCATTTTTGGCCCCTCCAGTAAAGGTAATCCTCCATAACCCTTTAGTCAGAACGCCTTGCTCTATTCGTGGGTGATATCCGGTACAACCTCTATTCCGTGGGTTTTTTCCCTGTGCATACGATCAGCGGTGAATACGTAAAACGCCTGGGGTCATGAGCTGACTTGACGAAATCACCAAAGAATCCTTCTCTACCACCGGGATAATCGTCAAAGAGATCACCGGCCTTGACCGAGGCCATCTGGACCTTTTTTAACCAATTGAAATCATCACTGGATTTCAGTTCGCCATACATGAGATGATGGGGCATCATATGGACTTGGATATCCTCAAAACCGAGATCATACATATGCGTATAGAGCTTTCTTCCTGCAAACGGGTCGAAGTTGTATTCCCTCATCATTTTTTCCATGATGCTTTTGAGGGTTTGCTCCATCTGATCGGGCAGAGGATAGTGGCTCAGGCAGTTGTAGTCAAGATCCAGCAGGCATAGGGTCCCGCCCGGTTTCAGAGAACGGGCCGCGTTTTTGATGATGTCCACCGCACCTTGCAGGTAATACTCGAGTACAAAGCGGATCCAGATGAAGTCGAAGGTGCCCAGACTGCCGAGGTCGCCCCGAAGGTCCATCAGGAGGAACTCGATACCTTCCTCTTTGCCGTAATGGTCCCTGGCGAATTCGATCCTGTCCGGAGCGAAGTCGATCCCTACGGCCTGCCCTCCGGGCTGCACCAGCGAATGAAGCACAGTGGTGGTCTTCCCGGAACCGCACCCGCCATCGAGCACCCTGGCTCCGGGCTTGATTCCGCACAGAAGGGCCTGCCTTCTGACTGCATCGATGTCGGTCTTGATGTCGAGACGATGGGCCTCCTGGGGGTTCTCCATCAGATATTCATGGGCGTCGCTCATGATGCTGCCCCCTCTCTTCTCCATATTCTATCCAGATGATCGCATGAATAATTGCTCACATAATAACTTTCAAGCTCGCGGGTGGCAAGATCAACCTTCAGAATTTTTCTCGCCG